>Ga0209410_1000095_pt1 | contig 35001 bp, 30 predicted proteins | sample Mar14436cmmetaG_FD_184135 | JGI IMG/M metagenome (GOLD analysis project Ga0209410, IMG submission 184135) | Marine hydrothermal vent microbial communities from Guaymas Basin, Gulf of California to study Microbial Dark Matter (Phase II) - Marker... ... | reverse complement strand
CTCTAGATGAGTCGAATTGAGGTTTATGAATACTGAAACCATACGGGATGATAGAACATTCCCCTGAACCCTCGTATCTGAGTATCTTGCCATCAAGAGTGCATACATCGAATTTAACGGAAGTCCAATCAGAAGTGGTATATCCTACGATCTCTATTTCAAAAGCCATGGACAGAACAACCGATATCAGAAGACACAACATGGTCAATATCTTCATGGGAAGGATCACTCCTTCAAACCTGTAAGTTTTATACCTTCTATGAGATAGCTTTGAGCGAAGAAGAAGAAAATGACTATTGGTGTTATAGCTAGGGTGGATGCGGCCATCATCCAGTTCCAATGCGTTCCATATCTATCCAAAAACAGAGGTAACCCTAGAGCGAGAGGATACTTCTCTTCATCTGTCAGGTATATGAGTGGACCGATGTAGTTGTTCCATGAACCTATGAATTGAAAGAGCCCAACAAGGAGTAGTATGGGTTTCGACAGTGGAAGCATTATTTTCCAATAGATCTGAAGCTCAGAAGCACCATCGACTCTCGCAGCGTCTATGAAATCGTCAGGTATGGTGTTGAAAAATTGTCTTATGAGAAATATGTGCATCGGTACACCGAAGAAGGAGGGAATGATCAAAGGCCACAGGGTGTTCACAAGCCCCAATTTCTTGAAGATGATGAAGGTTGGTATCATTGTCACAGCGAAAGGTAGCATCATGGTACTCAACATGAGATAAAAGAAGAAATCTCTACCAGGCCAATATATCTTTGAAAAACCATAAGCAACCAAGGGACTAACTAGGAGAGTCCCCAGCACTGATCCAAATGTTATTATCAAACTGTTTTTGAAATAAGTAAAAAACGGGAAATACTCTATTGCATTTTTGTAATTGGACCACTCTGGAGGTATAGGAAACCACTTCGGAGGTATCAAAAACAGATCTTGGTCGGCCTTTAGAGAAGTTGAAACCATCCAGAAGAATGGAAGAATGTAGACAAAGGTTACAATGATTAAAAGAAGTCTCATTATATTTAATCTGATCTTCTCCTTAGCTCTCTTACCCAGCATCCTTCAACCTCCCTATTACCTTCTCGCTCCATAATAGAAGACCCAGCGTTTAGATGTCTTGAAAATCAAGAACGTTAGAAACATCGATATGATGAACAGAATCCATGCCATCGCTGAAGCGTACCCCATGTTCACATAAGTGAAGGCATGTCTATAGAGGTACATAACGTAGGAAAGTGTTGAATTCGCGGGTCCTCCTCCTGTCATTATTTGAGGAAGGTCGAATATCTGAAGCGCACCAAGGGTTGCTATCACTAGGTAATAAAGAGTTGCTGGTGATATCAGAGGGAACGTGATCTTCTTAAACATCTGCCATCTTGTTGCACCATCAAGAATTGCTGCTTCGTAAAGCTCTCTTGGTATATCTTTTATGGCTGCCATGTATATCAGAGCGGTTCCACCTGCTCCCCATTGGGAAAGCAGTATGATCGTGAATTTTGCCCAGTTTTCATCTGAAAGCCACATGGGGCCGTCTATACCAAAGAATCCCAGAATGTGGTTTATGAACCCCAAATAAGGATGAAAGAACCAGATACCTATGGTTGCGAAAGCATAAGCTGGAACAATACTTGGGAAATATATTATTCCTCTGTAAAAAACGATCTCTTTGAGAGGCTGAACTAAAAGCAAAGCTAGAACGAGTCCTACCACCAATCCTATTGGTACGAGTCCGGCAACGTAGTACAGTGTGTTGGTCAGGGATTTTAAGAACAAAACGTCATTGAACAACTTTTTATAATTTTCAAGGCCTACCCATTGAGGTTTCGTCGTGACGTGATATTCAGTGAAACTGAAGTAGAGAGATGCGATGATGGGATAAGCGGTAAAGACAGCAAAACCAATTAGCCAAGGTAGGATGAATAACATACCCTTTACGAAGTTTCTACGCTGGTATTTCCTCATCTTTCTACCCCCTATCTTCAGGGTGGATTTGAACGGCCCCCGAGGAGGGGGCCAGGGGCTCATTTCTTTCCGAGTGCTTTATCTAGAGCCTCTTGAACCTCTTCTTGAGCGTCTCTGAGAGCCTGTTCAACCGTCTTCTTTCCCCAGAGTATGTAGTCCCTTGCTTCTGTAAGTTTGTCCCAAAGCAGAGCTCCAACTGGAATGACAGGCCTGCAGTGAGCCTTTGGCAGAAGTTCTGCAAAGTATTTCTGCATGGGATCTGCTTCCACCAGACCGGGTATTGCCTCTTTGTAAGTGGGCAGATGGTAAGTGTCTATAGCGTACTTGACCTGACCCTCTGTAGCCATGTAAAGAATGAACTCTGCTGCTTCCTTTGGATGCTTTGCACCTTTCGGGATGACTAAGCTCCAGCCTCCAGCCCACGTGCTTCCAGCTTCTCCATAAACGGGGTATGGAATCGGAGCGATACCGAATTCAAAGTCTTTTGGAGCGAAAGTTCTGATCTGTGCGAGGAACCAGTTACCATCGACGACCATCGCGAGTTTCCCAGCAAGGAATGGATTCAGATTCGCGCCCGTATACGCTGACTGAAACGCTCCTATGTTCTTCATTCCATATTTGTCAGCATACTTCTTCTGCCATTTGAAGGAAGCGATTATCTTCGGATCATCTGCAAAGCAGAGTTTCTGCGTCTTTTCATCGTAGAATTTACCACCGAATGCCCATCCCCAGGTATAATGCCACCCCTGTCCGAACCATGGTATGAATCCAAGCTGTTCTATCCTACCGTTCTTGATTATAGTTAGCTTCTCTGCATATTCATCGAGCTCATCGATAGTAACAGGTGGTTTATCGGGATCAAGACCTGCTTTCTTGAAGAGCTTTTTGTTGTAGTAGAGAACCCTGACATCGGTGTCCCATGGGAGAGCATACAACTTTCCATTGTAGGTGGCTTCAGCTATAGCGAAATCGAAGTATTTGGATTTGAGCTTTTCAACATCCACACCAAGTTGTACAAGATAATCTTCAAGGCATTCAAGAACCCCTTGATGAGCCCTTTGAGCCACTGTGAACCTATCCAAGTAGTAAACATCTGGCCCCGTTCCTGCAGCAACAGCTGTCATGAGCTTGGTAACTTCGGTTTCAGTTCCTGGAACGAGGACAACTTTGACTTTTATGTTTGGATGAGTCTTGTTGAATTTTGCAACGGATTCCTCAATGGATTTCTTGTCAACAGGGTTGGACATGTTGTGCCAGAAGACTATCTCTACGACTTCTGCCATAGCGAAGGTGCTCAGAACAATCAGGGTTAGGATTAAAAGAAGCTTCCTCATGTTACCAACCTCCCACATGAGATTTTAGGGTTATCCCCCCAAAGGGAATTTCACCGTCACTATCTCACCAGGTTTCATGACTATCTCTTTGGACTTCACTCCTATTGGTTCTTCAGCCATGTTCACTACCTCCACGTCTCTTTCAAATGAGAGTTTTTTCTTTTTATCAGTCGGATTGAAGAATCTGATGATTATGCCATTCCTCTTATGTGAGATTTTCAGCGCACTTAAAAATACACCTTTCTCTGCTGTAAAATGTGGGAACACATTTTCTGGAAGCTTTGAGGCTGGCATTAAAACTGGATCAAGGAGAAATTTCTTAGAATTTTCGAACATCTCTTCTGCTGAGCCTTCTTTCAATATGTGAAAGGAATACCTGTACCTGTACTTTCCAAGACATTGGGCTTCAGGAGTTGGAATGTAAGGACCTGCGTGATTCTTTCTAGTTTTCAAATCCCCTCTTGAAAGCCATCCAACAGCCCTAAGGAGCGTTATACTGATCTTCGTTACATCGTTTCTTTGAACCTCATACTCGTGAAGCCCTCTGGTGATTATCATGCACTTTCCTTTATTTCCCAAGATTGCCAGGAAACTTTCCATAGCGTATCTGGGAACAATTTCCTCTATAGCCTCCTCATCGTTTTCGAGAACCGTTGGATGTTCAACAAGGCCAAAGTAACTATCGTTCATTATTTTGTCGACTTCTTCAGGAAAGATGAAATTTGCTGTGAATTTGTGATCCTTAGCTTTGTTCTCAATCTCAACTATGATATCCACTCTCGGTTCGTCTCTGAAGAGTATGTATTCAAGCTTCAACGGTATCATCAACGTTTCGTTCGATCTTGCTTTCCTATCTCCGGACAGCTCCTTAGGGATTCTGTAACTTGCGAACAATTCTACTTCTTTGATGAATCCTAAATCGCGAACTCGTTCGATTTTCACACTATCTGGCCTATCAACTCGCACATCTTCTGAAACAGGTGAGAAGTTATACTCATCTCCAGCATCACCTGTGTCTTCGAAGAAGTTGAGCTTACCATAAGTTACACCGTTGACTTTATCCTTTATTCTGAAGGAACCATCATCGTTTAGAGAGAATCTGTAATAATCGTTTTCAAAACTTGTAGACCCACTTTTCATTTCTCTGGATGAACCTTTCCTAAGGTAAAATCTCTTAAAGCCGAGAGCGGGTAAGGTAGCTTGGAACATAACCCGCGAAGGTTCCATCATGAAAGCCGCATTTGTACTCGATGCTTTGAGATATCTCGACATGAAAGGTATTATCTCAAGATACGAGTCATCCCCAGGTGTGTGAAGGTGATTCACGAATTCAATGGGATTAGCCTTTTCAGCGTAAAAGTCATACGAATTACCCTCATCATCTACCAGGATCCAGTTTTCGTTGGGATCCAAATTGAGAATCCCTTTGACGACGGCTTTTCTTTCCCTTTCGTAAGGATTGAAAACGACAATGGCTTTCTCTCCTTCGTCGAGCAGCTCCCTAAATATACTGCTCATAACCGAAAGCCCAACTTCCATAGCTCTTGAAAGTCTAACATCGACATCTCTATGCACTCTGTCCAGACTGCAACCACAAATACTGTCATGAGGTTGTGATTTCAGTATCATCTTCCAACCGTATTCGATCTCATTCAATGTTTCTTTCTTAGTCGAGAGTACAGATAAAGGTTCTAAATACCTTTGGTACAAAATCTGACTTTCAAAATTTTTCAACTTCAAATAGATCCTTGTGGATGTAACATCTCTGAGGACAGGTTCATATTTGGGATCTCGTAGTTCCCCTACAACTACGTCAAGGTTCGGTTTCTCGTCCAGAACATCGTTTAAATACCTCTCCAACGAGGAATGGACGATCTCTGCTCCTATCTCTTTGGACCATTCATCAAAATTTCTGGGAAGATCGAGGAGTGGAAATTCATGATCGGTTCCATTCATTATCAGGATATTTTTGGTTGTAGCATGTTTTGAAAGCTCTTCGATTTCTCTCTTAAACACTTCTTTCATATCCTCCATTTTCTTTCCAGAGTGAGCACCATTGGAATAAGATCTGATCAAGTTGACAGTGACGATTTCATCACCATTGGGAGATTTCCATAAGAACTCCGTTTTCCTACAGGATCCTCCAACACCTCTCCAAATCACCGCTCCTTTAAGTCCTAAGCCTTTTAGGATCGAGGGAGTGTAAGCGTTGTGGCCGAACATGTCTGGAAGGTATCCTATGTTCATTCCTTCCACTCCAAGCTCTTCAAGAACACTTTTTCCTACCAGAAAATTCCTTATAAAGGACTCCCCAGAAATTAGGAATTCATCCGGTAGAGTGTACCAAGGGCCAACGGATATTCTCCCTTCCCTGATCAACTGGACCAATTTGTCTTTTTTATGAGGCCTCATCTCGAGGTAATCTTCGAGAGCAACCGTCTGTCCATCCAGCATGAAATGTTTGAAACACTCTTTTTTCGGGAGATTTTCGATCAATAGATCTATAAGATTCAAAAGACGCTTTCTGAAAATCTCGTAGGTCATGTACCATTCTCTATCCCAGTGAGTGTGTGTTACAACATGTGCTTTGATGTTTTTGCCCATTTTATCTCCCTCCAGTGTATATACAACCATTATCATGTATATACATCCTAAAATTTATCACATTTTTTCAATATCTAAAACCTCGAAAGTTCATGAAATATTCACATAAATCTCGAAAATGGGAGAATACCCTTTCAATTCTCCACATATTTGCTGATTGCTCGTTTTTTCTACTCAATATGATGGTATCCGACAGATATCCTAAAAAAGACAGTTTTGTCTTTAAACTATATTTTGATTTCCATCATCGGAAGTGTTATAATCGTTTCCGGTAACGTTATCATAAGGAGGTACAAGACATGAAGATCTTTTGTAAGAAACTCAAAGAAGGTTCCTTCACAGTTGAAGAGAAAAAGTACTCGCTGGAGTGGATGTTGGAGAAAACACACCTTGGATGGATCGTTTCAGGAAGGGTGAAGGGTAAACCCGGCAGACTTGAGGTGGTAAGGTTTGATATACCAAAACGCCTGCTGATAAACAATTGGCAATCCTGGGGGCCTTGTAAACCAGTCGATAAAGATTTCAGGTTATCTGGTATCAAGGATCTCGTGAAAGAGAACGTCGAAACGCTCAACATATTCTCTCCCGTTCCGGATCTCCTTGAAGGGAACATACTGAGCGATTATTTCATAGCTTGGGATGAAGGACTTTTAGGCTTTCTATCATCTGAGATCGCTCATCCATTTTTCGTGACTGAAGGAGCTGAGATGGTCGGATATCTGGATTTCTTCGAAGTGACTTTCGAAGATTGGGTTCCTTTGGAGAAACTCTTGATACTTGAAGGATCACCTGTGGAGCTCTTGCTTGAAATATATGCAGATTCGGTAAAGAAAGAAAATGGGCCAGAAATACCGGTTTGGAATCCTGTTGGATGGTGTAGTTGGTACCAGTATTTCGGTGATCTGAAATGGAGCGATGTGGTGAGGAATTTAGAGCTTGCTCGAGAGTTTCCGTTCGAGGTTTTTCAGATAGACGATGCTTACGAGAAAGATATCGGTGACTGGCTCGAAACTAAAGAAGGTTTCCCCGGTTTGGATCACATGGCGAAAAGCATAAAGGAGAGAGGATACAGAGCGGGGATATGGCTTGCTCCCTTCAGCATTTCTGAAACTTCGAGTGTATTCAGAGAACATAGGGATTGGTTGGTGAAGGAAAATGGGGTTCCGAAAGTGGCTTATAAAAATTGGGGGGAAAGGATATATGCACTCGATCTGACCGACGAAGATGTTCTATCCTGGCTGACTGATTTATTCAGGAATCTGAAAAAAGCAGGGTTTGATTACTTCAAAATAGATTTTCTTTTCGCAGGGGCTATACCTGGTGTGAGAAAAAAGAGCGTAACACCGATCCAAGCCTATAGAGAAGGTATGAGAGTCATCAGAAAAGCACTCGGCTCTTCCTTTATACTCGGTTGTGGAGCGCCTCTTCTTCCATCCGTAGGATATGTCGATGGTATGAGAATAGGAGAGGATACTGCCCCATTCTGGAACTTCGATATGCCAGATATTGGATTTCCGAACGCTTATCATGCCTTGAGAAACGCTTTGACGAGATTCTTCATGCACAGGAAGTTCTGGTTGAACGATCCAGATTGTCTGATACTGAGGCATGAAGATGTGAATCTCACACTCGATATGAGGAAGATGTATGCTTACGTCTCAGGGGCTTTGGATAACATGTTGATCGAAAGCGATGATCTATCTAAAGTGGATTCTGAAGGGAAAAACATACTACTTGAATCCATAAACATGAGAGGGGGGAAATCGAAGGTCAGAGGTGTTTTGGATGGAGAAAGATTTATAATCGAAACGGAAGGTTCAAATGTGGGAAACCTGAAGATCTTTGCGAACCTTTCAAGAAATGTCTGGGAAGTGGAAGGATACGAAGTGCCTGCGGCCAGCTCTCTGATCTTCAAAGATGAAAGGAGAAAGCTCACGAAAAGGACCGAACAGAGAGCAAATGGAAGACTGTTCCATTACTACCGGGAAGGTGATGAAGGTTGATGGAAATGAGATACAACCCTTTAACAGATGAGTGGGTAATGATATCTTCAAGAAGGCAGGGAAGACCCTTAAGTGGTGCATGCCCGTTGTGTCCTGGTGGAGATGAGTTACCAGAAAATTACGACCTTGTGAGTTTTGAAAATAGATTTCCAGCTTTGAGAAGAGACCCTCCACCAGTTGAAAACACCGGATCTGAGATTTTAAAAAATGCACCGTCTAAAGGTGTCTGCGAAGTCGTAGTCTATACATCGGATCACAACACGGCTCTTTCCAGAATGAGTGCTGACCAAATAGAGAAGCTGATTTACATGTGGGTAGATAGAACGAAGGAACTCTCAAAATACGATTTCGTGAAGTACATTTTCATATTCGAAAACAGGGGTAAGGAAGTTGGAGCGACGATATCGCATCCCCATGGGCAACTCTACGCTTTTCCATTCATTCCGAAGAGAATTCAGGTAAAACTAGATTCCATGAGAAGATGGTTTGAGAAAAGGAAGCGATGCGTTATATGCGAAGTTATCGAGGAGGAGTTGAAAAGAAAAGAAAGGATCGTTTTTGAGAACGATTCGTTCATCTCGTTGGTTCCATACTATGCCAGGTTTCCCTACGAAGTTCACATCTATCCCAAAAGACATGTCGATTCACTTCTTGGATTGTCAGGTAAAGAGATAAAGGATCTTTCTATCACTTTAAAAGTTATCACGGCCAAGTACGATAAGTTATTCGAACAAGAGTTTCCGTACATGATGATGCTTTTCCAATCTCCCGTTAATTATGAGAATGTATCTCACTTCTTCCATTTCCACATAGAGATAGATCCTCCGAAAAGAGATAGGGATAAGTTGAAATGGATGGCCAGTGTGGAGACTGGAACATGGTCTTTCATAAATCCATCCGTTCCTGAAGAATCAGCAAAAGCACTTCGGGAAGTAGAGGTGGAAGAATGTCCGTAAGGATTTTTAAAGCACCAGGGAGAATCAACATAATAGGGGAACACACGGATTACAACGATGGTTTTGTGCTGCCTTTTGCAGTAGATAGATACGTTTGGGCAGAGATAGAAGAAAATGAAGAATTCGAAGTCATATCTGAAGAGTTCAACGAAAAGAGGGTGTTCAAATCACCAGAAAAATCGGGAACGTGGGCAGATTACATAATGGGAGTTGTGTGGGCTTTTGAAAGAAAGGGATACAGGGTGAAGCCTTTGAGGATAAGGATACACTCAAATCTTCCTATAGGAGCAGGTTTGTCGAGCTCAGCCGCCCTGGAAGTGGCTGTAACCTACGGCATTTCCAAAGTGATGAATTTCAACATCGATGGAATGGAAATAGTGAGAATTGCCAGATCCTCCGAGGTCGAGTTTGTTGGTGTCAGATGTGGTATCATGGATCAGTTCACAGCAGTTTTTGCAAAGAAAGATCACGCCATTTTCTTGGATACCATGGATCTCTCCTACGAATACATCCCTCTCAATTTAGAAGGTTACGAAATTCATCTGATAGATTCAAAGGTTAAACACGAACTCGCTTCATCCGAGTACAACAAAAGAAGACAGGAATGTGAGAAAGTTCTCAAGGTTCTGAAAAAGAGATCATTCAGAGAGATAGATAAAGAAGATCTAACTAAGCTAGAAGGAGTCCTTTTCAAGAGGGCAAAACATGTCCTGGATGAGAACGAAAGAGTGAGAGAATCCGTTGAAGCTTTAAAAAGAGGGGACATGGCAAAGCTTGGTGAACTCTTAGTGCAATCCCATGAAAGTTTGAGAGATTTGTACGAGGTATCCTGCAAGGAGATCGATTTCATAGTGGATTTTCTGGTGAACAAGGATGGAATCTTGGGAGCGAGAATGGTTGGAGGGGGATTCGGAGGAGGGGTCATAGTCTTTTCAAAGGAAGGAACTTTTCCAGAGCACGAAAAAGCATTAAAAGCAGCTTATAAAAGAAGATTCGGAAGAGATCTCGAAGTTTTGGAAGTTCGAAGTTCGGATGGTGTCATGGAGGTTGAGGAAAACTGAAAAGGATACTTTCCATAGCCATCGTATTTTTGGCCTCATTTTAATCCCTGCTACACTTTTAATAGTAGGGCATAGAGGATACTCCTTGTATCCTGAAAACACACTCCTTTCCTTCAGAAAAGCCATAGAAAGCGGCGCTGATGGTGTGAAACTCGACGTGAGATCAACGAAGGATGATGTTCTGGTGATCATACATGACGAAAGTATAGATGAACCATCCAATCTAATCCCGACTCACTTGAGATTGTGGAAGAAGTCATAGTTCGGTACCACTCACCTTTGCCCTTTCCACGATTTGACATCTCCCCCGCAATTAATTATAATTGTTTTGGAAAAATTACAGTAACAATTTCAGAGGATAGAGAAGGTACGCGAAGAACTCTTTGTACTATTGTTTGTTTTTTTTCATGATGTCAGTTCTGTTTTCCTATAAAAAATCGATAACGGTGGTTGGAGATGCGCATTATCCTCCTTTTACCTTCCTGGATGATAAAGGGAATCCTCAGGGATACGTTGTGGATATATGGAAACTATGGTCCAAGAAGACTGGCATCAAGGTGGTACATAAATTGATGAGATGGGAAGATGCCTTTGGGATGGTTAAATTGGGAAAAACAGATATGATCGATTCACTCCTCTACTCTGAAGAACAGGATAGATTTTTCGATTTCTCAAAGCCTTTTTCGAAGGTCAGAAGCCTGGAAGATCTTCGTGGATACTCGGTTGGTGTTCAGATAGGAGATTACGCGGTAACTTATCTGAAGAAGCATATGCCAGAGCTCTCTCTTCGGTTCTTCGACTCTTACTGAAAAGATAGTAAAGGCAGCTAAGAAAGGTATAATAAAGGTTCTTGTGGCCGATGACAGAGAAATCAGCTAAGAATCCCTTCCCCTTTAGGGGATCGGGAGTAGGTCAGAGCTTGAAGGAGGAGAAGACTCTATGTACGACGAAGCCAGAATAAAAGAGTTGCAGGAGATATACAGATCCATCGGGGGTGATATAAGGAAAAGGCTACAGGAGTTCAAAAAAATTTGGGAAGAGGGAGATGATAAGAGGATATTCATGGAGCTAGCTTTCTGTCTTCTGACACCCCAGTCGAAAGCTAGAATCTGCTGGAAGGCTATCGAAAGGCTCACAGCAAAGGATGTGCTCTTTCAGGGTTCTGAGAAGGAAATCCTTAAGGAACTGGGTGGTGTTAGATTTAAGAAGAGGAAAGCCGTATACATTGTGGAAGCACGGGAAAAATTTGCAGATAAGGGTGATATCAGGATAAAGGATCAATTAAGGCGACTTCTTAAAAATGATGTCTTTTTCACAAGGGAATGGCTTGTTGAGAATATAAAAGGATTGGGATACAAAGAAGCAAGTCACTTTCTGAGAAACATAGGTTTTGGAGAGGATATAACCATACTCGATAGACATGTTCTGAAAAATTTGAGATTGCTGGGAGTGATAGGAGAATTTCCAAAATCTTTATCCAAAAGGAAATATTTAACCATAGAAAATGATATGAGGAGATTTTCAAAACATGTTAAAATTCCTTTGGATCATCTGGATCTAATTTTGTGGTATAGAGAAACAGGAGAAATCTTTAAATAACAATGAAAAGAGGTGTTGAAATTGAAAGAATTGAAGAAAATATTGGAGGAGAAAAAGATATTTCCTTCGTTTCATAGACTCAAGATTCTGGAATACTTGATCAAGAACAGAACTCACCCGACAGTTGAAGAGATACATAGACACCTTTCAAGAGAAATCACAACTCTCTCTAAAACGACCGTATATAACACGCTGAAGCTTTTCATGGATAAAGGTATAGTAACAGAACTCACAGTTGAAGGAACAGAAAGTAGGTACGACATAAATACGAAACCTCATGCTCATTTTAAGTGTTTGAAATGTGGCAAGGTATATGACCTGGACATGGACCTTTCTATCTTCAACCTGAAGGAAATTGAAGGGCATAGAATCATGGAATGCCATGTTTACTTCAGAGGAATTTGCAGGGAATGCTTGGAAGAGGGGAAATAATATATTTTTTACCCCATAAAAGATTTGAAATAATTACATACATGTAATAATTACTTGATATAAAGTCGTTAGAATCTATAGATGATTCACAAAGAACTCTCAGGAGGTGTTTTGTTATGGAGGAGAAAAAATTTCCACTCATAGGAGACAAATTTCCTGAACTGGAAGTTCAAACGACTCATGGTAAGATGAAACTACCTGATGATTTTTCTGGGAAATGGTTCGTGTTCTTCAGCCATCCAGCAGATTTCACACCAGTATGCACGACGGAATTCGTGGCCTTCCAGAAAAGGTACGATGAATTCAAAAAGTTGAACACAGAGCTCATAGGTCTCAGCATCGATCAGGTATTTTCCCATATGAAGTGGGTGGAGTGGATAAAAGAAAAGTTAGGAGTGGAGATAAAATTTCCTATAATAGCGGATGACACGGGAAAGGTCGCAGGTATGCTGGGATTGATACATCCTGGAAAGGGAACGAACACAGTAAGAGCCGTTTTCATAGTTGATCCCAAAAGTATCATCAGAGCGATTCTTTACTATCCCCAGGAGCTTGGAAGGAACATGGATGAGATTTTGAGAATGATAAAGGGTTTCCAGCTTTCCGATAAAGAAGGTGTTGCCATACCTGCAAACTGGCCGAATAACGAACTGATAGGTGATAAGGTTATAATACCACCAGCTTCAGATGTGGATACGGCTAAAAAGAGACTCGAAGAATATGAATGTTACGATTGGTGGTTCTGTTTTAAGAAAAGCTAATAATTGGAGGATCCACCATGGTGGAGTTCATGCGGGGGCTTCCCCCCGCTTTACAAGCGTTAGTAGCTACGATATTCACCTGGTTCATGACGGCTTTAGGAGCTGGAATGGTTTTCTTCACAAAGGAAGTCAATAGAAAGTTGTTGGATACCATGCTTGGTTTTTCAGGGGGGGTCATGATAGCGGCGAGTTACTGGTCGTTGCTTGCTCCAGCCATAGAAATATCTGAAAGTATGAATGTACCATCATGGCTTCCTCCTGCTACGGGTTTTCTCCTTGGTGGGGTGTTTCTTTGGGGAATAGATAGGATCCTTCCACACCTGCATCTTGGATTTCCTATGGAGGAAGCAGAAGGTATAAAAACAAACCTCAAGAGAACTACTCTCCTCGTTCTTGCTATAACGATTCATAACATCCCTGAAGGATTGGCAATTGGTGTTGCGTTTGGAGCTCTCGCATCGAACATGGAATTCACAACGCTGGTTGGAGCCATATCTCTGGCAGTGGGTATAGGTATTCAGAATTTTCCAGAAGGTTTGGCTGTTTCCATGCCGCTAAGAAGGGAAGGGCTCTCCGTGTTCAAAAGTTTTTGGTATGGACAACTCTCGGGTGTTGTCGAGCCCATCGCGAGTGTTCTGGGAGCATTGACTGTTACAGCATCCCACGCGATTTTGCCTTACGCTCTGAGTTTTGCAGCTGGAGCGATGATATACGTTACAGTTGAGGAGTTGATACCGGAATCTCAAAGGAGTGGAAACACCGATCTTGCAACACTCGGTCTCATGCTTGGTTTCACCACTATGATGATTCTGGATGTCACTTTCAGTTAAGGAGTGGTGAGATGATTGATGAGAGGACATGCTTCATGGATATCCGTATTTTTGATGAGAGAATAGTGGGAAAAGTCGATACCTTTGAGACATTACGCCAATTGAAGGAAAGGTATCCGGATTATGGGTTCTCGGTGATGGTCCTTGAAGAGTTCGTCCCAGAAGATATGAAATATGGCATCGTTGTATCTCCCACTTTGGATGTGAGGAAAGATCCTCGGTTTAGAAGCGAAAGAGTGCATCAACTCATTTTTGGAGAGGAAGTTAAGATCCTCTCTGTGGGGAAGGATTATTCGCTGGTGAAAGATCTAAGGACAGGGTACATAGGAAATGTGAAAAACGAAGGACTCTTTTTCATGTCAGAGAACGAGTATGTTGACTATGGAAAATTGAGGATGGAGAAACTGAGGGGACTTTTTGGAAGGATCCGTGGCTCTTCGAAGATGGTGATACCCTTCTGCTCGCATTTGAGACGTGATGAAAGAGGCTATGTGCTTCCAAATGGGGATCACTTCGAAATAGAAATCCTTGGAAACTTGGAAAATGATGACATAGTCAAGCTATCTTTAGAATTCACAGGTGTTCCTTACCTTTGGGGAGGAACCAGCAACTTCGGGTTCGACTGCTCTGGATTTGTGAACAGACTCTACGACTTTCAGGGTAAGGGTCTTCCAAGGGATACAGATCAATTGGAAAATTTCACCAAAGAGGTATCCCTGGATAAGGTAGAACCAGGTGATTTCATGTTCTTTCCAGGACACGTTGGAATGTATATAGGTGAGGGGAAAATGATTCACTCATCAGGGAAGTATGGAAGGATCGTCATCTCATCTATACTAGAACCAAGAGATGATTACGAGAGATTTTTGAGAAAATCCCTGAGGAAGGTGGGAAGAGTGCTTTGAAAATCGGTGTGGTATCTCCCGCATCCCTTCCAGAGGATAGAGAAGCGTTTGAAAGAGGCATAAGTTTCTTAAGAAGGAAGGGCTTTTCGGTTATAATCGGTAGAAGTTGTTTTGAGGAGTTAAGCGATGAAGAGAGAGCAAAAGAGCTTGTTAAGATGATGAACGAGTGTGATCTGATACTGTGTTCACGAGGTGGGAATGGATCATACAGACTCTTGGATCACCTTCCTTCACCCTCTCCAACTCCGATATGCGGATACAGCGATATCACAGCGCTGCTTCTTTGGAAGGTTTCCAATGGACAGATTGCGTATCATGGTCCCATGGTGTGTGACATTGGGTACGATGAAAGGTCAGGAGAAGAGATGCTCAAAGTGGTAACTGGGCAGGTTTATGAGTACAGAAAACTCATTAATCACCTGACGATATATCCAGGGAAGGCATCTGGAAGGCTTGTTGGAGGGAATCTTTCGTTGTTTGTGACCGTGATGGATCTTTTGAAAATAGAGGGAGATGTGATCTTGTACCTCGAGGATGTCAACGAATCTCTAGATTCCATTGATAGGATGCTTTGGAAGATATTCCATAGCTACCTTTCTGAAAACATAAAAGGGCTCATCGTAGGTGGGTTCACCAGAATAAGAAAGGGAGATATTAAGAAGAATATCATCGATATATTGAGAAACTACGTGTCGTACCTCAAAATACCTGCTTTCCTTGGGTTTCCATCATTCCATGGTAAATTTTTCAAGTACACGTTGCCTTTCGGTGCAATTGTCGAAATGGATGCGAGTCAAGGAAAAGTTAACATTGTTTTTTGATCAAGAGACAATATAATGAAATCCTGATAAAAAGTGTCGAAGTCTCTCCCATATGTTCTTTCCTGCGACTCCCTAGTCGGGAGAACATCGAGATTCTATCGAAGGAGTGGGAATACCGATCTTGTAATGCTTGATCTCACATTTGGTTTCACCGCTATGGTGATCTTGGACGTCACCTTCAACTTCGACTGTTGCCTTTGGGAAAGAGGGATTGCCGGAGATAGAATTAGGTGATTGCATAACAGACACAAAGATTAGATGTTTTCAGGAAAGTATTGTCAAATTCGATGAGGGGATTACGTTAAAGAAGAGTACACAGATAATCCTTTAGAATTGTACATTAATTCTCCGAAAAAGATCATGGCTGTTTTCTCAACCGAGTGAAAAAACATATAATAGGTTAGTGGAAGATATCCTCAATTCAAGGAGGTGAATCATGCGCCTTTTTGAAAGGCGCAAAAGAGTATGAATACTGAAGAAATCAGAGGTATACTGGAGGAACTGGTTGATGCGGTGGAAGGTGTTGTACAGCTTAGGTATCACTCAAGAAAGACAAGACAGATCTCCTTTCAGAATGGAAGAATAAGGAACGTTGAATCTGGAAGGATAGCAGGTGTGGGAGTTCGCGTGTGGGTCAATGGAATCTGGGGTTTCTCTTCGACAACGGACATTTCAAAAGATTCCATATATAAGACTATAAAAGAAGCTTTCAATTCCGCGAAAATGGGAGAAGGTTTGAAAGAGAAAGTTGTCGATAGGTTAACAACAAGACCGAAAAGGGGGGTGCTGAAGGTAGAAGAAACAAGACCTCTTGAAGAGATCTCCCTGGATGAGAAGATCGAACTGGTTCGGAAATTGGATGAAAGCCCTAGGAAGCTCAGCAGCAAGGTCGCATCCACCCTTGCAAGGTATACGGAGATGATCGATGAAAAGGTCATCGTAACCTCATATGGAACGAGTGTCATTTATAAAGATTCAAAGGTTGACGCCGTCGTATACGTAGTTGCATCCTCCAATGGAGAGATGGAAACAGGATTCTTCTCAGTCGGTGCAACTGGTGGATGGGGAGAGCTTTTCAGACGTTTCAAGCCTGAAGATATGGTGGAAGAAGCTGTGAAAATAGCTGTCAACAAACTCGGTGCCAAATATCCTGAGGGAGGTGTTCATACCGTTGTTCTCCACCCATCGCTCGTAGGGGTTCTCGCTCATGAAGCCATCGGTCACACCGTTGAAGCTGATTTCGTCCTTTCAGGATCCATAGTGAAAGGAAAGATCGGTGAGAAGGTTGCGAGTGAATTGATAACTCTAGTGGATAGCCCAAATCCTCAAATAGAGAAGGGAGCATCAGGTATCTTGCTTGTGGACGATGAAGGCGTCGATCCAATGGAAGTCAAGGTGATAGAAAACGGCGTTTTGAAATCATACCTTCACGATTCAGAATCTTCTACCATATTCGGCGTGGAGAATACGGGTAACGCAAGAGCTTTCTTGTATTCTGATGAACCTATAATAAGGATGAGAAATACTTACATTCTCCCTGGAGAGACGGATCCGGAAGAGCTCATATCTTTAACGAAAGAAGGATACTATCTAAAAGGGCTCGGTGGAGGAGGTCAAGCTGATGCAAATGCGGAGTTCATGTTCGGTGTCATGGAAGCGTGGAAAATCGAGAATGGGAAACTAGCTTATCCTGTGAAGGAAGTGACTATATCTGGACAAGCTTTCGATGTCCTCTCATCCGTCGATATGGTTGGAAACGACTTCATGTTCACACTTGGCGCTGGATACTGTGGAAAACATCAGCCAGCGAAGGTAGACGCGGGAGGCCCGCACCTCAGATGCAAAGTGAAAATAGGGGGGAGAAAGTGATGACGATAGAGGACAGAATAATGAAACTTCTCAAAGAGAAAAACGTTGATGAGGCAGAAATCTTCATTGAAAGAGAAAAGAAAAAGAGGGTGTTTTTCGAAAAGAATGAACTTAAAACCCTGAATCAAGATGAATACACCGGTATCGGTCTGAGAGTTTTCCTGAAAAAGAAACAGGGATTTGCTCATACAAACGATCTCTCCAGAATAGAAGAGCTGGTTGAAGAGGCAGTGAACCTTGCCAGAAACTCTCAAGAAGATCCTTACGTTGGCCTTCCAGATCCCGAGGAAGTCGAGATGGTGGAAGATTTATACCATGAAGATGTGGAGAAAACTACTCTTGAGGATACACTCCGTTTGGGGAAGAATCTTGTGGAGATTCCAAGAAAAGTCGACAGTAGGATAAGCATAGATTCGGCGGAGGTAGTAGTATCGTCAAGGGAGAAAAGGATATTGAACACCAAAGGGTTATCTCTTACCGAGAGAAAGAGTACGGTTCGATATTTCGTGATGGGAATGGCGGTTGAAGGAGAAAAGGTATCTTCGTTCGATTACAGAGTCGGTGGTGATGTGAAAATCGAAGGTATCGAGGATAAGATAAAGGAATCCGCAGAGAGTTTTGCAAAAGACATTTTGAAAACACTTGGTGCAAGAACCTGTGAATCTTTCAAAGGGTCTGTTCTTCTAAGCCCAGATGCTTTCGCCATGATATTTGCCATGCCCATCTCTTCATTGATAAACGCAGAATCTGTTCAGGAGAGAAGGAGTCCATGGGCTGGAAAACTGGGAGAGAAAGTGGCATCAGATGTACTCACATTCATCGATGAACCGAGAAAACCCAGCTCGATTTTTTCCACTTCTTTCGATAGGGAAGGCGTTCCAACCAGAAGGACTGTGATCATAGAAAACGGTGTCTTGAAAACCTACATTTACAACACTTACACCGCCAGAAAGGAGAACAGAAAATCCACAGGGCACGCTTCGGGTTGGTACAGAAGCATGCCGAGCATTTCAGTGATATCACCGAGCTTCGTCAGCACTTTACCTTTGAAAAAGATATTCGAAAAAATCGATAAGGGAATATATGTGAGAAGATTCAGTGGAAATGCAAATCCAGTGAGCGGCGTGTTCTCGGGTACTGTAAAGGGAGGAAGATTCATTGAAAAAGGAGAGAAAACCTTCCCACTCATTGGCACGATGATAAGTGGGAGCATCTTCGAATCACTCAAAAGGATCTCTGCTGTATCTGAAGAGAAAGAGATCACCTCCTTTGGAGAGCTTCCTTACGTTTTGGTGGAGGATGTGAGTGTTGTATCCAAATGAGGTGAAACTCCATGAAATTGAAAGTTTTTCTGCTGATATTGTTTGCGACATCCCTGATCACAGTTTTAGGAGATATCTTTGCGGATCGAGTTATATCGTTCAGCTCCCAGTACGATGAAGATTCTTGGTCTGTGAAGAAGTTGCTTGGTCCTCCAGATGTCTATCCCGAGTACGGAGACAACGAGAATGCGTGGGCTCCTAAGCAACCAGACTCGTGCTTTGAATACGTGGAAGTTGGTTTTCCACATCCAGTGAGGGCAAGAGCTGTTAGAATCTGGTGGACTTACAATCCAAGCCCTGTGTGGAGGGTCCTCGTGAGAGACGAAAAGGGTTTGTATCATCTGATCTGGGAAGGAGAACCAAGGAAACTGAAAGATGATGCCTTTATCCAGGAATTCCAACTTGAAAGATTCGACTACCTTGTTGTCACTGTCAGAATAGAGATGATACCGGCTAAAGTTCAAGGATGGAACGAGATAGACGCCATAAGTTTGGTCCCGTACGAGGGAGTTAAACCAAAAGAGAAGATCTATTGGGCAAGCAGGGTCATAGATTACAGCAGTGAATATTCCCCTGTAAGATGGAGTGCAGAGCAGGTTCTGGGCCCTCCCGACGTGTATCCGGAATACGGTGATGTGGATAAAGCCTGGGCCCCATCAGCGAAGGATAAGGGGGAAGAATACATCGAGGTTAGTTTTCCATATGAGGGCCCCGTTTGTGGTATTGTCGTATACGAAACGTACAATCCTGGAGCGATCGTGAAGGTTCTTCTGAAGGACGTAAAAGGAAGGTATCATGCTGTATGGGAAAGATCCGGTGGTGAGAAAGCAGCAGAGGAAAAATCTAGAATCTTCAAAATAACTTTTCCTTTAACAGATTTCTCTGTTTCATCGGTGAAGGTAGTTCTAGACACATCACTGGTCCCTGGATGGAACGAGATCGATGCCATCGGTATCATCGTTAAATAACAGAAATTGGGGGAAGTTTTATGAGAATAAGAGATATTATTCCGGTTGCTCTTGAGAGGAAAGAGGCTGATGTTCTGATAAAGAATGCAAAGATTGTAAACGTCTTTTCTGGAAAAATCGAGGAAGGAAATATCGCTCTCTTCAGAAAGAGAATAGCAGGGATAGGAGATTACACCAAAGGAAAGAAGGTTATAGATGCCAAAAGACTTTATGTTGTCCCCGGTCTCATAGATGCTCATCTTCACATAGAAAGTTCCATGTTGTCTCCAAGGCAATTCGCAAGAGCGATTCTTCTGAGAGGCACCACGACCATAATAGCGGATCCTCACGAGATAACCAACGTCCTGGGACTTGAAGGTCTTGAATACATGATAAAGGCAACGGAAGGGATCCCTTTGAACGTTTACATCGCCATTCCCTCTGCCGTTCCTGCCACGAATCTGGAAACGTCTGGAGCGCGTCTTGGCGCAGAGGATATGGTAAGTATCGTAGAAAAGTACCCAACGAGAGTCATAGCTCTTGGAGAAGTTATGAATTTCCCAGGCGTTTTGAACTTGGATAGAGAGCTGATAACGAAGATCGAGATACTCAGGCATAAGTACAAGAAGATCGATGGACACTCTCCAGGTCTCAGTGGGAAAGAGCTGAATGCCTACATAGATGCTTTCATAAGGTCAGATCATGAATGCACAACAAAAGAAGAAGCTTTCGAGAAAATGAGTAGAGGCATGCAGGTTTTCATAAGAGAAGGAACCTCAGCGAAGGATCTGGATTCTCTCATAGGGGCGGTCGATGTCATGAACCATCATTTCTTCTCGTTCTGTACTGATGACAGGGATTCTCTGGATATCCTGGAAGAAGGGCATATAGATCATTTGATAAGAAAGAGTATAAGTAAAGGTGTAGACCCCATAATAGCTATAAGAATGGCTACCATAAATACTGCTAGATACTTCAATCTGAGAAGTATGGGAGCCATATCTCCAGGTTACAAGGCGGATATGGTGTTTGTCGAGGATCTCGAAAAGTTCAATATAAAGATGGTGATAAAGGATTCCAGAGTTGTCGTTCAAGATGGGGAGATCGTGGGAGATTTCAAAGGAGTTTACAACGATTTACCGGAGAGGGTTGGAAGGATAAACCTTCCCAAAGTCAATGTTGAGGATATAGAGGTCAAACCCGAGAGTAACAAGATGAGGGTTATAAAGTTGATCAAAAGATCACTCATTACCGAAGAACTCATCGTGGAACCGAAGGTGGTAAATGGAAAGGTGATTTCAGACCCACAAAACGATGTGTTGAAAGTGGTCGTTTTGGATCGACACACTGGTAGGAATTTCTCTGTGGGTTTCATCAAGGGTTTTGGTATAAAGAGTGGAGCTGTAGCGACCAGCATTGGACATGACTCTCATAATGTGAGTGTTGTGGGTATCAGAGATGAAGATATGCTGTTCGCTGTCAAGGAAATCGAGAGAATGAACGGGGGAATAGTCGTGGTTGAAGATGGAAGCGTCCTTGCAAGGCTCCCTCTCCCTGTTGCAGGGCTCATGTCCAACGAGGATCTGTACACGGTCTCTTACCAGCTGAAGAAGGTGGACAGCGCTTTGAGAAAACTCGGAAGTGATAAGGAGATGCTTATGACCTTCTTCTTCATACAGCTTGCTGTGATACCCAAGTTGAAGCTCACGGATAGAGGATTGGTGGATGTGAGCAAGCAAAGGTTCGTGAGTTTGTTTCTGTGAGGTGATTCAATGAAGATAGTGGGAAAACACGTTGCAAGATTGGAGGGAAAGGAAAAAGCATATGGTCTATCGAAGTACGTGGGGGATCTCTATTTCGATAGGATGCTGTATGCGGGCGTGTTCTATTCTCCCATCCCACACGGAATATTGGAGAGGATATACATCGAGGATGCAGAGAGAGTTCCTGGGATCGTTAAAGTGGCAACTTACAAGGATATCCCTGGTGAGAATCAAGTGGGATTCGTTGTGGATGATATGCCGCTTCTTGTTCCAGAAGGTGGGAAGGTAAGGTTTGAAGGAGATGCTATTGCTCTCGTTGCTGGAGAATCCCAAGAGTCAGTCGAAGAAGCTCTTAAGAAGATAAAGATAGACTATCGGCCTTTAAAAGGTGTCTTTTCGATCGAAGAGGCCATAGAGAGCGATATAGTGGTCAACGGTGAGAAGAACGTCGCGTTCCACAGAAAGATCAGAAGGGGCAACGTAAAGAAAGCTTTAGATGAGAGTTACCTCGTTGTTGAGATGGATTTCAAGACTAACTATCAAGAGCATGTTTACTTGGAAACACAGGGAGCAATAGCCGTCTATGAAGAAAACGGTGCAATGACGATCTATGGAAGCCTTCAATGTCCGTACTACGTTCAAAAAGCTGTTGCCAGGGTTCTTGGAATGCCCCTGAACAAGGTGAACGTTGTTCAAACAGAAACTGGGGGGGCTTTTGGTGGGAAAGAAGATGTACCATCTTACGTGGCCACTAAAGCTGCTCTTCTTTCTTACCTCACAAAAAGGCCTGTTAAACTCATATACAAAAGAGAAGATGATATACGTGAAACTAGCAAAAGACATCCTTCGAAATCGAGATACGCGGTTGGTTTCACTAGAGATGGGAAAATAACGGCTGTCAAAGCCGAGATATACCTCGATATGGGAGCATATGCCACTCTGTCTCCTATAGTGATGTACAGATCCATGACACACGCTTGTGGCGCTTACGAAGTCAAAAACGTTCACATAGACGTGTACGGTGTGTACACGAACAAGGTTCCCTCAGGAGCATTCAGGGGCTTTGGATCTCCACAGGTTCTGTTCGCAATGGAATCCGTCATGGATGAAGCGGCGGAAAGACTTGGTATGGATAAGTGGGATATAAGGTATCTGAATTCTTTGGATGTGGGAAAAGAAACGTCAACGGGACATCTTCTGAGAGAATCCGTAGGAGCCAGGAAAACTCTCATCAATGTTAAAAAGATTTCCAGTTACGACACCTTAAAGAAAGAGGTCGAAGAATTCAACAGAAAACATGTGTTCACAAAAAGAGGCCTTGGGTGGTCACACATCATATACGGAGTCAGTCTTGGAGCAGGGGGTCAGAACCTTGACGCATCTGGAGCAGAAGTTCATGTTCATGGAGATGGTACTGTCAACATCATGATAGGTGGTACCGAGATGGGACAAGGTGCGAAAACGGTCATGGCTATGGTCGCATCTGAGATTCTAGGTCAGCGCTTGGAGAAGATAGAAGTTCTTCAGCCTGAAACAAAAATCATACAAGACAGTGGGCCAACTGTTGCATCAAGAACAACACTTTTCAGTGGAAATGCTGTAAAGATAGCGTGTGAGAAGATATTGAATAACATTCTGGATTTTATATGCAAGGAATACGATGTTGGAAAAGATAAAATAAAAGTGGAATACGGCTATTACGTCATAGGAAACGAAAAAGTACCTTTTGATGAAATAGCACGTATGGCGGAGAACGCCAACGTGAAACTGGCCGAAATGGGTTGGTTCGTGAGTCCAAAGCTTGATTTTGATATGGAGAAAGGTGTTGGTGAGGCATACATTGTTTACTCGTTCGCCACACAGCTTTCCCTTGTAGAAGTGGATCTTCTCACGGGAAAACCAAAAGTTCTCAAAGTATGGGTATCTCATGATATTGGAAAGGCCATAAATCCAGATGGAGTGATTGGCCAGATCCACGGTGGAGTCGTTCAAGGTATGGGATACGCTGTGATGGAAAACCTCGTCGTGGAGAAGGGAAGGATTATATCGAACAACTTCAACAACTATTTAATACCGACTGTGAGGGATGTTCCAGAAATCGTGGTGGACGTAGTCGAAGAGGAATATTCCAAAGGGCCTTTCGGTGCTAAGGGTATAGGGGAGCCCTCTCTTATGTCCTCTCCCCCTTCTGTGGCGAACGCTATTTCCGACGCTTTAAAAATCAGAATGAAGGAGCTTCCAATAACGCCAGAAAAGATACTGTTGAGCTTGAAGGAGGTATGAAAGATGAGAAGAGTTCCCATAGTTGGGCCAACTTACGAGGAAATGCTCCATCCCTGGAAGATAGATGATAGGATCAGAAAAAAAGCCATAAAGATGAAAAAAGAGGACCCCCTCCACCCTGTGAACCTTTTCAACATAACCTGGTACGATGAGAACGACAAGCCCTATTATTTCATCATGCCCAAGGAACTCACTGGGGTCAAGGCTAACATAATCGTCCTTTATTCCAAGGATTTCCCATCGGGAAGTCATAAAGTGGGAGCAACGTATTCCATATTGATGGAAAAAACCATAACGGGGGAAGTGGATCCAACAAAACACATCCTCATATGGCCTTCTACAGGAAACTACGGTATAGGTGGAGCATGGGTCAGTTCCAGAATGAACTACGATTCCATCGTGATCCTTCCCGAGCTCATGAGTAAAGAACGCTTTGAAATCATTGAAAAGTATGGTGCAAAAGTGATAGCAACACCGGGATGTGAGTCCAACGTCAAGGAGATCTATGACAAAAGTAAAGAGCTTTATCGGAAGGATCCTGAAAGAATCAGAATACTGAATCAATTCTCGGAATTTGGAAATTACAGGTTCCATTACTACGTTACGGGGAATACAATGATCGAGCTGGTTCAAAAAGAGAGGATAGGAAACGGTAGGATATCTGCTGTTGTTCTCGGTGTGGGTTCTGCTGGAACCATTGCAAGTGGTGATAGGATAAAGCAGGTCTTTCCTGAAGCGAAAGTGATAGCGGTTGAACCTTTGCAGTGTCCAACTCTTTCCTTGAACGGCTATGGCTCTCACGATATCCAGGGAATAGGAGACAAACACGTGACTTGGATACACAACGTCATGAATATGGACGGTGTCGTTCTCGTCGACGATATGGATTGTAAGAAGATGCTTCATGTTCTGACAGACGAAGTGGGGAAGAAATTCCTGAAAGAGTTTGTAAAACCTGAGGATGTAGAGTACATTTCAGATAAATTCGGTATATCTGGTGTTGCCAATCTCATAGGAGCTATAAAGATAGCTAAATTTTATGATCTCAGGGAGGACGATAACATATTCATAGTTGCAACGGATAACATAGATAGGTACAGATCGGTCATGAAGGATCTTGAAAAAAGGTATGGAAAACTCGACAGGGCGGAAGCAAAGTCCAGAACGGAAAGAATACTTCTCCACCAGGAACCAACGTGGATATTCGAAGGAGACAGGTGGAGCAGATTGAGATGGCACAATCTCAAATATTACACATGGGTTGAACAACAAGGTAAAACCGTTGAAGAATTGAACGAGCAGAAGGATCAATCTTATTGGAGAAAACAGCAGGAAAAGGTTAAGGAGATGGATGAGCTTCTGAAAGAGTACAGAAGGAAACATCTCGACGAATTGAAGGAGCTTTGGGAGGTCGAATTGTGACGCTCCTTTTGAAGAACATAGATTATTTAGCGACCTTCGATGAAGAGAAAAGGGAAATCGAAGGAGCTTATATAGTGATTGAAGACGGTGTCATAAAGGAAGTCGGATCAGGAAATCCTGACCATGAAGCTGATGAGATTCTGGATTGTACAGGATACTTGATCCTCCCGGGCTTTGTGAACACGCACCATCATATGTATCAATCACTCTTTAGAAACGTGAAGGAGGTTCAGAATGCAAAACTCTTCGATTGGCTGGTCTTTCTCTATGAAAAGTGGAAGAACGTGGATGAAGAAGCGATCTATGTGAGCACCGCCATAGCTATCTATGAGATGATGCAGTCTGGAGTCACTACAACGACCGATATGCTCTATCTGTATCCATATGGAAAGAACGAGCTGTTCGATGCAGAGGTGGAATCTGCCTTGAAAACAGGGGTGAGATTCCATCCAACAAGAGGTAGTATGTCTCTGAGCAGGAAAGATGGAGGACTTCCTCCGGATAAGGTTGTTCAGAGTGAAGAAGAGATCATCGAAGAAAGTGTAAGAGTCATAGAGAAGTATCATGACTCGAGAAAATTCTCCATGCTCAGGATAGCCCTTGCCCCATGTTCACCCTTTTCCGTTTCTCCGGAATTGATGGTGAAAACTCTCGAAATAGCCGAAAAGTACGATGTGCTCCTCCACACTCATCTTGCAGAAACCAAGGATGAGGAAAAATACTGTCTTGAAAGGTTCGGAAAAAGACCTGTTGATTACATGGAAGAGCTTGGATGGTTGAATCCCAGAGTTTGGTTCGCTCACCTTGTGTGGCTAACAGATGAAGACATAGAGAAACTATCAAAAAATGATGTGGGGATGGCACATTGTCCCGTATCGAATATGAGGCTTGGATCAGGGATAGCTCCCGTTTACAAGATGAAGGAAAAACTCAGGATAGGTCTTGCTGTCGATGGGAGTGCCAGTAACGATACAGGGAACATGCTCCAAGAGATAAGAACGGCCATGCTTCTTCAAAGGGTGAAATACGGCCCTTCTGCATTAACCCCTCGAGAAGTGCTTGAGATGGCTACAATGGGAGGAGCCAAGGTTCTGAGGATGGATGATTACATAGGAAGCATAGAGGTTGGAAAAGCGGCGGATATCATAGGGTTTTCACTGGATAGGTTGGAATTTGCAGGTTGCCTGGATGACCCTCTCTCATCTATCGTCATGTGTGATGCAAAAAAAGCAGATCTTGTGATAATAAATGGAAAGATAAGGATTAAAGAGGGAAGGATCCTGGATAATGACCTTGACTACCTCATAAAGCGTCATAACCATATATCCAAGAAGCTGCTGAGTGCTCGTGAATGATCGATGAGCGTTGTTCGATTTTCGTTGCTCGGTTATCGATCGTCGAATATCGATCAACGATTATCAAGCTTCAAATACCTTCTCGCAACGTTTCCAGAGATGAGAACGGGATCCCAAACAGGAGAAAACGGAGGAGCGTACGCAAGGTCCATGTACCCTAATTCCTCCACCGTTAGACCTCCATATATAGCACTTGTCACGACATCTATTCGTTTGTGAACATCGCTTCCTACCATTTGAGCTCCCAAAATCTTACCAGTCTTTTTATCGAAGGAAAGTTTTATATGGATCGGTCCCGAACCTGGATAGTACTTGGCTTTCGATAGAGATTTTATATAAACAGATCCGGAGTTGTATCCAAATCTTTTCGCTTCCTCTTCCATAAGGCCTGTCCTTCCGAACTCAACATCGAATATCTTAGTTATGGAAGATCCAAGAACCCCTATGAATCTTTCCTTTCTACCTGCCACGTTCCTTCCAACGATTCTTCCTTGCTTGTTAGCGGTCGTTCCCATGGGGATGTAAACTTTCTCCTTGGTTATGAAGTGATCAACCGTTGCACAATCGCCGGCAGAGAAAACATCTTCTATGCTAGTTTTACCTGTTTCATCAACTTCTATAGCTCCCTTGACACCTTTCTTCACGTTATCGAAGATCTCAGTGTTGGGTTTAACACCCACAGATATCAGAACCATATCGACTTCCATGTCTCCAGAATTCGTCACAACCTTTATCTTCTCATCCGGTACGAATTTCCTAACTTGTGTCTTCAAAAGAACCTTCACGCCATTTCGTTCAAGGGTGTTCACAACTATCCCGTTGATCTCCGGCTCGGCATTTCCAAGCAGATGATCCATCATCTCGATCAGAAAGACCTTCAAACCATGTGTTCTGAAAGCTTCACTCATTTCAACACCAATATATCCTCCACCAACTATAGCCACACTTTCCGGCCTCTTCCCTTCTATGAATCCTCTTATTCTCATGGCATCTTCAGGAGTTCTAATGGTGAAGATCCTCTCATCTTCGATTCCCTCAAGATTCAGCACGATGGGGGATGCCCCGGTAGTCACCACCAATTTCTCGTATTCAAATTCCTTTACATCCCCATCCTTCACGCTTCTTGCTTTAACAATTTTCCTTTCAAAATCGACTTCGAAAACCTCATGCTCTGGTAAAACCTCAACCCCTTTCTTCTCTCTGAACTCCTGAGGAGTGAATTCGATGAGATCATCTATGTCCTTCACGATTCCTTGAACGTAATAAGGAAGACCGCATCCCCCGTAAGATATGAACTTTTCCTTCTGTATCAGAAGAATGCCCAAAGAAGAATCCACCCTTTTTGCACTAGCTCCTGCACTCGTTCCAGCGGCGACTCCTCCTATTATCACGACGTCGTATTTCACCAACTCACCTCCAAATATCAATAGGACATTTTGAATATTTCAAACAGATCCTTCTCGTTCACGTTTCCCGGTGTTTTCACAACGACTTTGTTCAGTACCCTATAAGCGGTCTTCGCCATGTCCTCAAGTTCCTCTTCTTTGACTCCCAACTCCCTCAACTTCTTGTTCAATCCGAAAAGCTCCTGAAATTCTCTTAATTTAATTATGGCGAGTCTTCCTGCTCTTTTATCATCCGTTTCAACAACTCCAAAGACTTCTCTTCCAACTATGGCGAGTCTTTCGTAGATATGGTCAAATATGTACTCGAAAAGATAAGGCCCTGTCACACAGAGCCCCAAACCATGGGCTATCTCTGGATGAAATCCACTGAGACCATGTTCAAGAGCGTGATTGGCTATGACTCCTGTTAGTGTCTCTGTTATACCAGCTTCGGTACTGGCCCATGCAAGGTTCGTCCTTGCTTCCAGATCTTCTCCATTTTCGTAAGCCACCGTGAGGTTAGAAACGATTCTCTTCATCGAATCGAGAGCGAGGACATCCGAGTAAGGATTGGCATCTATGTTGAGAAAGGCTTCTATAGAGTGATAAAAAGCATCCATAGAGGTATAAGCAGTTTGATCTTTGGGAAGTGTGATCATGGTTTTGGGGTCAACAAAGGAAATGGTTGGAAAGGTAACATCGTAACCTATCCCCACCTTTTCCTTCGTATCAGGATTGGTTATGACGGCAAAGGGATCCGCTTCAGTTCCCGTTCCATGGGTTGTGGGGATCGCAACTATTGGAAGGGCCTTTTCAGGTGTTTTTCCTCCACCAACAGATACGTAATCCCAGAACTTCCCCTCATTAGCCGCCATCATAGCTATCGCTTTCGCAGTATCAACGGCACTTCCTCCACCCAATCCAACAACGAAATCTATTTTTTCGCTCTTTACAAATTCTGCTCCCTCATCCACGATATCCATAACAGGATTTGGAATGGCTTTATCGAAAACGGCACTCTCTATCCCAGCTTTTTTGAGAAGACCCTGAACTCTCTGAAGAAGGCCTGTCCTTTTGGCGCTACTTCTTCCCGTGACGATGAGAGCTCTCTTTCCAAGTTTTTTCACTTTCTCAGGTATCTTCTCAAGAACGTCTACACCAAAATAAATATCCGTTGGTAGATAAGACCTTATTTCAAACATTCTCTTCGCCTCCTTAAAGCTATATGCATCGAGTAGAAGTATATCATAAAATTTGGACAACAAAAGTGGAGTTTTATTAATCTTGTGGCATCATGTGATCGTTTCATAGAAGAAAATTAGAGAATTAGGGAACAGCTAATCTTCCAAGAATCTTCCTTTTTCGTGCCCCAGTGATAGATCTAAGGTCAGATGGATAAGAATTTATGAATTCGTTTCCAAGGATAGCGAACCATATGGCTTCCTTATACTTTGAAAATGTGTCTGAAAACCTGACGATTCTCTTTTTCGGCATAAGATTTCTCAGATATCTAACCAATGTTCTGTTTCTTGCCCCACCACCGGACAGGTATATGTATTTGACATCGTACTTTGGAAATATGAACCTTTTATAGGCATAATACATGGTATAAGCTGTGTAATAAGTGACGGTTGCCACTAGATCATAGGGATCTGATACTTGAAATCTATCTAAAAATGATGAATTGTAATACTCCCTACCGGTACTTTTAGGAGGTGAAATATGAATATATTCATCAGATTTGAGAACCCTATGAACAACTTCTTCTTTTACAACACCTTTTGATGCGATTTCCCCATCCGGATCGTACTCCAAATTGAAGTATCTTTTGACAGCCAGATTTATTAAGACGTTTCCAGGCCCTGTGTCGAACGCTATGAGATCATGAAGGTCATCTGTTACCACCGTAACATTGCTGATCCCACCTATGTTATTCAATAAGATCGTTTTCTTACCTTTTCCAAAGACTATATAATCCACATATGGTGTGAGGGGTGCTCCCTCACCACCCGTGGCTATATCTCCACTTCGAAAGTCGCATACCACAAGTTTCCCGATCTCAGAAGAAACCATATCTGCATTTCCTATTTGAAGTGACATCTTTTTTGGATCGTGCCAGACGGTCTGTCCATGCATTGATATGAGATCCACACTTTCTTTACTGATACCGGATTTTTCCAGTGCTTCGCAAATTGCTTCAACATGCAGCTTACCTATCCACCAATCAAGGAGAGCAAGATCTTCCATCCCGGGATGGTTAGTAAATCTTGTAAGGAGTTCTTTTAGAGTTTGGGGGTATTCAAAAGTATCGGCATATAACAATTGGTACTTTGTATTCGTATATACCCCATCGATATCCACTATCGCAACATCTATTCCATCAAAAGAGGTACCAGACATGCACCCAATGATGCGTCTTACCTTCTTTTTTCGTATTCTCAAAAGTTCATTTATAAGGTCCATAATCAGTGTAAAAACACCACCTTCATATCAGTTTTTCAGGTTTCATTCTTTCATCTGAATGCTCCCACCATCAGCCCTTTTATAATATACCTTTGAAAGATCAGAACGATCAATATCGGCGGAATTATTGCAATGAGAGCCCCTGCAGACATTAGATGCCATTCCGCATAATATTGCCCGACGAATTCTGATATTGTGACTGTGATTGGCTTGGCTTTCAAAGTATAGGTGAGAATGAGGGGAGCCAAGAACATATTCCAGGAAAACAGAAAGGAGGTTATCAAAACGGCTACCAAACCCGGTAAAGACGTTGGAATAACTATCCTGTATATCACTCCCAGTCTTGAGCACCCGTCTATACGGGCTGCATCTTCTAATTCACGAGGTATAGTACTTATGTAGGCTTTCATAAACCATGTATCGAATGGCATTCTGTAGGCAACACTCAAAATGATCAAACCTCTGAGTGTATCCAGCAATTTATACTTACTGAACTCGGAAAACAAACCTATCAGAACAGGCCAGCTTGGAACTGCTATCATTCCTATGATGTAGAAGAAAAGAATTCCCTTTCCGGGAAAGTTCAACCTTGCAAAGACATATCCTGTCAACGGCGCTATGAACGCCATTATCAATGTCGTGGTTCCAGCCACTATCGAACTGTTATATAGCCCTTTTCTTATGAGATCCGTGGCGGTTATTCCTCCACCTCCTCTAAATCCCTTACCCGTTATGAGTATGCTTTTGAAATTCTCCAGGGTTACACGGGTTGGTATCCAGTGTGGTGGGACCGAATAAAGATCCACAGGATGGCTGAAACTGGATAGAACAATCCAGTATAGAGGGAGTAAAGACCATATAAGTATCAACGCCACAAAGAAATACAAAATAAAATGCCTAACGTATTTCAACGTTCCACCTCTCTGTAGATAGCTTTTATATAGAAATATGCCATTACGAACATAAAAATCCCTATCAAATATGCGAGTGCTGATCCTAAGCCAAAATGTCCCTTCTCAAATGTCAATTCATAATCGTACATCATGAGTGTCTTGGTGGCAGGATCGAGTCCTGTTAAAGTGTAGATTTCATCGAAAACAGTGAATGAGTAAATCATTATGACTATCATGGCAATAACCAGGGTGGGACGGATAAGAGGTAAAGTGATGTAGAAAAATCGTGATTTGGCATCTGCTCCATCTACTTTTGAAGCATCGTATATCTCCGGAGGGATCGACTGAAGTGCGCCGAGTAATAAGATGGTCACAAACGGTGTGAATCTCCACACAAAAGTCACAATGGCCCAATTCAAAGCAGAGAATGGATCCGCTAACCATGGACGGTACTTAGAAATTATCCCCAATTGATAGAGCAATCCATTTAAAAAACCGTAGTCGCCGTTCAAAAACCATTTCCATATGAAACCATTGACCACAGGTGGAATAGCCCAAGGTAGCATAATCAGCGTCCTGACGACAGAGCGACCTCTAAAATTCTGATTGAGAGTTAAAGCAAATCCCATAGCGATACTTAGTATCAAGCTCACAGAGATTACAACGAAGTAACATGATCTCCAGAAAGCTTGCCAAAAACCAGGATCTTTTAAAATCTCCATATAATTGTTCAAGCCGGTAAAACGTGTTTTCCATGGTAATTTGACATTGTAATACTTCAAACTAAAACAAAAAGACTGCATTGCAGGTAGATATGCCATGAAAAATATTAGGACAACGATGGGAATCAAAACCAGATATGCAAAACCTGTTTCGCTGTTGACAATCCTGCTGATTTTCTTCCTTATGTACATTATTTTTCCTAACCCCCTATTATTTGCACTTAAACAGGGGGAAGCACAGTTGTACCTGTACTTCCCCCAACGCTATTATTGATACTCTTTTTTCAGTTCGTACACAAAATCTGCCAGATGTTTCACAGCTTCTTCCGCTGATATTTCACCTCTTGCCACTTTCTTGATCGTGTTGTTAGCTTCGTTTTCAAATTCCGTATACCATGGGGCGTGGTACGGTAGATAACGTACATATTTTGCCTGTTCAGCCATCACATCGTAACCTTCGATTTTTCCCTCTTTCCCCAAGGCTTGGAAAACATCCTTATTTGCTGGAAACATTCCATAAGCCTCGTATAAATACCTTTGAACTTTCTCGCTTGTGAACCATTCGATGAACTTATAGGCTTCTGCTTTTTTCTTTGACAGTTTGGAAATACCCAAAGCAGCTGGCAAGCTCCAGGTGTAATGTTTATCTGGTAGTAACATATATTTAGCATGAGGTGCAACTTTGGATCTCTTAGGATCATTGGATATAGCTAAAGAACCTTGCCAGGCTTGATGGAAAACTGCTTTACCTGCCCAGAAAGCTGGATGAGGGTTAACGTTTGTTATACGTTCCGGTGATATCAATCCTTCCTTGAAGAAGTCTTGAAGCAATTTCATAGCTCTAAGTCCACCAGAGCCGGGTTTATCGAAAGTTGGGTTGAGATTCTCGTCGAATAACGGATCACCCATCGAGAGTGCTATTAAATACCAGCTCCATGCTCTAGCACCGAATGTGATCGGATATTCCTTTATACCTCTCTTTTTTATCTCCAGACACAATTCATGAAATTCATCCCAGGTTTTTGGTACAGAAGCTCCCATTTTCTCCAATACCGAGGAATCGTAGTCGATCATCACCATCTGCTGGTAAATGGGTATCCCATACAGATCCCCATTGATTGTGAACTGCTCAACTCCCACCAATTTCTTGAGCAGATCTGATGAAACTATGTCGTTGAGTTTTACTATACACCCTCCATGCGCAAAAATTCCTAAATTGGTTATTCCAGTGAATATCACATCGGCAGGGCTGACACCTCCTGCGACAGCTGTCATAACTTTATCTCTAAGAGATTTTTCATCACCAATCGTAGTTACCTCCACTTGTATACCTGTCTGAGCCTCAAATTCTTTTAAAAGTTCTTCTGATGGTACTCCCCATGGCGGAGTCATGTAAACTATTTTGCTCTTCGCTATAACGGAGGTCGTGAACAATGAAAACATGAGCAATCCCAACATAATCAGCATTCCTAAGATCCTTCTTCCACTCATACGATCTCCTCCTTTCTGAAAATTTGGTAATAGGGCAAAAGATCTTCTCCAATAATTTCGAGTTTTCATGAGCCTGAAAAAGATGCGTGGTATTTCCTAATGATCATCAGTGATCGAAGGCAGGACAGAGTTTTAAATCCAATCTTTCTTAGTCTGTTGAGGTTCGAGCGATATACTGAAAGGTCATGCGCTCCTTAGTATGTAATAATGTATTGCCTTTTAAACATATTATATCACAGCAAAAATAAAAGTGTCAAAATATGCTACAGTCTGCGACTGATTAGTAGGGATATTTCTCTATTTTGGAGAGGAAAACAGAATGTCCATCTGAGCTATGAGATCTAAAAGGTAGGATGATGAAGGGGCATTCTCGCTTTGAGCAAGGATATAAACTTTGCAGAATTATCGGGCCAATACTTCTAAGTTAGTTTACTTCTCAAAAGGTGTATCCAATACTCACGCCAAATGTCGGAGAAACTATAGGAATTATCACCACGATACCTCCAATGAGGCCTATTTCTGCACTAATTTTCCAATTTGGAACTATGTGGTATGCATATCCTCCTGTTGCAAGAAAGATGGGAACAGGAAAGACTATTTCGGTTGTTTCTTCAATTGATATAGGTAATACCCCTCCACCTAAACTGACAAAAGGCCCAGATTCAAATTCATTGAGAAAGTAGTAGCGGAATCCTCCCACAGTGGTGAATGTATCCAGTGTCGTCCCAAATCCACCAAAGAATGCGTAATGATCTTGGAAGCGATATTCCAACTCGCATCCAATCCATCCAATCCCAGCACCATTTTTAAGACTTATCGATACACTTGCAAATAGTATATAAGGAAATATCAGGAAGACAACTATTCCTAACTTTCGCATATATCATACCTCCTAGGTTGAAACTTGAGCAGATTTAAACGCGATGAATTCAATTTTTGAAGGAAAAATATTTTTCATTAAAGTATTATAACACTCGGCTTTTTAGCACAAACTCTTGGAAAAATTATCATGAGATAACCACCGTTTTCATGAGAAACTGTTGTATCTTACTGGGTAAGTAATCGATAGATATTGAGAATTTTCATAATCACTGCGCTTTAGAACACTTTGATGATGGTTGTGCACTGAAGGATATGAATGTTATAATTCTAACGATTTGGCACTGTGGCAAATTTCAAGGAAAGGAGGAAGAAAGATGAAAGTAAAAGTTGATGAATCTACCTGTATAGGATGTGGTGTTTGTGAAAATCTCTGTCCAGACGTTTTCAAACTAGGAGAGGATATGAAGGCTAAGGTTCTTCAACCAGAAACGGACCTTCCATGTGCCAAAGATGCTGCAGATGCTTGTCCAACGGGATCCATCAGCATTGAAGAGTAATAGGGGCGACACGCCCCTTTTCTTTTTTTCGCATCTTATTAGTTAGCATTACTTAATTGGTGATAGAGTTATCAAAAGTACACTACTCCAAAAGGAGTTCCTAATTTTTCATACCGGCCATACACCATCTGCTCATGTAGAATCTATCAGAAAGCTCATAAACTCCTTGGGGCTTTTTGAAAAAGAAGGAATGTTTCCCATAGTGATTGAAGGAATACCCTTGGAAGATAAACAGATATTCAAGGTAAAGGGATTCAGTATCACCACGTTTCCTGTAAAACATCCTTTGCCAAACGTTGGAGTTGTCGTGACCTTTGAAAACAGGAAGGTTGTCTATTCAAGCGATACAGAACCTTGTGACAATGTTCTGAAGCATGCAAAAGAGGCTGACATACTCATACATGAGAGCAACGAAAGTCTATATATCACAGGA
>Ga0209410_1000094_pt1 | contig 35019 bp, 38 predicted proteins | sample Mar14436cmmetaG_FD_184135 | JGI IMG/M metagenome (GOLD analysis project Ga0209410, IMG submission 184135) | Marine hydrothermal vent microbial communities from Guaymas Basin, Gulf of California to study Microbial Dark Matter (Phase II) - Marker... ... | reverse complement strand
TTTCAATAAATATTTTGTTTTTAAATACTTTCTTTAAAATACCTGCATTAAAAACTGAGTCTCCTATTTTAAATATATCTTGTTCTTGCGTTTTATTGTTTTTAATAATTGCAAAAGAAGGGAAATTTTGACTAATAACTGTCCCTAATAATGTGAAAGAACGAATTATTTCATTTTTTTCTTTTGTCCCAATAGATTTTATACTTTTAAAAGGTTTTAATTCACCGACTTGAAAACCAAAAGGATTATTTTTAAAAATCAAGTTATAATCAGTTAGCTTTAACTGATTGTAATTAGGATTTGTAAAATGAGGTTCAGCTAAAACAAATGAATTCTGCCATTTTATTCGTATTATATCCTTTAGAAGAAAAAGAAATGAAATAGTAGCAAAAAAAGCTAAAAAAAGATTTAGATAAAATAAACTATGTTCTTTTAGCATTTGTTTTAAAATCATTTTTATTAGGACTATTACTATTTTCGGACAAATAAAAATATTGTCCAAACCTAAGTCTAAATTTAAACCCAAAATCCGCGATTGATTTTTGTTAAAAAAGACATTTGGGAGAAAAGATGCAAAAATTTTTCAACATGGACTTCAAAATGAAGTGAAAACGCCTAATTAAGACTTATGGGGTTTTCTTGTATAGGTTAAAGCTTGACATTTATAGCTATATTTAGCATTAAGCTTCTAAGATGATAAAACAATGGCGATTTATTCGTTCAGGATTTTGTGACCCCTACACTAATATGGCTATAGATGAGGCTATATTGATAGCACATAGTAAAAAAGAGACTTTACCTACTTTAAGGGTTTATGGCTGGAAACCTCCTGCTTTTTCTATTGGTTATTTTCAAAAAGTTGAGGAAGTATTAGATTTAAATAAATGCAAGAAAAAAGGAATCTTATTTGTCAGAAGAATCACAGGGGGAAAGGCTATTTTTCATTATCAGGAATTAACTTATAGTTTAACTTGTTTTAAAGATGAGATTAATGCCTTTGGTTCAGTAAAAGAAGGTTTTAAAAAGATTTGTTCATTTCTTTTAAATGCTTATAAAAAACTTGGGCTTAATCCACATTTTGCTATAGAAATTAAACTGCCTGCTTCAGAAAAATCTTTACTTTGTTTCACTTCTTATGAAGATTATGACATTATCATCAATGGAAAAAAATTAGGTGGTAATGCCCAAAAAAGAAAAAAAGATTTAATCTTTCAACATGGTTCTATCCCTTTACAGCTAGAAATAGATGACTTTTTTTTATTCTTGCGTTATAAACCAGAAGGGTTGGAAGAAAAAGTTTGTTCTTTAGAAGATGTTTTAGGGAGAAAAATAAGTTTTACAGAAATAGAAAATATTATTAAAACATCTTTTGAAGAAACTTTTTCAGTAAGATTGGTAGAAGGGGGACTAACTTTTAAAGAACAAGAATTAGCTACTAGATTAAGGGAAGAAAAATATAAAACTTTAGAGTGGAACCTAAAAAGATGAAAAAGCCAGTTTGGTTGCATAAAAAGATTGATTTAAAAGCATGTTATGCCTTAAATGTCCTTTTAAAGAACTTGAAGTTACATACTATTTGTCAAGAGGCCAATTGTCCTAATATTTCTGAATGTTTTTCTAAAAAGATAGCTACCTTTTTAATCCTAGGAAACATTTGCACAAGAAACTGCCGATTTTGTGCGGTAAAAAAAGGAAAGCCAGGGGTTGTGGACATAGAAGAACCAGAGCGTATAGCAGAAGCAGTCTCTCGGCTTAATTTAAAACATGTAGTTATTACCAGTGTAACTAGAGACGATTTGTCAGATGGAGGGGCTGAACATTTTGCGAAGACCATTTATAGTATCAGAAAAAAAATGAAAAAAATTGTTATTGAAGTTCTTATCCCAGACTTTAAAGGAGAAAAAGAAGCGATAAAAAAGGTAATAGAAGCAAAACCAGATATTATTGGGCATAATATTGAAACTGTACCAAGATTGTATCCCATTGTGCGTAAGGGTGCAAATTTTTTGCGCTCTTTAGAGGTATTAAAAACTGTAAAAGCACTAAGCAATGGTATTTATACTAAATCTGGCCTTATGTTGGGTTTAGGAGAAAGAGAGGAAGAAATATTAAAAGTATTTAAAGATCTTCGTAAAGTAAACTGTGATTTTTTGAGCATAGGTCAGTATTTGTCCCCTAGTCGAAAGGCATATCCTGTAAAAGAGTATGTACATCCAGATAGATTTGATTATTATAAAGAAAGAGCTTTAGCACTAGGATTTCTTTATGTCGCCAGTGGGCCTTATGTTCGCAGTTCTTATTTGGCAGAAGAGTATTTGGAACATGTAGAGGATAATAAAAATGAAAAAAGATTTTGATCTTATTGTCATAGGTGCTGGGCCAGGTGGATATACAGCTGCCATTTGTGCTGCTCAATTAGGTGGAAAGGTAGCTATTATTGAAAAAGGCGATTTAGGAGGTGCTTGTTTAAATAAAGGATGTATTCCGACAAAGTCGCTAATTGCCAGTATTCATATTTTAGATTGTATCAGGAAGGCAAAGGAGTTTGGAATTGTTATTGAAAAGGAAAAGATTGATTTTGCTAATGTAATAGCCAGAAAGGAAAGAATAGTAAAACAGTTAAGAAATGGAGTTAATTATCTCCTTAAAAGTTATGGTATAGAGGTAATAAAAGGCAATGCATACTTTATTTCTTCTTCTGAAGTAAAAGTGAAGGATGAAATATTTAGATTTAAAAAATGTATCATTGCCACTGGTTCTATTCCATCTGCAATCCCAGGAATTGAGATAGATGGTGAAAATATAATGACAAGTGATGAGCTTCTTGAAATTAAGGAAATACCTTTTTCTCTCCTTATTATTGGAGGCGGAGTGATAGGATTAGAATTTGCATGTATTTTTCAATCTTTGGGGACTAAAGTAACCATTGTTGAGGTATTACCTTATATTCTTCCTGATGAAGATAGGGAGATTTCTCAAACATTAGAAAGAATTTTAAAGAAAAAAGGCATTGATATTAAAACTAATACTACTGTAAGGGAAATAAACTATGCTGATAAAGGGCTAGAGATAGTTTTGGAGTCATCTAATGGTTTGAGTAGACTTTTAGTAGAAAAGGTACTTGTGGCTACAGGGAGAAGACCTTGTATTGAAGGATTGGGTTTAGAAAATGCAGGTATTGTTTGTGAAAATAATAAAATAATCGTAAATAAAAAAATGGAAACAAATATAAAAAATATATATGCCATTGGAGATGTAATAGGTGCTCCTTTTTTAGCTCATAAGGCATATGCTGAGGCTATGGTAGCAGCAAAAAATGCAATGGGAGGAGAAACAATTATTGATTATAAAGCTATTCCACGTTGCATATTTACTATTCCTGAGGTGGCTAGTGTAGGTTTAACTGAAGAGCAGGCAAAAGAAAAAGGATATAAAATTAAAATAGGAAAATTTCCCTTTATGGCTAATGGGAAAGCTGTTACTTTGGGAGAGATAAATGGATTTGTTAAGGTTATTGTTGATAGAGATAGTGACATTATACTTGGCATTCATATTTTAGGTGTTCAAGCAACTGAGATGATAACACAGGCAGCTTTAGCAATCGATTTAGAATGTACTACAGAAAAACTAATTAGAATAATTTATCCACATCCAACTTTAAGCGAAACAATATTTCAGGCTGTTCTTGATGTTCATAAAAAAGCGACAGATTTACCCAAAATTAATTAAATTTATATCCCCATCTTTTCCTTCGTCTATGTTGACAATGCCATGGCCAACCGTTGACTAATTTTCCTTTAAGAAAAAGATTGAGTACTTCTTGCCATTCACCACTAACCCAAGAAATAATTTTAATGCCATGCCAGGTTAAAACCCGCATCCAAAAACAAGGGATAGCGCCACATATCAAGACATCAACTGCCATGGAACGAATTTGGTTGATTATGCTTAAAGGATTTTGCCAAGAGAGTGTTATTTCCTTTTGTCTTAATAATTTTCCATTTTCTACCTCTAAAATTAACATTTTTAAAGCACAATCAAATCGAGGTGCTACCCGATTTCCAAAAACAGGAATACCTACAATAGTTTTTTTATAATAAACCATAGCGTTTCATTTTTCGCCAAAGTGTGCTTTTATCAATACCCAACTCTTGAGCAGCTCGCCCTCGATGTCCTCTATGTTTTTGAAGGGCTGTTTTGATAGCTTTTATTTCTAAAGCTTCTAAAGAAAGCTCCTTTTCTGTAGGAATTTGTACAGGCTTACGAACAGTTTCTATTACTTCTCTAGGAAGATGTTCTAATTGAATAACAGAACCACGACAGAGGATAAAAGCATGTTCAATGATATTTTCTAATTCTCTCACATTTCCAGGAAATTCATACTTCATAAGAAATTCAAGTACTTCATCAGAAACGCCAATAATATTTTTATTCATTTTGGCATTAAGGCGATGGATAAAGTGATCAATCAATAAAGGGATATCTTCACGACGCTTAGAAAGTGGTGGGAGTTCTATTTTAATTACATTGATGCGATAATATAAATCTTCCCTAAATCGCCCTTCAGCTACTAATTTTGCTAAGTCTTTATTAGTAGCACAAATAACACGTACATCTACTTTTACTGATTTTGTTGCTCCCAATGGTTCAAATTCCTTTTCTTGCAATACTCTAAGTAGTTTTACTTGCATTGCTGGAGAAATATCTCCTATTTCATCCAAAAATATGGTACCTTTATGGGCTAAGGCAAAGCGTCCTGGTTTATCATGTTTGGCATCAGTAAATGCCCCCTTTACATAACCAAAGAGCTCAGATTCTAACAAAGTATCAGGTAAAGCAGCACAATTTACTACTACATAAGGACCATGATGACGGGGACTTAAGTTATGTATAGCTTTAGCAAATAATTCCTTTCCTGAGCCACTTGGTCCTTGGATTAAAACTGTGGCATCACTTTCAGCAATATCAGGAAGAACTTCAAAAATTTTTTGAATTTCATGACTCTTACTAATAATATCTTCAAATGTATATTTTTTTGTAATTTCTCTTTTTAATTCTTCTACAGCAGAAAGATCCCTAAATGTTTCTACACCTCCTACAACTTTACCTTTTTCATCTCGCAATACAGCAGTGCTGATACTTAAAGGTATTTTTCTACCCTCGCGATTTATAATATTTATTGGAAGATCAATAACAGGTTTTCCAGTTTTTATAGTTTTTTTTAAAGCACAATCAGTCTGACATATATTGGCATGAAAAACTTCATAACAAGGACGCCCTAAGGCTTCTTCTTTAGAAACACCAGTAATTTTTTCAGCAGCATGGTTAAAATATGTAATTTGCCACTCTTTATTTACAGCAAAAACACCTTCACTAATACTATCTAAAATAATTTCAAAAAAAGACCTTGCCTCTTTTACTCCTTCCATTTCTGTCAAAGTGATTTTTTCTCGCAGCATCTTTTAGGATCAGCACATGGATTAGATTTACCACAACAAGAATCACTACGTTTATAATCAGTGGCATAAAAACCGCTACCTTTTAAAATAAAACCTGTCCCACCTGTAATAACCCTTTTAACAGGACCGCCACATTTAGGACATATATTTAAAGGTGCATCAGTAATTTTTTGTTCTTTTTCAAAAACAAAACCACAATTGTGACATTGATAAGTATATGTTGGCATTTTTCCTCACCTCCTTTAATTATTTTTTCACTTTATTGCTCCAAATAGGGTCTTGGCCAAATTTATCCCACCACCACCATTCTGTACCTACCATATTTCTACGAAAAGTTTCTAAATCAAAACTATATTTATAACGTCGACAATAACTAGTAATAATCTCATACGCTCGATTAATTTCAGCCATTTTTTTATGGGCCACTTCTTTATTACACCGGTCTGGGTGCCATTTTTTTATTTTACGCCTATAAGCCTGTTTTATCTCAGCTTGTGTTGCCCGTAATGGTATACCTAAAACTTCTCTAGCCCATGTTAAATCTTCATAAGTAAATTCTTTTTTATTCATATAAATGTTTATAAATCTTTTCCCACATCTGAGCAACTAAAGATGTGACAGATGCTTTAATTTCAATTACTGTTTTTGCTTGGACTACTGCTTCAGTCACCTTTGGATCAAAAGGAATTTTTCCAACCAAAGTAATTTGATTTTTTTTACAAAATGTTTCTATCTTTTCACTAAATGTAGGATTTAAATCAAACTTGTTAATACAAGCCAAACAAGGAATGCCAAAGTGTTTAAATGCTAATTGCCAAACTCGCTCCAAATCATGGAGACCCGAAGGGCTAGGTTCTGTTACAATCATTACTACACTTGCCCCAGTTACACTTGCAATAACTGGGCAACCAACACCTGGGGGGCCATCCACGATAATTAAATCATAACCACGATCTTCAGCAATAATTTTAGCCTGTTGACGTACAAGAGTAGCTAAAAGTCCTGAATTTTCTTGACCAATATCTAACTGGGCATGAACCATTGGTCCAAAACGTGTTTCAGATATAAACCATTTTCCACAGGTACGTTGAGGAAAATTTATCGCTTCTTGTGGACAAAAATGGACACAAACACCACAACCTTCACAGTCTATAGGATTAATTTCAAATTCTTCATTAATAGCATGAAAACGGCAGAGCTCTCTACATTCTCCACATTGAATACATTTCTCTTTATCAATGATAGCATAATGGCTACCTTTAAAAGGTTCCTCATGTTTAATTTGTGGAGAAAGAATGAGATGTAAATCAGGAGCATCTACATCTGTATCTGCAATGACTTTATCTTTTGCTAAGGCCGCAAAGGCTGCAGTTAACGTAGTTTTTCCTGTCCCTCCTTTCCCACTGATAATAACAAGCTCTTTCATTTATAACCTCTATCAATGTGTACCGTAGATGATTTGCACTTTATCTCCAATTTGCTTTTCTAAAACTTCTTTAATTTGAGGGAAAAAGGGGCAAGGGTAATATTTTGATCCCGGATGTTTGCCAACAATACAAGAAGAAAGAACGATTGCTTCTGCTCCTTTTTCTATCATTTTTTCTGCCCGTGGTAAAATTTCTTTTCCAGGACAACCACCACAGGTTACATGTCCGATCACTTCCACTGGCCCTATTTTTTCAAATCCTCCTTTTCCTTCCTTTGCCATTCTAAAACAAGCAGTGCCAGGACACATTGCTTCTGTACCCAAACACCTAATTATACCTGCCTTTTTCATAATTTATCCCCACTTATGGTTTTTATTTTTGTCCACAAGTTTAAAAAACGATCATGCCAAAAGGTTTTTCTCACTAATAATTCACCTTTGGCATAATCTTCAGCAATTTTTTTATCAAATGGGATAGTCATAAGAATAGGGATATTTTCTTTTTCACAATAATCAAATACTCTTTCATCACCTAAATCCGCTCGATTTATTACCACACCCAAAGGAATGTTTAATATGCGCACTACTCCTACTGCTAATTTTAGGTCATAAAGACCAAAAGGAGTAGGTTCTGTTACTAAGATTGCCATATCTACTCCTTTTAAAGCAGCAATAACAGGACATGAAGTACCAGGTGGAGCATCTATAACAGCTACTTTATTAGGTTTAATTTCTTTTTTTACTCTTTCAATCAAAGGCACAGCTTGAGCTTCACCAATCTTTAAATACCCATGGACAAATTCAACCTCTTTGGCTATTCCTTTTTCTAATCTGCCTATTTCTTTTGATGTTTCAAAAATAGCCTCTTTTGGACAAATTAATTTACAACCACCACAACTATGGCAAAGTTCAGGAAATATAAGTACATTTTTTCCTAAAACAGCAATGGCATTGAATTGGCAAAAATCAGCACATTTACGACAAAAATCACATTTTTCCAAATCAACCTTTGGCACAGGTACAGAAACAATTTCAGAATATTCAATCTTTGGTTTTAAAAACAGATGTCCATTTGGTTCTTCCACATCACAGTCCACATACTGAGCAACTTTACCCAAAACTGCTGCTAAATTAGTAGCAATTGTAGTTTTCCCTGTCCCTCCTTTTCCGCTGGCAATACATATGCGCATTTTTTCCTATTCACCCATCATCTGAGCACCACATTTAGGACAAGAAATTTGTCTACAAGGTACACCTCTTTGATGGGGTACCCTTGTACCACAATTTGGGCATACACAGTGAGTAGGAGGCCCTCCTCCTTGACCCTTACCTTTTCCTCTACCTTGTCCACCACCTCTACCTTGTCCTTTACCTCTTCCATTTGGCATCTTTTTCTCCTTTCATTTTTTAATGGTTACATATATTTTCACCAACTTCTAATGTGCCTGCCAGATATTGTTTCACCACCTCTTCCACTGGCATTTCAGGTGCCCCTACTATTACCTGAATGCCATATTGATTAAAGAATTGCTGAGCACGCATTCCCATACCACCACAAATGATTACATCTACCTGAAGTTCATGCATCCAAGCTGGCAGAATTCCAGGTTCATGGGGAGGTGGTATGAGATAGTTAACACTTTCTATCTTCCCATTTATAACATCAATGATAGCAAATTCAGGGGCATGTCCAAAATGGGCACAAAGATGCCCATTATTGGCAGGGATAGCTATACGCATTATTCACCTCCCAATTCACCAGAAATAAATTTTTGTACTAATTCTTCTGGTGTTAATTCTGGAACATCTAATAGTACCCCTACTCCATTTTTATAAAATACATACTTTGCTTTTTCTTTCATGCGTTTTGTTATTACAAGATCAGCTCCCAAATGTACTAATGCCATAGGTACAACTGCTATGTCTTTTTCTGCTGGTACCATTTTTTCTATCTTTTTAATTCCTCCATCTTTTACATGTACCATAGCCAACTCGTCACATTCTGTGAGAAAATCAGCACGTCTTCCATCCTTTAAAGGAATAGCCACTTTATATTCCTTTCTGGCTCTAATTTCAGCAAGAGATACAGGTTTTACCTCCATTTGCTTTAATTGGTCTACTACATTTGCAGCAATTTTGCTAAATGCCCTGATATAGGAATTGTCTTGATTTTGCATATATTCCAATAATTTTCCTTCATCTCCTGCTTCTACTACGCTTAAATCCACAGGCAATTTGCCTAAGAATGGAATACGGGCAATTTCAGCTGTTTTTTCTCCTCCTCCGGTTTTAAAAATATTTATTTCCTTACCACAATGTGGACAAACAAAACCACTCATATTTTCAATTAATCCAACGATATCCATTTGCACATGTTTGCAAAAAGAAATAGACTTACGAATATCAGCTAAGGCTACCTCTTGAGGTGTAGCTACAATAATAGCCTTAGCATCAGGAATTAAATGTGCAACAGAAAGTGGTTCATCACCTGTGCCTGGAGGAGAATCAATGACAAGATAATTTAATTCTCCCCACTCTACATCTGCTAAAAATTGTCGAATAGCTGAATGTTTTAAAGGGCCTCTCCAAATTACTGCTCGATCTTTATCTTCATCTGCCATAAAACATTCAATAGAAACTACTTCTAAATTTGGCATAAGCTTTTTAGGCAATATCTTTTGCTCTGTAATTTCTAATAAATCTTTAATACCTAAAAGGTGTGGAATGCTAGGACCATGTAAATCTATATCTAAAAGGCCTACTTTATATCCTTTTTGTGCTAAAGCAATGGCTAAACACGTAGCTACTGTACTTTTTCCTACTCCTCCTTTCCCACTCATGACAATAATTTTATGCTTTATACGGGATAATGTAGGTTTTAAAAGTTGCTCTTCATCTATCTTGCGTACATCCTTTTCTGCCATCTTTTATCCTCCTTCAAACAAATTTTTGAAAGCAATTTATATGCCAAATAATAATTTATAAGTATTTCATAAATTAAAACATTGCATATGGCAATAATAATTGCATATTGCAATCATGGTATAAAAGCATATTTTTGCATTTTTTTTGGAACATACCATTTAATAAAATTATAACTAATGCCTGCAGGTGCTGGCTTAATACCATGAAAGCGGGCATGGATAATAGGTAAAGCTTCTGGTACATAAAGAAAAGTATAAGGTTGTTCTTCGGCAAGGATTTCTTGAATGCGAAAATAGTATTTCTTTCTTTCTTCCAAATCAAAAGTATGGCGTGCTTTTTCTATCAATTCATCTACTTCAATATTATGATAACCAATAAAATTTAAACCACCAGGTACATCTTTGCAAGAATGCCAAACATCATATAAATCTGGTTCAGGTGGAATAGTCCAACCAAGAATGGTAGCTTCAAAACGACGTTTATTAATAAATTCTTTGATAAAAGCTGCCCACTCAATCACTCGAATTTTTACTTTAATACCTATTTTAGCTAATCTATATTGAATAATTTGTGCAGCATTTAAACGATTTAAATTACCTTGATTAGTAATAATAGTAAAGGAAAATGGATGACCATCTTTATCTAATATTCCATCTCCATCTGTATCTTCCCAGCCAGCTTTTTTTAATAATTCCTTTGCTTTTTCTGGATTATATGGATAACGTTTTACATTAGGATTATAAGCCCACATATCAGGTTTATAAGGTCCTGTGGCTATTACTCCTAAACCAAGTAGCACCCCCTCTATAATCTCTTTTTTATTTATGGCATAACTTAAAGCTTGACGTACCCTTTTATCTTTAAAGAAAGGATGACGCAAGTTATAACCAAGATAAGTATAACTGGCAGAAAGATACCTATATTTTTTAAAGTGCTTTTTAAACCACTCTGTTTCTGTTTGTCTTCTATACTGCAAAGGTGTTAATCCCATATAATCAATTCCACCAGCTTTTAATTCCAAAAACATGGTCGCCATATCTGGAATCACACGAGTAATATGCCAGTTAATATAAGGACGTCCTTCAAAATAATCAGGATTATATTCTAAAACAATTTTTTGTCCACTTATCCATTCCTTAAATTTATAAGGACCTGTGCCGATAGGATGACGAATAAGTGGGCTTTTAGTAATGTCTTGACCTTCTAATAGATGTTTAGGAAGAATAGAAATAGTCCAACTAGCAAGTCCAGGGGCAAAAGGCTGTTTATAATGGACACAAAAAGTATGTTTATCTAAAACTTCAGCCTTTGCTATTTCAAAAAAATCACTTGCATAAGGGGTAGGTGTATTTGGATCCACCATAAGTTTATAGGTAAAAAGTACATCATCTGCTGTAAAAGGATGGCCATCGTGCCACTTTACTCCTGAACGCAAATGAAAGGTAATTTTTAAACCATCAGGAGAAACCTCCCAAGATTTTGCCAAATCTCCAGTAATTTTTAAATTTTTATCATATTTAAGAAGACCATTATATATTAAGCTTGCAATATCATGAGAAGCACTATCAGAAGCTAAAATAGGGATTAAATTACTTGCTTCACCAATAGAACCAACAATAATAGCATCACCATAAGGCAAATTTTTACTCCAGCCAGGTTTTTCCAAATAAAATACAATTATTGACAAAATCAAAAATATCATGGCTAAATAAATAAGATGTATTATTTTATAATCATTTGTGTCATCTTTGTAGTGTCAAGTTGCACACTTGTCAAGGTGGCTACTTTTCCAGCTAAAATAGCAGTAAAAACAGCGGAGGTTACTGGAAAAGTGACTTGGAAGCTAGTTACAGCTCCTTTACCTGAAAGTGAGCTTGAAGGAATTGCTTCTTGGTATGGTTCTGAATTTCATGGTCGTCGTACTGCTAGTGGAGAGATTTACAATATGTATGATTATACTGCTGCTCATAAAACTTTGCCACTTGGGACTTATGTTAAGGTAATAAATTTAGAAAATGGAAAAAGTGTAATTGTTCGTATAAATGACCGTGGTCCTTTTAAAAAAGGAAGAATTATTGACTTATCTTATGCTGCTGCCAAAAAAATCGGTATAATTGAAAAGGGTACCGCTCGAGTAAGATTAGAAATTATAAGCAAACCTTGATAAAATTATTATTTTATTGGAAAATGAATGACTTCCATTTTTGCTTCTTTTAACATTGTTTGTGAAAGCTCATCAGGATATCCCTTTGCATAATAAATCTTTTTTATTCCAGCATTAATAAGCATTTTTGTACAGATAACACAAGGATGATGGGTGCAATAAATAGTTGCTCCTTTAATAGAAACACCATGATAAGCAGCCTGAATGATGGCATTTTGTTCGGCATGAAGACCACGACAGAGCTCATGCTTCTCACCAGAAGGAATGCCTATTTTTTCTCGCAAGCATCCAATATCTAAACAATGAGCAAGCCCAGCAGGTGCACCATTATAACCTGTTGAAAGAATTCTTTTATCTTTTACAATTACTGCACCTACCTTACGTCGCAGACATGTAGAACGCTGCGCAACCATAAAGGCAATTTTCATGAAGTATTCATCCCAAGTAGGTCTTGACATTCTAATAGATGCGCCAGGCAAAGAGAGGAAACTGAGCGCAGAATTCTTTTACCTCCTTTCTTAACTGATTAATGACTTTTTCATTATTAATATTTGTTAAAATTTTTATAATAAATTCACCGATAATTTCCATTTCTTTTTCTTTCATACCTCTAGTAGTTACAGCGGGTGTACCAATTCGAATACCACTTGTGATAAAAGGACTTTTAGTATCAAAAGGAATAGTGTTTTTATTTACAGTAATTCCAGCTGCATCCAAAGCTTTTTCTGCATCTTTGCCAGTAATGCCTTTATCAGTCAAATCTACTAAAAATAGATGATTGTCTGTACCCCCTGAAACTAAACGATAGCCTGCGTTTTTCAAAATTTCTGCCAATTTTTTGGCATTAGCTATTACTTGTTTTTGATATTCTTTAAAACTTTCTGTCAAAGCTTCTTTAAAAGCTAAAGCTTTAGCAGCAATAATATGCATCATTGGTCCACCCTGAATACCTGGAAAGGTTGTTTTATTAATTATTTTAGCAAATTCTTCTTTTGCTAAAATAAAAGCACCTCTTGGACCACGCATAGTTTTATGAGTAGTGGAAGTAATAAAGTGAGCATAAGGTATGGGTGAAGGGTGAAGGCCAGCAGCAATAAGACCAGCAATATGAGCCATATCTACCATGAGATAAGCCCCTACTTCATCGGCAATTTCTCTAAATTTTTTAAAATCTATTATTCTAGGATAAGCGCTTGCTCCAGCCAAAATGAGCTTTGGCTTATGTTTTAAAGCTAATTGTCTTACTTCTTCATAATCAATAGTTTCTGTTTCTCTAGAAACTCCATAAAAAACTATATTATAAAGCTGTCCAGAAAAATTTACTGGACTGCCATGGCTTAAATGCCCACCATGAGGCAAACTCATACTTAAAATGGTATCTCCTGGCTTTAAAACAGCAAAATAAACAGCCATATTAGCTTGAGTGCCAGAATGAGGTTGGACATTGGCATAATCAGCACCAAAAATTTTTTTTACCCTTTCAATAGCAAGAGTTTCAGCAATATCTACATACTCACATCCACCATAATAACGTCTTCCAGGATAACCTTCAGCGTATTTATGTGTCATCACACTAGCCATAACCTGTCTTACCCAAGGGCTGGCAATATTTTCTGAAGCTATAAGTTCTAACTTATATTTTTGTCTGTTTATTTCTCCTTCAAGACCTTCTACTAATTCAGGATCAAATCGTTTTAAATAGCTATAATCATCAAGAGCACAATATTCATTATCAATCTGATTGATTCTTCGAGCATGGCGACCACCAGCAAATTGTGTTTCAAGCCAAGTATTTAAAATTTCTAAAGCATGATTTTGATCAACATCTCTCTCTCCTAATACTAAAATATTGGCATCATTGTGTTCTCGACTTGCTTTGGCTAAGAAACAGTTATTACATAAAGCAGCTCTTACTCCTGGTAAACGATTGGCAACAATACTCATCCCAATGCCACTGCCACAGACAAGAATACCACGGTCACATTCTTGACTAGCTACTGCTCTAGCCACAGCCCAAGCAAAATAAGGATAATCTACTGATTCTTCTGATTGTGTACCTACATCTTTTATTTCATAGCCACGTTCAAGTAAGATGTTTTTTAAAAATTCTTTAAGTTTAAAACCAGCGTGGTCAGAACCAATAGCAATTTTTTGCATTATATACTCCTATTCTTGATACTTTTTAAAAAGCAGGACCGCATTAGTTCCACCAAAACCAAAGGAGTTAGACATAGCTATTTTTGGATTGGCTTTTCTAGCTTTATTAGGCACATAATCTAAATCACATTCAGGATCTGGATTTTCATAATTAATAGTAGGAGGAATAATACCAGTATAAAGTGAAAGAACAGTAAAAACAGCTTCTACCCCTCCTGCACCTCCTAAAAGATGACCAATCATAGATTTAGTAGAACTTATAGCTAATTTATAGGCATGTTCTTTAAATACAGCCTTTATAGCCTTTGTCTCAGATACATCATTTAATGGTGTTGAAGTGCCATGAGCATTGATATAATCTACTTCTTCTGGAACAATACCAGCATCTTTTAATGCATTTTCCATACATAATACTGCCCCTTCTCCTTCTGGTGGTGGGGCAGTAATATGGTAAGCATCGCTAGTTGCTCCATAACCAATGAGTTCAGCATAAATTTTTGCTCCTCTTTTTAAAGCATGATTTAATTCCTCTAATACTAAAATACCTGCTCCCTCACCTACAACAAATCCATCTCTTTCCTTATCAAATGGTCTTGAAGCCTTCTCTGGTTCATCATTTCTAGTAGAGAGTGCCTTCATAGCACAAAAGCCAGCAATACAGAGAGGAGCAATGGTTGCTTCTGTACCCCCTACTACCATTACATCAGCTAATCCCATTTTTATATAACGAAAACCTTCACCAACAGCATGAGCCCCAGCAGCACAAGCAGTAGTGGTAGAAATATTTGGCCCTTTAAGACCATATTCAATAGAAATGAATCCAGCAGCCATATTAGTAATAATCATGGGTACAAAAAAAGGAGAAATTCGATTTGGTCCTCTTTCTAAAAGAATCTTATGATAATGCTCAATGTAAGGCAATCCCCCTAAACCACATCCTATAATAACACCTGCGCGGGGTGCAAGTTCTTCATCTATTTTTAATTGAGCCATTTCCATAGCCATACGAGCAGCAGCTAAGGCATATTGAATAAAGAGATCCATACGCTTTATCTGCTTTTTTGAAATAAAGTCTTCTGGATTAAATCCTTTTACCTCACCTGCAATTCGGCTATCATAACCTGAAGCATCAAAGCGCGTAATTTCTCCTATACCAGATTTTCCAGCGCAAATAGCTTCCCAAGTTTCTTCAACACCAATTCCTACAGGAGTTACTAGTCCTAATCCTGTGACCACTACCCGACGCAATGTTTCCTCCTATTCTTCTATGTGTTCCTGAATGTAATCAATAGCATCTTGAACTGTGCGAATCTTTTCTGCTTCCTCATCCGGTACTTCCACTCCAAATTCCTCTTCAATAGCCATTATTAACTCTACTAGATCCAAAGAATCAGCTCCAAGATCCTCTACAAAAGAAGCTCCAGGTACTACTTCTTCAGGATTTACCCCTAATTGATTAGCAATAATCTCTTTTACTCTCTCTTCAATATTCGCCATTTTTTCACCTCCTTAAGAATTTACATATACATACCACCATTAACGTGGATGACCTGGCCTGTAATATAACTAGCAGCATCAGAAACTAAAAAAGCTACTACTTCTGCAACTTCTTCTGGTTTACCAAATCTGCCTAATGGAATCATGCTTAGCATGTGTTCTTTTATTTTTTCTGGTAAATTCGCTGTCATATCCGTTTCAATAAAACCAGGGGCAACAGCATTTACTGTAATTCCTTTTGGAGCCAATTCTCTAGCAAGTGCTTTAGTGAAACCAATTAGTCCTGCTTTAGCAGCAACATAATTTGTTTGTCCAATATTACCTATAAAAGCTACAACAGAAGTGATATTTATAATCCGACCATAATTTTGTTTAAGCATAGTCTTAACAACTGCCTTTGTGCAGTTAAATGCCCCTTTTAAATTAACAGCCAACACTCTTTCCCAATCTTTTTCCTTCATACGCAAGAAAAGACTATCTTTTGTCATTCCAGCATTGTTGATGAGATAATCTATCCTGCCAAACTTATCAAGTATTTTTTTAAAAAAATTTTGCGTTGCCTCAAAATCAGCTACATCAAATTGATAGGCAAATGCCTCCCCTCCTTTATTTAAAATCTCCTTTACCACTTTTTCTGCTGCCTCTACGTTCTTAACACAAGTAATTATTACCTTTGTATTATCCTTTGCTAAGCGAAAAGCTATAGCTCGACCTATCCCCCTTGAACCTCCTGTTATAACAGCTATTTTTTGCATTAGTCTATTCCCCTTGCTTTTTTAATTTCTTTAATAAGTGCAGGGATAACTTCAAATAAATCTCCTATAATACCATAATTGGCTATATTAAATATTGGCGCTTCTGGATCTTTATTAATAGCAATAATTGTCTTTGCTGACTGAATGCCTACAAGATGTTGAATAGCTCCAGAAATACCACAAGCAATATATAATTTTGGACTTACTATTAAACCTGTCTGGCCAATTTGACATCGAGGAGGGAGCCAACCAGCATCCACCACAGCTCGACTAGCACCAATTTGAGCATTTAAGAGAGTAGCCAGTTCTTCTATTAATTTTAGATTTTCTGGTCCTTTTATTCCCCTTCCTACACCAATAATAATATCAGCTTCAGTTAAATTTGGCCCTTTAACTTCTGTTTTTACAAAAGAAATTATTTCTGGTATATCAGGAATTTTTTCCTCATTTATTGGAAAATTTATAATTTTACCTTTATGATTAGAAATAGGTTTAGGTCGTGGTAGAATATGAGGTCTAACAGTAGCCATTTGCGGACGATGTTCAGGACAAGCAATTGTAGCCATAATATTTCCACCAAAGGCTGGTCTTGTTTGAAGAAGTAATCTTTTTTTTATATCCACATCTAAATCTGTACAATCAGCTGTTAAGCCTGTTTCCAAACTAGCTGCGATTTGAGGGATAAGAGAGCGTCCTCGAGAAGTAGCCCCAGCTAAAAATATATTAGGACAGTGATTTTTTAAAATTTCAATTAATACTGTACCATATCGTTTTTCATTAAATATAGATAAACTAGGATGTTCAGCTACATAGACAATATCAGCACCATAGCTTATTAATGTTTGAGCTAAATGACTTATTTTATCTCCAATGAGAATGGCAATCAGTTTCTCTCCAAGTTTATCTGCTAATTCTCTTCCTTTACCCATTAACTCATAGACTACTGTTGCTAATTCTCCATCTTTTGTTTCAGCATAGATCCAGACATCTTTTGCTTTAATCGTAGGTTTTTTCTTTATTTTTTCAGGTAAAGAGATGGCACCTTCTTTACAAGCCTTTACACAAAGACCACACAAGCGACATTCTTCATTAACTACTGGAAACTTATCCTTTAAAACAATAGCACCAAAAGGACAGACATCTACACAATCACCACAACCTGTGCATTTTCCCTTATCTAACAAAAGTTCCATTTTTACTTCAAAATATTATCTATTTTTTCCCAAAGTGTCTTAACTTGCTCTTCTAGAGAACCTGAAATAATTTCTTTCCTTTCTCGCAATGGAGGACTGAAGATTTTCAATACTCTAGTAGGGGAGCCAGAAATTCCAATTTTTTCTTCTTTTGCTTCAATGTCTTTAGCTGTCCAAATAGGGATTTGGAGTTTTTTAGCTCGCATTTTTCCCCTTATTGAAGGTACTCGTGGTTCACCAATTTCCTTAACAATAGTCAAAAGTGCTGGTAAAGTAATCTGAATTATCTGATAGCCATCATCTAAATCTCTTTCCACAATAAGACTATTTTCCTTTAACTCAATCTTACGCACATAAGTGACATAAGGTAGATTAAGCCTTTGGGCAAGTTCTGGTCCTACTTGAGCTGTATCACCATCAATAGCTTGTTTGCCACAAAAAATAATATCGTAATGTCCTATTTTTTTAATCGCCTGAGCTAAAGTATAACTTGTAGCTAGAGTATCAGCACCTGCAAATGCTCTATCACTAAGCAAAATTGCCTCATCTGCTCCATAAGAAATAGCTTCTCTTAATGCCTCTTCTGCTTGAGGGGGTCCCATACTCAAAAGGATGATGTTTCCCCCATAACGTTCTTTCATCTGCAAAGCAGCCTCTAAAGCATAGAGGTCATAAGGATTGATGATGCTTTTTACTCCTTCACGAATTAAAGTACCTGTTTCAGGATTAATTTTTACACCTTCAATTTCAGGTACCTGTTTTATACAAACAATATATTTCATTTTTGTTTCCCATATTCTTTATTTAAAATCTGAGCAATAATGTTTCTTTGAATCTGATTTGTTCCTTCATAAATCTGAAGAATCTTTGCATCTCGCATCATTTTTTCTACTGGATAATCTCGCATATAACCATATCCACCTAAAACTTGCACAGCATCTGTTGTTACTTTCATAGCCACATCTGAAGCAAAAAGCTTTGCCATAGCTGCATATTTGGTGAAATCTTTAGGATTTGTATCAATATATTTACAAATAGTGTAAGTTAGAGCTCTAGCTGCTTCTATTTGAGTAGCCATTTCTGCTAGCATATGTCCAACTGCTTGAAAGGAAATAATAGGTTGACCAAACTGTTTTCTTTGTCGAGCAAATTTAACTGCTTCATCTAAAGCCGCTTGTGCTAATCCTACTGCTAAAGCTCCCACTCCCGGACGAGCATAATCTAAGGTTTTTAAGGCAATAATAAAACCCATTCCTTCTTTTCCAAGAAGACGCTCTTTAGGGATACGGCAGTCTTCAAAAATCAAATCTCCAGTAGTAGAGGCTCGTATACCCATCTTTTTTTCTTTTTTCCCAAAAGAAAAACCAAGATCTCCTTTTTCAAGAATAAAGGCACTAGCTCCTCTTGGCCCTTTTTTCTTATCAGTTAAGGCAATGATTACATATATTTCTGCCTCTCCGGCATTTGTAATCCATTGTTTAGTGCCATTTATGATATAATAATCACCATTTTTAATAGCTGTTGTTTGGATACCTCCAGCATCACTACCAGCATTTGGTTCTGTTAGACCAAAAGCGGCCAATTTCTCGCCTTTGGCAATAGGAGGAAGATAAGTACGTTTTTGTTCTTCATTTCCAAATAGAAGGATAGGATAAGCACCAAGTCCACTAGCAGCAAATGCAGTTGCTACCCCTGCACATCCCCAAGCAATTTGTTCCACAGCTAAAGAATTCTCAAAACTGCCAAATCCTAACCCTCCATATTCTTCTGGTATAAAAATACCAAATAAATCAGCTCGAGCAATTTCCTTTAAGATATCCCATGGAAATTCTTCTTTTTCATCCAGCTCTGCACGTTTAGGTATAATTTTTTCCTCTGCAATGCGCCTAGCTACTTCTTTAATCATAAGCTGTTCTTCAGTAAGGGGATATAACATTTTTGCCTCCTTGAGCTCTTACCATCTCATTAACAATGCCCCATATGTAAAACCACCGCCAAAAGCGTCTAATAATATCAAATCGCCAGGTTTTATAAAACCTTGCCGTACAGCTTCATCTAAGGCAATAGGTACAGTAGCAGCTGAAGTATTTCCATATTTTTGAAGATTTACAAAAACTTTCTCTTTAGGTATTCCCAATTTTTGAGCTACCATATTGATAATACGAATATTTGCTTGATGAGGAACAAGCCAATCTACTTCTTCTGATGATACATTAGCCATTTTAAGCACAATCTTTGCCACTTCTTCCATATGCCTAACTGCATATTTGAAAACTTCATTACCTTTCATCTTTACATAATATTCTTCTTTTGAAACTTCCTTTTTACAAGGTGGGTATACAGAACCTCCACCAAGTACACATAGTAAGTCCCAAACTTTAGGATTAGATTTGATACAACTAGCAAGTATACCTTTCCCTTCTTCTACACTTCCTACTACTGCTGCCCCTGCTCCATCACCAAATAAAACACAAGTACTTCTATCTTTCCAATTTGTTACACTACTTAATATCTCTGCTCCGATAATAAGGGCTTTAGTATTAGGGTTTTCTTTAATAAATTTTTCAGCAATTACAAGTGCGTAAATGAATCCAGTACAGGCAGCAGAAATATCAAAAGCAGCAGCATTATAGGCCTTTAAATTTTTTTGCACAAGACAAGCTCCTGCTGGTAAACGATAATCTGCTGTAAAGGTAGCAGCAATAATAAGATCTAATTCACTTGCTTCTATTTTGGCCATCTCTAAAGCTTTTTTTGATGCCTCAGTTGCTAAAAATGACCAAGTTTCGTCTGAGACAATTCTTCTTTCTTTTATGCCTGAGCGTGTAGTGATCCATTCATCAGAAGTATCAACCATTTTTTCTAAATCATGATTGGTTAGTATTTTTTTAGGCAGATGAGAACCAGTGCCTAAAATACCTACCTTCATTAGGATAAGACCTCTTTTAACCTTCCTGGCATAAATGTTTCATGTTCCTTAAGTCCTTTTTCTAAATGAGCATTAATATTTTTCTTAACAAAAGTAGCAGCCATTTTGATACCATTCTTTATTGCTTTAGCTTCAGAACGACCATGTCCAATAATTACTGTTCCATTTATTCCTAATAAAGGTGCCCCTCCATATTCAGAATAATCTAATTTTTTAAAAACCCGTTTAAGTAGCCTTTTTGCTAAAATAAGTCCTACTTTAGAAACAAAACTTCTTTTGACTTCCTGTCTTACTAAAGTAAGTAAACTTTCCACCACCCCCTCACCTAACTTTAAAGCTACATTGCCTACAAACCCATCACATACAACCACATCAGCTTTGTGCCAAAGGATATCTTTTCCTTCTATGTTTCCAACAAAATTAAGAGGACTTTTTTCTAAAAAAGTATATGTTTCCTTTACTAGTTCATTTCCCTTTAATGGTTCTTCTCCAATATTAAGTAATCCCACACGAGGATTAGAGACATTTAAAATATATTTAGCAAAGACATGTCCCATTATAGCAAATTGCACAAGATGATAAGCACGACAATCTACTACCCCTCCTACATCTATCATTATAGTGTAACCCTCGGGTGTAGGAATGATGCCTGCAAGAGCAGGTCTTTTTACTCCTTTTAAACGGCCAAGTATAAACATAGCTAAAGCTAAAGTAGCACCTGAATTACCAGCACTAAAAACACCATGTGCTTCTCCTTTTTTAACTAATTCTAAAGCTATTTTAATAGAAGTATCTTTTTTTTGACGTAAAACTTCAGAAGGGGATTCAGCCATGTCCACTACCTGAGGTGCATGGCAAACTCGAATAGGGAAGTTTTCAGTATTAGCTTCTTTTTTAAGGATAGGTGTAATTTCTTCTCTTTTTCCCACCAAAATTACTTCCATTCGCATTTCTTGAACAGCTTGAATTGCTCCTTTAACAATCTCTTCAGGTGCATAGTCACCTCCCATAGCATCTACAGCTATGATTATTCGTTCTGCCATCTTTAAACTTCTTTTATTTCTATAATTTCCTCCCCTTTATACTTACCACAATGAGGGCACACTCGATGAGGCAATTTATATTCATGACAATGAGGACATTCAACCAAATTTGGAGGTGTTAATTTAAAATGCGTTCTTCTTTTATCCCTTCTAGACTTAGAATGTTTTCTTTTTGGGACAGCCATTTTCCTCTCCTATTTTTTAATAAAATGTTTTAAGGCTTCATAAAATGGAGTATACTTAACAGGGCGACAATTACATTTTTCTTTATTTAAATTTTTACCACAATATGGACATAATCCAGCACAATCTGGTTTACACAACGGCTTTATAGGTACATTAAGGAATATCTGTTCACTTACAATCTGATCAATATTTATTTCTTTACCATCAAAAAATTCAATTTCCATATCATCTTTTGTTAATCTCAACATTTCTTTTTGTGGTGCCAAGCTATAAGGTACAAGCGCAAAATCCATAGTAGTTTTTAAAGGAAAAGAAAAAGATTCTAAACATCGTGCACAAAATAATCTCAAAGTAGCTTCAATTGTTCCTTTCACATGTACTTTTTCTTGTATTACTTTTAATCTAATTTTTGCCTTTGAAGGGCCATCCAAATCTACTGAAAGAAATTCTTCTTTTTCTTTCCACCATTTTTCTTCTCTCTCAAACACTACTTCTAACCCTTCTGGAGGAATATCTTCTACTTTAATTATCATAAAACTTCCCTTTTAAAAAAGCGCATGTTAAATATATAGAAAAAAGGGCTTTGTCAAGTAAAGCCCAAAGTGAGCATATCATATTTAATGAGAAAGTTAAAGTGCCAGTTTATCCTAAAGAAAGATTTTCATTTCTTTTAAGTAAAATTCCAAAAGGAATAAAAGAAAAAATTTTTTATTTTTATGGTGATTCTTTCCTTTGTGAGGCAGCAGCTAAGGAAGTAATTGCTCGTCTTAAAAAAGAGAAAACCATTACTTATGAATGTCTACATGAAGAAGATATAGATGAAACTATTCTTATTGAAAAATTGCTTAACATATCTTTGTTTAGCAGTGAAAAGGTAATATGGCTTAAAAATTTTTTTTCTTTTTCTTATTTAAATACAGAAATTCTTAAAAAAACATCTTGTTATATAATAATTACTTCAAAAGAAGATGTATCTCCTGATTTTTTAAAAAAGCTAGCTATAGTAGTAGATTTTACCGTAAAAGCTTCAAAAGATGAGCAAGAAATATGGCAAAAACAAGTAATGTTTAGTATTCTTGAAAAGGTAAATAAAAAAATTACTTCTGATGCTCAAAAATTACTTTTAAATCGAATAGGTTTTAATCTTTTTGCTTTAAAGAACTATCTTGAAATATTAATAAATTATGTAGGAGAAAAAGAGTTTATAGATGAAACAGATGTAAAGCTTCTTGTAACGCCTATAAAGGAAGAGGCAGCTTTTGAAATTGGCGAAAAACTTGTTCAGGGAGATATTGAAACAGCGCTTAATTTTTTTAAAAATCTTCTTGAACAAGGTTTTCATCCTTTAGCTATTTTAGCTATGTTAACAAAGGAATTAAAATCTCTTATTGAAGCAAAAATTCTTCAAAAAGAAGAAAAAATAAAATTTTCTCCTTCCTTTACTTATCAAGATTTTCTTAAAATTACTTATCCAGAAATTAAACAAATTTTAATAGGCTTTCATCCTTATGCGCTTTATCATCTTCTAAAACGTGCCTCTCGATATACATTTAAAGAGCTTTGTAGTATTCAAAAAATGTTATTAAAAACCGAAACAATTTTTAAAAATAATCTAAAAGCTGCTCCTTATCATTTAGAACAGCTCATAATCTTTTGGTGTAGAATAGCTAAATAATAAACATTTGTTGAGCTTATTTGAAAGCTATGATATATAACTTGTTCAAAAGGAGGAAAATATGTTTATATTAGCTAATTTTTTAAAAGCACTTGCTTCTGTTTTGGATGTAGTCTTAACGTTTTATATGTGGATCATAATTATTCGTGCCTTAATTTCTTGGGTGAACCCAGATCCATACAATCCTATTGTACGTTTTCTTTATGCAGTAACAGAACCAGTACTTTCTCAAATTCGTCGTTATTTACCTGTGGTTTTTGGTGGTTTTGATCTTTCCCCATTAATAGCAATTTTAGGTGTGCTTTTTTTACAAAAATTTCTTGTAAGTACTCTTTATCAATTAGCCTTGAGATTGGTTTAATTGGGATGGTTATAGCTATTGTTGTAGCTGCAGGAGAAGGAAAACGTATGAAGGAAGATATCCCAAAACAATTTTTGTTATTAGGTGGAAGACCTATTTTATGGTATAGTTTGTCTGCTTTTGAAAAAAATCCTGTTATTAATGAGACTATTTTAGTAATAAATCCATTATGGAAAAAAAAAGGTCAAGAGATTGCAAAAGAATTTTCTAAAATAAAATATATTGTACCTGGTGGGAAGTTTAGGCAAGAATCAGTATGGGCTGGGCTTAAAATGATAAAAAATGCAGAAATTGTATTAGTCCATGATGGTGTAAGACCTTTTATCTCTCAAAAATTAATAGAAGCAGTAATAAAAGGCGCTTATAAATATGGAGCAGTAGTACCGGCTTTACCAGTAAAAGAGACTGTTAAATGGGTAGAAGGAGATATAGTAAAAAAAACATTACCTAGAGATTATATTTGGCTTATACAAACTCCACAAGGCTTTAAGTTTGATATATTAAAAACTGCTTATTTAAGATTTCGAAAAGAAATATTTACTGATGATGCAAGTCTTGTAGAGAAACTTGGTATAAATGTACATGTAATTTTAGGAGAGCAAACAAATATAAAGATAACAATACCTCAAGACTTAAAATGGGCAGAAATATTGCTGAATTTTCTATAGGATTTGGTTTTGATGTTCATCGCTTAGTTGAAGGAAGACCTCTTATTCTTGGTGGAATAAAAATTCCCTTTCAAAAAGGATTGTTAGGACATTCAGATGGAGATGTTTTAATTCATGCTATTATTGATGCTATTTTAGGAGCGATGGGAAAAGGAGATATTGGACAATACTTTCCAGACACAGATCCTAGTTTAAAAGGAATTTCTAGTTTAAAAATGCTTTTATCTATTAAAGAAAAAATGGATAAAGCCAATGTTATCTTAATTCATTTAGATGCAACTATTGTAGCACAAGAGCCAAAAATTTCTCCTTTTTTCCCACAAATGAAAGAAAAAATTGCAAATGCTTTAGATGTAAAAAAAGACATAATAAATCTCAAGGCAAAAACCACAGAAAGACTGGGCTACATTGGAGAAGGAAAAGGAATGGCTGCATATGCAGTAGTTATAGTAAAAAAATTATAATTTTGTTTTAGGTTTTATTGTATCCCATTCTCCACATTTAGGACAATGCCAGTAAAGTTTAATTGATTCATAACCACAATGTGAACATTGATATATCTGTTTTGGTAAAGTTTCTGGGATTTTTTTAAGCAATTCAATGGCTTCTTGTGTTTTCCCTTCTTCTAAAAGAATTTGAGCCATAAATTGGCTCGCACTTGGTTGTGAAGGTTCTTCTTCTAATACTTCATTAAAATAAAATTTAGCTTTTTCTAAATCTTTTTTTATGAGACAAAATTTTCCTATAAAAATAGAAGAAAATATATCACGTTCCTTTTTTTCTTCTATTATTTTAATAAATTTATTAAATGCTTTTTCATCCTTTATTTCAGAAAAATGTTTTTCTAAACGAGAATATACTAAAAAACTATATTCTGGTGTAAGTTCTATAACATTTTCCCAAATATTGAATGCCTTTTTAAAATTTTTTTCTTCAAAATAAAGATCACCCAAATGAAGATATGCATCAGTGCATTTTTTATTAGTTTTTATAGCTTTTTTGTAAAAGGATTCTGCCTCCTTCTTATTTCCTTCTTTCTGATGTTTTTTCCCAATTTCTACCAAAAAATGAGCAAGCATGAGACTATAATCTTCTTTTGTAAATTTACTTAATCGTTCAATAATTTCATAAGCAGCTTGCCAATCTTTAAGACTTTGATAAAGATTGGCTAATTCTAAATAGGCTTCTTTTTTAGCAGGATCTTTGCGAATAACTTCCTTAAAAGTATTAATTGCTCGATCCAAAAGACCTGCTTTTTTATAATCTAATGCTAAGTCATAAAGAGCCTGAAGACGGATTTCTGGTTCAAGATGAGGTCTAGTAATAATACTTTGGTGAATACGAATGGCTCTTTCAATTTCTCCTTTATCTCTAAAAAGGCTTGCAAGAGCAAAATATGTTTCTACTGTATCAGTGTCTAAACTAACAGCTTTCATAAAAGCTTCAATTGCTCTATCAGGTTCATTTGAAAGAAGATAGCGAAAACCAGTTAAAAAGGCGACTTTACTTTCTTTTGCTTCTTGAAAGGGATGTGAAGAAAGACGTCGGCCAATAAAAAGACCAACACCAAGACCTATTATAAGAGAAAAAATGCCACCATAAATCCATTCCATATTAAATGCCTTGAGGCTTTTCTTCTGTTAAAGGAAGATTACGAAGGGAGTCAAGTTCCTCTTTTAGCTTTCTTATTTCTTCATTTTTTTTCTTTAATTCATTTCTCTTTTTAAACCAAGCTTTAAAAGTATAAGCAAGACCAAAAAGCATTCCAAAGAAGAAAGAAAAAAATAATAAAAGATAAAGTTTTAAAGAAAAATTATAGGTCAAAAATTTTAAATTAGCCATTTGATCAAAAAAATTTAGGTTCTCAATAATAAAAATACCAATCACTCCCAATACTGCTACCCAAAAAATTGCTTTAATCCATTGCATTATTCTTCCTCCCTTAATTTATCAAAATAAGGCTTAAGTCGCTTATATGTTTCCTTAAGACTTTCAGGAATAACCCTTGTTTCTCCTAATGTTGTCATAAAACTTGTATCCCCATTCCAACGAGGTACAATATGAAAATGTAAGTGAGCAGCTACTCCAGCTCCAGCTACTTTGCCTATATTTAATCCTACATTAAATCCATCTGGCTGCATTTCTTTACGGAGAAAATCAACAGAGGCTCGAATCTTAATCATTAAATCAGCTAATTCTTCAATAGTTAAATCGTCTAATTCAGGTACATGTCTTATTGGGGCTACAAGAAGATGACCATTATTATAAGGATATTTATTCATTATTACTGTTGTTAGTTTTCCTCTATATAAAATTAAATTTTCCTCATCAGTTCCTTCTCGATTATGAATACAAAAAATACAATTTTTTTCTTTTTTCCCAAGAATGTATTTTATGCGCCAAGGTGCCCATAAAATATTCATTTTTATACCTCAAATAGTTATTAAATCAATATCTCCCCAAATAGCTAAATGTTTATCTAAAATAATAATTAAACCTTTTACACCTTCAATATTTTTTGCCCTTTGTGCTGCTTTAGTAATATCTTGTTTTTTCCTTATAAGATTACCTATAGCAGTAGCAGCTGCATCTGCTAAAGCAGCATCTTCAGCGATAACAGTTACAGCATCTGCTTGTCCACTACTAAAAGAATGGCCAATTTTGCCAGAGGAAGTACATACTGCTATAGCTTTTTCTGTAGGCTTTAATTTTAAAGCTATTTTCCCACTTAAAAGTGAAGAACCCGCAAATATACCTATTTGGACAGGCGTTCTTATTTTAAGATAAATATCACCACCATTTTCTACAATTACCTCTTTGGAATACTTTAACAATTCTTCTCCTACTGCTTGAGCAATAGCACCTGCTACCGCTGCCATTGGCCCTACACCTGCTTTTTGGGCAGCTAAAAGCATCTGGCGCACTATTTTAGGTGCAAATGGGTCAAAAGGCAAGGGCAAGAAGGCATCTTTAAATTCAGGATGAAATTTAATATATTTTTCTAATTGTGCTCTATACTTAAAAACAGCTTCTTTAGCTTCTTTATCAAGGACTTTCTGTGCTTTAATCCATAAATCAGTTTCTTTTACTACAACAGAAAAACTAGTTAAATGCTTATTATGGCACCATTGGCGGTAGAAACGATTCATTCTATTATTACTGCTTCATATCCTAATAATTGATTTATCTTTTTTATAAAATCTTCAGTCAATGCCACTTTTAAATGAGGAGGTAAAGCAACAAGGATATTGCTTGGTAAAATTTTAAAATATACAGGTAAATTGCCTTTATATTGCTGAAGTATTTGTTTAAGATACAATAATTGTTTTTTTTCAATATTCCCTTCACGAAGAATAATTTTTACTTCTTTTTGTTGCTCCTTTGAAAAAGGTTCTTTTTTAATCAATTTTTCTTTTTCTTCTTCTAAAAAACAAATTTTTTCAGCAATTATTTTACTTGAATTTTCATCTTTGCTTACATGTCCTGTAATAAAAATAGGCTGATCACCATTGAGATAATTTTCTGCTTCTTGATAAACAGAGCTAAAAATCACTACCTCTACTTTTCCTCTTGTATCTTCTAAAGTAGCAAATGCCATACGCTCTCCTTTTCTAGAGCTAATTTCTTTTATCTCTGTAATTATACCACCAAGCTTAACTGGTGTTTTATCTGGCAATTCAGAAATTTTTTCTGTGTTTGTATTACTTAAATTTTTAAGCACTTCTTCATAACCTTTTAAAGGATGTCCAGTAAGATAAAATCCAAGAGCTTCTTTCTCATAAGTAAGTCGTATATCATCTGACCATTCTTCCATTGGAGGTAATTCTATTTCTGATGTTTCTTTCACCGTATCAAATAAACTTAGCTGATTTAGATTTGTTCGACGTAATTTACGTTGAGCTTTATCTATTGTTTCTGATAAAACAAACATAAGTTGTGAACGTTTTACACCAAGACTATCAAAAGCACCAGCTTTAATTAGGCTTTCAATTACCCTTTTATTTACCTTTTGTAAATCTACTCGCTGGCAAAAATCCATTAAAGATTTAAATAAACCTTCTTTTCTTGCTTTAAGAATCTCTGGTACAGCAGCTGTTCCTACATTCTTAATTGCTGCTAATCCAAATCTAATTTTTCCATCCTCTACTACAAAATCCATTTCACTGCGATTTATATCTGGGGGTAAAATTTCTATTCCTTTATCACGACATTCATTGACATATTTTACTACCTCATCCATAGAATTCATTTCACAGGTAAGCAATGCTGCCATAAATTCTGTAGGATAATGTGTTTTTAGATATGCTGTACGGTAAGCAATTAGAGCATAAGCTGTGCTATGAGATTTATTAAAACCATAACCAGCAAATTTTTCCATCAAATTAAAAATATGTTCTGCTTTCTTTCTAGGAATTCCTCTTTTAACAGCACCCTCAATAAAACGAATGCGCTCCTGTGCCATTAATTCTGGCATCTTTTTTCCCATAGCCTTACGCAGATTGTCAGCTTGTCCTAAAGTATAACCAGCTAAAGCTACAGCAATTTCCATTACTTGTTCTTGATAAAGAATAACTCCATAAGTTTGTTTTAAAATAGGTTCTAATTCAGGCAATTCATATTTTATAGGAATTTTGCCATGCTTACGATTAATGAATTCATCTACCATTCCACTTTCTAATGGACCAGGGCGATAAAGAGCAATTAAAGCAATTAAATCCTCAAAACAATTTGGTTTTAATCTTTTTAAAAGTTCTTTCATTCCAGAACTTTCAAGTTGAAAAACACCTGTTGTGTCTCCTCGGCTTAAAAGTTGATATGTTGCTTTATCATCTAAGGGAATTTGAGAAATATCTGGACGTATTCCTTTGTGTTTTTCTATAAGAGAAAGTGTTTTATCAATAACTGTAAGGGTTTTTAGTCCTAAAAAATCAAATTTGATTAAACCTATGCGCTCAACACCCTTCATATCAAACTGAGTGACTACTTCACCTTTATTTCCTCGATAGAGAGGAAGATAATGCACAAGGGGCTTTTCATCTGAAATAACAATACCAGCAGCATGTGTAGAGGCATGGCGAGGTAGTCCTTCAAGGGCTTGAGCAATTGTTAAAAGTTTTTTTACACGTTCATCTTGTTCAGCTAATTTTTGTAATCTAGGTTCAGCTGCAATGGCATCAGCTAAGCTGATATTCAAAGCCGGTGGAATAAGTTTGGCAATTTTATCTACTTCTTGATAAGACATATCTAAAGCACGCCCTACATCTCTTACCACTGCTCTGGCTTGCATCTTACCAAAAGTGATAATTTGAGCTACATGTTCTTTCCCTCCATATTTTTTAAAAATATACTTTAAAACTTCCTCTCTACGTTCCATACAAATATCTGTATCTATATCTGGTAAACTTTTTCTTTCTGGATTTAAAAATCTTTCAAATAATAGTCCATAAGGCAATGGATCTATTTCTGTAATATTCAAAGCATAAGCTACAAGGCTTCCAGCAGCAGATCCCCTACCTGGTCCTACTGGAATTCCTCTTTTTTTTGCATAATTAATAATATCAGCAACAATGAGAAAATAACCAGCAAAACCCATTTGTGTAATAACATCTAATTCATATTTAAGACGCTTTCTATATATTTTTTTATCTTCTTCTTTAATCCCTCTTTTTTCTAATTTTTTTTCTAACCCCTCTTCTGCCTTTTTCCAAAGATAACTTTCTAAAGTTTCACCTTTTGGGACTGGGAAGACAGGAAAATGAGGTATATCTAATTCAAATCTAAGATTACAACGTTCAGCAATAACTAAGGTATTTTTGATAGCTTCTGGTACTTCAGCAAAAATATTCACCATTTCTTCTGGAGACTTAAAATAAAATTGGTCATTGCTAAAGCGCAATCTATTTTTTTCATTTACACTTTTACCTGTTTGAATACAAAGTAAGATGTCATGAGCATAAGCGTCTTCTTTATTTAAATAATGACAATCATTTGTAGCTACTAAAGGTATTTCTAATTCATGGCTTAAGCGTATTAAACCTTTATTGACAATTTCCTGTTCAGGTAATCCATTTGCTTGTAACTCTAAATAAAAATTTTCTTTTCCAAAAATCTCTGCATAGCTTTGAGCTGCTTTTTTTGCTGCTTCATAATTTCCCTGAAGAAGAAGACTAGGTATCTCTCCATGAAGGCAGGCACTCATAGCAATAAGTCCTTCATGATATTGAGAAAGTAGAGACTTATCTATACGAGGTTTATAATAAAAACCTTCAAGATAAGAAATACTTATCAGTTTTAATAGATTTCGATAACCTATTTCATTTTCTGCTAAAAGCAAAAGGTGTGTTAATTTTTCTTTACCTGCCTTTTTTTTATAATCCGGTGCAATATAAACTTCACATCCAATAATAGGTTTTAATCCACTTTCTAAAGCCATTTCGTAAAATTCAATTGCACCAAAAAGATTGCCATGGTCAGTCATAGCTACAGCTGGCATATGATATTCCTTTGCCTTTGCCATTAAATCCGTAAGGCGAATAGCACCATCTAAAAGGCTATATTGAGTATGGACATGAAGATGTACAAATTCAGCCATATCTTTCACTCCCATTCAATAGTACTAGGTGGTTTAGAAGAAACGTCATAAACTACACGATTTACCCCCTTTACTTCATTAATAATTCGATTAGCTATTTGAGCAATTAAATTATAAGGAATTTTTGCCCAATCAGCAGTCATACCATCTAAACTTTCTACTATTCTTAAAGCAATAACATGTTCATAAGTGCGTTGATCTCCCATTACTCCTACTGTTTTAATAGGCAATAATATAGCAAATGACTGCCACACTTTATTATACATCTTTGCCTTATGCATTTCTTCTATAACAATTTTATCTGCTGCTCTTAAAATAGTCAGACGTTCTGGAGTTACTTCACCAATAATGCGGATAGCCAAACCTGGCCCAGGAAATGGCTGACGGTGAATAAGAAATTCAGGTAAACCCAATTGATGACCAAGTTCACGAACCTCGTCTTTAAATAATTCTCTCAATGGCTCAATAAGTTTTAAAGACATCCTTTCTGGTAATCCAGCTACATTATGATGAGATTTAATTCTAGCTGCTGGACCTTTAAAAGAAACGCTTTCAATGACATCAGGATAAAGAGTACCTTGGGCTAAAAAATCTACTTTACCTATTTTTTTTGCTTCTCTTTCAAGGACTTCAATAAATAAATTCCCAATAATTTGTCTCTTTTCTTCTGGATCTGTTATACCTTTTAAAGCAGAAAGAAATTCATTAGAGGCATCTACATAATAAAAATTAAGAGGAAATTCTTGTGTAAATACTTTTTTTACTTCTTCTGCCTCTCCCTCTCGTAAAAGACCATTGTTAATAAAAATAGCATGAAGTTGTTTCCCAACAGCCTTATGTAAAAGGGCGGCTGTTACTGCAGAATCTACGCCTCCACTTAAGGCACAAATTACTTTACTTTTTCCTATAGTTTCTTTCAATTTAGGTATTACTCGTTCAATAAAGGAACCTATTGACCATTTTTGTTCACAATGACAGATTCGAAATAAAAAATTATGTAGTATTTCTTTTCCTTGAGGGGTATGAACTACTTCAGGATGAAATTGAACTCCATATATTTTTTTTTCTTCATTAGCCATAGCTGCTACTAATGAATTTTCACTAGTTGCAAGCAATAAAAAGCCATCTGGCAATTTTGTAACTGTATCTCCATGACTCATCCAAACCTTTACTGGATTATTTAATGGCAAACCATAAAATAATTTTGTTTCTTTTAAAATTTGGATTGTTGCTAAGCCATATTCCCTTTTTTCACCACTTTCAATCTTTCCTCCTAAAAGGAAGGCTATAAGTTGAAGCCCATAACAAATGCCAAGTATTGGTATATTTAAAGAAAATACCTCCTTATCACATGTTGGAGCATCAGGGGCTAATACACTTGCAGGCCCTCCACTTAAGATAATACCCTTTGGATTAAATTGTTTTATCTTTTCTATTGAATAATCATAAGATTGTATTTCTGAATATACTCCCAGCTCCCTTATACGTCTGGCAATAAGTTGAGTATATTGGGAACCAAAATCTAAAATAAGGATTTTATCCATTAGACCCCTCTCTCTAATTGATAATTGGGTGCTTCTCTTACAATAATTACATCATGCACATGGCTTTCTCGTAAGCCTGCTGTAGTAATCTTTACAAATTTTGCCTTAGTTTGAAGTTCTTTAATATTGCGACAACCAAGATAACCCATACCTGCACGTAATCCTCCTACTAATTGATAAACAATGCCTGCCAAAGGTCCACGATAAGGCACCCTTCCTTCTATCCCTTCTGGAACAAATTTAGTAGATGAAATAGATTCTTCTAAAGTATATTTAAATTCTTTTGTCTCAAGGCTTTGCATGTACCTATCACTAAATCCCTCTTTTAAGGCACCCAGCGATCCCATTCCTCTATACAATTTATATGTCCTGCCTTGATATAAAATAGTTTCACCTGGACTTTCTTCTGTGCCAGCAAAGAGGCTGCCAATCATAACTGCATTTGCTCCTGCTGCAATTGCTTTAGTAATATCACCAGAGAATTTAATACCTCCATCAGCAATAATTGGTATATTATACTTTCTTCCTGCTTTAACAGCATCCATAATAGCTGTAATTTGTGGTACACCAACTCCAGCAACTACTCTAGTAGTACAAATGGAGCCAGGTCCTACTCCTACTTTTACGGCATCAGCACCAGCTTTTATTAAACTTTCAGCTCCTTCTTCAGTTGCAACATTACCAGCAATTACTTCTACATCAGGAAAATTAGCTTTTATAGATCTTACTGTTTCAATTACTTTTTTAGAATGACCATGTGCGACATCTATTACTACTACATCCACATGTGCTTTAATTAAGGCATCAAGTCTTTTTTCCCAATCTGGTCCTACACCAATAGCTGCACCTACCCGCAGCCTTCCTAATTCATCTTTACAGGCATTAGGGTATTTTTTTAACTTCATAATATCTTTAATAGTAATCAATCCACAAAGGTTTCCTTTTTCATCTACAACTAGTAATTTTTCAATTCTATGTTTATGTAAAATTTCTTTAGCCTGCTCAAGGCTAATGCCAGGACGTACTGTAATAAGATTTTCTTTTGTCATTACCTCTTCTACCGTTTTTTCTAAATTAGTTTCAAAACGTAAGTCTCTATTAGTAACAATTCCTACAAGTTTTTTCCCTCTTACTACTGGAACACCAGAAATTCTATATTCCTTCATAATTTCAAGTACTTTATAAATCTTCTGTTCAGGTTCAACTGTAACAGGATCAACAATCATACCACTTTCAGATTTTTTTACTTTTTCCACTTCAAGAGCCTGTTTTTCAATAGACATATTGCGATGAATAATACCAATACCGCCTTCTCTGGCTAAACTAATAGCTGTGCGAGCTTCTGTTACAGTATCCATAGCTGCACTTAAAATAGGAATATTAAGACGAATGCGAGGTGTTAAATATGTAGAAACATCTACTTCTTTTGGCAACACTTCAGAATATGCTGGCACTAATAAAACATCATCAAATGTTAAAGCTTCTTTTATATCCATTATTTTTTCCCCCTATAAAATAATTTTTAAATTTTTTTTCTTGCTAATTTTTTCAAGATAATCTATAAGAATACCTTCAAGGAGACCTCCTTCACTTACTATCAATGTATCTTTTTGAAATATATTAAATAATGCTAGAACAATAATAGAACCACCTAATATAACTTCTTCTCTACCTGATTCAAGACCTGGTATAAGACATCTTTTTTTAGCAGGCAATTTTTTTAAATTATTAAATATCTCTAAGACTCGATTCTTTGATAAAATATGTCCATTAATTAAACGAGGTTGATAAACATCCATCTTTAAATCTATGGCAGCTAATGTAGAAATTGTTCCAGCTGTACCAACAAGTATTTCTGGAGAAGGAATATTTAAATTATATATTTTTTCTTCAGTTAATTTAAATGCTCTATTTATTTCTTCTAAAGAAGGTGGGTCATGTTTTAAAAATTGACGTGTAAGCCAAGTAGCTCCGATAGGTAGGCTTAAAGCTATTTTTTTAGCTGGCCAAATAAATTCTGTGCTACCTCCTCCGACATCAACAATCAAACTTTTTGTTTTTTCCACTTCTAATGTAGAAAATACTCCTTTAGCTGTTAAAATTGCTTCTATTTCACCATTTACGACTTTTATTTCAAGCCCAGTCTTTTTTTGTATAGTTTCAATAATTTTTTGGCTATTGTCTGCCTGTCTTAAGATGGCTGTAGCTATTGCTTGATATCCTTTTACTTTGTGTAATTGCATAATTTTTGTAAAATTTTTTAAAGTCTTAATTAAAAAATTTATTCCAGTTTCAGTAATATTATTACCATCGAAATAAAATCCTAATTTTGTTATTGATCTTTTTCTAAATAAAGGTCTAAGCTTATTCTTTTCAAAAGAAACAATTAATAATCTAGTTGTATGAGTACCTAAGTCTATGGAAGCATAAGGAGAAGCCATAAAG
>Ga0209410_1000093_pt1 | contig 35329 bp, 41 predicted proteins | sample Mar14436cmmetaG_FD_184135 | JGI IMG/M metagenome (GOLD analysis project Ga0209410, IMG submission 184135) | Marine hydrothermal vent microbial communities from Guaymas Basin, Gulf of California to study Microbial Dark Matter (Phase II) - Marker... ... | reverse complement strand
TTGATGATTTTTTGGTTTAGAAAGTGTTTGTCGTTGCTCCAGATCCCATCATTTGGTAGGCTAAGGGCTAAAGCTATGAATGGAACGTCGTCTGGATCTATCTTGTTGATAATGTTCTGAGCTTCATTATATTTGTGTTTATATTTGTTGAATTCTACAATTTCAATTTTTTCTAAAAGAGTATTGAGCAATAGAACAACATTTCTTCTTGGAAGAGCGCTTTTTCTAGTTATTAGAGATAGATGCTTTTCTATTTCATCCAGGGTAAAATCAGGCGTGTAAAAGGAAAATTTAGGGTGGAGGAGAATTTTTCTTGAAAAAGAATCTTTGATTAATGCAGAGATTATTTCATTTGTATCGACGATAAGGATCATTTTAATAAAGTTCTGTGTCTCTTCGCTATTGATTTCTTTATTTCCTTGGATATTTCCTTTACATCCTCCTTAGTTAGTTTGCTCTCCTTTGTCAATTCATCCATTAACTCCAACTTTTCTATGTATTCCGCTATGGCTTTTCTAGCAATTTCACTCCATCTAATCTCAGAATGTTTTCTGATCTTCTTGTGGAGTTCTTCTGGAATAGAGAGGGTCATATTTGCCATATGTATAATATGTGATTTCACATATAAAAAGGTAGAAAAGAATGTTGAGAGTATAATTTACAGAAGAATGGTTTAAATTTATATGTAAATATCTATTAAAAAAGAGCCTGAAGAGGTTATTCTGCTGTATGTACAGACTTGGATGTTGCAAGTCAGGGTGAGACTATAGAAGAGGCTATAGATAATATCAGAGAGGCTGTTGAATTATATTTAGAAAGTGCCGAGAAGCTTGGGATTATTGATGATGTTCTCGAGAGATTGGGATTGACAAAAGAGGACAAAAAAAGGTATCTCTGTTCCAAAGATACTTAGAACTGAAATCCCAGTAAAATTAGTTGGATAAGAATGAAATTACCTCTTCTTTCATCAGATAAGATTCTGAAGATACTGAAGGATAAGGGTTTTTCTATAGTGAGGCAGAAGGGTAGTCATATATCCCTCTATAAAAAATAGAGAAGAATTTCTCAAGATTATTAAGAAGTGATGCATTCCGTATGAGGAGATGAAGGCTACAATCGAGACCTTGGAAGATCAAGAAATTTTGAAGCAGATTCTGAGGAGTGAAAGAGAGATTCGTGAGGGTAAAACTTATAAATGGAAGGATATAAGGGATGAGGTTTAGTATTCTTTTTCAGCTTCCTTCTTGCTTTTTATGGCTACTAGAGATAGTAGATCGTTTTCTTTGTCTTCTTTGAACCATAATCTCCATTTGCCGACCCTTTGTTGTAGAAATGGGTGCAATCTTCCTTTGAGTCTCTTTTCTATTATCTTCTGGGGTTCGATATTGAGAGATAGTTTGTAATCTATTTCATCCAATTTCTTCTTAATTCTTTGCCTGTCTTTTTGTTTATCCTTTTTAATTTTTTTAGGATGTGCTCTGGAATTTCTACTTCCATTCCTGACTCAAACCTAAATCGAATCTTTATTGAGTCGGAGCAGTTAATAGGTAGATAATAACCTCCTTATGCTCCCTTGGACAGTAAAATATTCGGAATAATTGATTAATTATATCTAGGATGTAAATATATCGACATATAGAGATACTGTCTATAGAACTACGAACTACAGCATGCATATTTAAACATTATTGAGAACATCAGATCAACTTTATTAAATCCTCGGTTGTCCATACCTTGATGATTTTTTGGTTTAGAAAGTGTTTGTCGTTGCTCCAGATCCCATCATTTGGTAGGCTAAGGGCTAAAGCTATGAATGGAACGTCGTCTGGATCTATCTTGTTGATAATGTTCTGAGCTTCATTATATTTGTGTTTATATTTGTTGAATTCTACAATTTCAATTTTTTCTAAAAGAGTATTGAGCAATAGAACAACATTTCTTCTTGGAAGAGCGCTTTTTCTAGTTATTAGAGATAGATGCTTTTCTATTTCATCCAGGGTAAAATCAGGCGTGTAAAAGGAAAATTTAGGGTGGAGGAGAATTTTTCTTGAAAAAGAATCTTTGATTAATGCAGAGATTATTTCATTTGTATCGACGATAAGGATCATTTTAATAAAGTTCTGTGTCTCTTCGCTATTGATTTCTTTATTTCCTTGGATATTTCCTTTACATCCTCCTTAGTTAGTTTGCTCTCCTTTGTCAATTCATCCATTAACTCCAACTTTTCTATGTATTCCGCTATGGCTTTTCTAGCAATTTCACTCCATCTAATCTCAGAATGTTTTCTGATCTTCTTGTGGAGTTCTTCTGGAATAGAGAGGGTCATATTTGCCATATGTATAATATGTGATTTCACATATAAAAAGGTAGAAAAGAATGTTGAGAGTATAATTTACAGAAGAATGGTTTAAATTTATATGTAAATATCTATTAAAAAAGAGCCTGAAGAGGTTATTCTGCTGTATGTACAGACTTGGATGTTGCAAGTCAGGGTGAGACTATAGAAGAGGCTATAGATAATATCAGAGAGGCTGTTGAATTATATTTAGAAAGTGCCGAGAAGCTTGGGATTATTGATGATGTTCTCGAGAGATTGGGATTGACAAAAGAGGACAAAAAAAGGTATCTCTGTTCCAAAGATACTTAGAACTGAAATCCCAGTAAAATTAGTTGGATAAGAATGAAATTACCTCTTCTTTCATCAGATAAGATTCTGAAGATACTGAAGGATAAGGGTTTTTCTATAGTGAGGCAGAAGGGTAGTCATATATCCCTCTATAAAAAATAGAGAAGAATTTCTCAAGATTATTAAGAAGTGATGCATTCCGTATGAGGAGATGAAGGCTACAATCGAGACCTTGGAAGATCAAGAAATTTTGAAGCAGATTCTGAGGAGTGAAAGAGAGATTCGTGAGGGTAAAACTTATAAATGGAAGGATATAAGGGATGAGGTTTAGTATTCTTTTTCAGCTTCCTTCTTGCTTTTCATGGCTACTAGAGATAGTAGATTGTGTTCTTTGTTGTAGAAATGGGTGTAGTCTTCCTTTGAGTCTCTTTTCTATTTCATCTAGAAGAGAGGATGGGCATATGCAAAGAAATTGGGGAGTATATATTAATCTATGAGATAAAATTAATAATGAATATGGAATGGAATGAATTAAAGAAGTATCGAGGTTTATGGGTGGCAGTATATAAAGGCAAGGTAATAGCTAGTGGAAAGAGTGGAAAGGAGACCCTTCAAAAAGCAAAAAAGATATATAAAAAACCTATAATATTTCAAGTACCGAGAAGGGAAGAGGAAGTATGCATCCTATAAAGATTGAATACCAGAGGATTGGTAATAGATTCTTCCCGATTGTAGATGTGGAGATTTTCTATAAGGATAGATCGGTAATTACAAAGGCGTATGTTGATTCTGGTGCGACGTATAGCATTTTTAATTCAGATCTGGCGGATATTCTAGAATTAGATTATAAAAAGGGTAGGAAATTATACCCTATTGGTATTGGAGGGCATATATGTGCATATGCCAATAAAGTTAGATTGAAAATTCAAGATGTTAATATTAGATGCAATGTGTTGTTTTCTGATGAATTTGTAGTGAGATTTAATTTGCTGGGAAGAGTAGGTATGTTTGATAAATTTAGGGTATGTTTTGATGATAAGGAAAGAGTTCTGTATCTGTACAAAAAATCCTAATGACACTTATGAATCCAATCACATGACCTATTCAACATCACAAGAATTATCAAAAATCCTTAACACTGGCTTGTAACCGCCCTTGGGTCCCGGGCAGGATTCTATCAATCCCATACATTTCAGGATCGCTAACTCTCGTCTAATGATACCTCTCCCAAATTTCGTTGCATTTGATATCTCATCTGAGCTTATATTCCTCCTGTGCTTTTTGTATATGTCTATGATCACTCTCAGTATTTCTTCCCGTTTTCCAGTCATTTTTAATTAACATGTGCCAGTACTAATTTTAAAAATGAAATTCAGAAACTACGGCAGATGTCGAGGGATAAAAATAAAAAAGAAAAGGTGATTTATGCCCTCGCAGTACTTGGGGTTATTTTTCTCACTTGCATTATCGAGGCAACCTTAACGAGGACTATCCATGTAAGGGTTATAACTATGCACATCGATCCACCAATAACTGCCATTTCATGGAGCATTACTCCGATCTCTGCCGGATTCCGCATTGCGGTCAGAAAAGGCGGCCAAGGGACAACTTCTCCGTGCCATATATGTTCTACGGCCAGTAATATAACCCCTCCCCAGAGCATTATGTTTAACCAACTTAATTTTAAATTCTCCGCCCTTTCTTTGCCAATCGTCTTTTGTATAACTGATGTTATGATCGCCTCACCCATCGGAACAAGGAAACACGCCATTTTATCACCTCCTCACCTTTTTAATCTTCCAGCGGGATCTTTATAGAGTAGAACGATTTCCCACATTATAAGGGCGATGATAACTAAAACTATGCTGAGGAGAAATGCGTCAAGACTTACTTCAAAGAATTCTCCTTCAGCCCCTTCCATTAAATAACCCAATACATGATCAACAAAGACCATTATTGATGTGCCCCAAAATACCAAACTTAGAAGGCTCAATTTGTATTTCCCATCCGTATCCTTGGCATACCATATCGCAGTTGTAATTACCGCTGCCAATGTAAGTACTATGAGCCACATATTAATTACCAGAAATTCATATTATCTTAGTAACACAATTTTAAAATTAGTATTACTTTAATAAAAAAGCAATATTTAAAAAAAATAAAAACTGACCATATTCCCAATTAATTTTGCGTGAATCTAAAAATATAATAAATAAATTTTTTGGGTGATCGTAATGAAACATCCAAGGGCATTTTTGATTTTTTTCATTCTCTTCGCATTGCTAAATGTTGTAAATGCTCAGGTATATGAGATAAATAAGGTTACAATAGACTTTTTCTATAGCCCGACATGTCCTCATTGCAAAAAGGAGATGGAATTTCTAAGAGAATTGGAAGAGGAGTATCCAAGATTGAAGGTAAATTACCATATCGCATCTGAAGACAGAGATCTGTTCTTTGATATGTGTAAAAGATACAACACAACACCGGTTGGCGTTCCGAGAACATTTATCGGCAATAAGGTATTTATTGGATTTTCCGAGGAAGATGGAGACCTTGAATGGTCTCAGGCATATCTCGCGTATATTGGCTATAAAAATCAGATCGAGAATTCTATCAGGGAATGTATGAATCTATCCTCCATAATCTCAGAGAGTGATGCAATTACCATCTCAAGAACCACACCGATAGTTAAGAATTTTACATCTACTTATCGTGATGCGTCCGCGAATGCATTTCTATTTAATGAGACCTATGCGGTCGCGTGGTGGAGTAAAGACAGAATAAAATCGAGGCTTCAGTATCCAAATATTATAGTTTATATAGATGCGAAGACCGGACAGATTTTGAGAAGTGAAATCCCGGATAGCGAAATCGAGGGAATTGAAAAGCCAAGATTAATTGATAATAATTATATTTTCTACATCCTAGTGGTGATACTCTTTATCTTTATATTAGCATTCATGATCATTGGAACGAGAATTGAGGGAAGATACTGGCTCGTTGGGTTTTGCATAATATTCTTTATGTTCGCATTTTTCTTTGCTGGTTCGATATCAGAGAATATGATTGTTAAATTTGCGAGGAAATTCTCGATGCCCATCTTCACATTTTTGATTGCAATTATAGACGGTTTCAATCCGTGTGCGTTTACCGTTCTGGCATTTCTACTCTCATTGCTAACTTACACAAAATCGAGACGCAAAATGCTTCTCATAGGTTTCGTTTTCATTGTAACATCCGGTTTAATGTATTCCATATTCATAATTCTCCTGCTCATTGTGAGGGCACAACTCCTGTCTCAATTTCAAGATATCGTGAGAATTTTAGTTTCAATTATTGCAATTGGTGCCGGAATAATAAATCTGAAGGACTTCTTCCTTATGAAGAAATATATCTCATTGACGATATCAGAAGAGAAGAGGAATAAAATATTCAGAAGGATTGGAAGACTCGTCCACAAATTAAAGAAAATTTCGAGTGGAAAGGAATTAATATTGGTCGTGTTAAGCACTATAGCACTTGCGATTATGGTAAATATAATCGAACTTGGATGCACATTTATATTGCCGATGATATACATAGAATCCCTGATCCAGAATTTCTCCGCAAGTGTTGGGACGATGCACATAATCTATACATTGTTTTATGGAATTGTATATGTGTTGCCATTGTTTGCAATTCTCGGCATTTTTCTCCTCACATTTAAGTCGGAGAGAATAACGGAGAGACAGGGAAGAATTCTAAAACTGATTGGCGGATTATTGATGATTTCACTTGGAGCAATATTATTATTAAAACCAGAATTACTAATGTTTAAATGATGAGGATAAATTTAAATTGTGCATTATGGATCGTTCTTTTGGTAATCCATTCTTGTATAGCGAACGCAGAAACATTTGTGAGTTTGAGTGCCGATAGATACGAGATCATTAAGGGAGAGGGTATAACTTTCCACTTGGTCGTTATTCCAGATGGTCGGGTTGGAGGCATATTTGTGATTCAAAGAGAAATTGAGCCAAAGAGATATCAAATTGTTAAAACATTCTTAAGTTATCCCTCATGTCCAGTATGTGGTGGCGGAAGACCATTAAGTGAGAAGCTTGATAGAAATTTCACATTCATTCCAAGATACGAAATAGCGAGCTTTGGGGATTCTGAGGCAACCCTGAATTTTACCGTCCTCCCAATTATTACTTCAACATCCTCAACCACCTCAACCACTTCCACCTCAACCACTTCCACCTCAACCACTTCCACCTCAACCACTTCCACCTCCTCCTCCACCACAACCTCCTCCTCCACCACAACATCCGTGATAATAGAGAGGAATAATAATGTAGTGCCTAATCTCATTGCCATATTACTTATTTGCCTTGGAATTGTTGGGGTGGTTGGCTTGTATCTCATAAAAATAAGGTAGAATGGAATGCGAAGCAATATCGCACCTTACGGGTTCTATGGTATATCTCGATGACAGGGCCGGCTCATTCACAATAGATATGAAGATAAGGGCGAGGGCAAGACTCCTCAATAATGATAGAATTCAAATTAAATATCCCAGGAATAGGGAAATACTGAAGAGAATTTCAAAGAATGTGCTGAAATTTCTTGGTTATGATGGAGGAATTGAGGTATGGGTAAAACCGGAGTTACGGGGTATCGAATTTCCCATCGAATCGATATGCTCTGCACTAACAATTGCAATCGCCGGGGCAATATCCACCGAGAATGGCTCTGTAAACATCCTGAGGATAGATAAATATTTAATGGAACAATTTATAGAGATAGATGGTGGCGTGGTTAATAAAATCGACCTGGTGAGAATATGTGCAAAGTATGCGATGAGATTTGATATGCTCTGCTCAAGTATGTTTGGGGGATTCTTTCTCTGTGATAACAAGAATCATGAAATTATGAGAAGGGGCGAAATGGAAAAATTACATGCAATCCTCCTTGAACGGAAAAATTTGATTAGAGATACGGAATCGATTCGGAACGAATTGGAGATTATATGGGATGAGGCATTAAAGGGAAATCTTTATACTGCAATGAGATTAAATGCTCGCATATTCTGTGACAAAAAATTTGTGGATAATCTCATAAAGAGTGGTGCACTTACAGTAACAGTTTCTGAGAATTTTATTATTGCATTGGCGAGAGGTGAAGAAATAATAAAAAATTTAAATCGGGGAATTCGCACGAGAATAACAAACGAGCCAACGAAGGTGCTCATAAATCCAAGGAAGATTCTGAAGATGAGGGAATTTATGAAGATGGATGGAGCACGGGGCTATTATTTCATATGATGCCACATCTACTGCTCATGATAATGTTTAGAGATATAACCTATAACTCAAACATTGGCTTCAACTTCACTCCCTCTTCGGTAATCTCAAGAATATGTTTGTTTCTCGCGTGCTTTACACCTCGCATCTTTACAACCTGCAGAGTTCTTATGAGATCCCCCTTATCTTCAAATTCGCTTAAGAGAATTACACCATCCGCAATAAACTCCTCAACACCATATACAGAATATTGAAATTTCATAGGTTGAATCTCCGAGATAAAGATGGTTGTGCAGTCAAGATAGCCGAGTTGCAGTCCAAGTTCAAATATGAATTCCCTTATATTCCTTTCATTGCCAAGGCTATTGCAGATCGCAGTTAATGAGTCTATCACAACTCTTTGAGCGCCACTATCCCTTATTATAGAGCCTATCATACTTATTATTCCATTAACAGTTAATGGCTCCAAATTTATTAATCTGGCATCTTGAGTGATGTCAACAATCTTTATCTTCTCCTCCTCAACCAACCTGGAGTCATAGAATTTGAATGGCTCCAAATTTGAGAGTATCTTATCTCTCGGCTCCGATAGTGAGATATAGATTCCAACCTCGTCATTCTCCCTCGCTCCGGTAAATAGGAATTGCTCACTGAGAATGGTCTTGCCAGTTCCACAACTTCCAGCAAGGAGAACGGAATTGCCCCTCGGTATGCCACCATTCAATATCTCATCCAGTTCTGGAATGCCAGTCTTGATCAGTTCGACCATCCTAAACACCCATTAATAAATTTGGAGTTAATTAAAATTTAATCTTTTTGCTTTAAATACATTTATGTTTTACTTATTTAAATACTTATGATTCTGACAATGGATTTCAGCAATATGGTTTTATCGATCGTTGAAAGGATTCCAAGGGGAAGGGTGACAACATATAAAGAAATTGCAATCGCCCTCGGAAATAAAAATCTGGCGAGAGTTGTTGGTCTCGCTTTGAGGAGAAATCCCAGATTGATCGAGGTTCCGTGTCATAGGGTCGTTTATTCCGATGGCAGGGTTGGAGGCTATGTACTCGGTGTCGATAGAAAGAAGGAACTTCTTATGAGTGAAGGAATCGGGATAGAGAATGATAGAATTGTCGATTTTGATAGAATTCTCGTCAGGGCGGATTTTTTAAGAGATTAATCCATGAGTAATTTCTTTGCATTCTTGACAGATATTTTTGGAATATTATATAAGCCCTTACCATCCGATGTCAAATCCAAAATCAATGAGTTCGATTTCTTTGCCAAATTCTCAATTAATTTCTTACCAATTCTCAATTTTCTTGGCTTTAATTTCTCATCGTATCTCCCGGAATATTTTCCGATCTTCTCGCCGAAGTCCATCCCGGCAAGTAATATCATTTCCGCATGAAAATAATCTGCTAAATAAACCGCCCTGTCACCATCCGTAAAGCCGCCGAAATTCATCAACTTAGAAAATTTTCCAACCTGGGTCGTTCCTATAACTCTCCTTAATCTCGGAACAAATTTCTTTAAGATTTCGATATTATCGGAATGAGCATGCACAACTGTAATTACTCCCAATCTATTTGCCCTTTCTATCCTTTCCAAGTCTCCATCCAAGTCTGTAACGAGTATCTCTGGGAGAATGCCGTTCTTCATCAATGCCACCAATGCGCCATCGGCAGCAATAACAACGCACTTCTTTGCGAGATTATTCCTTTTTATCTCCTCAATATCCTTCTCTAAGGAGGGTCCGGCACCAAATACAATAACACATGCTCCCCTTATCAACTCTTTTATCGAATCGGTATCTGGCTTATCAACAATTTCGTTCAAGATTTCTGCCGCCTTTAAATCTCCCTCCTCATCAAGACCTAGGAGCTTCTTAATCTTTTCATAGCTCATATTCCATTTGATTTATTTTCTTGAAATTCCTAATGGAGTATGGATTATTTACGCTGTAAATATTAAAAATTGAAATTGATGAAGATGGAGGTAAAGGTCGGAACGGATTTATTGAAGAAGGGCTTCGCAAAGATGGTTAAGGGGGGAGTAATAATGGATGTCACAAATGCTGAGCAGGCAAGAATTGCGGAGGATGCCGGAGCGGTTGCGGTGATGGCTCTTGAAAGGGTCCCGGCGGATATAAGAGAAGTCGGTGGTGTCGCGAGAATGGCCGACCCCGAAAAGATTCTGGAAATAATGGATGCGGTCACGATCCCAGTGATGGCTAAGGTGAGGATTGGACATTTTGTTGAGGCACAAATCCTCGAGGCCCTGGGAGTTGATATGATTGACGAGTCCGAGGTATTGACACCGGCGGATGAAGAAAATCATATTGATAAGAGGAGATTCAAGGTTCCATTTGTCTGTGGTGCCCGTGACCTCGGAGAGGCATTAAGAAGAATCTCGGAGGGTGCCGCAATGATAAGAACAAAGGGTGAAGCAGGTACCGGGAATGTTGTTGAAGCGGTTAGACATCTCCGCCTAATAAATTCTCAGATAAAAAGGGTTGAGAATATGTCTGAGGATGAACTGTATAGAGAGGCGAAGGAACTTCAGGTGCCGTTATGTTGGCTGAAAGAGACGAGAAGATTGAGAAGATTGCCAGTTGTAAATTTTGCGGCCGGGGGTATTGCAACACCCGCCGACGCAGCTTTAATGATGCAACTCGGAGCAGATGGAGTATTTGTTGGTTCTGGAATCTTTAAGTCTAAGGACCCGGAAAGAAGGGCGAGGGCAATTGTAGAGGCAACAACTCATTACGATGACCCCGAGATATTGGCCAGGGTATCGAGGGGGTTGTCAGAACCCATGAAGGGGATCGATATTAGAAAATTGGATAGGAAGGAAATGTTGCAGATTAGGGGTGTTTGAATGTTCATCGTTCTTGAGGGAATAGATGGCTGTGGCAAGACAACCCAGGCAAACTTATTGAGGAATTTTCTGACCGAGGAGGGTTATAGTGTTTTCTTAACTGCAGAGCCAAGCAACAATAAAATTGGGAAATTTATAAAGAAAATTCTATCGAGTGATTATAAATTAGATCCAAGAGCATTGGCACTTCTATTTACCGCAGATAGATACGAACACATAATCAATGAAATAAAACCGGCGATAAGTCGGGGAATGATCGTAATCTCCGAGAGATATTACTATTCCACAATTGCCTATCAGGCGGCTCAAGGGGTTGATGTGGAATTCTTAGAGACCATAAATTCGTTTGCAATTCGGAATAAACCGGACCTGACAATTTTACTCGACATAAAGCCAGAGATGGCGATTCCAAATATTCGTGAGAAGGATAAGAAATTCAGAGAGATGGTGGAAAAGGCGTATAAAAAATACGAAAATGCGAGGAGACACTATTTAAGGAATAGGAGGGCGCTCTATGGGAAGATAGCGGAGAAGAAGGCGATAAGGGAATTATTGGAGTTGTATAAGAAATTTGAACTTGCCGAAGATGAATATGAGAGGGAAAAGAAAAAATATCTGAGATTTGAAAAATTTGAAAAACCAACCACTCTCGAAGCAAATAAAAAGAACTATGAGAAATTTTTATCGAGAGTGAGGGAAAATTATCTGAGATTTGAGAGGGATGAGAATGTTGTTAGGATAAACGCCTCAAAGTCAAAGGAACTTGTATTTGATGATATAAAAAGAGAGGTCAGCAGAATCCTTTACTCTCAATGATATTTCCTTCTAAATTTATGTCAAATCCAAATTTCTTAATTATTTCTATATTTGTCTCCGCGTGTTTTGTAATCTTCGAAACCCTGACCCTTCCACCTGCAAGTGCAATGTATGGGACTATTTGATCACCCATAAATCTATCTATTCCAGAATCCGATTTAATTTCATTTGAGAGAAATTCCCCCGCCTCTCTACCAACGGTCTCCGCCCTCTTTCCCTTCTCTCCGATCGAACTTGAGCCAATTCTTGAATTCTCTGTTTCCGCCCAGAGGGTTATGCCAGCACCAACCGAGTCAGAATTGACATACTCCTCACTTATTCTGATGTTTCCTATAAAATCGATATTATAATTGATATTATCGTAGATCGTTGACCTAGCAGACATGGCCAATCTCTTTGCGACATCAGAATTCTTAAGACTTAAATGGGCATGCGATATCCCTCCGATACACAGAATTTTTCCCTTATCCATCAATTCTATCCTTTCTAAGGAAGAGGGTTCTATTTCTATTCTTACCATTCCACCGCCCGCCGGATAGTATCCCCTTCTAATTAATTCGATCTCCGCATTGTAGCCAAATTTCCTCAATATGGGTAGTGTGACGAATCTCAGATAATCAATTGGCGGACTCCACTTGACATCCGTCCCTCCCCTGATCTTAATTATTGTAGAATCCTTGGCAACAAGTGCCGGGAGCATTAGTGCCTGGAGAACTAAGGTTACCGACCCAGCGGTTCCAACATCTATATTAAATCTACCTCCAGAAATCTCGTTCGGTATAAATTCAATCTCCGTCGAGCCAATTCTTGCATTTATTACCCTCGCATTGCATAAATTCTTAACAGATTTTATTGCGTGCAGGTGTTGAGCTCTAAGTCCGGGGTTCCTTCTCTTGGCTCGTATGTTGAAAATTCTAACCGGGGTTTGAGTTATTGCAGACATTGCAATGGATGTTCTCAGGATCTGACCCCCTCCCTCGCCGATAGAACCATCTATTTGAATCATTTACTTTTTATACTTTTGATTCTTATGAAGATAAAATGCTCCTAGATAGAGAAAATACCCTATTGATAGCTATAGATATTCAAGAGAGATTATCCCCACACATCTCAAATATTAATGAAATTTTACCAAGAATAAAGAAATTGTTAAGGGTTTGGAGAATCTTCAAATTGAATATCTTAATAACAGAACAAGAGAAACTGGGAGAAACTCTGGGGGAGATAAGAGACATTCTATGGAGTAATGATATTCCAGTAATCAGAAAGACATATTTCAGCTGTGCGAGAGATAGCAAATTTCTTCACGAATTAAAGAGAATAAATCCAAGCCAGATAGTATTGATTGGAATAGAAGCACATATCTGTGTATTGCAAACCGCATTGGATCTAATAGAGGAGGGTTATGAGGTTCACATAGTTTTAGATGCCATTGGTTCAAGAAATGAAAACGATAAAAAAGTTGCAATAGATAAGATGACCATCGCTGGTGCAATTCCAACTACAACGGAGATCATCATCTACGAACTACTAAAGAGTTCTCGGGATGAACACTTCAAGGAAATCTTGAAGATAGTTAAAGAGAATTAAGGATGCCTGATTTTACTCGAGGGTTGCATGCCTTTTCTTCATATCCATCTCCCCCTTCTTCAGATGCATCATCAATCTCGCAACGATCCCATCAAAGAAAATCATTACACTATCCTCAAACAATGTTCCAAGTGGTGTTAGAGACGAATGAGTTCCCTGAATCTGATGCTTTAGATGGTCCTTTTCAATATCGATCTTTGTCCTCCCCCTTATCTTAACAACATAGTCCGCAATTCTCCCCAGTTCCGAATCCGGGTATGAGGTAATTGCCAATACCTTCGCCCCAATCTTCTTTACGGTCCTTGCGGCATGCACTACGGAATCTGTAGCGCCCGAGCCAGAGACCGCAATAAATAAATCCCTATCTGTCACAGCTGGCGTAACTGTTTCTCCGATCACATAAACCGTTAGACCCAATTGAACGAGGCGCATTGCAAATGCCTTACTAACTAACCCGGAACGCCCAGCGCCCATGATAAAGATTCTCTCAGAACTCTGAATCGCGTTTATCATCTGCTCCACTTGAGAGTCATCTATCTCATTTATAACATCCCTGACATGCTCCACAATGCTTTGCATGGCATTTTTTACTGCCATAATTATTCATTCTAATTTCAATTTTAAATAATCAAAATCCAAATTTGTAATCATGAAATCAATGAATATGATGAATTTTTGTACAATTGTATGTATTATTATCTTACTTATCTCTGGATGCATAGAAACCCAGGAAACAACCTCTACCACCACCTCCTCCACCCCCTCGACAACCACTTCCTCTTCAACCTCAACAACCTCCACAGTAACCACTTCCTCAACAACGACAACGACCATACCGAGAACGAGTAAGGAGGTAAGGATTATAGAGACACATCTTGAAACGGAACATAATCCGAAGCGTTTGTATCTGAATGAAGAGTGGATAGAAATCAAGAATTTTGGTGATAAAGAGGTTAATTTGAGTGGCTGGATTCTGAGGAATAGAAATTTTAGAAGGAAATATGTTTTCCCGGGGTTTGTTTTAGATGCCAATGAATCGGTTAGAATCCACACCGGCTCTGGAATAAATTCGGAGAATGAATTATATATGTGCTTTAGGTCAGAGATGTGGGACGATGAATTCGAGATAATAACACTTTTAGACTCAAACGGCACATTAATTGATAAAATGATAGTCAGGAATTAACTCTCCAATCTCTCGTTTGCTCTCCGAAATAATCCTATCAGGTTTGATGCCTCCCTTCCCGAGATGAACGCCCTGCCAATCAATTGCCTGAATGTCTTCTTTGTCAATTTCCTTGTAAATTCGTTATCATGAATTAAATCAACGAATCTGTCAAATTTCTCAAGTAAAATTCTCTTTGAGTTCCCATCGGCTCTTTCAAATTTCTTCATTCTTGCGATCTTACCCATCATTTCTCGTCTCGAGAGTTCGTAAAGAATAACCGCAACCGCATGCGATAAATTCATTGTTCTGTATTCCTCACTCGTTGGAATAGAAACCAATATGTCGCATTTACTTATTTCATCATTAAATAAGCCGTAGTCCTCTCTACCAAAAACGAGACCGATCTTTCCCTTAATCTTGGTTGAATTTTCCAATTCCTCTGGAAATACCGGAGTTCTCATTGGATTCTTGTCCGACGCTATTTCCGCAGATGTTGCAACCAAAAAATCAAATCTCTCAATCAAATCATCAAATCTCTCAAGGATTTCGGCATTCCTTAGAATGTCATGCGCATGCATCGCCATTGCCATCGCTTCCCCACTTAGTTCTGGAGGATTAACTAAAATTAATCTATGGAAACCAAAATTCTTCATTACTCTTGCCACAGCCCCTATATTCCCCTGATACCTTGGCTCAACAAGAATTATGTAGAATTCCGGCATTTTTAATTTATTGGAACAAATTTTTATATGAAATTATGGAAATATGGACATTCTTGATGTGATAAGGAACAGAAGGAGTGTGAGGGAATTCTTGGATGGGGAGATAAGTAAGGAAGAGATAGACAAGATTTTAGAAGCCGGTAGGTGGGCTCCATCCGGACTCAATAACCAACCATGGAGGTTTTCAGTACTTAGGGATAAAAAAATTAGGGAGGAACTGGCAAAATTGACCCATTATGGAGATATTATAAGGGATGCCAATGTGTGTATTGCGGTTTTCTTAGATAAGTCAAGTAGTTATGATAGAACAAAGGACATTCAGGCAATTGGTGCATGTATTCAGAATATGCTTCTGGAGGCGCATTCTCTTGGTCTGGGGGCGTGTTGGCTCGGTGAAATTCTCAAGAATAAAAATCTTGTAAATAGAATCTTAAATATCCCCGATGATAAGGAATTAATGGCTGTGATTGCAGTTGGTTATCCGAGCAAGAGAGAAAGAAAATCAACAAGAAAGAGTCTTGGCGAATTATTGTTATGAGTCGTGGGGGATAACAAGAATATTAATCATGTATTTATCCAATTGTTGAATTTATCGCCCTGAGGGATGTCTCACCCGGTTCGACAATGACCCATGTATAACCGAAATAGTACCATAGGGCTATGACCAATATTATCAAGATTAATGCTATCGTCACAACAGCACCAATGCTCAAGTGCCTCAAATAATTCCTAATCTTTATTTCCTCTTCCTTAATTTCATCAAATAGTGTCATATTATATGATTTGATCGATTGCTTAAAAATTCGAGAAATCCCTCAGGTTTATCCTTCCCTCATATAACGCCCTTCCAAGCACAACACCCCATGCACCAATCTTCTCTAATTTCCTTATATCAGAATCACTTGAAATGCCGCCAGAAACGATAATCGGCAATCTCGTAGATTTAATGATCTCTCTTATTCTTCTAATATTTATCCCGCGCATTTTTCCCTCCAAGTCGACATCTGTATAGAGGAACCCCCATACCAAGTGATTAAATTTTTTCATGAATTCTATTGTGGGAATTGATGTCCTTTCTTGCCATCCCTTTATAACTATGTTCCCCTCCCTTGAGTCCAATGCAACTATTATCCTGTCTCTTCCAAATTCACTCCTCAATTTTTTTAATATCGTAAATTCTGAAAGATAATCCCTCACAGCCAGGGTTCCAAGGATTATCCTGTCTATTCCAGAATTGAGTAATAATCTCGCCTTCTCTATGTCTCTGATTCCACCACCAAAATGAATGGGCAATTCTGTAACTCTACATATCCGCAACACGGTCTCTAAGTTATCTCCAGTTCCGAGTGCGGCATCGAGGTCAATGACATGCAGAATCTTAGCACCGAGATTCTTGAACTCCAAGGCAATTTCAACCGGATTCCCGTAGAATTTCCTCGTATCTGGGTCTCCACCAACTAATTGAACACATTCTTTATCCATTATATCAATTGCGGGTATAATCATCATTTTTCTACTTTATTTCAAATTCATCTCACATCCCAGACTTCTCATCGTTTCGATAAAATTTGGAAATGAAACATCTATGGATTCAGCGGAGTCTATGGTTACCTTATCCTCTGCCCTGAGTGATGCAACCGCCAGGGACATGACAATTCTATGGTCATTCCAGCCGTGAAGATGAGCAGATTTCAATCTTTCTTTTCCTTCTATTTCAAGAAAGTCAATTCCTTCCATTATCTTAACATTCATCTTCTTCAATTCAGCCGAAATCGAACTTATGCGGTCAGACTCCTTATAGCGAACATGTTTAATATTCCTTATTATCGTCTTCCCACTTGCCAGGGAACCAAGGACCGCAACTACTGGAACCAAATCCGGATTATCAGAGAGGTCTATCTCTATGCCCTCGAGGTCGAGATTTCCCTTTATCTCAACATAATCCCTGCCAGATTTTATTTTCGCCCCCATCCTTCTTAGAATTTCTACAATTCTTTTATCTCCTTGCTTGGAGTCTCTATTTAAATTTTCTATCCTAATTTGTGAATTTGTAATTGCCCCCGCAGCCAAAATGAATGCGGCAGAAGAATAATCGCCCTCAATCCCATATCGAATTCCAGTATATGATTGATTCCCGGGAATCTCGAATTTATCATCCAAGAATTTAATTCTCGCCCCAAATCTTCTAAGTGTTTCAATGGTTAGGTCAATGTATGGTCTCGACCTTAGCGTTCCTTCTATATAGATCTCCCCACCCTCCCCAGTTAATGGCAGTGATATCAAAAGTGAGGATATGAATTGGGAACTTATACCGCCAAGGATTCTGCACTTCCCACCCCTCATCGGACCCCTTACAGATATGGGGGGCATTCCATTATTCGATTTCGTCTTTACACCCAATTGCTCTAATGCATTAAGTAGAGGCAGCATTGGTCTTCTCAGAATTGATTCATCACCGGTGAGTGTGATTTCCTCTTTGCAGAGAGATGCAATGGATGTCATAAATCTTATCGTTGTTCCAGAGTTACGGACATCTATAACCTTCTTAGAGAATCTCGGACTTCCAGAATTTCCGTATATGATCAACTCATCCCTATCTTTATCAAACTCGATTCTCGAGCCAGAGGATTTGCATGCATCTATGCTTGCGAGAGTATCCCCGGAGATCAATGGATTAAGGATCCTCGATTCTCCATCTGCAAGAGAGGCGATGATAATTGCTCTATGCGTGTAACTCTTGCTTGAGGGCGCCTTTACAGTTCCATTTAATCTGTCGGTTGGTTCTATGATGAGATTCATTTCGACTCATTTCTCCAGAATTTTTTCCACAATTCTCTCAGACCTTTTCCTTCTCCTCTGATGCTCTTTCAGGAATTTGATCATGATCTCTGAGCAGACCGCCTTACACTCACCACATACATTATCCCCAGATCTGCAATCTCTATATATATTCTCCAATTCCTCGTCATCATCAATTAAATGATAAAGGAACAAATCATAGACCATACACCGCTCTGGAATCCCACCCTTTTCCCTGTGTTCCCTTATCGTTGCTCTCCCTCCAGTTTTCGAGTTCATTATCTTCTTCATTACAACCTCTGGATCATCTGTTAACGCAATATACGACTTTGGCTCCGATGAACTCATCTTTCCACCTTGAAGACCGCGCATGAATTTATGATATGTTGATGATGGCAAAATTAATTTGAATTCACTCTGAAATCTTGCCGCGAGGTCTCTTGTAAGTCTCATATGCGGATCCTGATCTGTGCCGACAGGAACCACCGTTGGAGTCGCTCCCAAAAATTCTGGAAGCTGGGGATGTAGGATATCCGCAGACTGGGTAAGCACAGAGAGAATCTTTCCCGGGGTCAGGGAGCCATAGATTGCCTTCAATTCGTTTAGCGTCACCTTTCTTGTCAGCATATCCCTAAATCTGTAGTACGGGACCACATAATCGCTCTGAAACCAGAATGTTAAATTTTTTTTAGTGAGTCCGAGAGCGACATAGTTCGTTAAATACTCATCAATTGTTATCCTTCTTGCAGTTTCTAAGTCTATGCCCCTCACCGCATATGCCTCGAGGTCCGCACTACAGAGAAATATCTCCGCTCCAATGCCTTGGTACCAGATTATCTGGTCCGCAACGATCTTATGTCCCAAATGGAATTTTCCGGATGGCATTAGGCCAGTCATCATAACAAATTTCTTATTTCCCTCTATGCACTCCATTATCCTCTCGAAGTCCCTATGTCCAAAGACGATTCCCCTTCTTATATAGCGACTGTCTGACAATTTTTCCCTAAATTTATCAAATGGCTTAATTCCGAATTCATCAAATAAATTTCTATAGTCATCGATATCTGCCGTTCCCCAGGGGTCAATTCTTTTTTCATGCTTCACCGAATCCATTTTTATAACCTACTCGTCTTCTTTTCATATCTCTTCCACATATCATCCCATTCCTTCTCTAAGTTTATTTCAAATTTATTTGCCAATTTTAATGTTAAATAAAGCAAATCCGTTAATTCATACGCAAGTTCTTTCTTTTCAAATTTTTCCGTCTTATAACCTTCATTCCTCAGGATCAATCTTGCTATCTCACCGAGTTCCTCTGCCATATGCAACACAATATGGCTTGCTCTATCCACATCCCATCCATATTTTCTGTCATATTCATCCACTTCCCTTTGATAATGATTTAATTTTTTCATATAGTTAATAATTTAGAAATGAGTAAGATAAAACCACCCCGCATCGAGTTTGAGGTTGGCATCGGAGCTTATAAATCCAAGACTCTGGGAATTGGTGGTAGAATAAAGGAGATTCCAGAGGATTTCATAGTTGAGGAGATAACCTTGGAGGGCAGAATTCTTGAGGCGGATTTGAATTTTGATTCAAATGCAACAAATTCTGATAAAATCTGCGATGATGCCGAGATGGAATACCTCCATTTTACACTTCAGAAGAGAAACTGGGACACGCTCAGGGCAATAAGGGAAATATCGAAGAGATTGAAGATTTCGAGAAAGAGATTTGGCTTTGCGGGAACCAAGGATAAAAGGGCTGTAACAACACAACGGGTTTCGGTGTGGAGAAAATCGATTCACGACCTCGAGAAGATAAGGATAACGGATATTGTACTCAGAGATTTTAAATACAGAAACGAGAGAATAAATCTTGGAGACCTTTGGGGCAATAGATTCACAATCAGGATTAGGAATATTAATCTAGAACATGACGAAATTGTGGACAGAATTTCAAGAATAATTAACGAGTTGGATGGAAAGATTCCGAATTTCTTCGGACCGCAGAGATTCGGCACAACAAGACCAATAACGCATTTAGTCGGTAAAGAAATTCTGAAGGGAAATTTTGAGAGGGCTGTTATGCTTTATATCGCGGAGGTTTTTGATGAAGAGAGCAGAGAGAGTAGAGATGCCAGAGCAATCTTAAAGGAGAATATGGATTTTAAATCCGCTCTTAGGAAATTCCCGAAGTATCTTGGATACGAGAAGGCGATGTTGAACTTTCTCGTTAGGAATTCAAATGACTTTATAGGAGCATTGAGGAGATTGCCAAAGAGATTAAGAATGATGTTCATACATGCATATCAGAGTTATATATTCAATAAATCGCTCAGCAGGTATATAATTGATGGAATTTTTGTTGAGAAATTGCCATTAGTCGGCTATGAAACAGAAATTGATGAAATAACATCGGAGATTCTCGAGGAGGAGGGAATATCGAGGGAACACTTTAGAGTAAATAGAATGCCAGAATTGAGTTCAAGGGGCTCGTATAGAGATTGCTTTGTAGATTTTAAGAATTTTAAATTAATTTCGATCGAGAACGATAAATTGAATGAAGGAAAATTATCTGTGGTAATTCAATTTTCGCTCCCAAGGGGTTCATATGCCACAATTCTTATAAGGGAACTTACAAAGAATAGATATTGGTAGGATTTTATTTCCATGAAATTTACATATAAATATATAGGATGAGAAATTATAGAGTGGGACAAAATGCATGAGAAGAAGATTCTGCAACTTAAGGTTGCCGAGGCTCTGCAGAATGATGTGGGAAGGGGCATTGTAAGAATCGATGAATATTCAATGAGAACCCTTGGAATTACATCTGGCGACATCGTTGAGATAAGAGGCAAAAAGACAACTGCTGCAATTGTATGGCCGTCCCATATTCAAGATAATAGATTGGGCATAATAAGGATGGATGGTCTCATAAGAGAGAATTCCGGATCATCACTTGGCGATATAGTGAGGGTTAGTAGGGCGAGTGTTGTTAATGCAAGGAAGATTGTAATTGCCCCGGTGAGACACGAACTCAGCTTTGGTGGTGATTTTGCATCTCACCTAAAGCAGAGACTCCTGGGAAGACCGTTTACAATCGGTGATAAATTGTCTGTCGGGGTATTAAGTCAGACAATTCCATTTAGAGTTGTTAAGACCGACCCAAAGGGGATTGTACAGATTCAGAATTTTACCGAATTGGAGATAAAACAGAAGCCAATGGCAGTTTCAGAGGCTCCAACTGTGAGATATGAGGATATCGGTGGTCTAAAGGAGGAGATCTCGAGGGTTAGAGAGATGATCGAATTGCCCATGAAACACCCCGAATTATTTGAAAAACTTGGAATCGAGCCTCCAAAGGGCGTTCTACTTTACGGCCCCCCGGGAACTGGAAAGACATTGATTGCAAAGGCTGTTGCGAGTGAGAGTAATGCCCATTTTCTGCCATTAAATGGACCCGAGATAATGGACAAATACTATGGTGAATCTGAGAGAAAATTGAGGGAGATATTTGAGGAGGCAAAGGAGAATTCCCCAGCGATCATCTTTATTGATGAAATCGACTCAATAGCCCCAAAGAGGGAGGAAGTCAGAGGGGAGGTTGAGAGGAGGGTAGTTGCCCAACTCCTGGCATTAATGGATGGTTTGGTTGCGAGAGGTGATGTTATTGTTATCGGTGCAACAAATAGACCCGATTCCTTAGACCCGGCATTGAGAAGACCGGGAAGATTTGATAGGGAGATCGAGATTGGAGTTCCAGATAGGGATGGAAGGAAAGAGATTCTACAGATACATACAAGAGGTATGCCATTGGATGATGATATCGATTTAGAAGAAATTGCAAATTCAACCCATGGATTTGTTGGTGCCGACTTAGAATCATTATGTAGAGAGGCCGCAATGAATGCATTAAAGAGGATATTGCCGAGGATTGACCTAACAAAGGATGAGATACCGGTAGAGGTTCTGGAGGAACTAAAGGTAAAAAAGGAGGATTTTGTAAATGCAATGAAGAGTGTGAGCCCATCTGCACTTAGGGAGGTACTGGTTGAGATACCCGATGTCAAATGGAGCGATATTGGGGGCTTAGAAAAGGTAAAACAAGAACTTAGGGAGGCGGTAGAATGGCCAATAAAATATCCAGGTGTATTTAAGAGAATGTCAATAAGACCATCGAAGGCAATCCTCCTTTACGGTCCCCCGGGATGTGGTAAAACATTATTGGCAAAGGCGGCGGCAAATGAATCTGAAGCGAACCTAATAGCGGTTAAGGGTCCAGAATTGCTTTCTATGTGGGTCGGGGAATCTGAGAAGGGAATCAGAGAAGTCTTTAAGAAGGCGAAACAGACCGCACCCACCATAATCTTATTTGATGAAATTGATGCACTGGCCCCGAGAAGGAGAGGATATGTTGATAGCGGTTCTCATGTCACGGAGACTGTAGTAAATCAATTATTAACTGAGATGGATGGAATAGAAACATTAGAAAATGTTATTGTTATTGGAGCAACAAACAGACCAGACCTCCTCGACCCATCATTACTCAGACCTGGTAGATTTGATTCAAAGGTGTTGGTGCCTCCGCCAGACAGAGACGCGAGGCTTGAAATCTTCAGAATTCACACGAGAGGAATGCCCCTTGACAAGGATGTGAATTTAGAGGAATTGGCAGATAGAACAAAGAACTATAGCGGAGCAGACATCGAAGCAGTTTGTAGAGAGGCGGCAATGATTGCACTTCGGGAGGATATAAACTCAGAAAGGGTCGGGAGAAGACACTTTGAAGAAGCACTGAGGAAGATAAGACCCTCAATAACAAAAGCAGATATTGAATTCTATAGTAGAGACCTCATAGGAGAGGACAAAAAGGTTATGATGCCGGCCTATGGATAGTTCTAAGATGGATTTGTCAATCTCCAAGGCAATTGATATGAATTCTAGATACCTGGGAATTGAAACGATAGTTCTTATGGAGAATGCCGGAAAGGAGATTGCATCACACTCGAGAAATTTCGATTCAATTGCAATTTTTGCTGGACTGGGGAATAATGGTGGCGATGGTTTAGTCGCCGCTCGACATCTCTCTGGCATGGGTAAGAGGGTAAGGGTTTATACATTTAAGGGAAACAGAACTGAAGAATCTCAAAAAAATCTTGAGATAATTGAGAATATGGGAATTGAAATTAGATTCATAAATGACTCCAAGGATTGCGAATCAATTAGAAGAGAATTAGATGAATTTGACCTCATCATCGATGCGTTGGTGGGGGTAGGTGTAAAAGGAGAGTTGAGAGAACCATTAAAGAGCATAGTTGAGATGATAAATTCCTCAACTGCGTTTAAATTGGCAGTCGATGTTCCAACCCCGGGCCTAAATTCAGACAAGGTTATCTCATTTCATTTCCCAAAGGTGAAGAACGCAATTGTTGCGGATATTGGAATCCCAAGAGAGGCAGAAACATATTGCGGCCCCGGAGATGTGTATCTGGCAATTCCAGAGAGAATTGGGACAGAGCATAAGGGTGATTTTGGTAGACTGCTCATTGTTGGAGGAAGCAGAGAATTTTCTAAAACTCCCGAGTTGGTTGCACTGGCAGCATATAGGACTGGTGTTGACCTATGCACCATATGCTGTCCGAGTTATGTTAGTTCCAAAATATTTAATCCGAACATCATTGTAAAACCCTTAGATTCTGAATATTACATCGATAAGGGTGATATAAAGGAAATATTAAAGACGAAATTTGATTCCATGGTTATTGGAAATGGTCTGGGAACAGAAAATGAAACAAAATATGCAATAAGAAAATTATTAAAGAATATAAATACACCCGTGGTTATTGATGCGGATGCTCTGAAATTAATAAAGAAAAAACACTTGAATGAGAGAACAATAATAACCCCACACGAGGGCGAATTTAGAATATTATGCAATGAATTTGATATTAAGTTGGGGGATAGGATAGAATCTGCAAAAAAATTATCCGAGGAGACAAATGCAATTGTTGTTTTAAAGGGTAAAACCGATATAATTGCCTGTAAAGATAGAGTAAAATTAAACAAAACCGGAAACCCGGGCATGAGTGTAGGTGGAACCGGGGATGTCCTCGCCGGGATTATTGGAGCATTATCTTGCAGGTCAAATTTATTCTATGCCGCGTGTGCCGGAGCATTTCTCTGCGGTCTCGCTGGCGATCTCGCATATGAGGAATATGGGTATTATTTCACCGCAACAGATGTCATTGAAAGGATTCCAAATGCGATAAAATTCTGCAAAAAATTTGAGTGAAATGAATGAGATCATAGAGTTAATTTCAGATTTTGATAAATTAGATGAATATATAAGAAATTCAAATCTTAGATATAGGGAAGCAATAATCAACTTCTATAAGGAGTTGGGCGAAAAACTGGGCTTTACGGTGAGGGAATCCACATCAATAATAAAACACGGCGTAAATTTCGGAAAAATAGATTTGATATGGGTGGAGCCAAATATAACATTTACCGTTGAATTTGGAAATTTTGATAATCTTCTAGGACATCTATTCAGAATCCTCGAATTCTCTCCAAATCTTGCGGTTCTTGTATTGAGTTCCAATTCGAGCATAAGGATCGAAAATGTATCGAATTTGATTCATAGGTCCAGATTGATAGAGAATATGAGAGAAAAAATTATAATTCTTGATGTCGGTGCGAAGAAGGTTCTAAATTGAGTTCCATCTGACCCATACGGAGTGTATAAATTTTTCTACGCACAAGAGTCATCTTACTGATTTTTCAGCAAGTTTTAGAATCGCCTCGGTCAGTTTCTCAATAGATTTCGTAAAATTCTCTTGTTGTTGAGTTAATCTTTCTAGGATTTGTTCAGTTCTCATAGATGTTCTATCCATACTCTCAAGTATCTTCTCCATAGTTTTGGAAATTCTACCATAATCATCTCTCAGGGTTTTGAAGTTCTGGTCCATCCTCGAGAAACCCCGTTCTACTTTCTCACCAACCTTTGTTACTTCACTAATAGTCTTGTCCTGCTTCTCCAACATCTTCTCACCAATCTCAACACTCTTCTCCCCCAACTCAACACTCCTCTCCCCCAGAGCAACACTCCTCTCCCCCAACTCAACACTCCTCTCTCCGAGCTGGACACTCCTGAACAGATACTTTGCAGCGGCATCTAATCTTTCTCCGAGTTCCTCCTCCGGAGGACCCCTCTTGATTTCGAAATATTCAAACTCATTGGTTGCCTTTTCCCACTTAACATCAAGGGATTCTACCTCTATCGGAAATCTCCTTATCTCTATTGCCCCGATAAACTCTCTCAGGTCTTTTTCTTCGCCTTCTGCTACAATTTTAACATCATAAGGCTTTATATTTTCGACATAACCCCTAATGTTTAATTTCCTTGCAATCCTCTGGACCTCATCTCTATAACCAACTCTCTGAACCTCGCCCTTTACAATCACAGTTATTCTCTTCATCGTTAGATATTTTTACCTTTTCTGCTTTAAATATCATTTCCTAAGCATCGGTACTATGCCCATTATTTATGCAGCAACACAAATTCTTAATATATGAAAATTGCACAAGTAACGAAATACTTTTATCCGCATCATGGTGGGATTGAGACTCATGTCTTGGGCATAAGTAAGGGCTTGATTGATAGAGATATAGAAGTCCTTGTTTTTACTTCAAATCTGCCGAGAAGTAAGAAATTTGAAATTTTGGATGGAATTCAAATTTACAGATCCCTGAGTTTTTTTACACTCTCAAATGACCCATTTGCTCCGGGAATCCTAATAAATTTGCTTAAAGAGGAATACGATTTGATTCATTTACACTTGCCAGATCCATTCTGCAGTGTATTTGCATTTATTGCATCTCTTATAAGGAGAAAGCCATTAATAGTGACATATCATGCAGACATAATTCGGGATCAATGGTATTATAGAATTCTAAATTCAGTATATGAGATCTTTCTCTTCCTAATATTGAAACATTCTAAGAGAATAATTGCAACCTCCCCCAATTATGTTAAAGAATCAAAAACTCTGAAAAAATTTGAGGAAAAGATCGAAGTAGTTCCAAATTTTGTAGATATAGAGAAATTCAATCCCAATGTTAAGGAGGAGATTCGTGAAAAGTATAATCTAAAGAATAAGGAGGTGATTCTATTCCTCGGCAGACTCGTTCCATATAAAGGAGTTGAATATCTTATAAAGGCATTCTCCAATGTCAAGAAAGAATTTAGGAACTCTGCACTTATTATTGCTGGAGACGGACCATTGAAGGAAAAACTCAAGGAGATGGCAAAGGAAATTCCAGATGTAATATTCTTGAATATTAATGAGGAGAAAATTCCTCAATACTATGCAGCATGCGATGTCTTTGTTTTGCCTTCCATAACGAGACAGGAAGCCTTTGGAATTTCTTTATTGGAGGCAATGGCTTCTGGAAAGCCTTGCATTGCAACAAAAATCTCTGGAATGCCCTATGTTATTGGAAAGACTGGAATCTTGGTTAAGCCAAGAGACATTAATTCTCTGAGCAATGCCATTATTAGACTATTACAAGATAAAAAACTTTCAGAAGAGCTAAGCAAGAAAGCAAGAAGGAGGGTTGAGAAGGAATTTACACTTGAGAGAGTTACTAATGCATTATTTTCAATTTATTGCCATGCTTTGAGAATTTATAATAGGAATGGTTGAAATCTCCATCATAATTCCGGTATTTAATGAGGAAAGAAATTTGCCTGAACTATATTCAGAATTAACGAGAGTATTGGAAAAAATAAAAAAGGACTATGAGATAATCTTTGTGGATGACGGCTCCACAGATAATAGCTTTCAAGTTCTCAAAGAGATCAGAGAGAAGGATGAAAGAGTTAAAATTATAAAATTCAGGAGAAATTTTGGTAAGTCTGCAGCACTCTCACAAGGATTTAAGAGGGCTCATGGGGAGATCATATTTACATTAGATGCAGACCTTCAAGACAATCCAGAGGAGATTCCAAAATTTTTGAGGAAGATTGATCAGGGATATGATCTTGTGGTTGGTTGGAGATTCAGAAGAAAAGATCCCATAACAAAAAAATTGCCATCACGAATATTTAACTTTCTGACCTCTCTAATTACTGGAATTAAAATTCATGACTTTAATTGCTGCTTCAAGGCGTTTAGAAGAGAAGTTGCTAAAAATATAAAGGTGTATGGAGAACTTCATCGATATATTCCAGTACTGGCTTTCTGGAAGGGGTACAGAATAGCAGAGATAAAGATTGAACACCGCCCCAGAAGATATGGAAGGTCAAAATATGGAATCATGCGATTAATAAAGGGATTCCTAGATTTAATTACAGTCAAATTTCTTATCACATATGCAAAAAGACCATTGCATTTTTTTGGTATAATTGGTTTTCTCTCTTTGATAATTGGATTTTTCATTGGTCTATATCTCTTATATGTAAAATACATTCTAAATCAACTAATTGGTGATAGACCTCTATTGCTATTAAGTGTTCTTCTCGTTTTGGTTGGACTTCAATTTATCTTTATGGGATTAATAGGAGAGATGATAACCAGCGCTACCGGGAAAGTGGAAGAATATAACACAGAAGTAATTTTAGATTAAAAAATGGATTTAATTGAGGCAATACATTCAAGACGCAGTGTAAGAAAGTTTAAAGATAAAAAAATTCCAGATAAGGATATTCTAAAATTGATAGAATCAGCAATATATGCACCATCTGCTTGCGATATACAAGGTTGGAGATTTATTATTGTGGATAAACCAGAGATTATTAGGGAATTGGTGGATAGAGGGGCTGCTAGTTTTATAAGAAATACCACTCAGGGAATTTTGGTTTTATATGACAATAGAACAGATAATTTAGAGTATATGGATTATATACAGAGTGCTGCGGCGGGGATTCAGAATATCCTCCTCGTAGCACATTCTCTTGGGATAGGAACATGCTGGGTATGCCATTTACCAAGTAAAAATGAAATAAGGGAGATGTTTGATATCCCCCCCAATTATGATCCAATAGCTTATATCGCCATAGGATATCCTGAGGGAAAGGTAAAGGTGAGAAAACGCAAATATGGGGTGGATGAGATAGTATCATATAATAGATTTGAACTTAAATCTGAAGAAAGAATAGTAATGGGCTTGAGAATGAAACGCTTTGGTAGAGAAATCTACTACAGACTTCCAAAATTCCTGAGAAAGAATTTAAGACCAATTGCAGATTTATTTGAAAAGAAATTTTGAGGAAATGAAAGGAGATGTCTATTTGAAAGAAATTTTGAGGGAAGTTCCGAGATTAATTTCTCAACTAAATAGAAATCCTATATCGGAGGATTATGGCTGTTTTGATAGAAATTACTGGCATTATAACATTATTGACTTTCCATGTGCTAGAATGCAAGAGGCTGTTCTTACATTGGCGTTGCTCTATGAGATAAAACATAAAGATAATCCCTACTACAATAAAAAAATAATATTAGAATGGATTAATTCAGCGTTAGAATATTGGCTTAAAATACAAAATAGAAATGGTTCCTTTAATGAGTGGTATCCAAATGAAAATAGTTTTGTTGCAACTGCATTTTCATCATATGCAATCTCCGAGACTCTACTTCAACTCAAAGATTTAATTAATTCTAGAGACGATATAATCTCTGGCTTAATTAAGGCTGGCAGGTTTATCTCAAGAAAAAAGGAGTCTAGAGTAGTGAATCAAGAAACTGGTGCTGCTATAGCATTATATAATATATACCTACTAACTGATGATGAATTCTTCAAGGAAAAGTCATTTGAGAAGATAGAATTCATTATAAATGAACAAACTGAAGAGGGTTGGTTTAATGAATACGGCGGTGCAGATATGGGCTACCTTTCACTGGCTATAGATTATCTCGCCAAGATATATAAAAAAACTAATGAAGAGAGAATTCTTAATTCACTAAAAAAGGCTCTTGGATTTATTAAATATTTCATTCACCCCGATGGCTCTTGTGGAGGGATATATGGCAGTAGGAATACCGAATATTTAATTCCAGATGGTTTCGAAATTCTATCAGAAAAAATTAAGGATGCTGCATTAATTTCAAATGAGATAAGAAATTCACTAGAGAGAAATTCCATGATAGGTTTATCGAAACTTGATGATAGATACTTGATGTATAATGGCTATACGTTTTTACAGGCATACCTAAACTCAAAAGAGGTTAAAGCTACAGAGAAACTTCCATATAAGAATGAATTTATAAAAAATTTCCCTAAAGCGGGATTATTGGTGATAAGCGATCCATTAATCTATATGGTGGTAAATTATCGTAAGGGTGGAGTATATAAGTTATCCTTTAAGAAAATCAACAGATCAATTAGTGATGCTGGTCTGCTTATCCATACAAAAAAGGGAACGAAACTTACTTCGAGTTGGCTTTCAGATGCAGATAATATTGAATTTATTGACAATAAAATTAAGATAAAGGGAACTCTCTGGAAAGTCACAGATAAGACATTATCGCCAATAGAAAACATCCTCCTTAGAGCATTTCAATTAGGTTTTGGAAGAAGTCAGTTTATATCTCAAAATTTAAAAGAGAAATTAAGAGATATTCTGATTACAAAAACAACCGACACAAGATATAAATTCACTAGAGAGATATCCATAGGCAAAAAATATGTAAAAATATCTGATGTGATTGATAAAATCTGTGGGAAGGCATATATTAATTGTAAAACATCTCTGATCTACACACCATCCTCGAGATATTTTCTTTTGGAAGAATTGAATTCCTCCCAGGAGTGTATTCGCCTAAGAGGAGAAAAAAGGACTAAAGTAGAGAGAGTTCTTGATAAAAAATCTGGAAATCAGGTAAAAACAAATTTATCATAAACGAAGAATCTGACAATAAAGAGGATGGGTATCCATACCATACCTACTATTGATGCTGGGAAACCAAGAACATCCGAAAATAGAAATAATACAAAAATTGTTGCTATGTATGCAATAACCCCAACCATCAGATATCTGCCGAATTTATTTTTCCATATTCCCTGCTGTCTTCCACTCCTTTTCATTCTCTAATCAAAATTCACATAGACCACGACATATTTCCCCATGGTTGTTTCGTAAATTCTTTTATTAATTTTTCTATTGCGTAACATATCATTCAATTTACTTTCATCAAAACTGCCACCTTCTCTCATCAATAAGTATATTGGAACGGATCCGCTCTCAGTTGGTTTAAATGCTATCTGCTTCAGAGAAAATCTTTCCTTGATATAATTCCATTCCTCTTCATGCTGCAAAAGCCTTAATCCCCACTGATAGATAAAAATCCATGTAACATTCAGGCTTTTATTTTTAGAATATTCAAAATGCTCTGGTTTCGGAATTCCAATACCATAACCCTTCCTGTCGGCATGCCATAGAACTCCATAACTCTGATGCGATGGAAAGATTATCCTTTCATTTGGAGATGAATGCTCTTTAATGTATTCACCGGCAATGTCTAACCCCGGAAATTGCGTATCGAATTGTCTGGCAATGCTATCATAGGTTGGACTCTTATAGAAATCTGTATTTATTGGGATGAACAGTAATATGAATGCTACTATCGGCAACAAACCAGAATACCTGATCCTCATTCCCTCTATACGAATTCTTCCAAAGAAATCTGCAATTTTTATGATAAAATACGCAATTAAAATCACAACAAGAGGAGCAATTGGATATTGATGGTAGTTATGTCCAGATAACTTACTACTCATCAAAATCGTGAATGGAATTATTGAAAACGCGTACCCCAAGATAAATAAATTTGAAAAATTCCTCTTTTTGTAGAAATCGTACGCAACAAAAAATAAACCCAAGATCGCAATATAAAATCCAACCTCAGTATAATTATCTATAATGAACGACCAGATCAATCTCGAATTTAATTCAAACACCTTTTCGATCTGAATCTGATGCAGACCTGCCTGCTTTACTTCTCTATACTCTGCTGGAATGAGATAATTTGCATATAAATGCCACGAGGGAAACAATAATAATATCAAAAACGCAATGATGAACTCTTTTCTACATTTTTTCCATTCCCGAAATTTTTTGAATGGAAATGTAAGTAGCATGGGAATCGCTATAACACCAAATGAGTACTTTGTTACGGTTCCCAGCATTAGAAAAAGAGATGTCAAGATTAAATACCTCCCTGAAAAATTTTTTCTCCATTTAACATAGAAATATGCTGAGGTAAGCATAAAAAACAGAGCTGGATTTATTAGTTGAACATTCCTGCTAAAGAAAACAAATAAGGGAAGCACCGAAGTTATAAATCCAGCGAGTAGTGCCATGTCTTCCCTCTCGTAGAGTTCTCTAACAAGGAAATACATAACGACAACGCTACCCAAATTAAATAAAATTCCGACAAGCCTTGCAACCCATAATTCCCGACCGAATATCATGAACGCTAGAGCAACGATAATCGAAATTGTGGGAAATGTATCAGCATGAACTCCAGATGGATGTCCATATAGCTTTGGATAATCATAATATGGAATAAAAAACCCGTACTTGAAAAATCCTTCTCTTGCAAAATTCCTCGCCTCTGTTAAATAATGAGTCTCTTTCCAGTTATGGTAGCCGATAACTGGATAATCTATATGGTAGATTCTCAGATAAAGACCCAAGATTAGGATTAATGCTAGAATAATTACTGCAAAATGCTTTGTTTTCAATTCCAAAATCCTTGCTTCTTTCTTTTCATGTTTGGTCATTTTCTTTTTTCTGAACTAAAAAATAAATAAACACCGAAAATGTAGGAAATATTTTAGCGAGAAATCTCCCAATCTCAATTGGAAATGGATAAAATCCATTGCCTTTAAATTTAATAACCCCAAAATTATTCCTTTCAAGATATTCCTTTAATCCTTGAGGTGTGAAGCCTCTTATATGAGAAGATGTCAATTTCATTGATACAGGTTGTTTACCAAGTAGAATTAAAATTCTGTTATGAAATGCTGCTAGATTCGGAACACCTATCAATAAAAAGCCATTATCCTTTAAAACCCTATAAATTTCTGATAATGGTAAATTGATATTCTTCAAATGCTCAATGACCTGATTACATATCACTAGGTCAAATTCTTTGTCATCAAAAGGTAATTCTTCATTCTCTATATCTACTCTATACGAATTAAAATTAAAGGATTTTCTTATAAATTCGACCTTTTCCCTTACAATATCAACACACGTTACATTCTTTGGACAAATTCTTAAGTATTTCGCTATACTATAAGTCTTTACGCCAAGATGGGCACCTAAATCTAAAATCTTGACGTTCTTGGGATTATTAAAATTTATATCCTTAAGTGAATTAATAATCACATTAGTTTCATACTTCCTTGTTTTTGTTGATATAATTTGTACAGGACTCAACTCAAGATTATTCAACTTATTTTCTATTGTATCGCGAATATTGACATTAAATATAATGATGTCTCTATCTAATTTCTCGATGATATCTAAGGCCTTTAAAAACTCCTTTCTTGCCTCTTTATATTTCCCAATTTTCCTCAAGAAATCCCCAAGAAGAAAATGGGATAACGGATCGTCTGTATTATTCCTTACCATATCCCTTAACGTGTATTCCTCTATATATTCCATCTTTGTTGCAATTTTTCTATTTCTTATTACTTAGAAATCGCTACTAATACTATCTCTTTTGAGATGTGGAATGTGTACCAAATCTCCCTTCGAATTTCAACTTCCTAATTCTTTCTCTAATCCTCCACTTCTCATCAATCTCTTGGTATACAATCTCTCTTTTAGCAAATTCAGAATCCCCTTTAAAAATTTCCTTAAGAACCCTTCCATCCATATCCCTTGGAATAGGAATTCCAAAGATGTGGAGGATGGTTGGAGTAACATCAACTATTTTTGCATTAGTTATAGTATAATTTTCCTTAATATCTGTACCATAGGCAATGAATATACCATCTAAAGTATGAAAACCTACAGTCTCATCTACAGGTTCAGCTGCTACACCTTTATATAAATTTGAATAACATTTACCATTAAAAAAAATGGATATATCCGGAGTTTGATCAAAATAAGGGCCAGAAAATATTTCCTCTCTTCTATAAATACCTCTAATCTTATCACCTATTTCTGGGTCATTTTTTAATTTTTCAATAATATCTTCTCTCACATTATTGTATTCTTCTTTTGAGACTATGCCATGAGGATATTTCCCCACTACATTTATATAGATATCACCGATAGCTCCCATAGCACAAAACGCCCTTGTTTTTTCCCAATCAATTACCATTTCCATTTCTTTTTCTACTCTCTTTCTCTGTAATTTTTTCTTTATCGTCTCAGGAAGTGTTATTTTCATAATTTTTTTAATATAATTTGTTGTTTTATATTGTGATTTATGAAAAAGTCTTTTTTTTCTAAGGAAGCCATGTTTCTCTAATACAAAATTGAGATAGATTTTATTTCTTACTGGTGAAAATCCATGATCAGAAACTACAAATATTGTAGTTTTCGGTATATTATCTATTAAACTTTGAATGAAAGAATCAATTTTTTTATAGCATCCCATTACAATTTTTTCATATTCTGGATTATATTGAGGATGTAAAGGATCTAAAAAACTTGAATATAAATGATGTAATATCTCAGTCTCAAAAAATATATTAATAAAAATGTCCCATTCATAATTTTCCATAAGCCAATAAACTACATTAATTCTTGCTTCTAGAGCTTTATATAACCTATCCAATGACTCTTTAGAGCGATTGCGGCACTCTGGAACAATTCTATAGTTAAATTTTTCCAAAATTTTCTTTATTTCTCTTGGATAGGTATATTCTCTATCTTGATCTGGAGTTGTCCAGCCAGATATCAAAATACCGTTTACCTTCTCTGGGGGATACGTTAACAATGCATTTACTATTATGCATTTTTTATCCATTTCTGATAAATAATTCCAAATTCTCTTAGTTTTAACATCTTTTGAACTTATTGTTTTTAATTTATAATCTCTTTCCTTTAATTGTCTCCAGTATAGAACATTATGTTTTCCTGGATTCCTACCTGTGAAAAGAGATGTCCATGCGGGTACTGAGTGTGGCCCTGGAAGTGTTGTTCTGAGATTTCCAGAAGTGCCTTTTTTAATTAATTTTTCAAATGCCGGAAGATGACCTTCTTTAACCCATTTTTTAATTACGTCCAATCTAGCACCATCTAAGCCAATAACTATAACTTTCATTTCGTCTTCACCAATTTATAAATAAAAACACTAATAAGGCCTCTATAATATAAATTAAGATCTTGTGTTAAAATATAGTACAGAATTGATGATTTTTCTCTGGTTTTTATAAATTACATCAAAAGTAAATTATAATGCTTGAACATATCTATTTTGTTGCTGGAGAATTTGCTGAAAATAGAGGCTCCTATGCAGGTTTTATTGAAGAATTTTCTAGGTATGCATCTAAAAAGGGCTATGAGGTTACTATTTTATGTGGGCAAGTAGGGAATGAACCAAGATTCGAGGAATTGCCATATGCTACAGTGTATAGATTTCCATTACCGAGAGTTAGAGTTCCTGTCCTTGGTCTGAATTTTTATTATTTGGCATTAGGAAGAAAGGTTAGAAAATATTTTAGTAATATTAAGCTATCTGAGAGAGATATCATAATAGCCAACAGTTTAGGAGCGTTAGGTGTATTAAACCAGAGATATATACTTAGAATGGGTCAAGCAGCACGTACATTTCTGAAAAATATGGAAATTGGGAAAGGTCACTTATCACCAACAAATAGAATAGCTCAGTTCATACGATTTAATATCCAACACCTTATGGAGCGTGAATGTGTGAGACGTGCTGCTGCCTTTATGCCTCCATCTCATGAAACAAAAAAATTATGGGATAGATATTATAATTGTGGAAACAAACCGTATTTCATTCCATTCTCCTGTATAAAATTTGATAAATTCTCTGGTGGTAAAAAGCTTCCTATCCCAGGAACTAAGTTGTTATTCATATCAACAGCAGAAAAGGTAAGAAAAGGTATAATTTATCTCGAATGGGTTTTACCAGAGATATTCTCAGAATATAAGGATTTAAAATTAATTCATGTCGGAGAGAAATTCAAGTGGAATGTGCCAGAGTGGTGTAAAGAAAGGATAATTTCTGTTGGTAGAGTTCCATGGGATAAGATGAGAGATTATTATGCTACTGCAGATATATTTGTTTTTTGTTCACTTAGTGAAGGTTTTCCAAATGTTATCTTGGAGGCGATGGCATCTGGATTACCAATTGTAACAAGTGATATAGAAGGAATTCACGAATATATAACACATCTTAGGGATGGTTATATCTATAGGAGAGGGGATATAGAAGGTCTTA
>Ga0209410_1000090_pt1 | contig 35542 bp, 33 predicted proteins | sample Mar14436cmmetaG_FD_184135 | JGI IMG/M metagenome (GOLD analysis project Ga0209410, IMG submission 184135) | Marine hydrothermal vent microbial communities from Guaymas Basin, Gulf of California to study Microbial Dark Matter (Phase II) - Marker... ... | reverse complement strand
TTGTTATCCACTTTGTGGAAGGTGATACAAGCTCATATCCACGTGTGGATAGGTTGGTGGTGTTAGCACCTGATTGGCCGGGTGTGCTGGAGGGATGTACCTCATGTATACATAGGTTGGGGCTCAATTTACAATATGTAAAGGCGGGTAGTTTTAAGTGGAACGATACGCAGTTGGCGGTCTTTTTCTTGGATATTGAGATAAAAAATGAGGAAGAGGCGGCTCTTTTCGAGCAATCCAGGGTAGCAATGTTTCGTACGCTTGAGTTTCTGGCTATAGGGGGGAAGGCGAAACGCGATCTGCTGTTCGAAGGTATGGTGAAGCTACAGTTCTTTGAAGCAACACTCAACGAGCTATCTAAGATGTTGGGTAAGAATATACCGCCTGAAATACTTGAGGAGGCGGCACTCTTTTTTCACAGTAGGAGCAAAGCTTATATCCGTGAGCGTAAAGTGAAGGATTTGGCACGTTTGATACTTACCAACTATGAATTCATAAAGAAGGTACGTGAAACGGGATTCCCACAGGTTAAGGTTGAACATATTGAGACGACGCGTGAGAAACTTACGGGTATAAGTATTGCGGCGTTCGATCGTGACCTGTCGATGCAAGATGTGTTATCAAGTATTGGTGAGGTTGTACCTGATTACACTATAAGGTATGAGAAGAAGTTCATAACGGATGATGGTATCGCTGTGTATAGGTTGGAGTTGGCGGGATTTCTGGAGATTGATAAGTTGAAACAGAGTATCTATCAGGCATTACTCAAGAAGCGTCTACGATATATAAAATCGTTAGGTGTAAGGCGACATATTGAGTATTATGCACGTGTGGTGTTGCCACAGCTTATTAAAGAGTATAGGCATTCTAAAATACCGCAGATATTTATCACACCTACACTTGCCAGCCGTGAAGAGATTTCGTTTAAACTCATAATTGTTGAAGCTAAAGGTAACAAGAGTTTCTCTAAATTGCTGGAGAGGATAGATTCTAAGCCTGGGTTCATGGTTGTAAATAGTGAACCGCCTCGCCCGTTAATGGATACCCAGTATTTCACGATAGAGGTGGAGGCAGACCTTAGGGTTATACCTATAATTGAAAAGGTTTATGAAACCTTACATACGGTATTAAGTGAAGTGTTTGGTAAGTTTCGTGATTTCGACGAAGGTGTGAGGAAACAGGATATGGCACGAATAAATGCGTTACGGAAGGAGTTTCCCGCTTTCTGGGAGATAGCACGTGAGTTTTATTACTCGATGGATGACTTCTATAGGTTAGAGGTGGCTGAGGATGAGCTGCATGAGCTTATAAAATTGGGGGTCGAAATATACAAGCGGATGCAGAAGGAGCGTAAAGAGCTTGTGACTGAGGTGCATCACTTAGATAACGCAACAATACTGGCGATTGGGACGTTGCGACCGTTACCTGCTACTTTGTACACGAAGCTCGACCGCTATAAACCTATTATTAACCAAACCACTATAGGTGATGTACACTATTATCTAATCAAACTGTCATCAAATAATAAGCCGTTATCAGAAGATGAAATTGATGAAATCATTAGATGGGTGCAACCTCATTAGCGGGTGGCTTCTTGCTGGTGGGTGTGACATCTGTGCTTTCACAAACCTTATTTACACGTGAGCTTGTAAATATATTCTATGGTAGCGAGATAGCGCTCGGCTTCATACTTGCGGGATGGTTGATATTCACGGCATTGGGTAGCTACATAGGGAGACGGTTTAAGGGTGAACTATTTTTTGCATCTCAAATAGGGATGGGGGTTGTGTTGCCACTCGAATATCTATTTATCAGAAATCTACGTACTATCGTGCATGTGCCGTTGGGTATGATATTTCCATTAGAGGTGATAGCATTGTTATCATTTGTGGCACTTGCCCCCATAGCTGTGCTAAACGGTATGCTGTTCGTTAATGCATGCGACCTTTATGAAAAGATTAGAAAGAGTGCGGTTAAGGGGATAACTTCGGTATATGTGATAGACGCTATAGGTGATATGACAGGCGGGTTATTGTATGGCTACCTGTTTGTGCGTATATTTTCGCTACCTACACTATTTATTTTTATGGGAGCTAACATAATTTCGGCAACCTATTTGAGGTTCAAAAGGTGGCGCTTCATAGGGTATATCATAATAGCTGCGGTACCGATTGCTTTTAAACTCGAAAAACCTATCATGCGGATGGCGTATCCGGATTATAAGGTGGTAGATTATGGACATTCAATATATCATGATATTGTATTAACCCGACAGATGGGGTTGAACACAGTATTTGTTAATGGTGGGATTGCATTCTCTTATCCTTTGGAAGAAGTTACTGAATTGCAAACCTATTTCCCGCTGGTGGAGACACCACAGGTTGACCATATAGCGATAGTAACTGATAACCCGCAAATTATCGAAACGGCATTAAAGTTCAACCCCGACACGGTGTACTGGTTGATGCTGGATAAGCAATATCTGAGGTTTGTGGTACGGAACTTGCATCCTAATGTTATTGGTGATAGAAGGGTTAAGATTATGATCGGTGATCAGCGGTTGAAACTCAAAAGGTGGGAGGGGCCACTGTTAGATGCAGTGCTGCTCGATGTTGGTGACCCATTATCTGCACTCAGTAATCGATTTTATACTGTGGAGTTTTTTGATGAAATTGCACATATACTCAAACCAACGGGTGTGCTGTTTTTGAAGATGGGTTCTGATCCTACTTATTTCTCGTATGCGTTACTCGCATATAATGGTAGTGTATATCGGAGCCTTAAATCAGTATTCCATACAGTGACTGTAATCCCGGGAGAAACGCTCTTCCTTATAGCGTCAAAGGATGGAAGTTATCATAGTTTGGTACCCGAGACACTCGAGATGCGTTGCTATAAAGCGGGGGTTATGCCTTCATATTTTCGTGCAGGCTATTTATATGGGATGTTATTACCAGAAAGGATACGATATGTGAGAAGTAAGCTTGAAAGCTATAGGGGTAAGCTGAATCACGACTTTTATCCTGTGGCTGCTTATTATCATCTTATACATAGGAGCTATTACTTTGCGGGATATCTTGGTAAACTGTTTTGGTGGCTACAGAATATACCTATGTGGCTGTCGATAGCTTTGTGGGTAGCGATAATAATAGCGGTTGTTGGTCTATCCCGTAGATACGTACGTAAACGAGTATTAGAGATAGGGATGATAGGGTTTGCGGCTATGGGGGTTAATGTGCTGCTGTTGACAGGGTTTCAGATAATCTATGGGTACCTTTATCATTACCTTGGGATATTATCTGGTATCTTTATGTTAGGGTTGACGATAGGGGCCATCCGTGGTGCACGCAAAGGTAATCTTAAATCGATAGAAGCGGGAATACTGGGGTTCATGTTTATCCTGTGTGGAATACTGTGGTTAACGAGAACCTACACGTGGTGGCTGGTAATGCATTGCTTTCCGATGCTTAATTTCGTGATGGGCTATTTCGTAGGTTGTGCATTCCCGATAGCTGTACGATCGTTGGTGACACATGGGGTGGCTGGCAAATATGCAGCAAGTATCTTGTACACAGCGGATCTTGTAGGGTCATTTATTGGCGCAATATTCGTACCTTTTATATTCATGCCACTTTATGGGGTGTTTGCTACGCTAATCTTTATGGGGATACCGTTTGTGGTCTTGCTTATTTTATGAGCATAAGGGTGCCTAACCCCAGTAATGTGGTGTAGCCTACACAATCTATAAGTATCAGTATGAATGGGCTTGCGGCAAGTGCGGGATCTATGCCGAGCTTCTTAAATAGCAACGGTACAAATAGCCCAAATATTGATGCAGCTATGATGTTGGCACAAAGTGCGAGCCCAACAACTGCTGCAATGTTGATCCCTACCTGAAAGATTATGATGGCCTCAATGAACCCCGCGATCCCAACGAGTGCACCTAAGAGCCCTGCTATAGCGAATTGACGCCAAAATATTGCAAGAATATCGACAGCGGTGATCTCACCTAAACTTAATGAACGTACCACCACGGTGAGGGTTTGCATGCCAACGTTACCACCTATGGCTGCTACTATGGGCATGAACATGGTGAGTGCGATGGCTTTTTCGAGCGTGTGACGAAATAAACGTACGATGTTGGAGGATAACAATGTAGTCAATAGACTGAATAGTATCCAAGGTAACCTATTACGTACAGCAGATACGATGGGTGTAAAGACGGATTCCTCTTTCTCAAGTCCAGTAAGATGGAAGAGATCCTCTTCGGTCTCTTGCTCCAATACTTCCATCGCTTTATCAGCGGTTACTATGCCCAATAGCTTGCCGTCTTCATTAACTACAGGGAGGGCCAGTAGATCGTATTTCTGCATGAGTTTAGCGACAGTCTCTTGATCTTCCATTGGGTCAACAGCGAGTATCTCGGTATCCATAAGGTTACCCAACGTTTTGTTACTCTCACCAAGGATTAACCGTTTGAGTGGTAGAACACCACGTAGGCGGTTGTCCTCATCTACCACGTATATGTAACCTACATCTCGTAATTTGCTGGCCTTTTGACGTAGGGTTTGAATAGCTTCATCGATCTTCATCCAATACGGTAGTGCTATATATTCGGTGCTCATTATTCCGCCAGCTGAATGTTCGGGGTATTGGGATAGTGATTCGATTTTGCGGATACTGTCTAAAGGTAGGTGTGCCAATAACGTGGAACGATCTATATTGGATAGCTCTTGTAGGAGATCGATGGCTTGGTCGGTTTCCATCTTGGGGATCACTTCTGATAGTCGCTCTATATCTAAGTAATGCAGTATATCTACGAGGATGTCATCGCTTAGGTGTGGCAATACATCGGCAATAAGGTCTGTATCCATGATGGAGAGCAGGAAGCGACGTTCATGGGTATCAAGATGTTCCATGAGCTCAGCAATATCTGCTGGGTGTAAAGGGGTAAGTATCTGTAAAATGTTCTCACAGTGTTTGGCTTTTATCTCCTTACGTAAACGGCGGAGTAGGTCTTCTTGCATTAATCCTCAAACTTGAGTTCCCTTGCCATTAAGGTTTCTATGGCAGTAGCGGGTGATTTGTCTTCAAATAGTATGGCATACACTTCACGGGTTATGGGCATGGTGATCCCTAATTTATTCGCCATACTGAGAACTGAACGTGTTGTCCATACACCTTCGGCTACCATCACCATGTTGGAGAGTATCTCGGATAGCTTTTTACCTCTACCTATTTCAACCCCCACATAACGGTTGCGGGAGAATGAACTTATGGCAGTGGTGAGTAAGTCACCCATACCGGCGAGCCCACTGAAGGTTTCAGCACGTGCACCATGGGCGACACCGAACCGCCGTATTTCGGTAAGCCCACGTGTGAGTAGTGCACCGAGTGCGTTCGCTCCTAAGGAGAGACCCTGAACAATACCAGCTGCTATAGCGATTATATTTTTGAGTGCACTTGCAAGCTCAACCCCCACAACATCGGTGTGTCGGTATGCCCGTAAGTGGTGTGAATTGAGTAGCTGTTGTACAGCATAGGCGGATGATTCATCTTCTGAAGCGCATACTATTGCAGTAGGTAGGCCACGTACTATTTCGTTGGCTATGGTGGGACCACCCAACACTACAGGGTGTTCTACTGGTAAATACTCGCAGAGTATCTCGGAAGGCCTTTTGAAGGTGTGTTCCTCTATGCCCTTAATTGCTGAAACCACTATTGGAGGGCGCTTGTAGTGCCAGTGGAAATTTTTAACAACAGAACGAAGATATTGTGTTGGTATGACAAAAAATAGGAAGGATAGATCGAGTTCGGTAATATCGTCTAAGTTGCCGGTTACCTCGATGTTTTCGGGTAGCTTGATACCTGGTAAGTAGCGTACGTTCTCACGTTGTACGGAGATTTCGGATGCTCTACTATGTGACCATAAATAAACGGTTTCGGACTTGGGGGAGAGAATTATTGCAAGAGTAGTACCCCAGCTGCCAGCACCTAAGATGCCGATCTTCATTAGGAAAATAAATTCGCTATAATATTACTTTCGTCAACTTTATTGACCTTAGACTGTCCATTCCTTATATTACTTTTTGAGAGGGAAATATTTATTGTGGAAAACTGTCTATAGAAGTAGAAGGGAAATATTCTTATGGCTGTTTCACAAAGGAAGAAGAGAGGGTGGGTGATTGTGGAAAACTGTGTGGAAAATGGATGGTAATAAGGTGTGGGAAACTATAGTGAGTAAGGTGAGTGAAAGGATACCTGAACAGAGCTTTAACACATGGATAAGGCCGTTGAGGTTAAAAGCGTTTGAGAATGGAGAACTTGTGGTAGCTACCCCTAATAACTTTTATATAGATTGGATTGAGGAACATTATATGTCGATTTTTAAACAGGTATTGAAAGAGTTGGCATTAAATGGTGTGAAGATACGATTTGTTTCTGAGAGACGGCGCAAAAAATTGAAGGCGGTGGATGTACAGGTGCCTGCCAACACGTCTATGTTTCAACCTCATTATACTTTTGAGAATTTTGTGGTTGGTGCATGTAATAGCCTTGCATATGCAGGTAGCTTGGCGGTAGCCCAGAATCCTGGTAAGGTATATAATCCGCTCTTCATATATGGGAAGGTTGGACTGGGTAAGACGCATCTACTACATAGTATAGGGAATTATGTGTTTAAACATAGGCAGGGGTTAAAAGTATGTTACGTTTCTTGTGAGGTGATCCTTAATGAGATGATAGAATCGATAAAGGATGGCACTATGAGCCAGTTTAAACAGAAATATCGATCTTTTGATGTATTCCTACTGGATGATGTGCAATTCTTATCTCAGAAGGAGCGGTTACAAGAGGAGATTTTCCATATATTTAACTATCTGTATAATGCTAATAAACAGATAGTGCTTACAAGTGATTCATTGCCACAAGAGATACCATACTTAGAGGAACGGCTGGCATCAAGATTTGCATGGGGGTTGATAGCGGATTTGAAGCCACCGGATTTTGAAACGAGGGTAGCTATACTCAAGAAGAAGGCAGAATTATATAACGTAGTCATACCGGAGGATGCACTACTGTATATTGCAGAACATATTCGTGGTAATATAAGGAATTTGGAGTCCGCAATAGTTAGGGTGATGGCGGTGGCATCGCTCACGGGTACAAGGATAGACTTGGAATTGGTAAAGGAGTGTTTGAGTGAGATACTTAAAGTAAGTAAGAAGATAACGTTGCCTGATATACAAGAAAGGGTTGCCAAGGCTTTCGATATACCGTTATCTGTATTGCGTAGTAAGAAAAGAAGTGCACATATTGTACTTGCACGTCAGGTGGCAATGTACCTTGCACGTGAGATATTGCAGATGCCATTGAAAGAGATAGGTAAAGCATTTGGTGGTAAGGATCATACAACTGTTATGTATGCGTGTCAGAAGGTTGAACAGTTGATGGAAAAGGATGTGGAGCTTCGGGAGAAAGTTTTCCACATTAAGAAGTTGATAATAGAGGGATGATATTTTTGATGTGGAAAATTAACAGATTTTACACAAAGTTTTACACAGGGAAATTGGACGTAGAATTAGATAATTAAATGGTTCGTAATGTTATACGTGGATTACACAATTGACATAAAACAACAAAGTTAAATATTTATAGTATGTAGGTCGAAAACAGGAGGTGAAATGAAAATAAAATTTGCCAAAAGTGTCGTACAAAAGGCACTTAAGGTAACTACACCGATAATAAGTGAGCGTTCACCTTTGCCAATACTGCAAACAGTGCTAATTGAGGCTAAAGGTGGTGAGCTTACGATCTCGGCGAGTGATCTTGAGACCGTGATAATAACACGTGAACCGGTAGATGTTATAAAAGAAGGTGTTACAGCTATTAAAGCTAAAGAGTTCTTTCAATTACTTAGAGAGTTGCCGGATGAAGATGTTACACTTAGTGTAGAAGATAATACTGCGAAATTGACGTTCTCACAGGGTGAATATCGGATTAGGACATACGATCCAGATGAGTATCCGGAGATACCAAAATTTGAGCCCAAAAATGTGTTTAGCTTACCTACTTCAATATTGCACGACAGTATTGGGAGGATAGCGTTTGCGGCAGCTAAAAAGGAGGGTGACCCTATTCTTCGTGGTATATTGCTGGATTTCTCTACACAGGGGTTAAATATGGTGGCGGTTGATGGTTACCGGTTAGCTATGATACATAAGAAAGATATAAAGCCAGAGATACCAGGGGCTGTATTGGTGGCAGCTAAAACGTGGGAGTATGTGGAGGATATTGAGAACAGTTGTGAGATAAAAGTGGGTGAAAATAACATCGAATTTGTGGGTGAAAAGGTTAGGATAATTACGAGGCTTATGGATGCGACCAGCTATCCAGATTATAAGAGTGTGATACCACGTGAGAATGAATATGTATTGAATATACAGACAGATTACTTGATCAAAGCGTTACGTAGGGTGAACATATTTACGGATGTTGTTGCACATGTGGTGAAGTTTAGATTACAGCCTGATAAGCTTGTGATCACAAGTATGGGTGAAGTAGGTGAAGCTCATGAGGAGCTTATTGCTCGATATGAAGGTGAACCTATGGATATAGGGTTCAATGCGCAGCTGCTTATGGAGATACTTAATCATATCGATACAGACAATACAATTATGAAATTTAAGAGCCCACAGACGGGTGTACTTATACTGCCTGAGGGTAAGGAGGAGGAGATACTTTATCTGTTGATGCCTACACGATTGGTATGACGACATTTTCTGGGGTTTAAGATGTATCTCACTTACGTAAGTGTAGGGGTGGCGATATTTGTGATCCTCGTGTTGGTGTGGCGTATCGTGCGTATGCCGGCGGGTGAGTTGGAGATGGAGATATCAAATACTATAAAAAGGGGTGCACGTAAGTTTTTGATAAGTGAGTACTCATGGGCAGCACCTGTTATATTGGTGGTGGCATGTGGGTTAGCTATAAGTGGTAAATGGACGGATGTTAACTACAAGACGGCGATCTCGTTTGTTATAGGGGCTATGTTTTCTGCGGTTTCGGGTTATGTGGCGATGATGGTGGCAACGTCATCGAATGCGAAGACGACAGAAGCTGCTAAGAAAGGGCTAACTGCTGCGTTTAGGGTATCATTTACTGGTGGGGCAACTACTGGGCTATTTATTACGGGGTTGGGGTTGTTTGGATTATCTATCGTATTTAGGGTATTTAAGGGAGATCCTGTCGCTATAAATGGATATGCGATGGGCGCATCGTTGATGGCACTATTTGCACGTGCGGGTGGCGGTATTTACACAAAGGGTGCAGATATGGCGGCAGATCTCGTAGGTAAGGTGGAGGAAAACATACCGGAAGATGATCCACGCAATCCGGCCACTATTGCAGATAATGTGGGTGATAATGTAGGTGATATAGCGGGGTTGGGTGCGGATCTACTCGAATCATATGTTGAATCATTGATCGCTATGATAGCTATAGCGGTGAACATTGGTGTGCTCACACGTAAGTTGAATGAATTTGCATTTTATCTGGCAGGATGTGGATTATTAGCTGCAACTGTGGGTGTGATATGGGTGAGGTTCCTATCAAAAGGTGATCCAGAAAGGTCACTTAATTCTGGTGTATATTTGAGTACTATACTTATGATCATCGGTACATATGTGATAGTGTATAGGTTAGGACTAAATATTGGTTATTTCTGGTGTGTCATAGTAGGGCTTATGGTCGGTATAGTGATAGGGTGGGTAAGTCAGTACTTCACATCGTATAGGTATGCACCTACGAAGAGGCTTGCAGCGATTGCAAGAGATGGGCCCGGTGTTGTAGTGATTAGTGGGCTCGGACTTGGTATGTTGAGCACATTTATACCGGCAATCATTATAGGTGTAGGTATACTTATCAGCTATAAATTGGTGGGACCATATGGGGTGGCACTCGCATCGTTTGGTATGCTTTCCACATTGGGTATCACGTTGGCAGTTGATTCCTATGGACCGGTAGCTGATAATGCAGGCGGTATAGCGCAGATGGCACATCTACCAGCGAGTGTGAGAGATGTTACAGATAGGTTGGATGCTGTGGGTAACACTACTGCTGCTGTAGGGAAGGGGTTTGCAATTGGGTCGGCTGCATTTGCTGCGTTGGGGTTGATATCTGCGTATTTTGTGGCTATCAATAAGTTTGCGGTTACTCCCGTGAAGCTATCGTTGCTCGATCCACGGTTGATAGCGGGGCTTATATTTGGTGGGATGATGCCATACTTCTATGGAGCGCTACTCATAAAAGGGGTAGGTCGTATAGCTGCTAAGATAGTGGATGAGTCGCGACGCCAGTTTCGTGAGAACCCGGATATACTCAAGGGTAAGGCGAAACCTCAATATGAACGGGTTATCGGTATAGCTGCAGGGGGTGCACTCAGGAGTATGATGTTACCTGCTGTTTTGGCGATTGTTTTCCCTGTGACTATAGGGTTCGTATTTGGGCCAGTGGCGTTGGCGGGATTCTTAGTGGGTGCACTTATTACAGGGTTGCAGGTGGGGGTACAGATGGCGAATTCAGGTGCTGCAATGGATAATGCTAAAAAGTATATCGAGTTGGGTAACTTCGGGGGTAAGGGATCTGATGCACATAAGGCTTCAGTTATAGGTGATACTGTGGGGGATCCATTAAAAGATACAGTGGGACCGTCGATCAATATCTTGATAAAATTGATGGCTGTTATATCTTTAGTGATAGCACCTATATTGGTGAGGGCGGGGCATAGCGCAGGCTGGTAGCGCGCTTGGTTCGGGACCAAGAGGTCGCCGGTTCAAGTCCGGCTGCCCCGATTAGAAATGAAGGAAAAGGAAAAAGAAAAGGTGGTGGAGGTTTTGAAGCAGGTGATGGATCCAGAAATTGGTATCAATGTATGGGATTTGGGGCTAATCTATGGTGTAGAAGTGGATGAAGCTAACCGTGTCAATATAAAGATGACGCTCACAGTGCCGGGATGTCCGTTAGCTGCTTACATTGTGCAGACGGTAAAGCTTAAGCTACAGGAAGCGGGTTTCCATGATGTGGATGTAGAGCTTGTATGGGAGCCACGGTGGACACCGGAGAGGATGTCGGATAAGGCGAAAGAGATGTTGGGGTGGAAATAATCACTCCACGGTTACGCTTTTGGCCAAATTTCTGGGTTTATCGACATCAAGGCCACGCATGACAGCTATGTGATACGCCAGCAATTGTAACGGTAGAGCTACAAGTAAGGGTGTGAGTGATTCATCGATCTCGGGGATGTAGAAGATATCGTCAACCAGCGATGCCATTTTGGTGTCACCCTCAGTAGCTATGCCTATGACTTTGCCTTTGCGGGATTTTACCTCTTCGATGTTGGCGCACATCTTATCGTAAACACGAGTGTAGGGGTTTATGGCAACTACGGGCATATTTTCGTCTACTAAGGCGAGTGGACCGTGCTTCATCTCACCTGCGGGATAGCCGATTGCGTGGATGTAGGAGATTTCCTTCAATTTAAGTGCACCTTCGAGTGCAGATGGGTAGTTGATCCAGCGGCCAAGGAACATGAAGTTGTTGTACTTCATATATTTAGTAGCTATGTTGACGATGTCGGTTGAGTGATCCAATATGCGGGCCATTTTGGATGGAACAGTTTCGAGCGACTCAAGTATGTGGTGGGTGGCGGGTTTGTCGAACCCTCTCAGATCCTTCAGATAAAGTGCAAATAGATATAGGAGGAGCAGTTGTGCGGTGTAAGCTTTTGTGGAAGCTACACCTATTTCAGGGCCCGCATTTATGTATAGGACGTGGGTGGATTCACGAGCAATCGAGCTTTCGGGTACGTTTACGAGGCTCAACACAGGTAGGTGGGCGAGTTTTGCTTCCCTGATACCTGCAAGCGTGTCGGCGGTTTCACCAGATTGACTTATTGCCATCACCATCGTGTCTTCGTCCATCACCTGTGCTCTGTACCTGAATTCAGATGCTATCTCTACATCTGTGTAGATGCGTGCCCATTCCTCCAGTATGTATTTGCCTACGTAACCTGCATGCCAGGAGGTGCCACACGCCTGTATGATGATACGATGGATGTTGTGAAGATAGGGTGGTGTATCATCGAACAGCTTTATGGTACGATTTTGTATGAACTTGCGTATGTTACGCTCTACGATACGGGGTTGTTCGTGTATCTCTTTTAGCATGAAGAATGGGTAACCTTCCTTTTCGGCTTCCCAAAGTTCGCCATCTACCAAGAAGATTTGGCGTTCTACCTTGCCATGACGTAGGTTCTCGATCTCTATGGAGTTGGCGGTGAGGATTGCGAGGTCGTCGTCTTCGAGGTAGGAGACTTTGCGTGTAATACCTACTATTGCTTGGATGTCGGAAGCTAAGATGTTTTCGGTTTCACCCCAACCTACAACTAATGGGCTACCTTTACGTACGGCGAATATCTTGTCAGGTTGGTGTAGGGAGATGATCGCTATCGCAAATGAACCTTCCAGCAACTCCACAGTGTGTTTGATAGCAGATAGGAAGTTGTGTGTTTTGAGAAAGTGTTCCTCGATGAGGTGTGGGATGATCTCTGTATCGGTGGAGGATCGCAATATATGGCCTGCTTTACGTAGCTTGTTACGTAGTGATATGTAGTTCTCGATAATACCGTTATGGACGACGGCTATCTTGCCATCACAATCTATTTGGGGGTGAGCGTTTTCGGGTGATACCTCACCATGTGTAGCCCAGCGGGTGTGACCGATACCTACGTTACCTTTTAAGGGGTCTTGGTCGAGCAACTGTGCGAGCTTATGTAGTTTACCGACTACCTTGCGTAGGTGTATTTCGTCACCATATATAGAAGCGACACCGGCAGAATCGTAGCCACGGTATTCGAGCTTCCATAGGCCAGATAATAGCACACTACTTATGTCGCGTGGCCCTACATAGCCTATTATGCCGCACATTGTGCCCCCATGATGTCTTTGATATCCTGTAAGATGCGTGAGGTGGTGTGATCATCGGGTGTCTCAACCACAATGCGGACGATAGGTTCAGTATTTGATGGCCGTACATGTACCATTATTTTATCACGACGTAACCATAGGCCATCATCTTCACGTATGGTGTCGGGATTCAAGTATGCGATAAGTTTGGCCTTGGGTATAGTGGTGGATATTGGTAGCTTGTCCTTGATCATAGAATAATGAGGGAATCGGGTGAGTATTTCGGATAGTTTGCAACCTTCGTGTGCAAGTAACTCGAGTATCCTTGCGGTACCGATGAGCGCATCCCTTGTATAATGGAGTTGAGGGTCGATGATACCGCCATTGCCTTCACCACCAAGGATCGCGTGGGTTTCTAACATCTTGGCTACTACATGGGCTTCACCTACGGGGGTGCGAATGATGGGTGATGCAATGTGTTCGATCATCTGTGAAGTGGATAGATTTGTGACTATGGGGCCATGACGAGACTTACAGAGATGGTATGCAACCAACGGTAACGTGTATTCTTCACCTATGGGTACACCGTGGTCGGTGACGATGGAGAGACGATCGCCGTCTGCGTCGCTGGTGATACCAAGGTCAGCTTTGTGGTTAAGTACGGCTTGGGAGAGGTCAGTTAAATGTTGGGGGATGGGTTCAGGTAAGCGGGTGAAGCCACGACCGGGTTCACAGTTGATACATATATGGTCCACATTGAGTGCATCTAACAGCTTTGTGGCAGCTAACCCGAAGGAGCTGTTGAGCCCATCAACTACAACTTTGAAATGTCCACTACTTATTGATTTGGTGTCAACGAGCTCCAGTATGCGGTGGATGTGTCGCTCTATCATATGGTGATCGTAAGATATGGTGCCAAACTTGTCCCAAGATGCGATATGGTATCTATTTTGGTGATAAATTTGGTTGAGTTGTTGCACTTCTTGGGGTAATAAGAATCGACCATCGGGGTGAAGGAATTTGATACCGTTCCAGACTTCAGGGTTGTGGCTCGCAGTTATCATTATTCCGCCGGCGACATTGAGTTTGTGTGTGTTATAAATAAGTGTGGGTGTAGGTACTATACCGCCTATACGTACGTTGCTACCCGTAAGTAGTATGCCGCTTATTAGTGCATGTTCGAGTAAGTGGCTTGAACGGCGACCGTCACGACCTATGAGTATGTCGCCACGAAAGTATGTGCCGATGGATTTGCCAAGTTGTACCATGATATCGGGGGTGAGCTCATCCGGTACGCGGCCACGTACACCGGAGATGCTAAAGATTATTGCCATCGATCGAATTTAACCTTATCGGTTACGGAATATTTGGGTACAAATAGTTGGCCATCACGTCGATAGGGGTGATAGTCTTCACCAGCGGGTACCGGTTTGGGGGACTCGTTCGGATAGCCTAATGCGATTATCGAAAATAGATCCAACTCTTTGGGTATGCCAAAATGGTGTATCAATAGATCTTTATTCGTGATGCTGCCAATCCATACGGCGCCAAGACTTTCGGCATGTGCTGCTAACAATATGTAAGTACATAAAGCGGCACAACTGGCGATACCGGGCCAATCCGGGCAACGGGCCTTCTCCCATAATACCAATAAGTAAGCGGAGGGCGCTTCATTATAGGGGGGTTTGCCAGCTAACCAAAGCGTATTCTCATAAATTAGTCGACATGAGCCTGTATCCTGTACAACAATAATGTACCAGGGTTGGGTGTTGCCTGCAGATGGTGCATATAGGGCGGTCTCTACAATACGATGTAGTTTATCTGAGGGTATTGGTCGATGCTCGAACCTACGTATTGAACGACGTTCGATTAGAAATTGGTGCATTTCAAAGTTGGCCATTAGAAGCAAGAAGAATAGCAGCATCCCATTAGGTTTTAAAAATTAAAACAATGGTGGATATTGTCAATGGATAGTTTACTTTGCCAGTATTTGCTTATATTGAAGTGATGAGGGTGATTGTTGCACCGTATGCGGGGTTCTGCTTTGGGGTAGAACGTGCACTCAAAATAGTGGAGAATGTGGTGCAACGTGCGAAACTACCTGTATACACGTGGGGACCTTTGATACACAATAAGATTGTGGTGGAGAAGCTGCAGAGTGAATATGGGGTCATACCTATAAGGGAGTTCGAGCATCCTCCTGGATACCTTATTCTGCGTACACATGGGGTGCCACCTGAGGTGGTGGATGAAGCTAAACGTAAAAGGTTCATCGTGGTGGATGCTACTTGCCCGTTTGTGGCTAAAGTGCATCGATATGTGAAGCTATTGATGGATGAAGGGTATGCGGTTGTAATAGCGGGTGATAAGCTACATCCGGAGGTACGTGCTACACTCGGTTATGTGGGGGGTGGTGCATATGTGGTGGATGATCGTGAGGCTGCATCACGCATACCGGTATGCAAGAAGATAGGGGTGGTGGCACAGACGACGATGCGGCTGGATATCTATAAAGAGATAATCAGTGTACTTGTTACGAAATGCGAGGAGTTAAAGATATTTAATACTATCTGTGATGCCACAATACGGCGACAGGAGGCAGGTATAAAGGTGGCCAACAATGTAGACGTTATGTTGGTGGTAGGTGATCGTCAAAGTGCGAATACGAGACAGTTGACCGATATGATAAAGCGGGCAAATCCGCGTACCTATCATGTTGAAGGACCGGAAGAGGTTAATCCATCGTGGTTTAACGATGCGGAGTGTGTGGGGGTGACTGGGGGGGCATCTACACCAAGCTGGCTTATTGACAAAGTGGTTGATAAGGTTAAATCTTTTAGACAATGACAAAAAGGAGGTAAATGTAATGGTAGAGGATGGTGTTTTGATGGAGTTGATTGAGGATAAGTTTTATGAACCCAAAACGGGTGAGGTGGTCTCGGGGAAGGTTGTACACATAGGTAAACGTGATGTGATCGTCGATATAGGGGCGAAGAGCCAGGGAGCGATACCCATTACGGAGTTCAAGAAGGACGAGAAGGTAGAGGTGGGGCAGGAGATATTGGTGTATATCGAGGCGCTCGAAACCGAAGAGGGGTACATAAAGGTGTCAAAACTGAAGGCGGAACAGCTTGAGGCATGGCGTAAGCTGCGTGAAGCGTTTGAGAATGATGGTGTAGTTGAGGGTGAAGTGAAGAAAGTGGTGAAGGGTGGATTTATGGTCGATATAATGTCGGTATGGGGGTTCCTTCCTATGAGTCATGTTGGACAGCAGCTCGATCGGCCAGAGAAGTTGTTGGGTACGACACTGAAGTTCAAGATATTGCGATGCAATGAGCAGCGACGTAATTTGGTGGTCTCACATAGGGAGTATCTTGAAGAGGAAGAACGGCGACGTCGTGAAGAGATAGTGCGTAGGTTTCAGATAGGTGCGGTGAAGGAAGGTGTGGTCAAAAGTATCGTACATACGGGTGCAATAATACAGATAGAGGATATAGAGGCGTTTATGCATATCGGGGATATGTCATGGACAAGGATATCACATCCGTCGGAGGTGCTTAAGCTTGATGATAAAGTTAAGGTGAAGATACTGGAGGTTGACCCTGATACGGGTAAGGTGTTTGTGGGGATGAAGCAGTTGATGCCTCACCCATGGGAGAATATTGAGAAAAAGTATCCAGTAGGTTCGGTGGTTAAGGGGAAGGTGGTGGCTATCGTCAACTATGGTGCATTCATAGAGCTGGATAAGGGTATAGAGGGGTTACTACATATATCGGAACTATCGTGGACACGTAGGATAAAGCATCCATCGGAGGTGTTGTCGGTTGGCGATATTGTTGAGGTTAAGGTGCTGGAGATTAATAAAGAGGAGCAAAAGATATCGCTCAGCTTGAAGCAGCTTATGCCGGATCCATGGGAAGCGATAGAGACTAAACATCCCATAGGGTCGATTGTTGTGGGTAGGGTGGAACTTATACTGCCATATGGGGTGGTGGTGGCGTTGCCGGATGAGCTTGAAGGGTTCATACACATAAGTGATATATCGTGGACACAAAAGATAGAACATCCATCAGAGGTATTCCGTAAGGGACAAAAAGTTAAGGCACGTGTGTTGGGGTATGATCGTGAGATGCGGCGAATAATATTGGGGTATAAACAATTGACAGAAGATCCGTTGGTGATATTTCAACGACATCATCCAGTTGGATCAATAGTTAGGGCTAAGGTTGTGGCTCTATTGGAAAAGGGTATACTTGTGGATGTAGGGGGTGGGTTGAAGGGGTTCATACCGATGGAGTTGCTGATGGAAACGGATCCTAAGAGATGGCCAGATACATACAGGGTGGGTAAGACAATACAGGTGGGGGTTAAGGATATAAATCCGAGCCGCCGTAGGCTTATACTATCGGAGAGGATGTATGAGGAATGGCTTGAACGACAGCTTATACATAGGTATCGTAGGGTGAAAAGCCCGGTGAGGGAGAAGGAGGAACGAAGGATTGAGTTACCTGAGGAGCTGGATAAGCTGATTGACGAATCAGAGGAAAATAAAGAGAAGTAAGGGTGAGAGCTTCGGTGATAATCCCTACTTACAATAGGGCAAAAATATTGATTAAGTGTGTGGATGCATTGATGGAGCAAACTTTTGACGACTATGAGGTTATAGTGGTGGATGATGCATCAACAGATGATACAGAGGAACGAATAAGAAGGTACCCTGTCCGATATGTGAGGTTGGAGGAGAGGAGTGGGCCTGCACATGCACGTAATGTGGGGATCGAATTGGCTGAAGGGGAGCTGATAATTTTTGTCGATAGTGATGTGATAGTGGCACCTGAATTTGTGCAGGATCATGTGGAGATACACGAAGAGAGGGGTGATATCATTTTACAAGGTATGGTATATCATGTGCGTGAGCTACCGAGGAGGCCCAGTTTCAGATACTTGATACCGAATGGTATATGTTGGCATGTATTTATTACACAGAATGCATCGGTTAAAAAGAGGTGGCTGTTGGAGGTGGGTGGGTTTGATGAACAGTTGGGTGCATTTATGGGGTACCATGATCTGGATTTGGGGTTGCGGTTGCAGGAGTTGGGGTTACCGATGGTACATGCGTTTCGTAGGTGTAGGGCATATCATGTGGATGGCCCGCCGATGGAGTTGGACGAGTTTATACGTAAATCGTACGAACGCGGTAAAACTGCATATGCGTTTGTGAGACGGTTCGGTAGGCGTGGTGAACGTATCGCACATACACGTAAGGCGCTCATTATATCACATGTGTTGAAAACAGAACGGTGGGTCGAAGGTAGAGGGGTACGTAGGGTGATGGCGGAGTTTGCATGTGTATCACCAATATACCAGTTGTTGAAAGGTATCATACGGTATCATTATAGGGCTAAGGGGATATTAGAGGCTATGGACTTGTGGGGTGGACAAAATACGTTAAATTTATCGGCAATAAGGGGGAAGTATGAAAGTGGCAGTGGGAGCGGATCATCGTGGGTTCGAAATTAAAAATAGGATAAAAGAGTATCTTATGGGGAAAGGGATAGAAGTTGTGGATTTTGGTACTGATACGAGGGAGAGATGTGATTACCCGGATTATGGGATACCGGTGGCAGAGGCGGTTGCTAAAGGGGAGGTGGATTTGGGTATACTCTTCTGTGGTACGGGGGTGGGTATGAGTATTGTTGCGAACAAAGTTAAAGGTATACGAGCGGGGGTGGTGTGGAATGAGGAGTTGGCGGAACTTGCACGTAAGCATAACGATGTGAATGTGTTGGTGATACCAACAGATTATGTTGAACCAGAAGCTGTAAGTAAGATGGTGGATAAGTGGATGGAGACGAAGCCATTGGGTGATGTGTATGCGAGACGTAGAGAGAAGATACATCAATATGAAGGTAAATGGGTGAGTAAGGATGAGCTTGAACAGGCACTTAAGTTGGCCAAAAAGTGGGAAAAGGAAGCACGTCACTGGCAAGCGATAGCATGGAGAAGGTGATGTTAGAGCTACTTAAAAAGACGGATCCGGAGATATACAATGCAGTAAAAGGTGAACTCGAACGTCAACGTAATAATCTGGAGCTTATAGCATCGGAGAACTTTCCGTCACTGGCGGTACTCGTTACGATGGCGAGTGTGATGAATAACAAATATGCGGAGGGTTACCCTGGTAAACGCTATTATGGGGGGTGTGAGTGGATGGATGTGGTGGAAAGCTTGGCAATAGAGCGGGCGAAGAAGTTGTTTGGTGCAGAACATGTGAACGTACAACCGCTGTCGGGGGTGCCGGCAAATCTGGCTGCATACATGGCGGTGGCTAAACCTGGTGACACTATAATGGGGTTGACGTTGTCACATGGTGGGCACCTATCGCATGGACATAAGGTGAGCTTCTCGGGGATACTATTTAATGCAGTACAGTATACTGTGAATCGTGAGACTGAGCTTATAGATTATGAACAGCTACGTAAGGTGGCACATGAGGTTAGACCCAAGATAATTGTGTCGGGGGCGAGTGCATATCCGCGGGTTATAGATTTTAAGAAGTTTCGTGAGATAGCGGATGAGGTGGGTGCATACCATGTTGCGGATATTGCACATATAGCAGGGTTGGTGGTGGCAGGGTTGCATCCATCACCTATACCGTATGCTGATATTGTGACTACTACGACACATAAGACATTGAGGGGGCCTCGTAGTGCAATAATAATGTGTAAACAGGAGTTGGCACGTGCGGTAGATAAGTGGGTTTTCCCGGGGTTGCAGGGTGGGCCACACATGCATGTGATAGCAGCGAAGGCGGTATGCTTTAAAGAGGCGATGCAGGATGAGTTTAAGGAGTATCAGAAACAGATTGTTAAAAATGCGAAAGCTATGGAGGAGACATTTAAAGAGCTGGGGTATAGGTTGGTGAGCGGTGGTACGGATACGCATCTGTTGTTGGTGGATCTGAGGAGTAAAGGTATTACAGGTAAGGAGGCGGAGGAGGCACTCGATAAAGCTGGTATAACGGTTAATAAAAATACCATACCGTATGATCCACAGAAGCCGTTTATTGCATCGGGAATAAGGATAGGTACGCCGGCGATCACTACAAGGGGGATGAAGGAAGCCGAAGCCCGTAGGATAGTGGAGCTCATCGATAGGGTATTGTCTAATGTGGGAAGAGAACAGATTTATAAAGAAGTGCGACAGGAAGTTAATAAGATGTTGAAGGAGTTCCCGTTATATCCAGAGCTTAGACTATGAAAGGAGTTAGGAGACCACCGTGGGATGCATACTTTATGCAGATAGCGGAGTTGGTGGCAACGAGGTCTACGTGTTTGCGACGTGCGGTGGGTGCAGTGATCGTCAAAAATAAGCGTATACTTACGACGGGGTATAATGGGCCACCGGAGAAGTTGCCACACTGTGATGAGATTGGTGGATGCATACGGGAGAAATTACATGTACCGCCGGGTGAACGGCAGGAGCTATCACGTGCAGTACATGCAGAACAGAATGCCATTATACAAGCGGCGAAATTGGGTATATCTATAGATGGGGCTACACTTTATACGACACATTTTCCATGTTTTATATGTGCGAAGATGTTGATAAATGCGGGGATCAAACGAATAGTATATAAGGAGGGGTACCCGGATGAGTGGGCAAGACAGATATTGGAAGAAGCAAAAATAGAGGTGGTGAAGTTTGGTGAGGAGGTAACATGAGAGTACTCAATATTCTGCTGAATATCGCAATAATAATTGGGTTGGTGGTGTTGGGGTATCTGGTGATATACCCTCAATATGCAGAACGGATGGAGCGTAGCAAAAAATACGATGTGTGGGTGAATATGCATATACTGCAGGGGGCGGTTGAGAAGTATGCAGCGTATCATGAGGGGATTTACCCCACAACGTTGGATACCATTATTAAGTATATGGAAGAGGAGCCGATCAACCCGTACACTGGTAAGAGTCTAATCGATAGAATAGTTCGATATCCAGGTGATACGCTGGGGGTGGGCGAGTATTACGTAGTACATGATACAGTGGTGGAGGGGGATTCGTTCGTTGTGGTTGAAGATACGTTAGGGCCGGGTGATGTGGTGCCAGCAGGTGATACGGTTGTGTTTTATGGGATTAAAGTGTTTGAATACGAAAGTTATGACGAGCCTAAGGGGAAGACGGGGGATAGCAAAAATGCGACACTGCGCGGGCCTATGGGGACACTTGCATATGGGTATTATGATCCATCAAAGAAGGGGTTACCGATCAGTTATGGGATATTGGGGTTCGATCGAAAAGGTATGCCGTTGCATGAGGTGAAGCCAAATGGTGAAATAGAACTATACGTGTTATATCCGGAAGAGGAATAATATGTGAGGATAGAATATAGTTTCACAGGAGGAAATATGAGTATAGGGTGGACCGAAATATTGTTGATATTGTTTATCATACTGATACTGTTTGGGGCAAAGAGGTTACCCGATATAGGTAGATCACTTGGCCACAGTATACGTGAGTTCCGTAAGGCACTACGTCACGAGGAAGAAGATAAAACAGATTAGAGTTTAGCGGGGTCGAGTACCCATATCTCAGTAGTGGCTGGTAAGTGGGAGATTTCTACTTCGGAGGTACCTAAACGTTTAACGTTGGGCTGTCCTTTGATGAAATCGTCTACTGGGGCGATGGGGAAATCGACTGCGGGGGTTTTGAAATGCATGGGGATGACGAGTTTGGGGTTGAGCACCTTTAGTACTTCGTGTGCTTCACGGCTGTCGATTGTGTAGAAGCCACCTACTGGTATGAGTAATATGTCGATAGGGGATAATTGTTGTGCATCAGCTGCGGTAAGAGTATGGCCAAGGTCACCGAGGTGCGCTATATGGAAGCCGTCGACTTCCATTGTGAAGATGATGTTTTCACCACGCTCGCGACCGAAGGATTTGTCGTGGTAAACCTTGATACCTTTGATGCGGATGCCTTTGACCTCGTGTGTGCCGGGTGTTTTGATAACTGTGGGTGACCCCCTTACTGAGGCTACATGGTTATGGTCGGCATGATCGTGTGATATGGTTACTATGTCGGCGGGTTCATCGATGGGCTTGTAGTTTAGGCTACCGTAGGAACCGGGTTCGTAAGGGTCGGTGATGATTTTGGTACCTTTGGAATCCTCTATCAGGAAGCTTGCATGGCCGTAGAATTTGATCTTCATTGTACCTCCTTTATGTAATTAAAAATAACTCAATTCATATGGAGGCAACCGTATTACATAATATGGGGTGGAGGTGATTGACCTTGATGGAATATGGTTAAATTTGTAGATGAGGGTGAGTGCAAATGCCGGTGTAGCTCAGTGGTAGAGCAACGCATTCGTAATGCGTGGGTCGAGGGTTCGAATCCCTCCACCGGCTATGTTTTATGTTAGTATATTTTTTCATAATAGGGGTTGTGGTGGCAAAGTTGGATATACTGGGGAATAAGGCATTTAAAACCGATATGTTGCGTAGGGAGGTGCTCGCTATAAAGGAGGGTGACCATGTGGATGAGGTTGATATAAGGCGTGCAAAGAGTATGCTGGAAAATTTCTATCACAATAAAGGGTTCTGGGGGAGTAAAGTGGATATGATGGTGGTACGTAAGGATAGTCTTGTGTACATATACTTCTACATAGAGGAGGGTTTCCCTATGAGTGTGAGGGAGATAGAGTTGAGAGGTACAGAGGGTGATGCGTTCTGTAGTAAGGATATGCTGGCAATCAGGGAGGGTGAGATATATGATTATAGGAAAATATTGGTGTCGATGTTGAGGTTACGGCAATTGTATGAGTTGCATGGGTATCCGGAGGTAGAAGTAGATTATGAATGTGAACGCATAGGAGCGTATGAGGTGCGGGTGGTGTTTAAAGTGAAGAAGGGGCCACAGGTTAGGATAGGGGAGATAGAGGTATGTGGTAACTCCAGGGCACGTAAAGATATGATACTTAGGGAAGCGGGTATTAAAGAGGGGGAGCTATATTCAACAAAAAGGGTAGACGATGCGCAGTCGCGTCTATATATGACAGGATTGTTTGATAAGGTGGAGGTGGTTACTGAGCGGATGGATTCTACCAGAATGAAGTTGATATTCAAGGTGAAGGAACGTAAGCCACGATGGGTGAAGGGTGAATTCGGTATAGGTGGTTTCATAGAAACTTATGCATCAATAGGGTGGGGGTATGATAATCTGTTTGGGTGGGGTGAGAAGTTACAGCTGGAAGTTAGATACTTTACTAACTTTAAAGGTGGGTATGATTGGCGATTGTATAGCAGGTATACAACGCCTTATTTTCTGAAGTTTAGATGGAATCTATCGGTGACACCATTTTATGAGCTAAAGCATAGGGTGGTACCGGATTATGAGATAAGGACATGGGGGGTGAGGGGTGAGACCAAACGCGGTATCACACAACATGTTATGCTGTACCTGGCGTATGACCAGAAATGGCGTAGAATAAGTATGGGGGGGATACGTCAAATGGTGGTAACGCAGTCACTTATAGATACGAGTGAGATAACGAATGTGGTGAGTGCAGATATATTGATAGATACGAGAGATAATCCGTTGAGGCCGGAACGTGGTGTGTTGGGTAGGTTAGGGTTGCGGTATGCGGGGTATAGGTTAGGGGGGGATAATGACTTCGAGGAGATGGGGGTTGAGTTCAGCTGGTATCATAAATATGAATTTATGTTGGTGGCAACAAGGGTTAAGCTTGCAGGTAAGTTAAGTGGTAGGTTGCCACAACTTGATAGGTACTTTTTGGGTGGCCCCTATAGCCTTAGGGGGTACGAAACGGATGGGTTGGGTCAACCCTATGGTAAAGAGAATATGGTAGTATCAAATATTGAGGTTAGGATGAGGTTGCCGGGGGACTTCATGATGGTGTACTTCGTAGATGTGGGAGGAGTGGGGGATGGTGTATTATGGGAATGGTTACGTAGCATCAAAAGGCCATATGTGGATGTGGGGTTTGGGTTATGGAAGTATCTGGTTGTGGGTGTGGTGAGGTTAGATATAGCTATGCCGGTGGTACCACAGACGGGAGGTATGAAGTGGTGGTTGGTGTTTGGTGAACCATTCTGATGGGTATACGGGAGCTACATAGGCAGTTTGTAGAAAAACGGGTTAGTGTGAGTGAGGTTGTGAGAGGTTATATCGATAGAATACGGAAGAGTAGATTGAATGCCTACATTACGGTGTTTGAAGAGGAGGCGTTGGAGTGTGCGAAACGGATAGATGATAAAATAGCATGTGGTGATAAAGTGGGGATACTGGAGGGTATACCTGTGGCGGTTAAAGATAACATTTGTGTGAAGGGGTATCCTACGACGTGTGGGTCGAAGATACTGGAGAGGTTCGTCCCTCCATATGATGCAACAGTTGTGGAGAGGTTGAAGCAACAGGGTGTGATAATGTTGGGTAAGACAAATATGGATGAATTTGCGATGGGATCGTCAAACGAATATTCGTATTTTGGACCCACACTTAACCCAATAGATGAAGAGCGTGTACCGGGGGGATCGAGTGGTGGGTCGGCGGCTGCAGTGGGTGCGGGTGAGGCGTTGGTGGCATTGGGTTCAGATACGGGAGGGTCGATACGGTTGCCGGCTGCATATTGTGGGGTGGTGGGGCTTAAGCCAACGTATGGGAGGGTGTCACGATATGGGTTGGTGGCGTTTGCGTCGTCGCTCGATCAGATAGGGCCAATAGCGGGTGAGGTGGAGGATGTGGCAATCCTATTGCAGGTGATTGCGGGGTTCGATGAGAGGGATTCGACGAGCTTGGATGCAGAGGTGCCTAATTATCTGGAGGAGATGCAGGGCGAGGTAAGTGGGTGGAGGATAGGGTTGCCAAAGGAGTATTGGGGTGAGGGTATCGATGATGCGATTAAGGCAACCGTACGTGATGCAGTGAGGGAATGGGAGAAGCTGGGTGTTAGGGTGAAGGAGATATCACTACCACATACGAAATATGCGATACCTACGTATTACTTGATTGCTACAGCGGAGGCATCGTCTAACCTTGCACGATACGATGGTATAAGGTATGGGTTGAGTTGTGACGGCGGTACAACGCAGGAGGTGCACGTGAATACCAGGACAGAGGGGTTTGGTGATGAGGTTAAACGTAGGATAATGTTGGGTACGTTTGCACTTAAGGCCGGCTATAAGGAGGAGTATTACTTGAAAGCGACACAGGTGCGTGAATTGATACGGGGTGATTTCATGAAGGCGTTTGAGGAGGTGGATTTGATGGTTACACCCACAGCGCCGGTGTTGCCATTTAAGTTGGGCGAACGTGTAAAAGATCCGTTGGCCATGTATATTGTGGATGTATTAACAGTGGGGGTTAATCTTGCTGGGTTGCCAGCTATATCAATACCATATGGTGAGGTGGAGGGGTTGCCAGTAGGTGTACAGATAATAGGGCCGTTTCTGGGTGAATCGAAGATATTGAGGTTGGCATATGCGTTGGAACGGGTGACTCGTTAAATGCGATTTTCGGTGGTTGAATCAAAGAAGTGCAAACGAGTGGGGTTAAACTTTATGGTTATTGAATCACCAATCCTATAGGCGTGGTGAGGTGCTACCCTTGCTACTATGCTGTGGGGACCAACATCGAGATAGAGTAGGGTTTCGTGGCCAAGGGGTTCGATCAACTTTATGGTCGAGTGGAAACCATCGGTGGAGTGTTGTACGTCTTCGGGACGGATGCCGAGGATGACGGATTTGCCAGTATAGGGTAGTAGCTTGGAACGCCAGGATTCGGGTAGGGGTAAGTTGATGGGAGGGGCAACAAATCGTAGGCCTTCAGCTTGTACGATTTTGCCGGTGACGAAATTCATGGGTGGGCTACCGATGAACCCGGCGACGAATTTGTTTGCAGGTTCATTATAGAGTTGCATGGCGGGTGCTATCTGTTGGATTTCACCTTCGTTGAGCACAACTATGCGTTGTCCCATGGTCATCGCTTCTATCTGGTCATGGGTTACGTAGATCATGGTGGTACCCAGCTCTTTGTGTAGGGCGGAGAGTTCGGCACGTGTTTGGACACGGAGTTTGGCATCGAGGTTGGAGAGGGGTTCGTCGAACAGGAATACGGCGGGATTGCGAACGATGGCACGACCGACGGCGACACGTTGTTGTTCGCCACCTGAAAGGTCACGTGGTCGACGTGACCAGAATTTGCGGATATTTAGCATGGTGCTGGCTTTTTCGACACGTTCGTGTATGTAATCACGACGATAGCGACGTAACCTGAGCGCGAACGCCATATTGTCGTAGACTGTCATATGTGGGTATAATGCATAGTTTTGGAACACCATGGCGACGTTGCGATCCTTGGGTGGTACATCATTGACAAGCTTGTCACCGATGTAGATCTCACCGGTGGTGGGGGTCTCGAGGCCAGCGATCAGCCGTAGGATGGTGGATTTGCCACAACCGGATGGGCCAACAAGTACGATGAATTCACCATCCTCGACGTGGAGGTTGAGATCCCTTACAGCGACGACGTTGCCTTCGAATATCTTTGTGACACCTTTGAGTGTGACACTGGCCATGTCATAGAGATATACGGTATGTGAGGGTGGTCAACCCATAACGTTGGGCGGGATTATAAATCGATACGATATACACCGGGGGTTATGCCAAACTTGTCTTCATATAGGTGGGTGAGCTCTTGGATATAAGAGGAGGGGTCGCCCTTCAACAAGTGTATGGTGGCACCACCGAAGCCTGCACCCATGAGGCGGGCACCGAGGCAACCTAACTGCTTGCCTGTATCGACGAGGAAGTTGAGTTCGGGACAGCTAACTTCATAGAGGTGACGTAGGCTTTCGTGTGATTCGAATAGTAGTTCGCCAAGCTTTGTGTAGTTGGATTCACGGAGGGCGGATTCGGCATCGAGTACACGTAGGTTCTCTTCTATGATGTGTTTGAGCCGTTTACGTAGTGTGGGTGAAAGTGGTAGGTTATCGATGATGTGTGGGGGTACCTCACGTAGTAGCTTGTATTCGGGGTGATGTTTCTTTAAAAGCTCGATACCGGCTTCGGCTTCGGCACGCCGTTTGTTGTATTCGGAGGCGGCGAGGGCACGTTTGACCTTGGTGTCGATGACAAGGATTGTGAAGTTTGTGGTATCGAACTGCAGGTAGTGGTAGGTAAGGTAGTGGGTATCGAGGAATATGAAGTTGTGGGGTTTGGCAAGTACGGAGGCCATCTGGTCCATGATGCCACACTGAACGCCTACGAACTTGTTCTCTGCACGTTGACAGAGGGTGGCTATACGTTTTGGGGGGAGGGTGAGGTTTGACGATTTAATAAACGCATGGGCATGCGCTACCTCTAACGAAGCGGAGGATGACATGCCGGCACCTATGGGTACCTCGTTGTATAAGAGGCCATCGAACCCGAGTAGCTCGTAGCCGGCTTCTTGGAGGGCGAGGGCAACTGCTTTGGGGTAGTTGGTCCATGAACCAGGGGGATCGAGGGTTATTTCGAGTAGGGAGAATTCGAGTGTCTCGTCAAATTTGGCATCATATAACCTAACCTGGTAATCGTGGCGTGGCCTAAATAGTAGGTGACACTGGATGTTTTGGGTACCTGCAGGTAATACGTAACCGCCGGTGTAATCGGTGTGTTCACCGATGAGGTTGATACGACCGGGGGCGGATACCTCGAGTATGTCGCCGGGGCCATAGAGGGATAGGAATTTATCACGTAAGGTTTGTTTATCCATCGATAGATCGTAACTTAGCAGCTGAGGTTTCAGGTGGTATGGAGTTGATGACGACACCGGCACCTTGTTCACAACCGGCGAGATATTTTAGCTTATCACGTGTTATGTAAGGGGAGTAGAACTCGATATGGAAGTGATAGTAGGGGTAAGGGGTGCCATCTACAGGGGCTTGATGGAATAACATTATCAGTGGGAATATACCGTTTACTAAGTTGTCGTATTTGCGGATCATACGACGTAGGGTGTGAGCTAATGAGGTGACTTCGTCGTGGGTTAGTTCAGTTATGTGTTGTATATGGCGACGTGGGTAGATGTGTACCTCATAGGGGTATTTGGCGAAAAATGGTACGAAGGTGACAAAGTGGTCATCTTCCATGACGATACGAGTATGTAGTTGTAGCTCTTCGGTAAGTATGTCACAGAATAGGCAGCTGCCATGTTCGGTATGATAGGTTTGACTGTGATGTAGCTCCTTTGCGGGGATGGGAGGGATGAATGGGAATGCATAGATTTGGCCATGTGGATGGTGGATGGTGACACCTACCTCTTTGCCACGGTTTTCGAATATGAGGATATATTTTATGTGATCGTAGCGGGCAAGCTCGTGGTAGCGGGATTGCCAGAGGTGGACAACTTTTATGACATCGTTGAGTGGGAGGGTACCTAATGTGGCATCATGTTTTGGTGAGTACAGTACGACGTCACAGAAGCCTTCGATGGGGGCAACCTTGGAGAATTTGGGTGGCTTTATCTCGATGGGTGGTGCGGGTGTCATCAGGCTGGGGAAATCGTTTGGATAGATCATGACGTCGTAGGTGTTGGGTATGTTAGGTGAGCCGGGACAGAATGGGCAGGTATCTTTGGGTAGGAATGGACGGTTAACACGGTGGGTCGCAACTATTACCCATTCGCCGGTTGTGGGGTTAAGTCTCAGTTCCGACATCGGTAGAATCTATGATGCTGCGACGAAGGGAGTCGATCTCCTGTGAGAGTTTTGTGTTCTCTTTCGTAAGGCGTGATATCTCACGTCGTAGACGAAGTTCGTCAACGATGAGTGGGATGAAGACGAATATCATGCCAGCAGCTACTATGATGATGAATAAATATAGTACGGGGACGTTGGATATCTGTTTGGTGAGTATACGTATGGTGACAGTGGTGTAATAGTTCTGTGCGCCTACCACGATTGCCAGTAGGTAGATTAAACTGAGTATCAACAGTGCTGCTATACGCATGGGATACAACTATAGAATTTAAAGGTAAGTGGATGATGTCAACTATCAACACATAGATGGTGGTTGATGATTGTGGATCAGGGCTTTATTTTATAGATGTGGAGACGTATAGTTGCGGTGATAGGGGTTGGTATGATACCGGTGATGGTGAAATATCCGATGGTGTGGTGGTACGTATTGGTGATGCTGGTGGTTGTGGGGGTGATAGATCGTGGGTTTGGCAAGTATATGTTGGGTACGGGGGTAGCGGCTGGTATGCTTATATTGGTGATATATGGGTGGGGTGAGGGGAGGTTGATGTTGATGGAGAACCGTGCGGTGTTGGTTGTACTTTATACGTGGTATGTGGCAGGGATGATAGTGTTGGTAGCGAATAGCTTCACGTATGCGGAAAAGGTGCGATGGCTCACACGGATGGGGAGAGGGTGGCAGTGGGTGGTGATGTGGGATTGGGCTACAAGGGTGTTTTATAAGATAAAGCTCGTACATAGAGTGTGGCGACGTGTACCGTTATGGTTTTATAGGGTGCCACGTGTGATGGAACAATTGGCATACATGATGGCGAGGGAGTTGGAACGTGGTGAAGATAGGTTATTAATATTAAAGTGGCGGACTGAGGATGAACAAACTTAAGCAGAAGGTGCTGGTGTTGAACCAGAATTATGAGCCAATTAGTATCACCATAATGAAGCGTGCGGCGGTGTTGATGTTTACGGGTAAGGCGGAGCTTGTTGAACGACGTAGTTTCGATTTACATAGTGTGAACGGTGTATATCCGGCACCGAGTGTGATAAGGCTCAAAACCTATATACATGTGGATAATAGGTGGCCACCACTTACACGTAAAAATATATTGAAACGTGACAACCATACGTGTCAGTACTGTGGGGTGAAGGGTGGTGACCTTACGATTGATCATGTGATACCAAAGGATAGAGGTGGCCGTGACACGTGGGATAACCTTGTAACTGCATGTGTTAAGTGTAACAACCGTAAGGGTAACCGTACACCGGAAGAGGCGGGTATGAAGTTGCGTAGGAAGCCGTTCAAGCCTTATTATTTTATGCTTAACTTGCCAGATATACCGGATCCGAAGTGGGAGAAGTACCTATTCCTTAAGCATAGGGTTTGATGTGGATAATCTTATTGTGGGGGTGGATATTAGGTGATGTAAGTATAACAGGGAATTGTTTGCTTACCGATAGTGTGGTGTATGAGATATTGGACCCACTAAGGGGGGAGGTGTTTGATACGGACAGGTTTAGGGGTGCTGTGGAGAAGATACTTGAATTGTATGGGGAGAAGGGATATCCGTTTGCTGAGATTGGGGTTGAGGATGTTAGGGTGGAGGCTGATACAATCTTTATGGTGCTAAGGATAAGGGAGGGAAGGTTACGATATGTACGGAGGGTGGAGGTTGAGGGTATGAAGTTACCGAGATGGAAGCTGTGTGGGTGTTTGCGTAGGGGTGCAGAGTTTAGGTTGAGCGGGTTGCGTAAGCTACAACGTAGGGTGATGAGGATGGGGGTGGCTACCGATGTGGGGGTGAAGCTCGTCCCAATAGGGGAGGATAGTGTGGATGTGGTGCTACGGGTGAGGCCACAACGTGTAAGGTTTTATGGGTATGTAGGGGGGTGGGATGATGCTAATGTGAGGTTGAGCTCATGTGATTTTTGGGGTCGTGCGGAACGTATTGAGATAGATGGTAGGAAGCGAGGTGAGTATGGTAGTTTGTACATTTTGTATCGGGAGCCTATCCTGGTGCGTGAGATATTTGTGTGGCAGGCTACACTATCGTATAGGGTGATGGAGGGGTTTGGTGAATATAGTTTGGGGGTGGGGATGGTTTATCCATTGACAACGTGCGAGGTGGGGGTGGAGTTTGAACGTAGGGTTAATCTATATCCATATCGGGGGGTAAATTATGGGGGGAGGTTGAATATGAGATACAGGGGGGAGAGATTCTCGGTGATGGGTAAGCTCGGGTGTTGCGGTGAACTGTATGGTTATGGTGAGTTGCGATGGGTTAGCAAATACGTACGTGTGGGGGTGGCTGGTGGGTATACGGATGCGGATGTGGTGTATCGGTACTGGGAGTTGGGGGGTGATAACTTACGTGGCTTCTATAAAGGGGAGATTAGGGTGGCTAAATTTGTACGAGTAGCGGTTGAACCATATGTGGATGGGGTGTATGGGTTGATGGATATTGCATATACAGGAGAACTCGTATGGAGTGTAGGGGTGGGGGTGGAGATGCAGGCTGGTGAGACTGGGGTGCGGGTGAGTGTGGCTTTCCCATATATGGACGTACATAGGGGTAAGCTGCATGTGGAGATGAGGGTGGAGGGGTGATCACTATTTCAGTAAGATTTGGATATTGGAACGGTTACGTAGGGTGGAGATAAATTCAGCGTAACGTTTACGGAGGAGGTCATTGAATACAGTGCGTTGGAGGTGAGGGGGTAGTTCACCATATGGACGTTCTTCTTCGGGGTAGATGGTGTCGACTTTGAAGATTACCAAACCGAGTGATGTACGTATGGGGGGGCTGAATTCGCCCTCATGTAGGGTACGTAAGATTTTTGTGATCCAATTATCCTCACGTAAGTTGGCTATACCTGAGTAGCCGCCGATGACGGATTTGCTATTCTCGGAGAACCTATATGCGAGGTCGGCAAAGTCTTTACCTTTTTGGAGTTGATGCAGTACGAGGTATAGTTTCATACGTTTGAGTGTATGTAGCCAGAGGTTGCTGTCTTTGGGTAGGCTTACGAAGAAGGTACGATATTCGGCAAGCTGGGGTACACGTACGGGGGTGGAATCCGATATGTGTGCTTTTCTGTAGACCTCATCATTTAGTAGCTTGTATATCATGATGCGTTGCTGTAGATCATTGTGAAGCTGATCCTCATCTAACCCAAGTGTTAGGAGGGTGTTGAGGAAGCTGCTGGGTGAACGGAAAGCTTGTTGAAGGTTATCGAAATACATTGTGTCTTCCCAGGCAACGTAGCCACGACGATAGGCTTCACGATAGAGTAGGTAATAATCGAGCCAACGTTGGAGTGCGGCTCGTAAGGGTTCGCCTTCGTTCTGTATCATACGGATTTCGTTGAGGTAGACCTTACGGTGATCGACTATGGCTACTACGGGGTTATCGATGGTGGGGGCGGGTACCCAGTCGTTGGATACGTGCTTGCAAAGGGTGTCAAGATATTCTTGTTTATCGAAGGGGGGTTTGTCGAGAAATAGGACCCATCCATCTATCTGGGTGTGGGTACGACAGGAGGTGATCTCGGAGATTATGTTATGGACAGGTTTTGTGTATGCACCCAACCCTATATAAGCGAGACGACCACGAGCGTTCTCTTTGACAGATGCGGCAAGCTTGACCACCATATCTTCGGGGTAGGTGTAGGCCATGGGGATTAGGAGGTCGATGATACCGAGTTGGGGCCATGTCTGCCACTCCTGTTGTACCCAGTAGAAAGCGGTACCAGCGTGGGGGAAGACGGCAGCTGAGACGATGATGTTGGGTTTTATGCGTTTGACTGCATTGTAGACACGGGAGACGAGTTCGGTGACTGCGTGCGCACGCTCGCGGGTCCAGATGAGGTTGTAGTAGCGGGTCCATGCATCATAAGGGGAGAAGCCACGATGTAGGTCACGTGCGGGGGAATGGCTGCGTGCGTTATCGGGAAGGAGGGCGGGATCCCAACTTTCGTGGAGGTCGATGAAATATTGGCGTTCGGTGTCGGCATAGCCGTATTTGGTGCCAGGGAAACGGACGAAATCGAAATGTATGCCGTCGACATCGTAGTTGGTTACGATTTCGAGGAAGATGGAGGTGAGGTAATCCTTGACAGAGTCGAGCCGCGGGTTGAGGTAGATGCCTTCAACGCCTCGGGAGAGCCAGTCGCGTTTGGTGTAGTGTGACATGGGGATACCGCGGTCGTCGATTAAGGTCCAGTCAGGGTGTAGGTTAAGTACGTGGGTGGGAGCTTTGGGGGGTTCGTCGCCCGACCATACAATGTAGGTGTTGACCCATGCATGTAGCTGTATGTTATTTTTGTGACATAAGTGGATGAATTCGCGGAGTGGATCGTAATCTTTATATTGGCGGATGTATTCGGATTTGGGGAGGATCTTCGAATCATAATATGCGTAACCACCTACTACACACTGTACGATGAGGAGGTTGAAGTTGTGGGATTTGGCGGATTGGACGATCTTCTCGATGTTTTGTGGATCCCTTATGAAGCTGGCTTGTATCCACATGCCACGTGCTTCCATGTGCCCTCCTGTGGATAAGATGAGTAATAAGTGCCAGATCATGGGGTTAAAGGAGACGCTGTAGTAGTTTGGGTATTTCTTCGGGCTCGTTAGCTACGGGGATACCGTGTGATTCGAATGTACGTATCTTTTCGGTGGCTGTACCTTCGGTACCTGAGATGATGGCACCTGCGTGGCCCATACGTTTGCCGGGGGGTGCGGTTTTGCCGGCTACGAAGGCGACAACGGGTTTGGTTATGTGGTCGGCGATATAGCGGGCGGCTTCCTGTTCGTCGGTACCACCTATTTCACCGATGAGCACGATTGCACGAGTTTGGGGATCGTTTTGGAATAGCTCTAAACCTTTGATGAAGTTAAGCCCTATGATGGGGTCGCCACCTATGCCGATGACGGTGGATTGCCCCATACCGTTGGAGGTTAGGTGATGTACGATTTCATAGGTGAGGGTACCGCTACGTGATAGTACGCCTATTTCACCGGGTTTGAATATGTGGCCTGGCATTATGCCGATCTTGCATTTGCCGGGGCTGATGATGCCGGGTGAGTTGGGGCCTATGAGGGTGATACCTTTGCTACGTAGGTAGGTTACTACACGTAACATGTCATGTACGGGGATGCCTTCGGTGATTGTTACAATTAGTGGGATGTTGGCGTCGGCGGCCTCTATTATCGCATCGGCAGCGAAGGGTGCGGGAACGAATATGCAGGTGGCGGTGGGATTGACGGTGGAGACGGCTTCGGCAACGGTATCGAATACGGGGATGTTGTCAACCTTGGTGCCACCCTTGCCGGGGGTTACACCACCTACTACTTGGGTGCCATAGGATTGCATCTGTTTGGCATGGAATGAACCGTCACGGCCGGTGATACCTTGTATTAATACGCGGGTGGATTCATCTATGAGGATTGACATTGTACCTCCCAGTTAGGCAGCTTTAAGAAATATATCGACGGCATCGGTTTTCTCCCAGGGGAGGTCGGGACGTCCGAAGTGGCCACAACAGGCGGTTTGACGATAGATGGGACGAAGTAGGTCAAAGTAGTCGATGATACCACGGGGGGTGAGATCGAAATGCTTCTTGATGATGTCACGTAGACGTTCGTCGGGTATTTTGCCGGTACCGAGGGTGTTTACATCGATGGCGACAGGTTCGGATACTCCTATTGAATAGCTGAGGCTTACGAGGATACGATCGGCTAAACCGGCTTCGACGATGTTTTTCGCTAAGTAACGTGCCATGTAAGCGGCGGAACGGTCGACTTTGGTGGGATCCTTACCGGAGAAGGCGCCACCACCATGTGGTATTGTGCTACCGTATGTGTCGACGATGATCTTCCTGCCGGTCATACCGGTGTCGGAGATGGGGCCACCGATGACGAATTTACCGGTGGGGTTGATGAAGTAGCGGGTGGTATCATCGAGCCAGTCGCCAAGCACGGGTTTGATGATGGTTGAGATGGCTTCGTCACGTGCGGTATCGGTGATGGACATACCGGTAGCGTCGAGTATGTCGGGGGTGTGTTGAAAGGATAAGACTATGCAGGATACACGGAGGGGACGGTTGTCTTCGTATTCGACGGTGACCTGTGCTTTACCGTCGGGACCGAGGTAGGGTAATATTTTGTTCTTACGTACGTAGGAGAGACGACGCATGAGCTTGTGTGCCAACATTATGGGTAAGGGCATGCGTTCGGGGGTTTCGTTGGTTGCATAGCCGATCATTGTGCCTTGGTCGCCGGCACCACCACGGTTTACACCTTGGGCGATGTCGGGTGATTGTGGTGAGATGGCGTTTAGTACACCGACGGTGTCGGGTTCGAGGCCGAACTCTTTGGTGTAACCAATATCTCGGAGGATTTGGCGAACGAGGTCGTTGAGCTCAACATAGCCTTGGGTGGTGATTTCGCCACCAACGATGACGAGCCCACGGGTGATGAAGGTTTCGCATGCTACACGGGAGTGGGGGTCCTGTTTGAGTAGCTCGTCGAGTACGGCGTCAGAAATTTGGTCACAGATCTTGTCGGGATGGCCTTCGGCGACGGATTCAGAAGTTAAAAAGCGTTTCATGGGATGCCTCCTTGGTGGCAATTAATATAGGATAAGGTGAGGAGATGTCAACATATGAATGGGGCTGATCAGATGGGTGAATCGTGGGTACATGATGGATGGGGTGGATGCTGCATTTACTTGACCCTGGGGGTTTGGGCATATTTTAAACTATCGTGCATGAAATTAGGAGGTGAAATGGACTATAAGGAAACGCTTAACTTGCCACGG
>Ga0209410_1000089_pt1 | contig 35638 bp, 35 predicted proteins | sample Mar14436cmmetaG_FD_184135 | JGI IMG/M metagenome (GOLD analysis project Ga0209410, IMG submission 184135) | Marine hydrothermal vent microbial communities from Guaymas Basin, Gulf of California to study Microbial Dark Matter (Phase II) - Marker... ... | reverse complement strand
ATAAACTTTTATATAGAATATGTTACTGTTACAGGTATCTCGCCACATACTTCGCCAGATCCACCATTCTATTTGAATAACCGACTTCATTGTCATACCAGGCCAATACCTTTACCAAATTTCCTTGAATTACATTCGTAGATAATAAATCAACTATTGCAGAATATGTGCTACCATTATAATCCACTGAAACCAATGGTTCTTCACTGCATTTCAAAATCCCTTTCATTTCCCTTTCCGCATTCTTGAAGGTAGAATTTACCTCTTCAATTGTTGTGTCTTTTTCTGTCTCTACAACTAAGTCAACCAAGGAAACATTGGGCGTTGGAACCCTTATTGCAATTCCATCCAGTTTGCCTTCTAACTCCGGCAGGACCAAGGAGGTTGCCACGGCAGCCCCAGTAGTTGTTGGAATCATTGAAAGAGAGGCAGCTCTAGCTCTTCTTAAATCCTTGTGTGGTAAATCCAGAAGTCTCTGGTCAGTTGTATATGAATGAACAGTTGTCATAAAGCCCTTTTTAATTCCAAAATTTTCCAATAAAACCTTTGCAACCGGAGCAAGACAATTTGTCGTGCAGGAGGCATTTGAGATTATATTATGTCTCTCAGGACAATACTTTTCATGATTTACGCCCATAACAATCGTTATATCGGGATTTTTTGCGGGAGCCGAGATTATAACCTTTTTCGCACCCGCAGATAAATGCTTCTCTGCAGATTCTCTATCTCTAAACCTACCGGTACATTCCATCACGATATCAATCCCAAGTTCATTCCAAGGTAAATTCCTGGGATCCCTCTCGGATAGAATCCCTATCTCCTCACCATCAACTATTATGGCATCCTTTTTTGCCTCTACCTCGACATCAATTTTTCCATGCACAGAATCATACTTCAGAAGATGTGCTAAAGTCTTTGCATCTGTGAGGTCATTTATAGCAACGAAATCTATATCTTTATCGTTTATTGCTGCTTTGAAAACGCACCTCCCAATCCTACCAAATCCATTAATTGCAATTTTTACCATTTTAATCCCCATATAATTTTTAAATTAAAAAAATTATAGGATTAAAAATTGATAAAATGATAAAGTTTTACATCCCGGATGGACACCTTGAGGAAAAAACCCTGGAATTATTTGAGAGGGCTGGATTTAAGATAAGAATTAGTGAGAGAGGCTATAATCCAGAGATCGATGATAAGGAAATTGTCTTAAAGAGAATTAGACCCCAGGATTTTCCATTTGTTCTTTCCCTGGGTAAGGGAGATTTGGCAATAACTGGATCCGATATATTCAAGGAATTCTGCCTTAAATTCCCAAAGGAGGCGGAGAAACTTAAGGAATTATTGGATTTAAAATTTGGAAGAACTACTCTCTGTGTTGCAGTTTCTGAGGAAATCATGCCAGATGTTAAAAATATCGATGATTTCAAAGAATATTGTGAAAAAATTAAGGGAGAGGGGGGGGAGGTTGTTGTTGCAACGGAATATCCAAATATCGCGAGGGAATATCTGAAAAAAAATGGAATTGAAGCGATAATAAGAAAACCAGCAGGAAAAACAGAGGCGTGGATTATCCCTCCGATGCCCGAGGCAGACTTGATTATTGAAACAACAGAGACTGGAAGAACATTAAGAGAGAATAGGTGCAGAATTATCGACACGGTAATGGAAGCAACAGCAAGATTAATTGCAAATAGAGACAGTCTTAAGGACAAAGAAAAGAGGAAGAAGATCGATGAGATCGTGGAGTTATTTAAGGGTGCGCTCAGAGGAAAGGGCAAGGTTAATGTGTACATGAACGTTCTAAATCCAAAAAATTTGGATTCTGTATTGGATGTTATAAAAGAATACGTTAAAAATCCCACAATAAGCAATCTAAAAGGAGGCGGTTACGATATATTCATTGTCATTGATGAAATGGATTTAAAATACATATTACCAGAACTCATCAGGAGGGGTGCAAGTTCGATTGCAATTTCCGATACCAGAATGATTATTGAGTGAATTTTAATCCTTAACTAAAATTGAGTTTAAGAAATGGGAATTCATGAGACTTTAGGTGAGGACTCCTGCAAAAAAGTAAAGGAAGCTATACTATCTAAAGCAGATTCAATATCTCGGTAGGGATTGAAATTGAAAAAGTTAGAGGATATTGGAGTTCGATGAATACCGTTAAGTCATCATAATACAATCAAATTATCTCTAATTTCTTCTTTGGGAAGATTTAAATAGTGGTAAACTAATTATTATAATTATGTTACCACAATTTGTAAACAGGAGTAATGAACTGAAGTTCTTAGAGGATATTTACGAAAATAGAGGATTTAATTTGGTTATACTATACGGAAGAAGGAGAATTGGCAAGACAGAGCTTATAAAGAGATTTATTGAAAATAAACCCTCAATCTATATTCTTTCTACAGATGAGAGTTTTAACGAAAATTTAAAATTTTTTAAAACGAAGTTTGCAGAATTTACAAAAAAGGATTATTTCTTAAAATTGGAAACAGACAGCCTATACGACTTGTTTAAATTTTTCGTGGATGAAATAAATGGAAAAAGATGTGTGATTGCTATCGATGAGTTTCCTTATCTAATGTCAACAAAAAAAGGTATCCTCTCTTTATTTCAAAAGACAATAGATGAGTTGCTCATTAATACAAATATCTTTTTAATTTTATGTGGCTCTTCAATGTCGATTATGGAAAGCGATGTTCTCGGAAAGGGCACGCCATTATATGGTAGAAATATGAATTCATGGAGATTGATGCCCTTAAATTTTAAAGATTTTGCTAAGTATTTCAAGAATCCATTCGAAGTTTTTTTTGTTTTTGGTAATGTTCCTTACTATCTGAAATTTTATGATAGTAAGAAAAGTTTAATCGAAAATATAAGATTGAACCTATTAACTAAGGGTAGAAATCTCTATGATGAACCCCTCATCCTGTTGAGACAGGAATTTAGAGAGTCCAGAACTTACAGATTGGTTCTCAAATACATTTCCTTTGGATATAAAACAATAGGTAAGCTATGTTCTGCTGTAGGAATGGATAAAAGCAATTTAATGAAATATCTTTCAACCTTGGAGGAGGTGGGTATACTTAGGCATATATTGCCCCTAGGTAAGAAGAGAAGGGGCATATACGAGATTAATGATCCCTTATTCAGATTTTGGTTTAAATTTGTTTATCCATATAGAGATTATCTGGAGATTAATGAAGTTGATGTGGTTGAAGAAATTATCGAGAGTAATTTAAATGACTATTTTGGAGTCTCTTTTGAATATATGATTGAAGACTTGATCAAACAAAAAATTATAGACGAATTAAAAAACTTTAATAAGGTTGGTAAGTGGTGGCACAAAGATAAGGAGATCGATATAGTTGCTCTAAACGAAAGAACGAGAGAGATTTTATTTTGCGAGTGTAAATGGCAAAATAGAGTGAATGCCGAGAAAATCTGCAAAGAATTAGTTGAAAAAGGCAAGTATGTAGAATGGCAAAATGAAAAAAGAAAAGAGAGCCTTGCAATCTTTGCCAAGAGTTTTAGCAAGAGAATTAATGAGTTTGAAGGCAAGAAGGTTCATTGCTTTGATTTAAAAGAGTTGGAGAAAATTTTTAAATTATAGACAAGATTATATATTATGATTAGAAAAAAATTTGTGAATAGAGAAAAGGAATTGGAATTTCTTGGAAAAAGATTTCAAAGAAAGGGGTTGGAGTTCGTGATAATAAGTGTATGGAAGAACAACGGGAACGATAATTTTGAAACCTTTAAGTTCTAGAGAATTTGGGATTTGTAAGGAAATTAATGCCATTATTTTGGAAGGAGGGGTATTATGATATCTCAGATAATTACACGAGATTCTGGTTTAGGTTTGTTTCTCCATATTTTTCTGATATTGTAGCTTTAAACGAGAGAAAAAAAGAAACCTCCTTATCCAAAAACCGTTATTTATGTTTAAAATGTGGTGTTGGATGATGAATTTTCAACCAGTAGAGTTATAATAGCCCATCCTCGCGCAAATATGACAATAATCTGTTTACAGAATAAGATGCTCTCGTGATTCCCATACTTCTTCTTTCTGTGTCTGTTCCAACCAGATATATGCCATCAATCGGTGTTTTTATATCTGCGAAAACGGTATCTACACTATAAACCGCCTTTTCGGGAATTAGTATTTGATGGTGTATCATATCAACATTCTTTTCTATCTCCGGCTTTATTTCATATATGGCATCCAACGCCCTTTTCTTTTCTTTATTTTCATTAAATTTGTCAGGTAATCTGAATGCAAAACCAACGAGTTGTTTTCCCTTGGGAGCGAGGGAACTATCGTAGTTTGATACGGGCACTACCCATGTATGTGGATCACAATCAACCCATATCTCTGAACCATTCCTTTTGAATATCTTCTTATTTAGACCCAGCCATATGGTCAGTGTATTAATATTGCGCAGTTTACTTAGAGAGGTTACATATTCTGGTGATAGTTTGTCATCAACAAGTTTTGGTATGTCTGAAGCAAATCCAGAGTATATTAATGTATTATATGAGTATTCATTTTTTGTTGTTTCAATCGTCTTTTCATTATCATGGATTTTTATAACTTCCTCCCCCGTCCTTATATCAACCCTTTTTTCTGGGATCGAGGATAGAATTGAGGTAATGAATGACTTGAGACCACCCCTGGGATAGGCATGATCCTGTGCACCCTCATTCATAAGTATGTGATATATTTTATCAAGTAAATTCTTGGATTTTGTTCTATAATGTTCAGCATCTATGAATCTCTCTACCGGCGCTTTCTTCATCGATGCGCCAGTCATAAAATATGACATACAATTAAGAAATCTTATTGTAGAGTCACTGAGGTTATTTCCTACAACATCACCCACCGATTTCTTTGATATATCCCCACCGGTATTGAGTATGTATGATATACTAAATAGTGTTTTCATGAGATACAGCCTGTCAATCTGCGGTATCAAATCAAATGAGACCCAGTCCCTTAAATTCCATGGAAATGGCTTTACCCTGTTATTTAGAACAACATAGTATTTACCGTGAGGTACAAAATTTGGCAGAATATCAAAATATTTATCCATCAATATCTTCAATGGCCCTTGAGCAATTCGTGTCATTATGTGCGGTCCCGTATCAACCTGATAACCATCAACATTATATGAGCGACACATACCTCCCAGATAATTTTCCCTTTCCAATACCAATACTTCCCTTCCCTCCTTTCCAAGAGCCAATGCTGTAAGCAATCCACTTACCCCGGCGCCAACAATTATAAAATCCTTGTGCCTCATTTTTTTAAATTTAAAAAAATACTTGATTAATTTACTAAGTCTTTCTATCCATATAAAATAACACGATATGAATAAATTTTTATATCGTTGAGTATCGCCTCTTATACCTTCCGATTATCTCATAGAATTCCCTTGCCTTATTTTTTGGATCATTATCGAGGATAATCGCTCTGGATACATTTATAAGAATATTATTTCCAGAATTTTTCATAATTTTTGGGATGTTCCCCCCCTGAGCCCCTATGCCCGGAAATAGCAATATTACCTCATTATCAACGATTTTCCTCACATCTCTGATATCATCTTCATCTACATTATCTGTTGCTCCCATAACCAGACCATCTGCTTGGGCATTCTCAGCTCTAATAGCGATTTCTTTAAATAATGGTCTGCCATTCAGATTCGCATCCTTCTGAATCCATCTACTCTCAAAATTTGACATTAATGTCAGGACGAAGACTCCGAGATTATATTTGTGTGCAATTTCTACCGTCTCCCTTACATTACCGGAAAATGGAGAGAAGGTAAATGCATCAAATTTTGCTTTATTTATCCAGAATATTGCAGATTTATTACTCGAGCCGATGTCTGACAACTTATGGTCGAGAATTGAAACGCTTTTCTCTTTATGAATTTTACTGTTTAATTCCCTGAGATGCTTTAAATTCAGGGGGAAGAGTAGGAATTGTGTATTTGGCTTATATGCGCATGCATACTCTGAGGTGTCTTCAACTATCTTTAAACAAAAATTCAATATATCCTCGGGCTCCTTTTCTGAAAATTCCTCTGGTGGGGGGTCCAGTCCGATACATAGGATGCTATCTTTCTCATCTCTAATTTTTTGGTAGATATCCAAAAACATTGCATAAATAAATTAAATAAATCTACACAAAAATAAAAGAATAAAAAAATGTAAATTTGCTTGAATAGTATCCAATATACTCTTAAATATGTCACTCAATAGATGTTCCGTTTTCATCAATTTCCATCAACTCCCATCTTCCATATATGCCACCTCCGTCCCATGTATCTTCTCTATAGAGCCCTCATCAAATACCAAATTCCCGCGAATAAATGTTTTTACAGGCCAACCCTTCAATTTCCATCCATCGAATGGGCTCCATTTACATTTTGTAAATAAATCCTCATTTCTTACCTTTTTTTCAATATCCATATCAACGATAACGAAATCCGCGTCATAACCAATCTCTATCTTGCCTTTATTTTTTATTCTAAAAATTCTTGCGGGATTCTCTGAGGTTAATCTTATTAATTTGAATATGCTCAGTCTACCTTTATTGACTTCATTCAAGAGCAATGGAAGCATCGTCTCAATTCCTGGGAGACCCGCACTCGCAGTCAATATATCCCTCTCTTTTGATTTCTTTAAGTGAGGTGCGTGGTCAGTAGCAATCACATCAATTAATCCCTCTTCAATGGCATTCCATAGTGCTTCTCTATCTCTCTCCGACCTTAATGGGGGATTTACCTTTGAATAATTTCCCAATCTTTTAATATCATTCTTTGTTAGAAAGAGATGATGCGGAGTAACTTCAACTGTAATATTGCTTGTCTTATTTTTCCTTATAAGTTCCAATTCCTCTACAGTACTGACATGGCATATATGCAATCTATTTTTGGCAATCCTCGACAGAAATAGGACGGTATTGACGGCATTCGCAGCACATATATTACTCCTAAATTCTGCATAATCCATTGCATCTGCATCTTTCTTATCTTTTAATTTATTCAGCCAATATTCCACCATATCGTTATTTTCAGCATGGACTGTAGCGGGAATCTTCTTCTCCGAGAGAATCTTAAAGTCCTCGAATATTATTGCTTCACTATCGACCTGTAGATTCCCGGTGGTTCTACTCATATAGAACTTGACCGATGCCACTCTATTCAGTTTCATTAAATCATTCTTGTTGTCAAGAGTTGCGCCAAAATGAAAACCATAATCCACAAGTGCCTTATCCATTACAATTTTCCTCTTTTCCTCTAATCTATCCATGGTTATGGTTGGTGGTTGAGTGTTGGGCATATCCAGGACCGTGGTGATGCCTCCAGCCACTGCCGCACAAGAGCCAGTAAACCAGTCTTCCTTTGAACTTGCCCCCGGTTCCCTGAAATGCACGTGACAATCGATTAAGCCAGGAAGTAGATAATTACCGTTGGCATCTATAATCTCATCGGCATCGGGTAGGTCTGTATTGCATTTTATACCCGAAATCCTTCCGTTCTCCACTACAACACCACCATCGAATATCCTATCTGGAAGCAAGATTCTCGCATTCTTTACTACCAAATCTGCCATTTTCCCCTCCTTTTATTACCAATCACAAAGATACTGCTACTTTAAGTCTTATAACGATTTCTCGCATCCTAAATATATAATTTACCTTCGAGACGATAACGGAAAGGTCGTGCCTCGGAGGTAAATAATTCTCTGCAAGTTTTTCCTCATAGCTTTGGACAACTTATCCACATTAGACTTTTACTCAAAGTATAGACACGATATATTCTTCGATTCTGATATTATATGCGGACTTGCAGACAAACAAGCCTACTTGACTTTACCTAATACCGACTTCAATCGGTGGATGTTTATTTTACTTTAGTAATATTCTTCATCTCGAGCAGTGTCTTCTCGAGATTCTCTAATTCAAGTCCATAACCGCTCCAATTTCCATTTCGAATATGCTCTCTCGCATTGTAGTAATGCTTCAATGCCAGATCTACTAATTCTTCTATATCCATTCTCTCTTCCATTTCCTCGACTCTGCCGTGTTCCTTCTCTTCGATTCTTCCCACCTTAATTTCTGAGAATAATTTTTCAAAGGCATCATCTAGGTTCCTTCCCATCACGACCCTCGAAGCATACGAAACTATAACCCTCTTCAATTCCGGCATTGTCGCCCTTTCCGCTCTTATGTAGAGCGGTTCAACATAGAGTAATGAATCCTCAATTGGAATAATAAGTAGATTACCACGAATAACATCTGAACCCCTCTGACTCCACAATGTGAGTTGTTGTGAAATCTCATCGTCTTGGTCTATTCTCGCCTCGATCTGCATCGGTCCATAAATCAATTTTTCCTTTGGAAATTTGTAAACAATTAAATCCCCATAACCTCTATCAAAATCACATCTTGCCACCATCCATGCGATCATATTGTCCTTATTCTTTGGTGTTAATGGAATCATTAATATAAACTCCAGGTCATCGTAACCAGGCGGTCTCGTCATTATGTAGTATGGCTCCATCTCCTGCCTTACACCCTGACCATAAACCTCCTCTGGAATTACCCATTGATCCTCCTTGTTGTAGAATACCATCGGGTCGGTCATGTGATATATTCCGTAAACCCTTGCTTGAACAATAAATAAGCCCTCTGGATATCTTATATGTCTCTTTAATTCATTTGGCATCTCGTCAAATTTCCTAAATAATCCCGGGAATATCTTCATATATGTCTCTATCAATGGGTCATTATTGTCGATGGCATAGAAACTAAGATTGCCATTATACGCATCAATTATAACCTTCACAGAATTCCTTATATAATTTATTTCTCTGTTATATGGAGTTGAATATGGATATCTATTTGTATATGTGTAGGCATCTATAATCCAATAAATTTTTCCATTCGCTATAACGGCATATGGATCGGAATCAAAGAGTAAGAATGGAGCGATCCTCCGCACCCTCTCATTTATATTCCTATTTAATAGTATTCTACTATCCCTTCTTATGTATCTGCTTAGAATTATATTTATATCATAAAGATGAATCGTCATTGCCAATTTTCTTAGGAACGAATTCAATTCTATACCTCCACTTCCATTATAAACAGTAAATTTATTTTTATCCCCAAGGGGATAATCAAACTCTTGGATCTCTGTCTTTACAATTACAAAGTTATCCGTTTTCTCGCCATAGTAGATCTCTGGTCTCTCCACCCTCAATTCGTCAAATCTTGATTTTGGAGGGATGTCCTTGATGAGAAACTCCGGCAATCCCTCCGAGGTAAATGAATTTACCGGACTCATGCATACGCCATAACCATGAGTATAAACCAGGTGTTCATTTACCCATGTCTTTGCCTCTCTGCTTAATTGCTCGTGATTTATCTCCCTTACAGATAACATGACTTGGGTATAGGTATTATTCAATTTATACCTATCAATATCAACATCATTGAAGTCATAATAACTCCTTATCTCCTGCATTTGCTCATAGGTATGCTTCAATGCCCTCCAGTCCCACAATCTTATGTTGTCAATTATCTCTCTATTCTCATCTATATACTCTTGACTCACATTCTCAACCGGCATCATTGGAATATCCTGAACATTATGTAGGGAGTATGCATATCTCGTAAATTCGATATTATTCTCTATGAATTCTCTCTCCAAGAGAAATTCATTTGGCAACACCCTGTACTCCCGAATTAACCCTGGCAATAACCCCAATCCAAGAATGATAATGATATAAATTATAAATATGCCTATCAGTAATCCTTTGGCATTTATCCTTATTATTCTTATTTTAGAAGAGATCGCCAGTAAAAATGACATGATTGCGAGAATTAATGATATAAATATACTCGCCGAGAGTAATGGGAGCACGGCATTCACATCGGAGTAAGTTGCCCCAAATACGACACCGCGAGTTGAGTACAGCACATCATACCTATCAAAGAAATGCCTCGATGAAAGGATGAGAAAGAACATCCCCAATAATGCACATAAATGAAACCTCGCTTTATCACTCACATTAATTCCGATTATTGATGTCGGTTTTATGGCATGGAAGTTAAAAAATTCATCCCCTCTGAGTATTCTTATAAGTGAAATCCCCCCATTTTTCGCATAGATCATTAAAATTAGAACACCAGAGACGAATATGATAAAGAACAGAAAATTCTGAATAATCCTGTAGAATGGCAACTCAAAGATATAAAACGCGATGTCCTTGGCAAATATGGGGTCATGGATATTGAATTCCGTTTTATTCATAAACATTAGATATTCATTCCAGAAATTGCTCATAACGAATCCAACAAATAATGAAATTAATATCGGAATTGCATATATCCTTAAATCTCTAACACCCGCAATATAAATGTTTGCCGATATGAACAACAATGCCATAATTGTGAAAATAAGAAATAAGAGAATCTTCGTCTTTAGAATTGTCATAAAAATTGACTCGAGACCCAATGAGAGAAACCAGAGAAAATCAACATATAGATTGAAAATTTTCGGGAGGAGTATGATAAGACCAACAAGACATGCAATAAATAGTGGTGATATGATATCTTTATCGATATCTCTATTAAACCTCATATGAAATTTATTGAAATTATTCCATAAAAATTATTAAATTATTCCATTAAAAATTTACCTTAGAGCCAGATGAATCCCTCTTATAGGCTCCAAATTCTGTATTTCTCAGATCTACCGCATTGAAAACCGGACCATCCTTACAGACCAGGAGACCATTCTCTAAGCAACAACTTCCACATATCCCAATACCACACTTTATATATCGCTCTAAACTCAACTGACATGGAATTTTATATCTTAGTGAGAGGTCCATTACCCTCCTCATCATCAATTCTGGACCGCATGAATAAATGGAATCGAATCTCCTTTCCATTAATAAATCCTCGAGAACATTGCAAACAGAACCCTCTATACCGAAACTTCCATCATCAGTTGCTATAATCACCTCGATATTTTTATCTTCGAACCTATCCATTCCTATGATCTCGGATTTCGTTCTAAATCCCAAGAGCAGGAGTAAATCCCCATTTTTCTTTGCAATATCAACCAATGGAATTAAGGGGGCGATTCCAATACCGCCCGCAACTACACAGATGTTTCTTCCCTCCAATTTAAAGCCATTGCCATATGGACCGCGAATCCCTATAACATCGCCTTTATCCATAGAAAATAATCTTTCTGTGAATTCTCCGACCTTTCTAACCATTATCTCAATGTTCCCATCCAATTTGCTAAAGGTAAATGGCTTCTCTCCCACATCTGGGATCCATATCATGCAGAACTGACCAGGTCTTGCATTTAGTCTTTTATCCAATACGAATGTTTTTATGTCCCTCGCCTCCCTTCTTACCTCAAGGATTTTTACGATTTCTGGAATGTGTGTTGGACTCATTTTTGTTATAGTTATTGTAGTTATTTTTTTATTTTAATATTTTTATAGAGGTGTGCAAATTAAATCTCAAGCGAGTTACTCCAGTTGAGTTCTATCCAATGTCATCGGCTGAAGATATCACGGGAACCGCATCTGTTGCCATGGTAGTGTCTCTATTAGACTTTCATTATAGGTGTCTGTTCAAACACCTTTGTCTTGGAACATGGATTTAACACCATATTTTATTTTTCAAAACACAATAAGATTTATGGCAATGGATGATGTTGAATTCTTTATAGACAAGGCAAAGAGATTTTTCGAAACCGCTCTCTACAATTACAGAAGGGAGGAGTATGATATAGCTCTATTCAACATAGAACAAGCATGTCAACTTCTGGTAAAGGCAAACTCCTAGAAGTTTCTGGAGAATTTCCAAAAACACACAATCTCATATTCCTGCTGAGAGAATTGGGAAAATACCATAAGAAGAATGAAATTGAAAGATTCCTAAAAGAGAATATAACTGGTCTCTCAAGGTTGGTGGACATTTATATAACATCAAGATATATGGTCAGAGAATTCTATAAGGAGGATGTTGACCTCGCTATAAATTTATTTAAGAAATTGGAAAAATCTCTCAGATAATGAAACTTGTATCAGTTGCACTAGAATTAACAAAGAAAAAGGAGATCTACTTTGAAAATTGGGAAAAATACTCCATAGAGATTAAAAATTTTGTTGAGGATTTATTACGGGACGAGGTGGAGTTGATTGTATTTGGAAGCATCGTCAGAGGTAATTACGCCTTAGGTATTAGCGATATAGATTTGCTTATAATTAGTGATAGATTTGGTGATAGAGATGTTAGATTTAATACCCTGGCAAGATTATTGGAGAAATATATGGAATCACTATTTGAATTTCACTTGGTAACGAGAAATGAATTTGAAAACAGGTATAAGAAATTTATCTTGGAGTATAGAAAATTCTGATTCAAATTTCATTCATGTGCCTTCCCTATCAGTTCCTCAATTCTAGAATAATTATATTGCTCCATAAACTTTTCAATTTCACTGCATATTCTTGTGAATATCTCAATCCCGTGATTCATCACCGCAGTTCCTATCCCAACTGCCGATGCGCCAGCCATCATCATTTCGATCGCATCTCTGCCGGACTGAATACCACCAATTCCTATTATCGGGATATCAACATCTTCATAGATCTCGTAGACACAACGAACTGCTATTGGTTTTATTGCCGGTCCAGAGAGACCGCCGAATTTATTTGCCAGTATCGGTCTTGATGTCTCTATGTTGATCGCCATCCCACTGCATGAATTTATTGCAGATATTGCATCGGCTCCGGCACCCTCAACCGCTTTTGCTATTTCTGCAATATCAGAAACATTCGGCGTCAATTTCACAATTACTGGGATATCTGTTGAATCCTTTACCATTTCTGTAATCCTCGCAGATATCTCAGCATTAACTCCAAAGGGTTTTCCTTCAATATTTGGGCACGATACATTTAATTCCAGAAAATCTGGCTTTACCCTTGATATTTTCTCTGCCACCTCCACAAATTCCTCCATATTTCTTCCATAAATGCTCGCAATTACCGGCACTCTCGATTTTTTTACCAAATTCTTCAATTCCTCGATCGACTCTCCTAAGGGGGGACACGACAGCCCGATGGCATTCAATAAACCGCATGGGGTCTCAACTACAACCGGATTCTTATGTCCCTCCCTCCTCCTGGGACCTATTGATTTCGTTGTTATCGCTCCAGCCCCGGAGTTTGCAACTCTCAGCAGTGTTGATGACGAAATCCCCAAGATTCCCGATGTCAGGATTGTTGGGTTTTTTAGTCTCTTCTTTAGCAATCTTGTTGAGATGTCAACCATCTTTCCAATCTACCATTTTAATTATTTTGGTTCATTAATTATATTTATGAGACCAAAAATTCTCATCACGGACAGGATTCATGAATGTGCAGTAGAAGAGGCGAAAAAATTTGCAGATGTCGATCTTAGATATGGAATTTCTCAGGATGAATTAATTGAATTGATTAAGGACTATGATGCATTAATAGTTAGAAGTGGCACGAAGGTTACCAGAGAGATTATAGAAAGGGCAGAAAACTTGAAGATCATTGGTAGGGCTGGCGTTGGTCTCGACAACATAGATGTTAAGGCTGCAGAAGAAAATAAAATCAAGATAGTGAATTCTCCAGAGGCTAGCACAATATCTGTTGCAGAATTGGTATTTGGCTCATTAATCTCATTCATTAGAAATATACATAAAGCGAATGAATCCATGAAGAGGGGAAAGTGGGAGAGGGAGAAATTTATGGGTAATGAATTATATGGAAAAACCCTCGGCATAATTGGCTTTGGAAGAATCGGTAGAGAAGTGGCAATGAGGGCGAGGGCATTCGGAATGAAAATTCTTGCATACGACCCGGGTATAACTGTAGAGGATGCAAGAGAATTTAACATAGAATACTCCGACCTAGAAAATCTATTGAGGAATTCTGATATTATAACATTGCATGTTCCATTGACCGATGAGACAGAGAACATGATCGATAAAAGGGAGCTGGAATTGATGAAAAGGGATTCAATTCTCATTAATATCGCAAGGGGTGGGGTTGTGAATGAGGATGCATTATACGAATTTCTGAAGGAAAAGAAAATTAGAGGTGCAATCCTCGATGTCTATTCGGAGGAGCCCCCAAGGGATTATAGATTAATCAAACTTGATAATGTCTTGGCAACTCCCCATATCGGGGCATCCACAGATGAAGCCCAAATAAATGCCGGTCTGGTTATAGTGGAGAAGATAAGAAATTTCTTTAGATAAGATGTATGTCAGATTTGATGATGAAAAGAGAATAGAGGAGAAGAGTATTGTAGAGAAATTCATAAGAAATGGATTAGTGCTCACTTCTCTTGGATTCGAAAGTATTCTGGAAAATAACATTGATGTTGATGAGGTCATAGAGGAGGCAAAGAAGCGCAGGATATGGCTAATTGCAGATGAATTTATCCGGGAATTCATAAGGGAGAATGAAGAAGAGGATATCAATGATATTAAGGTAGTGGTTGAGAGGGGTGATGGGATATTTGCAAAAGAGATCGATTCCGAATTAATTATTCGTGAAGACACAGATGTCAGCGGAAGGTCCACATCTCAAGGGAGAATAGAGGATTTTCTTGAGTATTTTAATGATAGGTATAATTGCCTTAAAGATATTCTTAAGGAAAGACAAAACCTTAGAGACGCCATACCTATAAGATCTGCAAAGAAATATGGGGGTAATAACATCAGTATAGTTGCGATGATAACATCAAAGAGGGAGAGTAGAAAGGGCTATAAATTCATTGATGTTGAAGATCCGACGGGGGATCTAACAGTTTTAATTCCGAATAACTCCCCATTAGTAGAAATCTATAAGAATCTCCTGTTGGATGAGATTATAGGAATAAGGGGTAGATTCAGTAATGGCTTGTTTATTGCCGAGGAGATATTCCAACCAGAATTGCCAATCAATAATAAGCCACATGTTGCAGATGAGCCAGTGCATCTGGCATTATTGTCGGATATTCATGTTGGTAGCTATCTCTTCTTAGAAAAGGAATTTAATAAATTTATAAACTATCTAAATCTGAAATGCGACCAGAGGGAAATATTTGAGAAGATAAAATACATAATAATTGCCGGCGACCTCGTTGATGGAATTGGGATTTATCCAAATCAGGAAGAGGAACTCTCAATTCCCGACATCTACAAACAATACGACTTTCTCGCTTCATTACTCGAAAGAATTCCAGATTATATTGAGATAATATTATCCATGGGTAATCACGATGCTGTAAGGAATTCCGAACCACAGCCAAGAGTAAGTAGAGATATTGCAGCTCCCCTATATGAATTACCAAATGTTCACATTCTTGGAAACCCCGTAATGGTAGAAATGCACTCTGTAAAGACTCTGGTTTATCATGGAACATCCCTCGATACAATTATAAGTAATATAGCAGAATGTACATATTCCAGACCGGAAGTTGCAATGATAGAATTACTGAAGAGGCGACATCTTGTGCCAATATATGGTAACGACTCGATATCCCCAGAAAATAGGGATTATTTGGCAATACGGGAAATCCCCGACATATTTCATTCCGGGCATATACACACAAATGGATATGCAAATTATAGGGGCGTTATGGTAATAAACTCTGGAACCTTTCAAGGAAGAACAAAATATCAGGAGGAATTGGGACATGTTCCAACCCCGGGTAGGGTCCCAGTGGTGAATCTCCAGAATCATGAGGTTTCAATCATTCACTTTTGAATTATAAATGAACTACAAGAATGAATATCGAGGAATATATTGAAGATCTAAAGAGGAAGATAGAGTCTGCATATACGGTATCAAGAACCGCCAGAAAACTTGGCAAGGATCCATGCGGTGATGTCGAAGCATTACCGGCTGGTGACCTTGCAACGAGGGTTGAGGGATTGGTTGGACCGAAGGGGATTTCAAAGAAGATTAAGGAATTTGGGAGAGAAAACATCCCCAGAATTATCGACTACATAATAGGCGATTCCGAATCGATATCGGATCTATCAAAGAGTGAGAAGGAATCCAAGATTGAACAGGCGTTAAGGACATCCCTCGCGATAATAACTGAGGGCGTTGTTGCCGCCCCAATAGAAGGCATCTCCAAGGTCTCGATAGAGCAGAATCCAGATGGTTCAGAGTATTTATCAATCTATTTTGCCGGCCCCATAAGGAGTGCGGGAGGGACTGCTCAGGGATTGTGCGTTGTTATCGGTGATTATATAAGGAGAAAATTCAATCTTCAAGAATACAGACCAACGAGGGATGAGGTGGAGAGATATGTTGAAGAAATTAGAATATACAATGATAGGGTTTCAAGACTACAATATCTTCCAAGTGAGGATGATATAAGAGAGATAGTGAACAATACGGTTATCTGTGTTGATGGAGAGCCAACAGAAAGGATAGAGGTTTCAATTCATAGAGACTTGGAAAGGGTGAGAACCAATCATATAAGGGGTGGTGTCTGCCTAGTTATAGCCGAGGGTATCGCGCAGAAGGCGAATAGATTACTCAGATATGCAAGGGATTGGGGATTGGATTGGGAATGGTTGTCGAGAATTGGAAAACAGGGGAGGATAAGAAATAGCGTGAGAACGAGAAAGGGGTTTATGTCGGAGATCGTTGGCGGAAGACCGATTTTTGCAGCGCCATCATCAAAGGGAGCATTCAGACTTAGGTATGGAAGAAGCAGAATATCTGGAATTGCCGCAAAATCGATTAATCCAGCGACGATGATTCTATTAGATGGGTTCATTGCAACCGGGACCCAGGTAAAGGTAGAACACCCCGGAAAGGGCTGTATAATAACACCGTGCGACACAATAAATGGTCCAATAGTAAAGTTAAAGAACGGAAATGTCCTTAGAGTAGATACAATCGAGGATGCACTCTCTATAAGGGGTGAGATCGATGAGGTTTTATTTTTGGGAGATATCCTCATAAGTTATGGTGATTTCTTGCAGGCGAACACACCACTACTACCCGCCGGGTATTGTGAGGAGTGGTGGATTCAAGATGCCGAGAATGCAAATCTGAGACTCGATTATGAGAGAATTAACGAAATTAAGCCAGAGGAGGCGATTCAAATATCCAGGGAATATGGAATTCCATTACATCCAAGATATACCTATCACTGGGAGGACATATCGATAATTGAATTGAAGGCATTGATTAAATGGTTATCGAACGGAAAAATTAAATCCGATAGATTTGTCGTTAAATTGGCAGAAGAGAAGAGGATATTAGAACTGCTATGTGTTCCACATAATGTTGACAATGACGATGTTATAATTAATGAATATATCACCCTTCTCTATCCAATCGGAGCATATGACGGCTCATCACTAAACTTCGATAGATCCAAGAATCTCTTAAATGAATTTATCGAGAATTTAGAAGATGATGGAAAGGATATAGAGAAATTAACTGCATTAGAATTCATCAATAAGGTTTCAGAAATAAAAATAAGACCAAAAATAGGAACATATATTGGAGCGAGGATGGGGCGACCAGAAAAAGCTAGAGAGAGAAAGATGCAACCCCCAGTCCATTGCCTGTTCCCAGTTGGCGATTATGGAGGCTCTGAGAGGAACATAAAATTGGCATCCGAAAAGGGGTACATCTCTGTAGAAATTGCAAGATATGAATGCCCAAGGTGTAAGACATACGCGATATCCTCCAAGTGTCCAACATGTGGCAGTAAAACAATTCTAAGGAGGGTTTGTCCATTCTGCAGGATTTCAACCAGATTCAAGACATGTCCAAAATGTAAACGAAGCACACAATTCTATGAAAAACAATCAGTTAACTTGGCAAATATCTGGAAAACAGCAATTGAAAATCTCAATCTGAAAGAAATGAATGTCAAGGGTGTTAAGGGAATGATATCAAAGTATAAGATTCCTGAACCACTGGAGAAGGGAATTCTAAGAGCCAAGAATAATGTCTTTGTATTTAAGGATGGAACCATAAGATTTGATGCAACAGATGCTCCAATTACACACTTTAAGCCGAGGGAGGTAAATGTCTCAATTGAAAAATTAAAGGAATTGGGTTACGAGAAGGACTACCTGGGCAACGATTTGGTCGATGAGGAGCAAATTATCGAGTTGAAGACTCAGGATGTCATAATTCCAGAGAGTTGTGCAGAATACCTACTTAGGGTTTCCAGATTTGTAGATGAATTGCTCGAGAAATTCTATAATATGGAGAAATTCTATAATGCCAAGACGAGAGAGGATTTGCTCGGACACTTAGTAGTTGGTCTTGCTCCGCACACATCTGCTGGAATTATCGGGAGGATAATTGGCTTTACAAAGGCGTCTGTATGCTATGCGCATCCATTCTGGCATGCTGCAAAGAGGAGAAATTGTGATGGTGATGAAGATTCCATAATGCTCCTCTTAGACACACTGTTAAATTTCTCACAGAAGTATCTTCCAGAGACAAGGGGTGGTAGAATGGATGCGCCACTCGTTATTACGACAATTCTCGACCCAAAAGAGATTGACAATGAAGCACATAAGATGGAGGTTGTGGGGAGATATCCTATAGAATTCTATGAAGCGACTTGGAAAAGATTAAATCCGGCAGAAATTGAGATAAAGACCGTGAACTCGCTCTTAGACTCCGAGATTTATCCTAGGATTGGATTTACGCATCAGACCTCAGATATAAGTGGCTATGTTCTTGAGACAACATATGTGAAATTAAAGACGATGAGGGATAAGGTTGATGCACAGTTAAAAATTGCTGAAAAGATAAGGGCAATTAGCGAGAGGGGTGCTGCCGAACTTGTGATAAATTCACACCTCCTTAGAGATACATACGGAAATTTAAAGGCATTTTCAAGACAGAAGTTCAGATGTGTTAAGTGTAATGAGGCATATAGAAGAATTCCACTAATTGGTAAATGTAGGAAGTGTGGTGGCAGGCTTATCCTCACGGTTACGGAGGGCAGTATAAGAAAATATGTTGATATTTCACTCGATATAAGTGAAAAATATAATGTTTCTGAATATATAAAGCAGAGATTAATTTTGCTGAGGAATGATATAGATTCGCTATTCATTAATGACCTCGATGAGCAAAAAACTTTATCCGATTTTATGTAAATTGTTTATGTGGATTGTGTGTTTTATAATTTTATACCACAATATATATTCAATCCAAATTTAATAGAGGTGATAGAAAAATGATGGTTACAATAAGTCTGATAAAGGCGGATATTGGTAGTGTTGGAGGCCACATTATGGCATCGAATGAAATACTGAATTTATGCAAGGAAAGATTGGAGGAAGAGAAGGGAAAATTATTAATAGATTTCTATGTTACGAGATGTGGAGATGATGTTGAGTTACTAATGACTCACGAGAATGGTGTTGATGCAAAAGAAATTCATGAGTTGGCATGGAATACATTCAAGGAAGGGGCAGAATTAGCAAAGGAACAAGGTTTATACGGAGCGGGTCAAGATTTACTGAGCGATGCATTCTCCGGAAATGTTAGGGGAATGGGTCCCGGGATATGCGAGATGGAATTTGAAGAGAGACCCGCCGAGGTATTTATTGCATTCATGGCCGATAAGACCGAGGCATCTGCATTTAATTTGCCGTTATATGAGATATTTGCAAATCCATTTAGTACCGCCGGGTTGGTTCTGGATCCAAAATTGCACGATGGATTTAAATTTGAGGTTCACGATGTGAAAGGCAGTAGAAAGATAATGTTTGATACTCCAGAGGAATCCTATGATTTATTGTCATTGATTGGATTAACCGATATATATGCAATAAAACGAGTCTATAAGAAATCCGGCGAGATCGCCGCGGTTGCAAGTACCGAAAAGGTAAATTTAATTGCTGGGAGATATGTGGGTAAAGATGACCCCGCAATGCTTGTAAGGGCACAGTCTGGTTTTCCGGCAACTGGCGAGGTCCTGGATCCATTTGCCAGACCATTTCTAATTGCTGGCTGGATGAGGGGAAGCCATAGAGGTCCGTTAATGCCGGTCTCCGAGAAGGATGCCAATCCATCCAGATTTGATGGCCCTCCAAGGATAATTGCACTTGCATTCTCTATCAAGAATGGAAAATTAACCGGTCCAGTTGATTGTTTTGCGGATGTTTCATTTGATGAAGCAAGGAGAAAGGTAAACGAACTCGCAGACTATATGAGGAGACATGGTCCATTTCAGCCACACCTCCTACCTCCCGGAGAGATGGAATACACAACTCTACCACAAGTCATAAAGAAATTGCAAGACAGATTTGAGGAAATATGAATTATGGACCCGTCGGGATTTGAACCCGAGGCCTTCCGCGTGCAAGGCGGACGATCTACCAGACTGATCTACGGGCCCATTTCTTTTTCTCTAATTTAAAGAAATTTTTCTCTAATTAAAGAAATTGTAAGGTAGATTTAAATATTCTCAGATTTTGGAGAGAATTTCTAAAAAATAGATTTAGGTGGAGATACTATAGCGCATACCCTCAATAATAATTGAAAATGTGGAGGTGATCCAGCCGCAGATCCCCCTACGGCTACCTTGTTACGACTTAACCCCCCTCGCGAACTTAGAACTCGACTCTCCCGGATGAGAGAGCCTCGTCCCAAGTTCACTCGGTTGGTTTGACGGGCGGTGTGTGCAAGGAGCGGGGACATATTCACCGCTCTATGGTAAAGAGCGATTACTAGGGATTTCACCTTCACGAGCCTGAGTTTCAAGGCTCGATCCGAACTGAGGCGTAGTTTAGGGGATTAGCTCCTCCTCTCGGAGTCGCAACCCATTGTCTACGCCATTGTAGTCCGCGTGTAGCCCAGGAGATTCGGAGCATACTGACCTACCGTCGCCCGCACCTTCCTCTGGCTCATCGCCAGCGGTCCCCTTATAGTGCCTCCCCTCCATCGAGAGGAGTAGCAAATAAGGGCACGGGTCTCGCTCGTTAGCGGACTTAACCGCACGCCTCACGGTACGAGCTGACGACGGCCATGCACTACCTCTCGGCTTGTCTGGCAAGACCTTCAGCCTGGCCATCATCCTGCCGTCGCCCCTGGTAAGTTTCCCGGCGTTGTATCCAATTGAACCGCAGACTCCACCCCTTGTGGTGCTCCCCCGCCAATTCCTTTAAGTTTCAGCCTTGCGACCGTACTCCCCAGGCGGTGGGCTTAACGGTTTCCCTTCAGCACCTCTCGAACACGAGGTTCGAGAGATACTTAGCCCACATCGTTTACGGCTGGGACTACCCGGGTATCTAATCCGGTTTGCTCCCCCAGCTTTCGTCCCTCATCGTCGGGCCCGTTCTAGTTGGATGCCTTCGCCATCGGTGGTCTTCCTGGGATTATACCATTTCACCGGTACCCCAGGAATTCCTCCAACCTCTCCCGGCCCCTAGTCTAGCAGTATTCCCTGCGAGCCCTATTGTTAAGCAATAGGATTTCACAGGGAACTTGCTAGACCGACTACGGACGCTTTAAGCCCAATAAACGTGACTACCACTCGGGCTGCTGGTTTTACCGCGGAGGCTGGCACCAGTCTTACCCAGCCCTTATTCGCAGAGCTTTTTACACTCTGCAAAAGTCTCCCGTTAAGGAGACACTCAGGGTCCCCCCATCACGCTTTCGCGCATTGTGGAGGTTTCGCGCCTGCTGCGCCCCGTAGGGCCTGGATCTTTGTCTCAGTATCCATCTCCCGGCTCCTACTCCCATAGCCGGTACGGATCGTAGGCTTGGTAGGCCGTTACCCTACCAACAACCTAATCCGCCGCAGACCCATCCTCGGGCGATACTCAAGAGAGTATCCTTTTGGTTGGGATCATTCCAGAGTTCCCAACCTATGGGGCATTATCCTCAGTTTCCCGAGGTTATTCCCCTCCCGAGGGCAGGTTGTCCACGTGTTACTGAGCTGTTCGCCGGGTTTCATAATTGAAACCCAGACATGCATGGCTTAATCGGACCCTGACAGCAGTAGCCTCCAGCAGGATCAACTGGAGTTGTCGCAAGGCAGTATCACTGAGAGCATGCACTATAGTATCTCCACCTAATCAAGCATATTGTACATATGCTCTCACAAATTTCAGGAGGATATTAATATCTATATTGTAAATTAAACTTTAAAAATAAGTTATTCTTCAAGTTGATAAGGTAATTGGAAGGGACAAATTGAATCAAATTAACACCTCCAAGGGCCGGGACTGGGATTCGAACCCAGGTCAAGGGCTCCACAGGCCCCCAGGATAACCAGACTACCCCACCCCGGCCATCTACATTTTTACATTACTATACATAAAGAATATTTCCGAAGTTATGTATAAATATCTAATACTACAGACTTGGCAAAATAGTACCAGTAGGCTTCACCCTATCTGCTCTTTCCAGAATTTATGTTATTTTTACCTCTGCTTGCCTCTGCCTTTTTAGAGTGAGGGTTGGGGCACAAGCAGAACTTGTCATTAACAGCAGCAATACTGCTAAGATAGATGACCTCATAATAATAAATAAACAACATCTATATATAAATATCTATAGCATCATAGATAATATAAAATGGTAGAAATCGATACAATAGAAAGAGACAGAGATATAAAGGCATTATTTGCTCAGTTATATGATGAGATTCACAAGGTTATAATTGGTGTTGATGAGGTTATAGAGCACATTCTCATTGCATTGTTTTCTAATGGACATGTCCTCTTGGAGAGTGTTCCGGGAATGGGTAAGACATTATTATCAAAATCGATAGCAAGCACCTTGGAGTGTGAATTTAAGAGGGTTCAGGGAACTCCGGATTTGAAAACTACAGACATAATTGGTGAAGTCTACTATGACAAGGAAACTGGTGAGCAAAAGATAATTAAGGGACCAATATTTACTAATATCCTACTAATGGATGAATTGAACAGAGCCCCACCAAAGACACAGTCTGCGTTATTGGAGGCGATGGAGGAGAGGATGGTAACCATCGGTGATAAAACCTATTCATTACCTCAACCATTTATTGTCTTGGCAACACAGAACCCATTGGAGCAGAGGGGCGTTTTTCCACTCCCAGAGGCGCAGAAGGATAGGTTTCTATTCAAGTCTGTTATTGAATATCCAACACTTGAGGAAGAGATGATGATTGCTAAGTCGAAACTGTATGAGGAGAAACTCCATCCCGTCTTTAATCCAGCGGAGATTCTAATAATACAGAAGGATATTAAGGAATCTGTGATAATGCCAGATTCCATATTGGAGTATATAGTAAAGATAGTCCAAGCAACACGAAACAGAAGGGAGGTTAGAGCTGGGGCAGGACCAAGGGCTACCATAGCATTTATGATGGCCACAAAGACGAGAGCATTCTTAAATGGCAGAAATGAAGTGAATGTAACGGATGTTAGAAAATTGGCACATCCGATACTGCGACACAGGATTGTGGTAAGCCCGGAATATGCCGAGATGGGCACCACTCCAGATTATGTAATAAATAAGATATTGGATAGTGTTGAATCTCCCCAGTATTAGTTCATTTTTTTATCTTAAATATGCCAATACACTTCCCCGCATCGAGCCATCCCTCGGCATATTCAAGTGCTGAGAGTGAATTTATGTAATCGCCATTATTGTAGAAATGAATTGAATCTTTATAGTAGGAAATTGCCATTGTATAGAATTCATCAATCCTTTTCTCGTCGATCCCCTTTACCTTAACCACATGAAGATTCTCGAACCAGGGTTTTGCCCTCTTCAGATATTCCGAAATCCGAATTTTTAAATTATTATCGCACATTTCTACTCAAAAACTACATGATGCCTCTCCTGCAGTGTTTCCTTCTCCCCGACAATCGACTTGCCAGCAACAACCTCATCCATCGAGTGGATTGTGCCTCCAAATTCCGAAATTGCCCTCTTATATCTGATAAATTCTCGAATTTGCCAATTACTGTTATCTTGACATTCTCCACCTCCTTATCAATCTCGTAGACACTTATATTAACGCCATCGATGCCTTCTATATCCGCAATCTTCTTGGCGAGGGTGGCAATATCTGGTGAGTGGGGCTTCAAAACATCCAACACAACCTTCCTTAGTTTTGTCATTTTTATCTTTTTTGTCGAATATTAATTATATTTTTGCAATATAAATGTATTACCTCTCACCAGGACCAATTCTGCATCTGCCAGCCTTGAGACCTCTTCCGCTATCGAGAATCTATCCTTTGATATTCTCGCCGCCCTAAGGATCCTCACTCTCAGGACCCCGTGTTTATTTAATTGCGCTTTGATTTCATTTATCAATTCATCGGTTATTCCATTCTTTCCGATTCTTATAGTATTTATCTTCTCTTCAATTTTCATTTTTTGTATTTAATGGATAAAAAATTCTTCTCCCACAACTAAGACATTTTATCTCAACCCTCCTCATTCTCGAATTTATCCTCGTTCTTGAGGTCCTTCCGGGAAGGAGATATCTATAACAATATTTACAGAATTTTCTCTTATATTCTCTTGGAATTCTGATGTTATATTTCATTGCAATTCTTCTTGCTAATTCTATGTATCTGTTAGCATTCTCGATGTTTCCATTTAGGGCAGAATCATCCGCATTCTTGAACAGAATCTCTATCCTCTCCATCGCTATCCTTTTGTCCCTCTTCTTCAACCTCAGGAATACCGCCCTGCTCATTCCGATTTGTTCGTCAAAATTTTAGCCTTTTTTCTGAGCAATACCATATCCTCAAATCTAACACCGAATTTCCTTGGTATATAAACCCCAGGTTCTATTGTGAATACCATACCGTTCTTAAGAGAATCCTCAGAATCCCGACTTAAACTCGGCAGTTCATGGACATCCAAACCGATACCATGACCAAGCGGATGATAAAGCCTGAATCCCCTTGCATTTATTCTTTTCTCTGCAAACTCATAGATCTCCCTCGCCTCAATCCCATCATAAAGCATATCAATACACTCGAGTTCAAGATTTCTGACAAATTCCACAATTTCTCTATCATTCGTGTTCAGACTTCCCACCGGAATTGTTCTCGTCATGTCGGAGTAATAGCCGAGAAATCTCGCGCCGATATCAACAATAACGATCGAATTATTCTCTATTCTATTTTCTGTCGGAAATGCGTGAATATCAGCACTTCTCTCTCCTGATGATAACAATGCTCCCTGACCAAACGGTGGGGATTCTGAGCCATCTTTTCTCAATCTATATTCAATTTCCGCAGCCGCATCGATCTCCCTAACACCCGGCTTTATTATCTTATATGCGGTCTCCATTCCCTTAACTGAGAGTTCAGCCGACTTCTTTAGCAAATTGATCTCGAGATCGGATTTCATTGCTCTTAGTTGTTCTATCGCATCGCTCCTAATTAATTCTTTTCTGAGAATTTTTTCACGAATTTTTTCATAATTGGAAAGCCTTAAATTTTCAATTCCAATCTTCTCGAGGTCTGAGTTATTTATATATGATTCAATCACTCCCTTTTCATAATCAAATATATCAAATGCATATTTTTCGTTTGAATATAAACCGGCATATATCTCCCTATACAGATCCCTTACCCATAGGATCGCATCATCCCCTGTTATCAAGGCGGCGCCAGTTCCAATCGATGTAAGATATCTAACATTCGTTGAACTAAACACAAGAAATGCATCAAGTCCAAGTTCTTCAATTTTATTTCTAAGATCGCTTATCCTCTTATTTATCTCCGAAATAACAAGATCCGTCGAATTGAGATTCATTCTACTGTAAACTTTTTTACATGGGTGGATTTATATTTTTTATATACTTCATACATAGTAATTAATAAATTTGGGTGATATATATGAAACCGTTGGATGCGCTTGGCGAACTCTTGGATCAAGAGGTGCTTGTTAGGCTTAAGAATGGGCTTGAGATTAGAGGAACATTGAGGGCATTTGATATGCATATAAACATCGTATTGGATAATGCGGAATTTACGGATGGGGATGTCGAGAGGAAATTCAAGAAGATGTTTTTGAGGGGGGATATGATATTGTTCGTTAGTTAGGATTTTAGATCGATACATGGTTTAATTAAAGGAGGTAGAAAAGATGACCAAGGGGACTCCAAGTATGGGTAAAAAGAACAAAAGGCATACTCATATTAGATGCAGAAGATGTGGAAGATTCTCATTCCATGTAAGAAAGGATGTATGTGCATATTGTGGTTATGGTAGATCCAAGAAATGGAAATAACGAAAAATGAGAAAAACCGATCAATTAATAAGGAAATTAAGGAGCATTAAGAATGATGCCGAGAGTTTGAGAGTGAGGGATGTCATGACGAGGGATGTATTGACAATAGAGCCAGATAGAACGGTAATAAATGCATCAGAAAAAATGCTGGAAAATAGAATACATTCCCTGATAGTTACAGAGGGTAATAAGCCAGTTGGGATAATAACATCCTATGATATACTCCTAGTTATGTCTATCAGTGACTTTTTCGACAAGACGACCCCGGTTGGGAAGGTCATGGTTAGGGACCTAGTAACTATATCTCCGGATGCATCACTGGAGGAAGCATTAAAGAAGATGATCGAGTACAATATTCGTACATTAGTTGTCGTTGAGAATGAGAATCTGGCGGGGATATTAAGTTTAATTGACATCGTGCTTGGTTATGTCGATACATCGAGGATACCGCTTGACTTGGATGTTGATATCCAATCTGAATAAATTTATTCACTTTGTTTATGAGAGCGGGCCCGTGGTCTAGATGGTTATGACGCAGCCCTTACGAGGCTGAGGTCCCCGGTTCGAATCCGGGCGGGCCCATCTCATTACTTAAGCCTACAGATGTTATAGAAGTTTGCCATTTCGAGTATGCGTTCTGGGTCGATGTAGCCAATCATACGACCGGAATCGACAACAATGACAAATTCCTTGCTCAATAGTTGTGGGATTACCTCAGATGCAATCTTCCCCGCATCTATAATATCAAATCTCCTACTTATTAATTTTCCAACCGTGATTCTCTTTAGGTCATCACTTTTTATTCCCCTCAGATCTTCAATTCTCAATATTCCGATCACTCTGCCGTCGTCAACAACTGGATAATACGCCTGAGTGGGAGTTGCTATCATTCTCAAGAATTCGTGGGCAGTTAGATTTTTATTAACATAAGAGAAATTTCTATTTGCTATGCTTCCCACCCTGACTCCTTGAAATGCGTGCCTGAGCTTTACGATCTTCAATTCATTCGAGCCTGTGATTAATATGAATATTGAGATTATAACGAGCACAAAACTCATTAACATTCCCACGAGAAGCATAATTATTGCAAGAAATTGACTTATCCTTACAGCCATTACGGTTGCATCAACATAGTCGGTCCATAGCGCGAGCACAGAGCGCAATACCCTTCCTCCATCCATGGGGAATGCCGGTATTAGGTTAAAGGAGCCGAGCAATAAATTTAGTGTGATTATTATCAGAAATACCTCCGGAATTGAGAATATATCTCCGAATACATTATTAATGAGAACATATCTGTATAGGTTGGATGGTATTAGATACTCTGGCCACATTATAATTACGAGAGGTAGGAGAATTATCACAACGATATAGTTGCTTAATGGTCCAATAATCGATGTCTTCAACTCCACTTCCGGATTCTCTGGAACATCGATATTTGCTATTCCACCAATTGGAGTAAGAATAATTCTCTTGACATCAATTTTATTTCTAATGGCAACTAAGGAATGCGCCAACTCATGCATCAAGACTATTCCAAATAAGAGAACAAATAATGCAATAACTCTACTGCCATAATGCACACCCGAAATTATCGACAATGGACCCTCTTCTTTTGATAATCCATAAAGAGATATCAGAGACAATGTAAAGATAAATATAAGAATAAAACTTATATGCAGTTCAACATCAATTCCGAATATTCTGAAGATCTTATAGGATGACCTCATGAATTATCCCCTTGGCATTGCAGTAACACCAGTTCTGGCAACGAGTTTTATACCAAATGTCTTTACAAGATTTATGAACGCATCGATCTTTTCGGAATCTCCAGTAATCTCTACGGAGATCGTCTCGGGACTAACATCCACCACCCTGCCTCGGAAGACATCCGTATATTGGATTATCTGAGATCTCTGATTTTCCTTCTTCGCGTTTATCTTAACTATGCATAATTCCCTACATACGGATTTTCCAATTGGAAGTTCAGATACCTTTATAACATTAACCAATTTATTCAATTGCTTCTCTATCTGCTCAAGAATCTTATCGTCCCCCTTAGTGAGAATTGTCATTCTCGCAATCTTGGGATTTTCGGTTGCACCAACCGTTATACTCTCAATGTTGAATCTCCTTCTGCTAAATAATGAGGCTACCCTTTGCAATACTCCCGGCTTATGCTCAACCAATGCGGTGAAGATATGAGTCCTAATATTCTTTTCCTCAGCCATTTTAAAAAATTTAAATCTTTAAATAAAATTTGGAATTGGAGATAAAAAATAAATCTGGTTGTTAGGATTCTTCTTAATTTTTATATTTGTTAAACTATTCTATAAATTATGGTCGGAGTAAAGAGAGATGAATATCCAGAGCAGGGAGAGTTAGTAATTGCTACAGTTCAGAATATATTTAAGCATGGGGCATTTGTAACCCTCGATGAATACGGTAATAAGAGGGGCTTGCTTCACTTATCTGAGATCTCACTCAAGTGGGTCAGGAATATAAGGGATTATGTGAGGGAGGGGCAAAAGGTAGTACTCTTAGTGTTGCGGGTGAATCCCGAAAGGGGACATATCGACCTATCACTCCGCAGGGTTACCGATGCTCAAAGGAAGGCGAAACTCCAACAAGTCAAGAGAGAGCAGAGGGCAAATAAATTATTGGATTTGTTGGCAGATGAGCTCTCTCTTCCAAGAAATAAGGTCAAGGAAGCGATTAGTAATGAAATTCTGAAGAGATTCGACACACTCTATGATGGTTTGGAAGCCATATTAATTGACAATAAGATAATTGATGAATTGAATATTAATGAAGATTGGAAGCCACATCTATTAAATTTGATTAAAAATAGCATAAAATTGCCCTATGTTGAGGTAACCGGATATGTAAAATTACAAAGTTATGAGCCAAATGGAATTGATATCATACGGAATGCTTTAGATAATATCGTTAAGTATGATGCAAATGGATATGATGATTATAAAATTTCTGTGAAATATGTATCTGCACCACTCTATAGCATCAAGGTAATTGCAAGGGACTACAAATCGGCGGAGAAGATTTTAAGAGATGCTGCAAATGAAGCGATATCCTACATAAAAAGGAATAATGGAATTGGAGAATTTCACAGAAAATTGGATGAGGCGAAGAGAGAATCAGAATGAAATTAAGGAAATGTCCCAATTGTGAAAGATATACATTAAAGATGAAGTGTTCAAGGTGCGATAATGAAACAATTCTGCCGATACCGGCGAGATTTTCACCAGAGGATAGGTTTGGTAAGTACAGGAGGAGAATGAAGAAGATGATGGAAGGGGATTAGAGATGGTTTTAATTAGAAAGAATGCCCTCAAATTTATCCTCAATGCTTCAAAGAGGACATATCCAAGGGAATTTATAGGTCTGTTGAGGGGAGGTCCGGATATTATAGAGGAAATTCTATTGATTCCGAGATCTTTATTTGGCGATAATTTTTCGGTCATAGAATTTAATATGAAGCCGATCGACCCAAGTATTATCGGGAGTGTACACTCGCACCCATCCCACTCATATGAGCCATCTGATGCGGATTTAAGATTCTTTAGAAAGATGGGTTTTATTCACCTAATCTTGAAGTATCCATATCAGAGCATAGAAGACATTGCAACATATGATATGAATGGGAATAGATTGCCCCTTCATGTTCTCGAGGATGTAGTGAATATTAAGAAAGATGACGATCCACGAAATCCCTGGAAGTGAAATCTTAGTTAGTATTGGAATAATAACAATAAGTGCAACGATCTCCGCGATAATTGCGAGAGTATTTAGACAACCCCTGATATTGGCATATATACTCGCCGGTATAATAATTGGACCGTATGGTCTACAGATCATCATCAATGAGAAGATAATTGAAACATTGGCAATGCTTGGGATGGCACTTCTCCTATTCATGGTTGGTCTGGAACTCAATTTGAATAGATTAAGAGATGTTACAAGGGTATCGATCGGTTGCGGTTTGGGGCAGATTATAGTTACATTCGTGTTCGGTTATCTTCTCGCCACTGCCATGAATTTCAATAGTGTGCATTCATTCTACATTGCATTTGCGCTAACAATAAGCAGTACAATGGTCGTTATTAAGTTATTGTCTGATAGGGAGGAATTGGAGACACTGCACGGAAAAATTGTTCTTGGAACGTTGCTCGTTCAGGACATTACAACGATAATTGTCTTAAGCGCATTGCCAAAAATTGAAATGTTAAATATCGACTTCTTTATAAATTCCTTAGTTGCCGGCATTGGAATTGTTGGTATGGCGATAATTACAAATAGATATATTGCGCCAATAATTCTAAATTTCATTACGAAATCTGTCGAATTATTGCTCTTATTTGCAATTTCATGGTGCTTTATATTTTCTCTAATTGCTGCAATTCTAAAATTCTCAATTGCAATTGGCGCGTTCTTAGCCGGAGTTAGTTTGGCAACATCTCCATACAATGTGGAAATAATTGCAAGGGTAAGGTCACTGAGGGATTTCTTCTCAACGATATTCTTTGTTTCTCTCGGCATGGAGGTTCCACTCATACCCACATTGATGTGGCAGGCGCTTGTTTTTGCACTCTTCGTGCTTATAGGGAATGTTCTCATAATGATGATAATAACGGAATTCTTTGGATATGGAAAGAGAACCGCCTTCCTGACCGGACTATCATTGGCACAGATAAGTGAATTCTCACTAATAATCGCAAATGAGGGTCTGAACTTGGGTCATATAAATCAAGATATATTCTCATTAATTGCATTTGTTGCAATTATCTCGATTACTGGCAGTACATATTTCATTACTCATAGTGATGGAATCTATAGATTTATGATACCGATTCTGAATCTCTTCCATATGGGGCGAAAAACCCAGATCTTGGAGAGGATTCCGAAAAATATAAAGGATCATGTGATATTATTTGGTTGCCACAGAATGGGGTCCATTATTGCAAAAACCCTGCAGATGAGTAGAAAGAAATTTATTGTTGTTGATATAAATCCGGAGATAGTTAAGTCACTGATGAGGCAGAACATAAACACGATCTATGGGGACATAAGTGATAATGAAATCCTGGAGAGAATTAATATCAAGGATGCCAAGATTGTAATATCAACGATCCCAAACAAAAATGACAACATATTCTTACTGAGTGAGGTAAGAAGATTGAATCCCAGTGCAATAGTCTTTACAACAGCAAACCATTTAAATGACGCCTTAGAATTGTATAAGAACGGTGCGGATTATGTTATACTTCCGAACATGCTCGGAGGAGAAAAGATTTCAGAGATATTGGGTTACAGGATAAATAGATCTGAGATCGAGAAGTTAAAGAGGAGACACATTCTTCAATTGGAGGATTTAATGAGAATGGAGTTTCTCCTAAGTCAAGATAACAAATCGATAATGAGGTGTGTATGCTCCCTAGGTGATAGGATTAACATCTAAGACGCGCTTGAGCACAAATTCGCAATCATTCTTGTCTTTTGCCGAGATTATAAGTGGTGAAAATTCCCTCAGTTCTTTTTTTAATTCCATTATGAGTTTGTCATTTGCTATATCCTTCTTGTTTATGGCAACAACAATTCTTCGTTTGAAATTTTTCCTTATCTCATTCAATAGCAATAATTGTCGCTCCAATTGTGAGAATGGATCTATCAAAAAGATAATGAAATCCGCCAATTCCTCAATTGCAAGTATTGCTTGAAGTTCGATCTCGTTTCTTCTTTCTATGGGTCTATCGAGCAAGCCGGGCGAGTCTATGATCTGATACCTTCTGTCATTATAGGTTTTATATCCGAGCATTATACTCTTTGTTGTGAACGGATAATTTGCTATTTCAACCTTAGAGTCGGTCAGGGTTGTCATAAATGTTGATTTACCAGCATTTGGATAGCCAGCAATAACAATAGTGGGAATTTTCTCGATTATTGGAAATTCTCTAAGAATTTCTTTAATCTTTATTAATTCATCCAAATCGCCTGAAATTTGTCTTATAAAGGATGCCGCCCTTCCCAGGAATTGTCTCGAGAGTTTTCCATCCCTGGTTTTTCGCATCTCGTGTAGCGTTTCTGACTTCAATTTTTTTATACTATTTAGGCACCAATTCACTGCCCCCAATGACCTCTTATATCTGTCCTTATCAATCCTTATATCGATCAATCTTCTATAAAATCTTGGAAGTTGCTCGTAGCTCGGAAAATTCTTTACAATTGAATTTAGAGAGGATTCTATTATCTTTGCCACCCTCTCCACCCTCTTCTCCTCGGATTTATAGAGCCTCGTTTCTCTCGGCGCCCTTATCGAGCGTAACGACCTCGCTACCTTTGCACCCTCTCTAAATGCATTATCAATCAATTCCTCTGCCGTTGGAACATAAGGTAGGGAAAACATTTTTGTAGTCTTGCGGATTTATTACCTCTCCTCGAAGTTGATGATCGATTTTTTTATATCGATTCAATATTAATTAAGAATATTAATTAGTAAAGAATGGTATCGATTTGCTGCGTTTCCGACTCGCATCTCGGCTATAGACACAGACTAAAGCTTCAGAGATTAAGAGATTACGAAAAGGCATTCGTAGATTCGATAAATAAGGTTATTGAATTAAAACCGGAACTTTTTATACTTGGCGGCGATATCTTTCACTATCCAAGACCAGACCCAAGGAGCATGTACATCTTCTTAAAGAAGATACTTGAGATCGCGGATTCAACTGAAATAGTGATATGTATAGGAAACCATGAGATTGAGGGACATCTCGGAACTGCCTATGCACCCATATTCTCGGAACTTCATAAGAATATAAATGTCCTGACAACAGATAATCCACACATAAATCTAAAAATTGATGGGGAGGAGATAGGAGTTCATGGATTTCAGTATATAAGAGATCGAAAGGTAGCAGAAGAAACATTAATCGATATATCAAATGAGGTCGATGAAAATTGCCATAATATTCTTTGCATTCATCAGGGAATTGAGAAATATATTGATCCATTTGAGATTTCAATAAAAACTCTTCGCGATATTTCTAACAAATACGACTTGATTCTAAGTGGACATTTGCATAAACATCAGAGGATTGAAGAGGTATTTGATATAACTCCGGCATTTTATATTGGAAGTACAGAAAGGATTAGTTTTAATGAATGGAACAACAAGAACGGATTTCTCGTGTTTAGGGAGTTTGAATTTAATAATCCGGAATTTATCGAGATCAAATCTGCGGATATGGGCGTGATTAGGAAGATACTTGGAAAGAAGACACCGTCTGAGATAAATTCATATATCGACACAATAATCAGGGAAAATATAGATAAGAAATGTCTTCAGATAGTAATCGAGGCAGAGATTCGGGGGGATTACTTAGATATTCTGCAGGATTGGGAACTTAGGTATCCAGAATTCACAATCTTGGATGTGAATGTTATACCAAAAACATACGAGACAGATGTTGAGTTTACTGGAATTGAGATAAATAGGAGACTGCTCGAGGAATATTTTGAAAAAACCGGACTCAAGGACAGAAAAGATTTGATGGAGTTGTGCATAAGACTATATGAGAGATATTCATAGATGGAGATATTTTATAGTACTTAATGTGGTGGTTATTTTTCCATCTCATTTGCTTCCATTTCTTTCCATTCTTCCATGAGTTTCTCCCATTCGCTATCCAATCTCTCGATTTCTTTCCTGATCGCTCCTTCATCAAATTCAGATGTCTGAGCCTCATTCATGGGTTTAACCTTCTCGATTTCCTTTTTCTCAGTCTCCTCCTCTATCCTTTTCTCTTTTAACTTCTCAGCCTTTTCTCTATTTATTCTGCTCCTCATCCACCATATTATCATGATAATGAAGGATGTTAGGAACAGGGTGGCAAAAATAGTAATCTGAGACCGGTATTTTCTTACGATGTCCGTTGTTACGCATATGTTATTCTCGCAAATAAGTCCAGACTCACAATCATTAGTTGAGTAGCATGTATCTCCTATAGGACATTTCCTGCTGCATGGTCCTCCACAATCAACATCACTCTCTCCGTTATTCCTTATGTTGTCGAAGCATGTCGAGAGTTTGTAGATAAATTTAATATTCATATCCTCATTTGCGTGAATTGACTCGGGTCCATAAAGAAGAATGACCGAACAATCAGAGGATATTTCATTGTTCGTATCAATTTTATATTCCCAACTGCTCTTATGCGCTGTCTTTCTCCAGTTAGCAACCACGAATCTATCGGGGATTCTCTCAAAATAGCCAGTTATAGATAAATTCCCCGCCATGATCTCCCAGTAATCAAAATCTATCTCACTCTTATTCATTTCGATCTCTGTGGATCTGTTCATGGAATTTATGAAAAGAATTCCGCCATCATTCATATGTATCTTTACATCAAGTGTAAGTCTTGCAGACACATCTCTCGGCTCTACTGCATCATTCCTTATCCTTATCTCTATGATTGTCCCCTTCTCAATACTCCTTATCAGTTCCTCAACATAAATTTCCTCCGGTAATTTCCACGAAGTGAGGATTGCAGAATTATTTATCCTTGTTGGACTTATTTTAACATATGGATCCATAGATTCAGAATCCTTGATATATGGTGAAGTCGAGTATATCTTGTCATTGACTCTGATAGCAAGGAATGTGCCCTTCCATGGGTATGGATAATTATAGCTCAATCCGATCCACGAATTGTTATGAAAAACACCGATCGAGAATGTTCCAATATTTGTGCATTTATTGACAATTATATGCGTATTTTTATTCTTTATTTCCTCAAGACATCGTTCTTGAGATGAACAACATTGGATTAATGTGATGAAAATTATGAATATAATACCTATCCTTATGTAGGTTTCTTTCATGTCCGTTTCTATCATTTTTGCCTTGTTGAGTATAAATATATGTTTCTAAGGTTTTATAAGTTTTGTTTTATAAGCTTTTCTCACCAGACGCCTAAACAAATGCTATAGAATTAACCTCGTTTCTGCAATAAGGAACCACAGATGAAGATTCAGATATTGGAATTGGATAGGAACGCCTCGGGCAGGACTTGAACCTGCGACCACTCGGTTAACAGCCGAGCGCTCTACCAACTGAGCTACCGAGGCAACTGTTATGCCAAGTTGACATGTGAGTGCTACCTTCAGTGGGAGGTAGCATATAAATCTAATTATTTTATTTGAAATTTATTAATTTTCTACTGAAATTACCCTTAAGTCACGCCCAGTTGACATGCAGGTGTGGCATTCACTTCGTTCAGCCACACTTTGAT
>Ga0209410_1000088_pt1 | contig 35767 bp, 29 predicted proteins | sample Mar14436cmmetaG_FD_184135 | JGI IMG/M metagenome (GOLD analysis project Ga0209410, IMG submission 184135) | Marine hydrothermal vent microbial communities from Guaymas Basin, Gulf of California to study Microbial Dark Matter (Phase II) - Marker... ... | reverse complement strand
GATAGATACCACCCATATCCATGGTTGGATGAGTCAAACAGTATCGGTTCATGTATTATCACACCTTTCACATACCGTGCCGTGTACGTTGGCGGCTCACCCGGTGTACCTATTGGCGTCTCTGCAAACGGTTCACACATCACCAACCGCTTACCTAATACGGGCTTCACCCGCTCTATATCTGCCACACGTAGCTCGTCACCCGTTACCATACGTCCCTCTGCGGTAACTGCAATAAAAATGACCACAACCAACCACATCAATGAACGCTTCATCCTTCCTCCTTTCAGCTAATTAATTTACACATCCTACCATCACGTCAACATAACACCTTTTGCATACTTTACTTTATAATCAATATTTTATTTTAATCAATATGGATTCACGCAGAATGTTTACACAGTACTTACGTCGATACTGGGGGTTGATCACCTTAGGGCTTATCTCGTTAATCCTTGTCGACACCATACAGCTGTTCATACCACGTGTCATCAAATACGCTATAGATAGCCTCACCACAGGTGAAGCCACCTTCTCATTACTACTTAAGTATGCATCCACCGTATTCCTGCTCGCAATAGGTATACTGGTATTTAGGTTCGGTTGGCGTTACTTCATATTTGGTACCGCCAGACGTGTAGAGCGTGACCTACGACATGACCTGTTCGCGCACCTCGAATCCCTACATCTCCATTTCTACAAAGACCATAAGGTAGGTACCCTCATGGCACACCTCACCAACGACCTTGATGCCGTCGTCATGGCTATCGGTATGGGCCTCGTAACCGCTGTCGATGCCGTACTCTGGAGTAGCTTCACGATAATATTCATGTTGCTTATCAATGTACAGCTCACCTTATATGTGATAATACCATTACCACTACTTGCATACTTAACGTTCTACTTTTCACGCCAAATCTTTACGCGGTTCGAACGTGTACAATCGAGTTTCGCCAACCTCACCTCCACCGTACAGGAGCAGCTCACCGGCATCCATCTCATAAAAGCCTACAACGAAACCGCCACCGCATTGGATAAACTCAAACGTTCCAGCCTCTCCTACGTATCACGTAACTTGAGCTTCATCAAAGTCTACGCACTGTTCTTCCCGCTTGTGTTCTTCATTGCAAACATATCGCTCGCACTATTGCTGTGGTTAGGTGGTAAATCCACGATACTTGGTACAATCACTATTGGTGACTTTGTCGCATTCCAAACCTATCTCGGTATGCTCATGTGGCCCATCATGGGTTTAGGCTACACATTCACTGTATTGCAACGCGGTCGTGCCTCCTGGCAACGCCTATACAAGTTGTTTGCTACCAAACCAGCAATCAAATCACCCCCTCACCCAGTAAAGCCCAAACATCCCATCGGCAATTTAGCCTTCCATCACGTATACTTCGCATATCCGGATCAACCCACCCATTACGTGCTTAAAGACATCAACCTCGAGATACCGAAAGGTACCTTCCTCGGCATAGCGGGTGAGATAGGTAGCGGTAAATCCACACTCGCACTATTACTTGCACGCATGTACGATCCAACTGATGGCCGTATAACGTTTGACGGTATCGACTTACGTGAGTTAGATCTACAATTTCTACGTCGTTTCATCGTACATGTACCACAGCAAACCTTCCTGTTCTCCACCACCATCCGAGATAACATAGCATTCGGTAACCCCACCGCCTCCGATGAAGCCATCACCCACGTCTGTAAGCTTGCACAGATATACGATGAGATAATGGAGTTCGAGGATGGCCTCAATACCGTAGTGGGTGAGAAAGGTGTTACCCTGTCTGGTGGCCAACGTCAACGTATCACATTAGCACGTGCGTTACTTATGGAACCCGAAATACTCGTGTTGGACGACCCATTCTCATCCGTAGATTCTGAGCACGAAGTTAAAATCATCAAATCCCTATGTGATCACCTACGTGGTAAGACCCTCATCCTTATATCACATAGATTGAACAGCATGCGTTTCATGGACAAGATCATCGTGCTTAAAGATGGCACAATTGTTGAAACCGGTAGCTTCAACGAACTACTCCTACGTGAGGGCGTATTCTTTGACCTCTACCGTAAACAGCAATTAAAGGAGCGCATATGGAAAAACCTGTAAAGACATACGATTGGCGTATCGTATTGTGGATAGGTAAATTCGTACGTCCATACCTATGGGTTATCGCCATACTGATACCTATCGTTATGATCTCCGTGGCGATACAGGCTGGGTTACCACTCATCACCCGTACTGCTATCGATCGCTACATAATGCCTACATACCATAAGATATTGCCGCCACCTAACGTGAAGATAGAGGGGCTCATCCCATACAAAGATTCTGTGTACTTGATACCCACCGCACGTATAAAGGAGTTACCGCCTGCACTTTATCGTCAACTTGTTGCATCCGGTCGCCTCTCTCTGGTAAAATACTATTACAAGCCATCACAAAACCTATTAGTGAGGGTTGACGAGCTACATAAGATTCCACCACGTGAACTATTCTCACTACGTCGTGAGGATATACTGGGGCTACGTAAATTAGCCACCTTATTTGTGATATTGATCATATCGCTATTTGTAACACAATGGCTCAGCGATTACATCGTGGGTTGGTTAGGTCAAAAGGTAACCCATTCCATACGTATGAAGTTAGGTACACACCTGATGACGTTGGGGTTACCTTACTTTCATCGTAACCCATCCGGTCGTATCCTTACGCGGTTGACGAACGATTCCCGTAAACTACAGGAGATATTTGAGAGCACCCTCATTGTGTTGGTCTCAGAACCTTTTCTGTTCATCGCAATAGCTGTCGTCATGTGGCGGCTCGATCATCGGTTAGCACTCATCGGCTATGGGTTACTACCATTGGTAATCTTGTTATCAAACCTATTCCGTACGCGGTTCCGTCGCATCTATCGCGAAGTACGTAGGCTATTGGGTAAACTCAACACGATGCTAAACGAATCCTTCATGGGTATCAGTGTCATACAACTGTTCAACCAACAATCCCGCATACTCGATAAGTTCGATTCCATAAATATCAACTACTTCAAGGCCAACCTCAAACGCATTGTAGTCTTCGGCTTATTCTATCCGCTGATGGTCGTCATCCAATACCTTGCTGTAGCGTTGCTCATACTCTATGGCGGTAGGTCCGTACTCGCCAATACATTGACAATAGGTGTGTTGACTGCATTCCTTAGCTACTTACGTATGTTCTTCCGTCCAGTACAAAACATAAGTGCACAATTTAACGTAATCCAGGAGGGGCTAACTGCCGCCGAACGTATGCGTGAGATATTTGAATCCAAAGAACGTGAGATAGATCCCGCCACCGCCAAACGTATCAAGGTTAAGGGTAACATCGAATTCCGTAATGTACATTTCGCCTACAACAGTACACCCGTACTTAAGGGGGTAACCTTCTCAATAAAAGCAGGTGAAAAGGTTGCCCTTGTAGGGCCAACCGGTGCAGGTAAAACCACTATCATCAACCTGTTGTTGAAGTTCTACCTACCCAAACAAGGTAGCATACTTATTGATGGTATCGACCTACGCGATATCGAACGTACACATTTGCGTTCACAGATAGGTATCGTCTTACAAGAGCCGTTTCTATTCACCGGTACACTACGTGAGAACATAGAGTTTGGTCGCAAACTATCCGACGATGAACTCGACCGTGTGGTTGAATATGCACAACTGAAACCACTTGTGTCACGTTTACCGGATGGACTCAACACCATAATAAGAAGTGACACCCTCTCCGCAGGTGAACGTCAGCTCGTCTCCATCGCACGTACGCTTGCACGTAACCCCACCATCGTGATACTGGATGAGGCCACCTCGAACATCGACCCCGAAACCGAATACCTGCTACAGATAGGTATTAAAAACCTGTTAGCAAACCGTACCGGTATAATTATCGCACATCGGCTATCGACCATCAAGCTGGTGGACCGTATCTTCGTCCTATGGGATGGCAAGTTAGTCGAATCCGGTACCCATGATGAGCTACTCAAACGCAACGGCCCATACGCAACACTGTACCGGTTACAGTACGAATGAGCTTGCCTCTACATTAAATCCACTTATATTTATAAGCTGCGAGGGTGGCGGAACTGGTAGACGCGCTGGATTTAGGATCCAGTCCCTCACGGGGTAGGGGTTCGAGTCCCCTCCCTCGCATTAGATAATGGAATACAAGATTGAGCGTTTAGGTGATTGTGAACTCCTGCTCCACATCTATATCCCCAAGGAGGTTGTCGACCAAAAAGTTGACTCCAAACTCAGATCCTACCAACGTACCGCGAAGCTACCCGGCTTCCGCAAGGGTAAAGCCCCCATGGATATCATCTACCGCAAATACTATGATACTGCCTTACAGGAGGTGATCACTGAGCTGATCGAATCCACCAGCCGCGATATCATCGCTAAGGAGAACCTGAGGCTGCTCACACGTGGCGAACTACTCGAAAGCAAGTGGCATGACACCACACTCGTATCAACAATAAAGCTGGAGGTCTTCCCCCAGATAGAGTTTGGCGATTATGGTGAGCTCGAGGTAAGGATACCCGACTTTAAGCTCAAAGACGATGAGCTCACCGCCATACTTGAACGGCTCTGTCAGCTACATCCACGCTACACCCCACACACTCATATAACCGAACACACCGTACAGACTGTAAGCTTCACCATCAACCTCAGGTGGCGTGGCCTCTGGCGTACGTTTAGGGTGGACGATTTCATGTTCTTCATAGATGAGAAGTTTTTCCCCAACCCCATAAATACCGAGCTACTGAACAAAAAGGTAGGCACCACGTTGGAGTTGAAACACGAGTATCCACTCGACTACGAAGATCCCGACCTCAAAGGTGAGCAGGTAGAATATAAGTTCCGTATCGAGAATGTCGAATTACCTTCACCTATCACCGTACGTGAACTCGCCTCTACACTTGGGTTCAAAAGCGAACAATCCCTACGCAAGACACTTAGATCCATACTTCAACAGTACCGTGAAACCAAACGCCATACGGTGTTGAAATACAAATTACTCGAAACCCTACGTCAAACGTATGCATTTGAACCACCCCCACGTATTGTTGAAGCTTATGAAAAGGCTTTACTCGAACACTATAGGGAGCAACACGATGTACTCGATCCCAACCTACGTACAACGATCAAGAAGCTCGCCCATATGCAAGCACAGGAAGATATACTCATACAGTTGATTGCTGCTAAAGAAGGGCTCCACGGTAAGGAGCTCACCCAGAAAGTTATTGACTTTTTACTCGATAAAGTAAAAATAATAGAAGAAACAGAACACAAAGGAGGAAATAAAGATGCGTCACGATGATTATAATCAATTAGTACCCATCGTTATAGAATCGACACGTCACGGCGAACGTGCATACGATATCTTCTCACGCTTGTTGAAGGATCGCATCGTAATCATAGGTGCACCCATCACAGATGCATTCGCTGCAAGTATAATTGCGCAGCTGCTGTTCCTCGAGTCAGAAGACCCCAAGAAGGATATCTATCTCTACATCGATAGCCCAGGTGGCTCGATACCTGCCGGGCTCGCTATATATGATACCATCCAGTACATACGACCAGATGTAAGCACAATCTGTATGGGGTTGGCTGCATCCATGGCAGCATTACTGTTAGCTGCGGGTACACCCGGTAAACGCTATGCGTTACCTCACGCCCGTATATTGATACACCAACCCATGAGCGGTGTATCGGGTCAGGTAACCGACATCGTCATACATGCGAAAGAGATCATGCGTTTACGTGAGGAGCTCAACCGCATACTCGCCAAACACACAGGCCAACCGATCGAAAAGATTGCCCAAGATACCGAACGTGACTACTGGATGACCGCCGAAGAGGCACGTGCCTACGGTATCGTTGACAAGGTAATCGAACGTCGCGAGAAGTAACCTATTCACCTGTGAAATCCCAAACCTTCTCCCCCACTATGGTGTAAAGTACCTTACCCTTTAGACGTTTACCGAGGAATGGCGAGTTACGTGATAACGAACGCGGTGAATCGAACACCCACTCAGCTTCCGGGTCGAACACCACCAGTTCAGCAGGTTCACCTTCTTTTAGCCATCCCTTATCTAACCCCAATATCTTTGCGGGGTTCACCGTTAACTTAGCTATAAACGTCATCCAATCCAGCTCACCCGTATTCACAAGCTTATCCACCAACACCGGTAACGCAGTCTCCAACCCTATTATCCCAAAGGGTGCATCGATAAACTGTAGCTCCTTTTCGAACGATGCATGTGGTGCATGATCTGTTGCAATAACATCAATCGTACCATCCTTCAATGCTTCAATAAGTGCAACCCTATCACGTTCCGTACGTAGGGGTGGGTTAACTTTATAATTCGTATCGTAAGGGTTGGCCAACACATCCTCCTCAGTAAATATCAAATGATGTGGGGTCACCTCCGCAGTCACCTTTACACCCTCAGCCTTAGCTTCACGTATAAGGGAGACCGCACCTTCTGTTGATACATGTGCAAAATGTACCCTACCACCTGTGTATTTCGCCAGATATATATCACGTGCCACCATTATATCCTCGGCAATACTCGGTATACCGGGTAGACCCAACTTCAGTGCCACAACACCCTCGTTCACCACACCACGACCGCTCAACCTCTTATCCTCCGCATGTGATATCACCGGTATATCGAATATCTTCGCATATTCGAGTGCACGTCTCATGATACCTGAATCCAGCACAGGGTCACCATCGTCACTAATAGCTACAGCACCCGCCTCCACCATATCACCAATCTCTGCCAACTCCTTACCCATACGGGATTTGGTAATCGCACCCACGGGTAACACCGTAGCCTCTTTCTTAGCCTCCAGTATAAATCGTACCAACCCACCGTTATCCACTGGCGGTGTGGTGTTAGCCATACACACAAGTGTGGTGAACCCACCCGCCACACCCGCAATACTACCGGTGTAGATGGTCTCTTCGTCTTCACGTCCAGGTTCACGCAGATGTGTATGCATATCAATAAGCCCCGGTATGACAATTTTGCCCCTCGCATCTATCAGCAGATCAGGTTCAACCGCCTCACCCACACCTACTATTCTACCATCCACAATTAGTATGTCTGCTATCTCATCCCTGTTGTTACCGGGATCCACTATCCTACCACCTACTATCCGTATTTTCATCACTTGACACGATGCTATGGTTCACATTTTTTATAGACGGGGCTATCGTCTAGTCAGGCCAAGGACGCCTGGTTCTCAGCCAGGAGACTGGGGTTCAAATCCCCATAGCCCCATTTTATTTTATCCGCACCCTTAACCCACCACCAAACCTGAAGTGGCTTTCTGAGTTACCATCCCAACTTGTTACACTAACCCCTATCTCACCAAATAACTGCATACGAGGTGCGAATCCAAAATCTACACCTGCACCAACTGTTGCCACCGACTGTTTGGACGATATCCCATCCGATACACTACATAATCCGAGCCCCCCATATCCATAGAACCCAACAGGGCCACCAAACCATGCCCTACCAAGTAACTCGATCGCTGGCTCTACGTTGTTGAAATATAAAGTTGTCATCTCCTTACCAAACCTCACACCACCCAAGTTCGCCCTTAAATACACACCACGTGGTAGCAATTTCACGAGCAGATTACCTCCCACATCTATATCAGTACCATCACCTGTGATCCCATAAATTCGTGGCTCTATGAAGAGCGGGCACCCTCTGTCTATCGCATCAACCTCATGCACAATAAATATAGACACTATAGCTACACAAATAGCACCTACTCTCATCGTACCTCCATTTTATGATTTAAAATACAGCAAACCACACAAATAGCAACACTTGTCAAATCCATCACCTAACGTATTTAATTAAATAGTATGGAAAGAATAGCACTTATATTAGCTGGCGGTAGGGGTGAAAGGTTCTGGCCACTATCCACACGTAAACGTCCCAAACAGTTATTACCACTATTCAGTTCACGTACGTTGATAGAAGAGACGTTCAATCGCCTCCAATCATTCTTACCCACAAACAACATCTATGTGGTTACACCTATCGACCTACTACCTGCTATAAAGAAGACCTTATCCTCGCTACCAGATACCAACTTTATCGGTGAACCCGAAGGCAAAAACACCGCCCCCGCAATAGCGTTTGCAACCCTATTACTACGTGAGAGATACCCCCACGCCACCATGGGTGTGTTTCCCGCGGATCATTACATACGTGACGAATCTGCCTTCTTAAATGCCTTAGAAGTCGCCTTTAACATGGCAACCGACGATAGGCTGATAACGTTTGGCATACCACCTACATATCCTGCAACCGGCTTCGGTTACATAGAGTTAGGCCATAAGATTGCCCCTGACGTATACGAGGTGGCACGTTTCAAGGAGAAACCCAACCAAAAGGAAGCACAGGAGTATCTGAAATCTGGCAAATACCTCTGGAACAGCGGTATGTTCGTATGGAAAATAGATACCATTATCGATGCATTCCACAAACATGCACCTGAATTCTGGCCCGCCATGTGCGAATTCCTACACCACAAAGATGCACACACCCTATACTCAAGCCTACCCAGCATATCGATAGACTACGCTATAATGGAGAAAGCTCGCAACGTAGCCGTCGTCAAAGCACACTTCACCTGGAACGACATAGGTGCATGGCGTAGCTTGGAGAATATCAAACCCAAAACCGACACCAACGTTGTGGTCGGCGATTGGGTAGGTATCGACTCCTCTGATAATATCATCTATGCAGAAGATGGCATAATTGCCACAATAGGGGTGGATAACCTGATCATTGTCAAGAGTGGCAACCGTGTCCTCGTAGCCCATAAGGATAAGGATCAAGAGATCAAAGAGCTTGTCGCCTTGCTGGCAAAAAAGAAGCGATATAACCAATACCTCTGATGCCGGCCAACTTGCCACCACAATACTTTGCTGCTGAAAAGCGTTACCGTGAGGCAAAGACACCCGAGGATAAGATCAAAGCGCTTGAGGAGATGCTCGCTATAATGCCAAAACACAAAGGTACAGACAAACTACAAGCTGCCCTCAGGGCAAAAATTGCCAAATTCCGTCGTATCATCGAAGAGCAAAAACGCACCGGTAAAGGTAGATACGCTTTTTATATTGAAAAGGAGGGCGCTGGCCAGGTGATACTTGTTGGTGCACCCAATTCCGGCAAATCGCTCCTCATGAGGCGGCTCACCAACACCGACACTAAAGTAGCCCCATATCCCTTTACTACTACAGGGCCGGTGGTTGGCATGATGGAGTTTGAGGATATCAAGATACAGTTGGTAGATCTACCACCGCTTACCGAATCACCGATGCCGGGACTGTTCGGCATCATACATGATAGCGATGCATTGTTGTGGATACATGATGTGACAGATCCCAACCCCATACGTATAGAAACGGAGAAACAGCAGCTACTGGCACGTAAACCCCAAGATAAGATATTGGTAGTTATCAACAAGGTTGATTTAGTGAACCCACCTTCACTCGATAGGTGGCGCTCCCTCTTGCACGACTTTAAGCTACACTTCATATCCGCACAAACCCTACAAGGGTTGGAGGAGCTACGTCGTATGATATTCGATATCTTAGCTGTTATAAGGGTCTACACCAAAGCACCTGGCAAACCCATAGAGTACAGTGACCCGTTAATTTTACCAAAAGGTAGCACATTATTGGATGCCGCCGAAGAGATACATAAGGATTTTGCCCATAAGCTCAAATATGCACGCCTATGGCGTGGCACCTCCATCAAGGGGCTTAGGGTTGAAAAGAATTATATACTTGAGGATCGTGACGTGGTAGAATTTCACATTAAATAGCACGCATTTACCCGCATAAAAGGTTGACAATTTGTGGATAACTTTTATTTAAATAATTCGTACAATTGGAGGGTATTTGACACGGTGAGGCGTCGAATGTCAACGGTTTTATTTTCAGCCAAAAAGGAGGTGACAAAGATGAAGCGAGCCTTGGGTACCCATATATTGTTGGAGTTTTGGGGTTGTGATCCGCTCGTACTCACCAATAGTGCACGGATAAAGGAAGCACTCGACACAGCCGCACGTGCGAGTAACGCAAAAGTGGTCACCGATTTCTATCACCAGTTCCACCCCTACGGCGTATCGGGCGTGATCATCATAGAGGAGTCACACTTCAGTATCCACACATGGCCCGAGCATGGTTATGCTGCTATCGACCTATTCTACTGTGCTGAAGAGGATATCGACATCGACACCGCTATTGAGGTGCTACGTAGCCACCTGAAACCCACCCGTATCAACGTTATCGAGCTGAAGCGCGGCCTGCTGGTTGATACGTCGGTCACAACAGAGGAGGTTCATGGAAGACGACTCTAACAGTCTCTGGTACGAGGAACGCTTTACGGAAAGTTTACGTTACATGTGTAGGGTAGATACATACATTTTTTCACATAAGAGTAGATGGCAAAAAATTGAAATCTTACATACAAAAGTTTGGGGCAAAGTACTTTTCCTTGATGGCAAAATACAATCCGCACAAATTGATGAATTCATATTCCATGAAGCTCTCGTCCATACACCCATGTTTGTACACCCAGCACCACACAAGGTGCTGGTAATAGGTGGTGGCGAAGGTGCCGACCTACGTGAAATCCTGCGCCATAACACTGTTGACAAAGTCGTGATGGTAGACATAGACGGTGAACTTGTAGATGCATGCAAGAAGTATCTACCTGAATGGTCATGTGGTGCATTCGACGACCCACGTGTCGAGCTCCACATAGACGACGGTAGGGATTGGCTCACCCGTTGCGAGGACAAATTCGACGTTGTGATTATCGATCTCACCGAACCGCTTGAGGGTGGGCCATCACTTAAGCTTTTCACACGCGAATTTTATGAGTTAGTCAAATCCTCCCTAACCCCCGAAGGTGTAATAAGTGTACAATCAGGCTCAGCTGCACCCTCACACTGTCGATTCTTCTCCTCCGTATATAAAACATTACGTGCAGTCTTCCCCATAGTGAACCCTTACTGGGCGTACATATACACGTTTCAGATGCCGTGGGGGTTCAACCTCGCAACCCTAACCCTTGACCCGCTTGTGGATACCACCACCTTAGAGAGACGTCAAACCGAACGCCAAGTTACTGGTTTACGATATTACTCACCGCACCTCCACAGAGCTATGTTTACATTACCTGTTTATCTTCAAAAAGCGCTTACTGAAGATGGTTATGTTATTGAAGATAACACACCATATGTATGGGAGGCATAATGGGCCGTAAACGTGTCATCATCATGGGAGCTGCAGGTAGAGATTTCCACAACTTCAATGTACTCTTTCGTGACAATACCACCTACGAAGTGGTCGCATTTACGGCTACTCAGATACCAAACATCGAAAATAGAATCTATCCACCTGAATTAGCTGGTAAGCTCTATCCCAACGGTATTCCCATCTATCCAGAAGACGAACTCCCTACACTTATAAAGAAACACCACGTAGATATCGTCGTCTTCTCCTACAGCGACGTATCGCACCAATATGTAATGGAGCGTGCCTCTAAGGTGTTAGCGGCAGGCGCCAACTTCATGCTTTTAGGCCCACAGGATACCATGTTGAAGTCACGCTTACCCGTAATCTCCGTAACTGCCACCCGTACAGGCTCAGGTAAGAGCCAAACCACCCGCAAGGTTGCCAAGCTACTGAAATCGCATGGCAAAAACGTTGTCATCGTACGCCACCCCATGCCCTACGGTGACCTACGTAAGCAGATTACGCAGAGGTTTGCATCCCTCGACGATCTCGATCGCCACAACTGCACCATAGAGGAACGTGAAGAATACGAACCCCACATCAACAATGGTATCGTAGTTTATGCAGGTGTCGATTATGAACAGATCCTACGTGAAGCCGAATCCGAAGCCGACATCATAATATGGGATGGCGGTAACAATGACTTACCGTTTTTCAAACCAGACCTATCAATCGTAGTAACTGATCCACATCGCCCTGGTAACGAAACCTCTTACTACCCCGGGCTTGTCAACCTACTCCTTGCGGATGTGGTGATAGTCAACAAAATCGATTCCGCCAAATGGTCAGACATCCAAACCGTACTCGTAAACATCAAGAAGTACAACCCCAATGCCACCATCATAGAGGCAGCCTCCCCGATATTTGTCGAGCACCCCGATCGCATAAATGGTAAAGCTGTGTTAGTAGTAGAAGATGGTCCCACACTCACACATGGTGAAATGCCCTATGGAGCAGGCATCATAGCCGCACAGAAGTATGGTGCCAGAGAGATCATCGACCCACGTCCATACGCAAAAGGTAGCATCAAACAAACATTCGCTAAATATCCACATATTGGATCATTACTACCAGCCATGGGTTACAGTGAGACACAGATAAAAGAGCTTGCTGCCACGATAAACAGCATCCCTTACGAAACATTAATAATAGCTACCCCAATAGACTTGCGGCGGTTGATCTCTATCGATAAACCCAGCTGTCGTGTAAAGTACGAACTCGAAGAGATAGGCTCCCCCAAGCTTGACGACGTATTACGTCCATTTTATGCTCAACCTGGATAGAGCTGTAGAAATACAGCGCCGTCTACGTACGAAGGTAATCCTACAGCCACCCCATGTATCTATAAACCTGATCGGTGCATGTGACGTAAGCTTCAAATCCCAGTTTGGGGTAGCTGTTTGTGCCACATTCAATCTACACGATCTTACGCTGGTTGAAACCGCACATCACATCATGCCCACACATATCCCCTATGTGCCGGGGTTGCTCAGCTTTCGTGAGCTACCCTTCATCATACGTACATTAGTGAAGTTACAAAGGATGCCCGACCTCCTATTAGTAGATGGTCACGGTATCGCACACCCCAGAAGGTTTGGACTCGCCTCCCATGTAGGTGTTGTGCTGAATATACCCAGCATAGGGTGTGCTAAGTCCTGTCTCATAGGTGAGTACAACCCACCCAACCTCACTCGTGGCGCTTATAGCTGGCTATACGATGACGGTGAAAAGATCGGTCTCGTCATCCGTACCGCTACTAATGTTAACCCCATATTTGTATCACCCGGCCATAAAGTTGACTTCACCACCGCATATAAGTTTATCTTACGTACAACCAAACACCGTATACCGGAACCTCTCCGCTATGTGGATATAGCCAGCAGAAACTTAGCTACAAAATCAATTTGATCTATGCCCTATTTTGGGTTCCTCACCCTTGACCAATCGCTTGATGTTCGGTATATGCCTACATATCACAAACACTGCACCAAATATTGCCAACACCAGCACCGACGTAAGTTCACGTTGCATCAGAAACAGAACTATCGGCATACTTACAGCAGCTATCATCGATGCCACCGATACTATACGTACGGCAGCTAATACGGCCACCCATACACCAAACGCAATACCTGCAGCTATTGGGGCTAACGGTATAAACACACCTAACCCAGTTGCCACCCCCCTACCACCACGCAACTTCAGATATATAGGGAAAGCGTGCCCCACGATCGCACCTGCACCCGTACAACATGCTATTATAGGTTCGTGCGTCCATCGTAACATCAACCACACCGGTAACCCACCCTTTGCCACATCTAACAGAAAAGCCATCACCCCCCACCTGAAGCCTGCCACCCGCATGACGTTTGTCGCCCCTATGTTACCGCTACCATATTTACGTACATCAACCCCTTTGATAGCATACACGAGTATAAACCCAAACGGTATGCCACCTATAAAATAACCCAACAAGAACGGTGCTACCACAAATTTTAAGGCTTCCATTTACCTCCCTTTCCATAAATCATGAGCTCCAACTTCTTATAACCACGTTTGGCAGGTTTGGCAACCTCAAATCTATACTCATCCTCTACATCGGTATCTATGTATGAATTGCCATCCCTTATAACCACCCGATAAGGGAAACCATGTGACCGCCACCTAAGGGTGACAACCGAATCTCTTGTGTTCACATTGACATACAGTGGATACACTACTGGGACGGTTTCAACATTCACTATCGCATATTTATCAGACGCAAACCCCACATCCAGTATCGGTACAAACATATACACGTAATCGATAGATGTATCGGGTTCGGGCGGCTTAGGGTACGACTCACCATCCACCACTATGTATAATGCACTATCTACCATATCACCAACCCTGGCATAGAACTGTAGTGCGGGGCTGACCTCAAACCTATCCTTCCCAGTAGCGTGTTTAGGGTATATCCTTAACAATGGAAACCCATACGCATAATATCCCACTGCGTATGCCTTCACCCAATACGCGATATATGGTTGCATGATAGTCCTAATATGGTAAGCTCCATTATAAAATTCCCATAGGATAGGTTCGATCCATCCCATCTCCTTAGCTTCCTGCAGTGTAGCATAACGTAGCGGTTGCCCCCATACACGCCAGATAACTTTTACGGTTTGCCAATCCACCGGCCACTCGTACGGGTTACCGATAAGGTTCCACCCATCCACCAGGTTAACCGTATATGGTACATCTTTTACGGTATGCCCCTTTATAACGATATCTACGGTATCCTTGATGAGATACCCACACCCTGGCTCTACCCTATTGGTTGGCTTGAACCCATCTGCTTCCCATCTGTATAACCTTAAGTTGCACGTATCGAGTTGCCCAGGCTCCGGATAGATTGGCAATGATATCAACTTATACCCCTGCGAAGTTATCTCCACCTTATATGGCATCCGTATAAGTAATGGCGGTAACTTCTCGGCTATCTTAACATGTTCGGTCCAACTCGTCTCCGGCCCACATATCGCATATACTTTGTAATCCCCTCTTGGTAAATTATACTGAAAATATCCATCACCATCGGTAGCCACCGTATCTACTGGGTGGTTGGTTGCTATATCTATGAAATAGACAGTTGCCTGTACTCCATTATCCCAACCACCTTTCACCACCCTACCCTTACCCCACGGCCTCTCTAATGTAACAAATGGATCACCGAACATACTCAATCCCCATATCAACGTCGGTATTGTTATATCTGTCCACCTATGGTGTAAAGCTTTGGGGTTGACCACCTCCACCTTATAAGCCCAATAAGCTTCACCAAACGTATATCCTTTGCACATACCCCTGTACATGAGCTCATGTTCATCAGTCCCTACACTTCTTGTTGCCGCAAGTACAGCCACCGTCATGGGGTTACCAAACATGTACGCTGCTGGTAGATAATACTCATCACCCGTTTCTGTAAAATCACCCGCATGACATCCCCATATAAACAGTATCAGCGGTCCATAAGGTACTTCAGCTATCTTCCATGTGTAAACTTCACGATACGGCCCCTTATCATACTGGTGGAACAATGCACACGCATGTGTCCATATTTCGACGATATCCCATCCCTTACGTAACATATCAAGATAATGTGCACCATAACCCAACCAGAACCTGTTACCATAGGATTCGACCCCCTCTGCTCCGTAGATGGATGTGAGCACTTTACCTACGATAGGGGTGGCACCCCCAAAATCGTTATGACAGTGTACCAACCCCCTATACGGGGCTATCAACTTACCCGTATGTAGTTTGTGCACCTTTTCGAAGAAATACTTGAGGTCATCCACCCCCTTCGGTGAACGAATCCAGCTCACCCATATCTGAGGGTAACAATCTTCCCCCCATATGTATTTATCAAGGTACCCATCACCACTTGTATCGTAGAATTCACCCTCAAGGTTCTCGTAATACAGTGAAATCAAATATCTATCACCCCACGGTGCTGCCCACATCGGTACAGGTAGATCGCCGACCAGTATCGCACCGGTTATTGAATCGCTTCGGTATAAGTTTTTCAGATACTCACGTAACTCCTCAGGTGTGTACCAGCTCTCTGCATGTATGGTGATATCTATCGGTAGCTTCGCCTCAACATCCTCTTTGTATTGTTCAATGTATGGTTTCAACTCCGGGTATATATCATAGGGGAGTATCAATGCGACTCGCTCCATAAGCGTATCACCAGGGGTACCAAACCGCTTCACCAACATACTATCAAAATACAGATATGGAGTAGGCATGTAACTTTCCGTAAACGGTTCGTTCCTTATCGGATGGGGTTGCACTTCTATCTCCAGTTCATGCCTGGGGAACGATATCTGCTGCTTATGTTTGATGTACAGTTTCAACTGATATTTACCCGGTACGTTCGGTGTCCGTAACACCAAAACCGTATCCAACGTATCACCAACCGCTACATTGGTGAGCGGCCACCTAACCTCGCATAGTTTACCATTACGTTCGTACCATTCACCAACAATCGTCACGTTGGAGTGCCATCCCTTATTACCGTAGTTCACTACTTTTACCTTCAAGCTATCCTCCACACCCAATCGCATCGATCTGGGGTAATACACAATATCGAGCCACCCTTCATAATCCTTTGTACTGGATGTAAACTTATACACGTAACCATCGTCCGCCGATACGTATATAGCAGTACCGTCGGTTATCACTCTACCATTGACCGGCTTACCTATATCATAAGCCCAGATTGAATCACCCGCTTCCGCATCCACCACGTATAGCTTGCCATCCATCGACCCAAAGCATACCACATCATTGTACAGCAATGGGTATGACTTAACGAGTTCACCCGTCCTATATCGCCATACTATTTCACCATCTTCTGTACTGATCGCATATAAGCTGCTATCAGCTACCACATACACCAGATTGTCGGTCACCACCGGTGGCGCATTTATCAACGCACCCAAATCTCTCACCCATACGAGATCACCCTCAACCGTCAGCACATATAATTTGTTCGACCCTATGAATATTTTATCTTTGTAAACCACCGGCGAATTATCCACCTTATACCCCATATCGTATTCCCATAGGGGGTCACCCCTGTAATTATAAGCATAAAGTATACCATCAGTCGCACCTACAACTATTATCGTGTCATAAACTGCGGGTGTGGTATAGACCAACCCACGTGTTTTACGACGCCATAATAACTTACCATCACGGTTGAGCACAAATATACCAAGCTGATCCGCCACCAATATATTGCCATCCGGTAGCAGCTGTGGTATTGCACTTAACTCCCATCCCGTTTTGTATATCCAGACCACAGTATCATTACGGAATGCGTAGACATTACCATCAAATGCTGTAGCAACAAATCGATCTCCAAGAAACAATGTCCCGTTGAACGCCTCATACCACCTATCACCGAGCTTAAACTGCCACAGTATATTGCCAGTCTTTGCATCAACTCGTGTCAGGTTATGCCCATAGATGTACAGGTAAGGCTCATTATACTGGATAGCGAACGACCATGCATCCTTCTCCGATTTCACTTTCCAAACAGGATGCCATGCCATCATCAACACCAACAGAATACACATCATCCCCCCTGCTACTGGGCTAAATCTCGGCACCCGGCGGTTGGCTCCTTATGTTATTTGCGGCATTAATCAAACGTTTCACATACTTTATCGTGGTACGCTTTACACCTACCTCCTTTGCGATAGCATCATCGTCCATGTTCTTTTCGATACCCAATAGAATAAGGTCGAGCTTCTCATAGGTCAACTTAAGTGCCAACTCATCCGTAATACCCGGCAACAGGTCCGGGCTGGGTAGCTTCTTGATGATCTTATCAGGTACACCCAAATAGCGTGCAAGTTGTTTCACCTGCGTCTTATAGAGGTTTTTAATCGGCATAATATCAGCTGCGTTATCACCGTACTTAACGAAGAACCCTGTCATGTCCTCGGTTTTGTTACTCGTGCCCACAACAAGATAGTGCAATCTCTCCGCCCATAAGTATAGGGTGACCATCCTCACTCTATGCTTTATCCTGTAGTATGCTTCTATAGGGTGTATCCAATCAAATGTCGCACCTTCTAACCCACCCAAAAATGGGTTCAAATTCTTCGGCACCATCCTATATCCAGCACGTACCAACCCCGATAATATGCGTTTCATATCCATTATCCTTCGTGGCAACATATCGTACACACCAAACCTCTCCAGTATCGGTGATATATCGATAATCTCCGTTTCTATACCAAAAGTATCCGCAACCAGCTTCGCATCCTCTACGGTATCATCGTGTGAATCCCTCTCCGGCATTATGAGAGCCAACACATTCTGTGGAAGTGTCGCCCTCACACATAAACCAGCCACACAAGCTGAATCAAGTCCACCCGACAACCCCAGTATGAGCCCCTTGCGGTTGGATTTCGTCAAATGGTATCGGATGAAATCAACAATCTTTGCTGTAACTTGCTCTTCGTCAATCCTTATACTCTCTTTAAGCGACATGTCTTGTACGATATAAACTACGTCTCCTGTACAACCCTATCCCCCACAATATTCCTATGGGTACCAGTATATTAGCTATACGGACGATTAGTTGGTTGGTGGGTGATAACTTCTTCAACGGACGTGCCTTTATCCCCTTACCCCTAATCGCAAGCAAGCTCTCATCCTGTACCAACCAATCCACCAGATTCATACAGAATGTGAGCCCACCCGGTGTTATGTAATCCTCCGTCGGTATAGTAGCTGTACCAATGACCACTAATTTAACTAAACTATCTGTATACGCTGCCAGCGGTCGTGCCATCTGTTCACCAGTCGGTTTATACTGCTGTCCTGGTACCACCATAAATGGTGTACTAACTAACCACGAATATTGTGAAGACCATGCCAACGGCTTACCACCCTCCACCGGTGATACAAACGGAAACGTTACACTACCAAGGTTACGTGTTATGGGATGCTCACTGTTAAGGGTGGTCGCACGTACGAAGAACGGATACGATACCAACCGTGTCACGGTAAAGAACCCCTGCCGTGTAGTTACACGTACGTTTTCACAGACAGGATCGACCACAAACCCAGGTTCTAACTTTATACCATATTTCGCAAGCAATGAATCAAGCCCCGTCTCCAACCTCGTGGTGTTGAAATTCTGTAGGTTCACCTTATACGTGCTGAGAAACAGTGCAGCTCGTCCACCCTGTTCTAAGAATTGCTCCAATTTCTTGCATGCAGAGTCGCTCCATGGTGATTCAGGACCTACCACAATCAATGCCCCCACATCTGCCGGTATAGAATCGGTCTCAATATCGATTTCAGTCAACTCATACAGTTTTTCAATCTCATGCTTCAACCTACGTGCAAGCTCCATTTCATTGTGTCCCTTTACGATACCTATTATGGGTTTCTCTTCCATTGTGAGCTTACGTATGAGTGATGTCACCTGATATTCCAAATTCGATATATCCTCGAACACCGGTATCGTTTCACGCTTATCCCCATATATGAATACCGCACCAAGGAACGCATTCTTGAGCGCAAACTCACCCGCCTTCACCTCCTGCAAAGGTAACGCCTGTATACCCATGCGGGTGGCTTCACGCATCTTGTCAGGCGTATTTGGATTTATTATCTCCAGTTTGAACCTACCTCTACTTGCTGCACGGTACTCACGTAACATATCCTTAACGTACTCAGCTATCACATTATATGGGGGTGGTAGCTTTGCCGTCACATATGCACGTACGAGTATAGGGTCATGTAGCTCACGTACCAGCTTGACAGATGCAGGTGATAACGAGTATACTCTACCTTCAGATATGTCCCACCTGTGATAAACATAATAGGATATCAGATTCCCAAAGAAGACTATAAGTACCACCAATACCAACGTAGCACTACCCATCAACCGCTCAAAGAACCGCTTATACGTCAAATACGTAAGGAATAGAAACAACCCACCCACAGTTATGAAATATATTATATTACGTGTATCGATTACACCACGAGACAGGTTCTCCATATGTTGATCTATACCAACAAACGCAAGGAATGGACTCAACCAATCAGGTGCAAAATTTGCCACCTTACCCAGCAAGAAGAACACAAACGCGATAACCAACCCCACTATCATAGCAACTATCTGGCTTGCAGTAAGTGACGATGCCCATATCCCTACCGATGTGAACATAAACGATACAAGTATGAGCCCCACATACGAACCGATCACACTACCCCAGTCCACATCACCCAGTATCTCCAAGGTTATCGGATATATAACCGTAAGTGCCAACCCTATAATCACGAGCACCCAAGCCGCAAGAAACTTACCGATGATGACCTCTGGCTCACTAACAGGTAGAGTTGCCAGTATCTCTATGGTACCTTCACGCTTCTCCTCAGCTATTAAGCGCATCGTGATCGCAGGTATGAAGAACACCAAGAAAAGCGGTATAAGTGTAACAAGATTGCGTATGGTGGCTTGATTCATAACGAACAGATCCGCTACAAAGAAATATCCGGTTAACCCCAGAAATATTGTCAACACAATATATGCGATAGGTGACCTAAAGTAGTAATTAAACTCCTTCCTGAAAATCTGCTTCACGATTTCCCATTTCATCTCTCCCCCTATTTAGTGTCAGACCATCTTCACAATCTGCATAACTATTGCCGTACCGATACCTACTGTGAGATTGTCATCCAACCGTAGTGGTAGCATCTCTATCACCGTTGCAGCAGCCGCCCCCCATAATATCAGGGGCCACGAAAGATACAATCGTGGTGTCAATGACAACAGGTAACCCAGCACCACACATGTAACAAAAAATGCGATACTACCTTCGAGCGTCTTACCCATAAACGTACGTATGCGACCTATCTTCATACCAACAATTGTAGCCATTGCATCACCAAACGTCAAAAACACGATAGCAGTAATCGCTATACTTTTGTCGAATGCAGCTATCACGATAAACACAGCTATTAAGAAGCTCGTCGTACCAACGAATGTACGTGCCTCCTCTAACTTAAGTATACCATGTGAATGCTCAACCATCACCTTCCACGCACCCTTAATAAAACGACGCAATATTTCGACCACTGTCATAATGCCAAGGAAATATGCCACCACCAACAGCGTGAAATACTTATGTGGTGTAAAGTAATATATTATGGGGAACAGACTCCCCATACCTATGCGGTAGGTTTTACGTGCCCATAACTTCATAATTTCACCTCCCTTAAAACATCAATATTTGCAATACAACCCACGATCATGAAAACCAAAATAAACGGTAATAACCACCGCCATTCCCTATAATACAAGCCAAATATGATGGCCATCATTATTACAAATGTGATCAACATCTTCTTTCCAGAACGTGGCCCCACCCGCTGTAGAATGAAGAATGCCGCCACACCGAACGGAAATACCCTTGGCAATAGATACAGGAATACACCACTCGCGGTGGCAGCACCTTTACCACCTTTGAATTTGTACCAAATTGGCCAACAATGTCCCACAAATGCAGCAATACCTGTCATACCTACCCAGAAATACGGTAACCTCAACACCCTATCCGCTATCAACATAGGTATGGCGGCTTTGGCTGCATCCAACACCCACACTATTATACCTTCGAGTTTACCTACTTCACGAAACACGTTAGCCGCACCGGGGTTACCTGAACCTACCTTCCTTATATTCACACCACGTAGACGTGCGATAATGTCCGCAAATAGAATTGAACCCATCAGATAACCCAACCCCACTATCAGCACCACTCGTACTGGCTGCATCACTTCTATAATATTATGGAATTGCGATGGTCAAGCTCATAAGCTACTGTGAGGGTGACGTCCATCTCTCGTATCAGCAACCATTTATTCGCAGATTGACTTATAAGCTAAAGGATTATACTTTAACACAAATGCGTACAGGGATCGCAGTCTCACTCGTTATCCACACAATCTTTGTACTAATTGCCACGAAACTGCAATTCAAAACTCCCACCCCTACACCTGTATGGGTTGAGGTAGGACTTATCGAAGAGCGAGCTGGCCACACACCTGGTAAAGCTATAACCAAAGAGGAGTTACCTGAACTACCCACTGTTAAATATACCGAGCCACCGGAATTACCCGAAGTCACCCCAGAAGTACGTGAGATAGAGAAGATATCACCCCCCACATCACCGGTTGAGGGTGAAGAGGGGTTTTTCATAACAGGTGAGATAAAGCAACGCCGTATATTGTATAAGGTGATACCCCAATATCCCAGCGGTTACAACGAAGAAGCTACCGTTGTGGTAAAACTATACGTGGCACCCTCTGGTAGGATAGAGAAGATGGAGCTACTTCAGCATGGTGGCGATATATTCGATAGGCTCACGTTGAATGCACTCAGGCTATGGGTGTTTGAACCACTTCCACCTGACGTACCTCAGGAGATACAAACCGGCACCATAACCTTTATTTACAAATTACGTTGATGCGTATCGTACCCATCATAGTAGGGCCCACCGCAGTAGGTAAGAGCAAGCTGGCGTTTGAGCTCGCACAGCGGTTGGGTAGCGAAATCGTCTCCGCTGATGCACGTCAAATCTATAAGTTCATGGACATTGGTACAGCCAAACCGCCAAAGGAATGGCTACAAATTGTACCCCACCACATGATCGATATAGTGACCCCCGATGTGGATTTCAACGCTTGGCATTATGCATGTATGGCACGTAAGGTGATCGACGATATATTTGCACGTAATAAGTTACCGATAGTTGTTGGTGGCTCCGGCCTCTACATAAAGGCGTTAGTGGAAGGGTTCTTCGAACTCCCTGTACAACCGACACCTGAATTACGTAACAGGTTACGGGCCACCCCAACCGAACTATTATATGAGGAGCTCAAGAAGGTCGACCCTATCACTGCGAACAGGTTAGCACCACGTGACAAACACCGTATAGCCAGGGCACTTGAGGTATATTATGCCACCGGTAAACCTATATCTTACTGGCAATCGCTACCACATCGACGTGCATCCTTCACCCCATTGTACATAGGACTTATACGTGAAAGACGATCACTGTATGAGAGGATAAATATCCGTGTAGATAAGATGTTCGAACAGGGGCTCGTTGAAGAGGTAAAACACCTGTTATCACTTGGCTATTCACGTGACCTCAACGCCCTACAGACGATAGGATATAAGGAGGTTATCGACTATCTCGAAGGTAAGATCACCCTCGATGAAGCCAAACGTCTCATCAAAAAACATACCCGTATGTTAGCACGTCGTCAAATACAGTGGTTCAAAAAGCTACCCAATATCGAGTGGTACACGTTACCTGACACAGAGGTTATTGATAAACTTTACAAAAAGATAACCCACCATATAACCTTTACGGAGGTGGTACGTTGATTAATTTAATCTTACCCATTAGGAGGTATAATGGCACGTAGACGTCGCGGTAACAATGTTGTACTGATAGGCTTTCTCGGCATAGATAAAGCTAAGATTGGCACCATACTTGCGGAGAGGCTCAACTACAGGTATCTGGATCTCGATCAGCTCATCGAATTACGTAGTAACCTCACGATACCGCAGTTCATAAAGCGGTTCGGTGAGGGCAATTTCCACGTACGTGAAAGACGCATATTGAGTTCATTAACCGGCCTCCGTAACGTGGTCCTATCCACAGGTAGTGGTGCAGTATTTCAAGCCACCAACCGTGCCCGTATGCGTACGATGGGTAAAGTAGTTCACCTAAAACTTGACCCACCCGCTATGTTGGCCAACTTAGACGATGAAAAATATTATCCATTTGTGAAAGGTAAAACCAAGCAAGACGTACTCAGGTTATGGGAAAGGAAACATAACCTATATAGTTTTGCCGATATCGAGGTTAATATCACCGGACGTTCACCTGAAGCTGTAGCTGATGAGATTATTGATAAGCTGAAGCTCTCACCTTTTCAACCTACTTCGTTGCCATCAAATACCATAACGGTTAACCTTGACACCAGATCGTATGATATACAGCTTGGAGTGGGGATTATCAAAGGATTGGGCTCCACCCTACGTGAGAGGTTCCCCGACACCAACACCATAGCTGTTATCACACATCCACTGGTTAAACTCCTTTACGGTGATGATGTGAGGGATAGCCTCGAAACTGCCGGCTTCTCTGTGGATTTCTTTACCATACCAGAGGGCGAGAAATTCAAGCGTCTCGATACTGCTGAAGACATATATGACTTTTTGATGGATCGCTACTTCGATAATACTGGGTTGCTCATCGCATTGGGTGGCGGTATGGTGATGGATATTACAGGGTTTGTTGCACTCACCTACAAACGTGGTATACGTTGGATACCTGTGCCGACCACATTTATGGCACAAGTTGATGCAGCAATCGGTGGTAAGGTAAGCCTCAACCGTCGTGGCAAGAACATACTGGGTAATTACTATCAACCCTCACTCGTATACAGCGATATAGAAGTGTTGAAAACATTACCTATAAATGATATCAAGGAGGGGCTTGTTGAGGTGGTAAAATATGGTATTGTGATGTCACCCGAGCTTTTCGAGTATGTTGAAACCCATCTAACTGAATTACTTGCAGGTGACCTCACCTCACTCTATCAACTCGTTGATAAGTCGAGTCAACTCAAAGCCAAGGTAGTAAGTGAGGACGAACATGCGAAAGGCGTTCGACAGACGTTGATGTTGGGCCATACCATTGGCTACACCATAGAGTCCGTAACCCGCCATAGGGTTTCACATGGCAAAGCTACCAACCTCGGTATACTGGCGGCTACACTTATCGCATACAAGATGGGGCTCATCGATCTTGACACCACCCGCCGCATAATAAAATTACTACTCAATATTTACCCCGCAGGATGGTTCATAAAGTTTCACGCTGAAGAGATCGAAACCCACTTACGGCAACACAAACGCATAAAGGATGACAAAATCTCAATGGTATTACCCACGAAGATAGGTGCAGTCACCATAAGGGATGACGTACCTATTAAACTTGTCTATGAAGTGTTCCGCGATATGGTGATGCTGGCATCATTTGAAGACCTTTCACAATCCCCCAAGGAGGCATAATGGGTAAGAAGAAAAAACCCAAACTGAAAAAAGAGGAACCCAAACCCTCACGTAAAAGGTATCGTCCCCGCAGAGTTGAACCCGTACGGTTGAGTGGCAAAAATTATGGCTTGCTGGCGCTTGGCCTATTTGTGATACTCTTGGGGTTCATATTCCTCAGGAACCAGCTACTCGTAGCTGCCACAGTAGCGTTGGTCATCGGCTACCTTGGTATAATACCGCTTGCATTACTGTATCCTTACCCATGGAGACGTCACACAGAGGATAAGGGTGAACGTACCGAGTGATCTTCTATGCTCGTAGTATTGTCCTTGTTAACAGCTCACGTAATTACGTATCAATCGATACATCAGCTTGAATATAATAGCCATAGAGATTCGTTAACTTTACCCGCGAAACCTTACGTCAAACCTATACCTTTGATACCACGTAAAGATACCATCCTACGACGTGAAGTGTTCGGTTACCTCCCATATTGGCGACGTGACTGGTACCCCTTTCTGAACTACGACCTATTATCTGTAATCGCATACTTTGGTGTAGAGCTTGGTCCCACCGGTAACATCATAAACTACCATGGATGGCCGGTTACGGGGTTGATCGACCTCGCCCATGCTCATGGGGTTAAGGTCGTACTTGTCGCTATATGTTTTGGCAGTGACGCAATACACTCAATCATACGTAACCCCACATACACACAGAATGCGATACATAATCTTTTGGAACAGGTTGAACTTGGTAACGTTGATGGTATCAACATAGACTTTGAGCTACCTTACTCCTCAGATAGCACGTATTTCACCGATTTCATGCGTGCACTCGCAGATACGTTTCATGCACATAACCCCGACTATTACGTTGTGTTGGATGTAACCGCTGTTAACTGGCTGAACAGGTTTCAAGTAGCTGAGCTTGCCCAAATCTGTGATGCAATCTTCATCATGGCATACGATTACTACTGGGCTGGTAGCCAATACGCTGGCCCTGTAGCACCATTGACTGGTAGCACCTATTATGGTGACTATAACGTCACAAATACTGTTAACTACTATCTCACCTATGTGCCTGCAAACAAGTTATTGTTAGGTGTACCTTACTATGGGTACGATTGGCCCGTAGTTGACAGCAGCCCACGTGCACGTACCACAGGCCAAGGTACTGCCAAAACTTTTGCACAGATCATGGAAGAGCTCGACAATTATGGTAGGCTATGGGATACGGAGTCACAGACTCCTTGGTACCGCTACTATTCAAGTGGTTGGCACCAATGTTGGTACGACGACGATACATCGTTAGGCCTCAAATACGAGCTGGTGGAAGCCAAAACCCTACGTGGTATCGGCATATGGGCGTTAAGCTACGACGGCTATTATACACAGTTATGGGATGCTATATATTACCACTTTGTGTTACCACCGTTACCTACAGCACCCGAACCTATCTATGCACTTGCGCAACCCGGTTATATCGAACTACTTTGGCACTCATCCACCTATGCAGATGGCTACAAGGTTTACGTATCCGAGGACGGAGAGAGCTTCGATTCATTAACCACAACCTTTGATACATGTCTGGTGATAGATAACCTCCCATCCGGACGTGCGTATTTCTTCAAAATCAAGTCATACAATATCAAAGGTGAAAGCGACTTCTCACGTGAGCTCATCGGTGCATACATGGGGTACGATGCATCCCCTATACTCATAGTTAATGGGTTTGATTCCCCCAAACCTGGCAACACCTACTCCTACGTGTACCATCATGGTAAATCGCTCGCCAACACCGGCTATGGGTTTGCATCCGCCACTAACGAAGCGATCACCTCGGGTACGATCGAGCTAAACGATTACATGGTGGTAGATTGGATACTTGGTCAAGAAGACACACCTGACGATGTGTTCAACCCCATCGAACAACAAATGCTTATCCAGTACTTGGAGGCTGGTGGCCACCTATTGGTGTCAGGTTCGGACATCGGCTATGCGTTGGGTAGTACAGACTTTTATCATAACTACCTGCATGCTGAGTATGTTACAGACAATACGCAGCGATATCAGGTTGAGGGTGTATCACCACCATTTGATGGACTCACATTCAACTTCGACGACGGTAACCACGGTATATATCGAGTACGATACCCAGACGCTATTGACACATGTAATGGCAGTCGTCGCATTTTACGATATACTGGTAGCAATTATTTTGCCGGCATTACCTACGAAGCTGATTACAAGCTTATATACCTGAGCTTTCCGATCGAAACCGTCTATCCACAGGCATCACGTGATACACTTATGGCACGTATCATGCGTTTCTGGGGTGTACCTCAACCCATCTGTGAACCCCTCATAGAGTTACATTACAATACGGTGTTCAGTGGATACTGGCAACTAAACCTATCGTCACAAGGTATCACCACAGTGAAAATAGAGGTCTACGATATGCTTGGCCGTCAACTCACAGCAAAGCAATACCACACCCATAGTGTAACATTTACATGGGATGCCACCAATGTACCACCGGGTGTGTATTTTGTGAACATCGAACTCAACCACACCCCATACCGTATCATCAAATTATTGCATATTGGATGACCTCCATAAATATCGAAGATTACGATTACGAGTTACCACGTGAACTCATAGCTCAGTATCCAGCTACTAAACGTACCGAATCACGTCTTATGGTGGTCAACCGGCAAACCGGCACCATCTTACACAAGAAGTTTGCCGATATCGTTGAATTGTTACCCTCACACGGAGTATTGGTGCTTAACGAAACAAAGGTCATCCCCGCCAGGCTGTTATGCCGTAAAGATACAGGTGGTAAGGTTGAACTTTTAGTAGTACGTAAAGTTGATACCCACACAGCTGACGTACTTATGAAACCCAAACGCGGTATGAATAAAGGTCGTAAGCTAACCATCGGCGATATAACCGCTGAGGTGATAGATCGGCAAACTGTACGTTTCTCCGTACCTGTAGACGATGTCATCCAATCCTATGGCCAGATACCACTACCACCCTATATCAAGCGTGCACCCAACGAGCACGATTATGAGCGTTACCAAACCGTCTACGCACGTGTACCGGGTTCTATAGCTGCACCCACGGCAGGCTTACATTTCACTAAGGAGTTGCTACAGAAGATTGAGCAGAAAGGTATCAAGATCGCCAAAATCCTCCTACATGTGGGTATAGGTACATTCACCCCTATACGTACACGTGAGGTGGAAAAACATCGTATGCATGAGGAATACTTTGAAATCAGTCCATCCGCTGCCAACCTCATAAATACTTATAAACCCGTAATTGCTGTCGGTACAACAACCGTAAGGGCACTCGAAAGCGCTGCTAAGAAAGTGGCCAACAAATGGATAGTTATCCCCCAGAAGGGTTATACAGATCTATTTATCTATCCCGGGTATAATTTCAAAATCGTCGATATGTTAGTGACCAATTTCCACCTACCACGTACAACGTTGTTATTGTTGGTATCTGCATTCGCTGGCCGTGACCTCATAATGAAAGCTTACAACGAAGCGATCAAAACCCGCTACCGATTCTACTCATATGGTGACGCTATGCTTATAGTGTAGCTATTCTGATAGCAATTTCTTGATCTCTTTCAACTCACGTATCACACCACGTAACCAGTAACGTGACAGCACAAGCTTTTGATGTCCACGCAGTAACTTCTTTGCCCCCTCTATTGTGTATTTCTCATTATACAGGAGGTGCTTAATCTCAGCAAACCTCGCAATATCATCTTCTGTATACAAACGGCCACGTTTGTCACGTTTCACCTTTATACCAAATGCTTTCTCCCAAAACCTCAACGTGGCCGGAGTGACACCCAATTTTAAAGCTACTGAGTTTATGCGGTAGGTTTTATTCCCACCCATCGAGTACCTGGGCCCAATATTGGGCCCAGGTAAGCTGTGGTTACCTCAACCAGATCAACTTACGGGTTTGTGTCACTTTACCGCTTTCGAGCCTGTAGAAGTACACACCACCAGCAACCCTGTTACCACGTGCATCCGTACCATCCCATACGCACGTGTGTCTACCGGCTGTCATATATCCGCTCATCAGCTCACGTATACATTGACCTGCCGCATTGTATATAACAAGCCGTACGTGTGAGGGTTGCTTAATCGTGAAGCTGAACCTCACCTCCGTACGTGCGGGGTTGGGTTCACAAGGTTCGAGATAGAACCTGGATATATCAGGGAAGGTTTCAATTATACCGACAATATCGTCAAGCTCCCTGGGTACCAACCTATACACGGAATCTGGGTTCTGGTCTATGATCGCGTAGAGATCGAAATACCCAACAGGTGCGGTGGTACCATCTATATCGGTATTCGCATCGATATACATGATAGCCGTATCAATGAGTGTATCCCGATACTGATAGATATGTATCTCAGCCGACGATCCCTCGGGTGGGAAGTGTTCATCCGTCCATACACTATCGACATAGGCGAGCATCGACTCATATCTTTCATCACCGAAGTTGGCAAGCGTCTTTGGCATGGCGATCACTGGATACGGTGGCACCGGTACGCTCGTTGGTGTTCCCGGTGTAAGTATCAACATCGTACCATCAACCCCCAACGTACCTGTCACCTGATAGTATTCACCCACCGTATATGCATCCGCAATCCCCGTACCCATAAGCTTTATACCAGCACCCTGATCCTCCATGAAGACGATATCGGGACCGAACTCACCTGCTGCAGTCACATACCCTTCAATAGTTACCGTGGTGCCAAGCTCCATCCCACGTGCATGCACTATCTGCATGACGTTGGGATCGTATTCGATAACACGCAGAAACTGATACGGATAGTATTGTCCCGCTATGGTATCGGTACCTATACCCATGTAACCAACCGCAAGCTCAGGTAGCTCGTCACCGTCAAGATCCATACCACCACGTATGGTCATATCACCACCACCTATCGAACGTACCAGCAGATCCCTGTAGATGATCCCATATTGTGCATAATGATCGGGATTGGTAGGATCCGTACCTGTGAACTCCCATTCATAAATACCACCATAGGTGGTGAAATAAATGCTGGGCTGACCATCACCATCCATATCTGCGACACAGAAATCGAGCAACGTATATGGTGGGAACTCGCCTATCAGATAGAAGTTAGTGGTATCCATCGCCATCGCATCCGTAACCCCATCTATCACATATAGATAACCCGTAAAGTAGCCACCTACATATACCTCGTCAGCATTGTCACCATCCACATCACCAACACCCATACCTATGATGTTGATATCGTCAGACGGACACATCGTGTACGGGGTGCTCATCTCGTAAGTATTAGTACCGGTTGCCTTGATGATGAACACCGTGATGTTATTCCATGTCTGGCAGAGTGCCTCCTTTGTACCATCGCCATCGATATCACAGATCTTAACCGACCATGGGCTACCACCGAAATCCACACCTCGTCTGAGTTGTAGCTCCTCATTCACTGAATAGAAGCCAGGAAATTGTCCCGCCACCGACCATACATAGAATCTGTCATCTGTCACACCTACACTGTTGGTAGTTTTGCCATTGAACGGCACTATAATCTCTTGCCTGCCATCACCATCGAGATCATACACCGCAAATTCAGGTATATAGAACTTGTCAAGCGAATCCTCCGCCGTAATGTAACGTACAGCTGCCGGCTCCGTCCCGTAATTATTATCCGTAGTGCCATCCCATTCAAATATAAACAACCCCACACTATCAGCTTCTATAGCATCGGGTGACCCTGCATAGCTGCCAACAAATACGATGACCTCACCGTTACCATCGGCATCCAGGTCACCAGTCTTCACGCACCTTACAGCATAGCTGTATGTACTGTTCAGTGGGGGTGAACTCCACACAAGTTCTATCTGATTGTCACCCGTCACCTCATACACGTGTACCATACCGCCGTTACGGTAATCGGTGATTATGATCTCGGGTTTACCGTCCTGATCGAGATCCGATCCCACACATGCACGTCGTATAGCACTTATGTCATCAGTAGGTCCATTAGCTGCAGTATACCTGTACCCACCTGCGTAGAGACCAGCCGCTACCAACAAAATACTTACAAGCAACAATCTCTTCATGTTACCTCCTTTTTACATATCTCAGAAAATTCAAAGAGCTCACTTCACAACAGCAAATTTACCCATCTTTGTGCCAACACCTGGTACATCCACTACATAGAAATATATCCCATAAGCGATCTCCATACCATCTTTGGAGATCATATCCCATTCCACCATACCATCCCATGTATCGGAATCGTGTTCGATCACCTTCACCAGCTCACCACTAAGTGTAAATATCCTGATCGTACATTTAGGTGGCAAGTGTATGAAACATATCTTACGTCTATGTTCTGCACCCACCGCACGTTGTGCCATGGTGGGTTCCTCAACTTCAGGCTCCCATGCAGCTGCCACAACGTATGGGTTAGGTACCACCTTGATACGATCGAGCTCATCCTTAGCTTTGGTTACACTGAAGCTGGGCGCTTTCAATTTTATCATAAACCTATCGCATTGATCGAACGGCTTATGTGTAGCCAGAAGGAACACATCCTGCATACCACGTCCCGGTGGTAATGTATCAGGTGCATATTGCTGCAATATAGTATCAGGTGGACGTTTGAACTCCACCTGCCACGTACCTCGTACCACACCTGGTGATACCTCCACAAGTGGTACAATCTTATCACCATCCTCTATAGTGGAGTCGGGTCCCAATACGTTGAAAAATACGAAACTCGACCATACGCTATCACGTAGATTGTAAACTCTAAAGGTTACGGGTGTACCAAAATAATCCGTATCACATACAGTATTCTGTATGTAAATCATATAATCCGCTGGATATGTAAGATCATATTTCGTTAACTCATAACCCCAATGACAATCACCAGCTACCCAACCCGAACGCTCGAAGTCACGTTCGATAGGCTCAGTACGTACCCTAATTCGCATCCCATACACCACAGGTACAGCATCTTCACCGTAGATATATGGGCAGTTCTTGAACAGTGTTATCAAACTATCGCCACTCATCTCATAAGCTGAAAACACAGTATCACCACCAACAGTATCGAACTCCACCATTATGCATTTATCCTCGGTGATTGCAGATGGATCCAACACTATTGGTGTGAACTCACCCGTACCAAACCCACTTATATGTTCAACTGTATCCACTTCAGGTGCTACATAGCCAGCAGCTTCTGATTGTGGTACCACCTTGACCACATTTATCCCACCCAGTGTTATCGGGGTCTCAAGTGGTGGCAACCCCGTAGCTGTATCACCCCTATCATACGCTGTTATTGCATAATAATACGTCATACCATTGATTACGTTTGAATCCACATACATATGTACGATACCCTTGTCATCTCCCAGGTAGAAGTGATACCCCTCCACCTCTATTGGTGAGTACCCCTTTATCCCATCAACGAGATCCCACTGCTCTAATGGCTTCACACCCACCTGCCTACCGTATGCATCGGTTATGGGTTCACCCCATGTGAGTGTGTTGCGGTTCATCCCCTTGTATAGTTTATAACCCTCGAAATCCTTATACCCCAGGAAGTTATCCACTGAATATTCGGCTACATCATCCCAATACAATACCACGTAACCATCACCCGCAAACGCCCTAAGTGTAGGTGTGGTTGGTGGCCTCGCAAACTGATAATTCAACCTATATATCTGTAGTGCCATATCCGCATTTTGAAACAGGTCAGCACTATCTGCACCCACCACGATAGCTACCGAGTAGGTTTCCTCCTCACCTGGATCGAGTGCTGTATAGCCGGAACCAAATACTGATACGAAATCACCCACTACCTCACGAAACTCTTCCCACGTACCGGGTTTCATAAACGCATACATAACGCTATCCCATATCGCATATGCTGCCCCATAAAGGAATGGCTTGCAACTCGTCAACCCTATACGATCTTTTTCATCGAAATCCATCCACTCAAAATCTGGCTCACCAGGTGTAGGCACTCCATCGCCCTCACCATAATCACCAGTATTGGGCAGCCCATCAGCCCCTACATCGTCAGATTTACCATCAACATCGTTAGGATCGGCTGCCGCCTCCTCATCGGTAGCATCCCAATCACCATCGTCATCTATACCATTATATTGGCTCTCATCTATCATACCATCGCCATCGTTATCTATACCATCTTTATCATTACCGGGACTATCCAAGAATATCAAGCCCAACCACCCTATGTTCTCACCGGGCTCAAAATTTACACTCTGATTATCGCTATCCCATGAATACACCATATTCCTGGAACGATCAAACCCAAACAGATCGTCACCGTAATCGGGATACCCACCAATATCATAGTCACCAAAGAACCCGAACACCATATTTTCAATCCGTTTAGCAGATATGTTCTTCACCTTATATATGAAGAATATGATATCCTGTGCAGGTGCCGCCGCCCATTGGTAATGACGACACTCCACCTGTATACCAAGCCCATGTAGGTCAAGATTGTTCGGATCCGGATAGTATTTAGGTCCATATTCATCCATAAACTCAGTACATGCCTCGTCGGTCATCACCCAGTAACTTTCCTGATCCGCTATTATGCGGCCCTTACCAAACTGACCCGGCCATTCAGTTGACCCATCCGGCCACGTCGGTGGCCATGTCTCTGGTTTGTCACTGAATGCGAGCCATCCCTGCCATTCAGGTGGCGGATTGGGGTTAGCGTACCCAGGTAGGGGTTCGAAATCCTCATCACCACCATCCTGTATACCATCGGCAACTATAAATACTGGGTAACGTATGAGTAGCTCCACGTCTGAGGTTAACCTCACACTCCTATCCGTACGTATTGTATCACCCTCGTCGTAGGTTAACACACCCGTATCAGTAGGTATCTCCACTTGCTGTTGGACGATACCCCACCCATGCCATGGTATCACAAGCGCACTATCTTTTGTCAACTTCAGTGTATCAAGTTCTGACATAACCTGTGCACCGATGAGCGGACCTAATTCATATCCATATTCGTGCCCACTATATGCAGGCCACTCTATACGGGGTTTGTTGCGATCGCCTGGCCCCCCTATCGAACCTGAGTTGTTGAACCTCGTACGTATGAGGTTACCACTTGCTATACCTACACGTCGATCTTCGTGCCCTTTGGTATCGGTTATCACCTTACTGTATTTCTGACCCGGTGGCCCCGCCCATAGGATAAACGGTAAAAGAAGTGTAAAGCACAATGCTTTTTTCATCTCTCCTCCTCATAAATTATGTTAGGTTAAGTTTTGTCAACTTCATCACCCGACAATATCCTTACACGTCTACCTTCTATTTTTAGCCTACCCTCAGCAAACAACCTTATAGCTTCTGAATATATTTTATGCTCAACTTTCAATATCCTATCAGCTAAGGTTTCCACCGTATCGTCTTCTTCAACCTTCACCGCCTCCTGTAGGATGATAGGCCCTGTATCTATGCCTTCATCCACAAAATGTACCGTAGCACCCGATACTTTCACCCCATACTCTAATGCCTGTTTCTGTGCGTTAAGCCCCGGAAATGCTGGCAACAACGCTGGATGTATGTTCATGATGCGGTTGGGGAATGCATCCAGAAACTTCTTCTTCAATATCCGCATGAAACCCGCCAGACACACGAGTTCAACCCCATGCTTCTTTAGGGTTTCGATGTATTTCTCTTCCTGTTCAGGGTCGAGCACCGTACGCTTTTTACCCGGATAGATGTAGTATGCGGGTATACCTGCACGTCGTGCACGTTCGAGTGCCTTCGCATCCGGATTATCCGATATCACGCAACCTATCTCCACGTTGGGCAACTTACCAGATTTTATATTATCGATGATCGCCTGTAGGTTGGTACCACGTCCAGATGCTAACACCCCTATTATGAGCTTTTTAGCCATCTCGAATTTAAAACTCAACCTTAGGGGTAGCTTGCTCCTCCTCAGGTATCGTGAAGTACGGTTCTTCACTCTTATTGTATAAACGTGCGAATATATTACCAGGGAACCGCTTTATGATGGTATTGTATTCACGTACGGTATCATTGTACCGCTTACGTGCTACCGCTATGCGGTTTTCGGTACCTGCAAGCTCATCCATCAACCTTATGAAAGTTTGGTTAGCTTTAAGTTCAGGGTAACGTTCGGCAATCGCCAGCAACCTACCGAGTGCCATACCCAATTCACCAGCCGATTCGATAATCTTCTTGCGATCGCCCACCTTCATAGCGCCTGCAAGTTTGGCCCTCGCATCAGCAACATGTTCGAATATCTCACGTTCGTGCCCCATGTAACCTTTGACACTATTGACAAGGTTGGGTATCAGGTCATTACGACGTTTGAGCTGGTTCTCGACCTCAGCCCATGCATTACGTACCTTTTGTTCGTATGTCACGAACAGATTGTAATAACGTACGGGTATAGCTACAATCACAATGACAACAACGATTAAAATTAGCCATTTCAACCATCGCATGTTACCTCCTCGGTTTGAAGAATAAACCTTCCATAATGTATTACCAAATTACACTTATACATGGATTGTCAACATTCCAAAAATTTCACCATAATGCGTGCGATCTGTTCCGCATGCGTCTTTATCATCATATGGCCTGCACCT
>Ga0209410_1000087_pt1 | contig 35862 bp, 22 predicted proteins | sample Mar14436cmmetaG_FD_184135 | JGI IMG/M metagenome (GOLD analysis project Ga0209410, IMG submission 184135) | Marine hydrothermal vent microbial communities from Guaymas Basin, Gulf of California to study Microbial Dark Matter (Phase II) - Marker... ... | reverse complement strand
ATATCTATAAAATCAAGAAGTTAAAATAGGCTTGATGGACATTTAATCTGTGGGTGACGGGCGTGCCGATAACCAAGGTTAAAGAGGTTGTTGAGGAGAAAGGTGTCAGTATAGCTAAGAGGGGGAGGGGAACCCCCGTAGCCTCAGGAAAGCTTCATCTTGACCCCAAGAACCCCCACATATCCGAGGTTATGATTGTTAGGGACCGGCGTGGAGAGGCCCAAATATTAAAGGGGAAGGTTGAGGCCGTTAAGGCCGCGGTTGAAGAGGGACTCAAACTCCTCTCGAAATCCAACCTCAAATCTGTAAGGTGTATGCTCTCCAAGCTCGAGGATGTTGAAGTCCCCGTCCTCTTTTTGGAGAACCATGAGTACGTGCTCGATTTAGCCTCCGACGGCGAGGAAAAGACGCTTCAGATCGACATCGACACCATAGATGAGGTCGACCCGGAACTACGTAAAGGTCTCCCAGTACTCTATGAGGTCGCTCTCTTCGTAGAGTTGTGTAGATTATCCGGGCTTGATGCTGGGGAGTCATTGGTGGAGGCCGTGGGGCTCTACGAGAACCTTGAAGAGAGCAAGGTTCACCTCTTAAGGATGATACTCTCAGAGCCCAAGATAGATAACGGCAAAATCTTCCTGAGGTTTCTGGAGGACTCGGCGGGTAAACCGGAAAGCGAGAAGCGGAGGCTTGCATCTTGGCTGAGAAGCCGAACGCTCATCGAGTTGCCCTACAACGCGGAGAAGGTTAGAGCCGCCATCCAGGAGGAGAGCGACCTAGCCTCCTTGAGGAGAAGAATATACGACGCGATTAGGGAGACCTACTTCGAGCCGCTTGACACGGCGAACGCCGAAAGGGTTGCGGACCTATGCCACGAAAGGGGGATCCGCCTAGTCTCTGGAAGGTTCAGCAGAGCCTTCTACATAGAAGCCTTGTTGCTCGCGAACTCAAAGGTTTTGGAGACCAAGCATATCCGGGACGAGATAGAGAGGCTTGAAGCCCTCTTCAAGAAGACCAAGTTCGACTTGGAGACTCCGATCCTAAGAGAGAAGGAGGTAAGCCTCGAAGCCCTGAGCGGCGAGCTCCAGAGGATAGTCAACCTGAAGGCTGAGGGAAGGGTCTCCGAGGCCCACTGCATAGGAGCGATAGAGAAATTTAAGGAAGCCCTCCGGGAGTTCGAGTCTCAAACGATGGAGATGCTCGACAGGGTCCAAGCCTCCGAGAGCTCCCGCATCGTTGAGGCGCGGGGGGAGAAGGGGAGCCTAAGCCCAACATGGGAGCGGCTCCTCCACGACAGGAACGAGATAAGCGAGAAGATCAACCGGCTGAGACGTGCAGTCTTCGACTTGGAGGCCGCCGTGTCCAGGTCTCCGAAGGTCGACCCGGCTTTCCTAGTCTTCTTCCAGAGAGTATCCGGGACGGGCTCGATAAACATAGGTCTCCTAAACGAGCTGAAGGACCCGTTCTTCAGCGAGGACGAGGAGGTTCACGAGCTGATAAGGGGAGGCGGCCACAACTTCTATGTGACGCCGAACTTGAAGGCTTGGCTGAGGAGATGCGACGACTGGATAGAGGCTCTTCCAGCCTACAGCGCGTACAGGATAATCCCGGTTGAGGGGGGCAGGTATAAGGTTGAGGTTTGGGTTCAACGGGCGATGCTGGAGGAGATGTACAGGCGACACGCGGAGGACTGGGCTCTCAACATAGAGGACGTTATGAACCGGGAGCACGTGGCCATCGCTAGGGAGATTCTCGTAGACCTCATGGGACTGGGCTCCGAAGTCGAACGGACGATGAGAAAGCTCGGTCTCAACCGTGAGGAGGCGATTCGAGAAGTCTCGAGAAGGCTTAATCTTGTTGAAGAGACTGCGGGTTTGGCGGCTCTCGTCGAGGGTACATACCTGAACCTCTGTCTTGAGGTTGCGAAGAAACGGCAAGACGAATCTGTAAGCAGAATGGATGCCTTAAGGATGGTTATCGATGAGGACCGGAGTGAAGGGAACCTCGTGGCGCAGGTTATAGAGGCGGTAACTTCGGGGAAACCCGTCCGCGAAGCCATAGACGAGATTGTGAAGAGAAATAACCTCCAGAAGAGGGCGGAGGCTCTGAGAGGTTTAGCCCTGAAGAGGCGTAGGGGGCTACCCAGCGTCCACGTCTTGACGACGTTAGGGCCGGGAGAGACCGAGATAAACGTTAAAAACTGGCTTGAGGAGTCGATGGCTCTCTTCAACGTATCACGCTTCTACAACCTCGAGGATAAGGTTCGACGCAGAGTTGAGGATTACCAGAGAAGGTTGATAGCGATCGGGAGGAGACTCGTCAAGGAGCTCGACCTAGAGGGAGACCTCTTCCAAATAATGAAGGAGGAGGGCCTCCAGCTCGGGAGAAAACCGGACGAGTCGAGAGGTATACTGAAGCTGATAGCGTCCTACCCTGAGGTAGCCTCAGAGGTCTCCAAGATAGCCCTCCTAATCGAGCATGAGGAGAGAACTGGAATTAGGGAGAGGGACCCCGAGAACGCTGAGGAACCCGAGATCGTCCTCAAGTACATCAGAGACCATCCGGAACTCGAGGAAGAGGCCGTCGAGAAGGTGATTGAACGTAACGGCCTCTGGAGGGAGGTTGAGACCTACGCGGAGAAGCATAAAACCTCCCTGAAGGAGGCCGAGAAGGCTGTGGTCTCGTCGAACCCCGCATACTCGATGGAGAAGGAGAGCCTCGTAAAGTCCATAGCTCGTGAGAGGGTTCTCAAGTCGCTCGGGCTCGCCGGGGAGGTCTGGAAGTACCTGAAGAGCCATCTCGACAGGACGCTCGCCTTAGTCACGGCTAGGAGGGAGATAATCGGGGAGAACAACCTCTCGCATGAACTGAACAACCCGAAGTTCAGATACGACGCTTCAGGCCCATTCAAGAAGTTCAACCTTCTATACACGCCTAGCAGGGTTGACCTTGGACCGGAGGAGGTCAGTAGCGTCCGAAACCTGCCGAAATGGGTTGGAGGCTGCGACGTAGAAGCGATGAATGCCGGGAAATCCTTGTACAGCCTCTACAACCGAGCCGGGGTCACCGCGGTTGAGGCTCCCGACCTAGCTGAGTTCCTGAAGGTTGGAGAGAACGCCTTCTCTCGAGGAGGGGTCTTCTACATCTCCCTCGTAGCCGGGGTTAACATAGACGCGTTGGGTATAGGGGACTTCGAGTTCTTCAGGGATCAGTGGAACATGAGAGGAGACAGGATTGTTCTGCCTACCGGAGAGACCTACGGCGGCTTCTGCGTCCCCAAAGAGTTTTCGCTCCTCAACGCCATGATCATGGCGGCTGTGAGTGAGAAGACGTCGGACGAGATCATGGACGGGTTCGGAGTTCCAAAGGAGCTGAGGCCCAAGATTGTCGAGGACCTCCGGAGGCTCCTCCGGATGAAACTTGACTGTGAGGACCAGATAGAATGGGAGGAAAAGGCTAGGGCTTTCCTCTCTGAGAGGCTTGGGGAATATTTCTCAGCTCTAGGCTACCAAGCCTACCTGTCTCGTTTACCCCAGCTCGCCGAGACCCTGGAGAAGATAGGCATCCTAACGGTCCGAGACGAGGAGCAGAGACGTATAAAGTACCGCTTGACCGCATGGGTGAACAAGAAGATGCTCGGCCTCGAGGAGATAAACCGGATAGGGCCTTTCCGGAAGGTCTACCTCATAAAGCAGCTACTGAACGAGGCGAGGAGAAAGAACCCCAAGGTGGCGCCGGACCACAAGGTAATCGGCGTGATGTCCGTCTCGTACAAGGAGGGCGGAAGGAAGGACGGGAAGGAGATACCGATCTCTGATGTCAGGTTCAGCGCGGGATGTAGAAAACTCGAAATATACGCGGGCACCGCCGAGGAGCATCTCCTCAAGGACATAGACCCTGAAGGCCGTGAGATATTAAGGGAGATGTTCAAGGACTTCAAGCCTCCGGCTGACATAAGGATCGTCGGAACCTGCACGAGCATGAATGTGCTGAACTATGTGCCGAAGTCGGGTTTGAATGAGGTGAAAGAGTGGGTTCACCGGAGGCTTCTGGAAGCCGGACTCACCGACCCCCTAATCACATCGAACTCCATAATCTATGGGGGAGACTTAGAGCGGTGGGTAGGGATCAAGGAGCTCCCCGAGGAAGAACGTAGAGCCTTGATAGAGGAGATCGGCGGCAAGATACATCTCCTCGTCTTGGACCGTAGAGGGGTCTACAGAAGCTATGAGGAGGCCATCCAAGGGGTAGACTTCATAGACTTGGGCATACCTGACCCTGAACTCCTCGACCTCGTGGACAACCTCCCGAAGATGCTCTATTTAATGCGTAAAGGTAGACCGAACAGCGCCCTAGTCTTCGCGGACGGAACCTCCGGAGCTAGAAGGAGAACATTCTCCTTCAGGTATGCGAACAGCAAAAGGAAGGTTAAGGAGCTCTTCGCCCTCGACGAGAGAGCGGTCTACGGAGCCTTAGGGTTGGGACAGGAGACAGTGGAGAAGTGGCGCCAAGAGATGATCAGAGACCGTAGGAACGCTGAAGCCCTCTACAAGGCTCTGGTCGAAGGCAGGTATGAGGAGGCTGAACGCGTCTACAGGACGATCAGAGAGCAGATAATCCTCGAGAGGAGACACGAGGAGGCCGTGGAGGAGGAGATAACTGCAAGGAGACTGAAAGTCCCGGAGAAGATTCAGAGGTCCTACCGTTACGTATCGAGGGCTCTGGGCAACGTTAGGATGGGGTTGCCCCTCCACCGCCTCGACTTCGGGACTTGGCTGATCCTCGGCGGAATGTACCTCCTAAACGGGAAGGCAAGCCTCGAGGAGATTGTTTCCGCAAGGATGAAGTTTGAGAGGGCGGTAGCTGGGGCTCCTAGGAAGGGAGGGAGCGATGTCGAAGGCTTCACGGAGGAAGAAGTGGACGAAATCCTAGAACTCTTCGTTAAGCCTAAGTATGTTCCGCCTCCCGCGGCCGAGTACCGTGAGGTCAGAACAGGGATAGCCGGCTCCCTGAAGGCCGTGGAAGAGACGGTCTCGATCTTAGAGAAGAGGGAGGCTAGGAGAAGGCAGGCTATGAGGGCTGAAGCCCTGCGGAGCCGTATGCGCGGTTTCCTCTCGGTTGAGAGGGAAGTCAAGGAGGCCGTCGAGAAGCGCGACCTCGAGGAAATCTACAGGAACGCCAAGAAGCTCTTAGGTAACGGTAGAGAGCCCGTTGGGCAAGAAGACTTCGGAAAGTTTCTCGGCTGGACTAAAGGAATGTTCACTCTCCTAATCGATGTTCTCTCCCCTGAACCCTCCGCGAGGAGGCGCGTAGAGAAATCTGTAAGCGCCCTCTTCAGCGGGGGAGAGATCACCTTAGAGGCCTACAGAAACCTAGCGGCCGAGATGGCTAAGATGGCTGAGCTCGCTAAGGGCGACAAATCCATACTTGAGGAGGTCGCCAAAGCCCTTGAGCTCTTGGACATATCTCTTCTGCTCGAGAAGACTATGGATGTGGATGACCCCCACGCCATGACCATTGAGCTGGCTAGGTTCTTCGATGCAACCCTCAACAACCACATCTTCGACTACATCCCCTACCATTATCATAGGCAGAGAGGTGTAGGCTTCGAGGTTTACAACCGCCGGGAGAAAATTGAGCTTGCCGTGAGGAGGCACAGGTGGCTCTACACCAAGTGTAGACACCTGATAGTCACGAAGACCGAATTGAAGAACTTCAGTCCAGAATACTGCGACGCTTGGCTTGGAGACGCAGATAGGAACGTAACGGGTCTGGGGATAAACCTCACGGACGAGGCTGAACGGTTCTGGTTCAGCTACGCGAGGCTGAGGGACGCCGTCGTCCTTCTCCATGAAGGTTATCCGCCTCCGGAAGTCTTCAAGAACCTTGATCCATCCGCCTTGAAGTGTGACGAGAGGACGAACGTCGTCATAGTGTACCCGCACGGAAACACCACTGTTCCGGTGGCTCTAGAGCAGAACCCCAAACTAGTCAAGGAGAAAGGTGTAAACCTCATGCTTACAGCGTTCCCGAAGATCGAGAAGGACGAAAGGTACGGGTGTGAGGTTCTCCACGTCCTAGACGGGTTCACCTTCCTCTCGAAAGAAGACTACTTAGCCGCCCTGCTGGCTTCAGGCCTCAAACGTGAAGAAGCGGAGAAGAAGGCGTCGGCCGTGGGCTCCAAGGGAGTATTAGCGCTCTTCAGCTTCAGCAGGCCAATAGTGGCCCACGGAATCTTCTTCCATTTCACGCATCCTCTGAGGCCTGAGATAGAGTTCGTTAGAGCCCCGTTGATCCAGCCTCTAGTCTGGGAGGCGGCTACCTACCTGAAATGTAGGCTTCCAGAGATGTTGAAGGGAAGCGGGATAAGGACGGCTGACCAGTTCAACTGGTACATGGACCAGACGGCCCGCATGTCTGAGGCTGAAGCCAAATCTGAGATAAGGAGGATGCTCCTCGACTTCTCGGAGTCCCATGGAACAGTGATCATAAAACCCGAGAAAGAGTCTGGTGGGAGAAACGCCAAGGTGATCCAGATACGTAGGGACGGGAAGGCTCTAGAGGAGAACCTAACAGAGGCGGTTAACCTGATCTACGAGATATCGAAGAGCGACAACGTTGTGGTTCAGGAGTTCCTCAAATCCTACGTCAGGAGGCTCTACACCCCCGAGCTCTTGGAGAACCTTGTTGAGAGGTTCGCTAGGCTGGGCGTCCCGGTTCAGCTCTACAGGGACCCGCAGACCCCGCTCTTCTCGTACTTCAGACAGATACTCGTCTTGGGGGAGAGAGGATACGAGATTTCCCACAACATAACGGTGATCGGCACTTCCGGCGTCGCCAACGTCGGGCAGGGAGGCCTCCTCTACGAGTACACGGACGACATAATCAACCCGAAGTATCGGGAGGACCTGCGGCGTGAGATAACTAAGGCCTCCTTCAAGTCTCTGGAGGCCCAGAGGCGTTATCTGAGGAAGCACTGGAAGGAGATACTGGAAGACTACTTGAAGATACACCCGGAGTTCTCCGAGAGGCTCAATTTCAGGGTGATCAAAGACTTAACGGGCTTCGACAACCGGGACATACCCTACGAGATGGGTGACTACATGCCGGTCTTCCTGGTCGACGAGAACGACAACCTAATCCAAATCTATGACGAGGATTCGGAGAGGCTCATCCCATTATACGACAAGGATGGAAAACCGACCCCAGTCCAGATATACGACAAGGATGGAAAACCGGTTCCTAGGGTGGACGAGAACGGAAACCCCATACCCATCCGCCTCTTCGACGAGGAGGGGAGGCGCATACCCCTCTTCGACGAGAAGGGCCGCCCAATAAGCTCGCTGATAATGTACAAGATAGAGGCTAACCCTGGAGCCGGATTGTGGAGGCCGCACAACGATCAGCTCCCACCACACAGGAAGGGTGAAGGGGTCTACATAATCTTCAGGTGCCTAGGGGAGAGAGCCTCCATATACAAGAGAAAACTTGAGGCCATGAAGGTTAAGGATGTTGAACCGGAACTCCGGGAGCCAGCCGTATACATCGAGAAGGCGGCTCGGTCGAGCTAGGCTGTAAGCCGGAAGAAATGTCTGGAGGACCCCTTTGGGGGTGAAAGGCAAACCCGAAGAAGAGGGCATAAGCGAGCTTTTGTTAGGCTACTTAGAGGATGAGGTCTTCGGGCGCCTGGGGCAGTCCAGCCTCGAGGCGATCAAAAGAAGGGCGTTGGATCCTTCTGGAGCTGAGGCCTTGAAACGTTGGATCGTGGATTCCCTGCTCCGTGAACGGGATAAAGTCTCTAGGAGAACCTTGAGGAGAGTCGATCTGGAGGCCGCCTTCTCAGACAGGGCGTTCTTAACTAGGATATCGGAGGTCGCTCTTGAGCGGCTTAGGTGCGGACCGAACGCTCCTACGCTCAACATAGAGCCTAAACGGCTCAGTACGGAGGAGACCCAGAAGATTCTCGGCGAGGGAATAAACTTCGGCTTGATCTTCGGGGCTGAATCCATATACTTCCAGGACGTTGTTCTGGCGTTTCAGGTTGACGAGTTCTCTTCTAGGCCTCTTCGAGGCGGGAAGGTGAACGTTTTAGGTGTTCATCTCGACTGGTTAACCGAGAAGGGGGAGGCTGTTAGGGCTCTACTCGTGGATGAGTCTTGGCGTGTCAAGGAGGTCGGTTTTGAGGCGGCGGTTCCACTCCACGTGGTGCAGACTCTCCACCTGCCCTTCTCGAGGGAGACCGATCTGCATAGAAGGCTCTCGGACACCTTCAGAGACGCGGGGATCGTCCAGGTAAACCCTTACGAAGCGTCTGAGAGGGCTGACGACAAGGCTTGGACGCATGAACTCTGGCTACGGTGCAGATTGGAGTCCCCGGCTTTCAGGCTCATACCTAAGTCGAGCCTCCTAAAGGACACCCTAAAAATGTTAGAGGCCTTCATAGAGGATTTGAGTCTGAGAAGAAGGCAGAGGAACATAGGGATCTTTATACAGCCCAACAAGGGGACGGAGGGCTGGATGGTTGAGAGGTTCAAGTTTGACGTTTACCGAGGCGGGATTGGCGTAGAGCATCCAGCCGCCAAACATATCGCCGCCATACTCCAGCTGGACGATGTGCTCCTGAGAGAGGAAAGGGGCAACGTTCGGTTCTCCCCACTAAGAGAACCGGAGGAGACAAGGGACCTCAAACACATAAGCCTACGCATAAACGTAGCCTGGAATGGCTCAAGATTCGTAGCGGAGTCTGGTTACGCCCAAGTCTCCGAGAAGCTCGTGGCTTCGCGGGGTCGGGGCGGAGAGATAGTCGATCTACACAAAGCTTTAAGAAACCTCTACTACCGGAGCGGTGGAGAATGGATCAGGCTGAACGTTACCTCGAAGGATGTGAGGAGGATCAAACGTGCGGCTGAGGCCGCCGCCCAAGCCTTGAACTCAGGCTTACCAGAGGAGGATTCTCTAAAGATGGTCGGCGTAGACATGGTTCTCGAAGTTCCCGGCGTCGACGAGCCCATCTTGCCGGTTCTTCTGGAGGCGAACCCTCGGCCGGCTGGGCTCAACCACTCGACCAGCCTAGAGGATGAAGTAGACGCAGAGCCTAAACTCATGGTGAGCTCAGCCATCTTCAGGGCAATTCGAGCGATGAGGCGGAGGCTCCTCCACGGTGAGGGGCCATGATCTTTGGAACGTGCCGGCTGGTCTAGGGTGAGAACACTCAAAAAGGAGGACGGTAAACGCTAAATTGGTTCGTCCAGAAACTTTAACAAGAAACCTCTAGGGATGGGATGGAGCCGTGTCTGCGGGTTCTCGATGCGGGTCGATCGTAGCTATGCCTGTTAAGGAGTGGATCAGGAAGCTGGAGCATCCTTTGGACCCCGAGCTGAGAGAAGCCTTCAGGAGAATCTACGGGGACGAGGAGGACGTTATCGAGAAGAGAAGACGCCTCTACCTCGAGGCCCTGAAGGAGTTTAGCGAGGCTTACGGCTCCGGCTCGGAGGTTGTGATCTCTAGGGCGCCCGGCCGGGTGAACCTTCTAGGCCGCCACACCGACTACATGGGAGGGTTCGTCAACCCCATGGCCACTGACACCGAAATCTTCGCTCTGGTGGAGGCGAGGGACGATGACTGGGTTCTCCTACGTAACATGGACCCGAAGTATCGGCCTAAAAAGTTCAGGATCGGAGATGAGATGCCGCCGAGGAAGATCGTGGACCTCGACGACTGGGACCGTTGGACAGCTGAGAGGTTCAGGGAGAGGATGCGCCGGGGGGAGAACCTCGACTGGGACGACTACATTAAAGGGTTAACCGTATACTTCCAGGAGTATTACAGGAGGGCTGACGGAACATTCGCGAAGAGGATTAAGGGCATGAACGTGCTCGTCGGAGGAGACCTTCCGCCGCGGAGAGGTATGAGTTCGTCTTCAGCCCTCGTGATCGCCGTAGCCGTCGCCATGAAGGAGATAAACGGGATCGAGATGCCTGTTGGAGAGTTCATCGATAGAGTCGGATACTCGGAGTGGTACGTGCTCACCCGGGGAGGGTCAGCCGACCACGCGGCGATCACCCTCTCCAAGCGGGGCATGATCTCCCATATAGGCTCTCTACCCACAAGGGTTGAGGATGTCACCTACGCACCGTTCCCGGAGGGCTACTGCGTTGTCATAGTGAACTCCGGCGTGGAGAGACCTCAAGACGACGAGGCGAAGAACTACCTACGCGTCACGGCGGCCGAGTATAGGCTGGCCCTCCTCTGCATAAAGAGCCTCTACCCGGAGTATGCCCAGAAGCTCGTCTGGCTACGCGACGTGAACACGAGGAACCTCAAGGTTGACTTGGCTAGAATATACGAGATTTTGAGGTCTCTCCCGGAGAGGGTGAGCCGAAAAGAGCTGAGAAAACGCATATCAGACGCCTACCAGGAAGAGTTGGACGCCATCCTATCGAACCATAGAGAGCCAAGAGAAGGTTACAAGCTGAGGCAGAGAGCCCTCTTCGGATTGGCAGAGGCGGAGAGAGCCGTGGTCTTCCCGGAGTTTCTAAAGAGAAGGGACATAAAGGGGATACTCAAACTTGTAAAGAGGTCTCATGACGGTGACAGAGTGGCGAAGTTCGACAGGGAGGGAAATAGGGTTCCCTGGAACCCCGGAGCCTTCAGCACCGACGAGAGGCTGGACAGGCTGATCGCAACCCTCAGGAACCGCGACTCCACTCCGGAGGAGATCGAGGAGGCTCAGCTCTACTGGCAACCCGGAGGCTACGAGAGGAGCATACCCCAAATCGACCACCTCTGCGACATCGTCGACTACGAGTTAGGTAGCTACGCCGCGGCCCAGATGATGGGTGCGGGTTTGGGTGGGGACGTTGAGGTTCTAATAAGAAGAGATAAGGTTGAGGAGTTGAGGAGGATACTGGACAAGAAGTATTTTAAACCTTACGGGGTTGAGCCTAGGATCGCCGTAACCTATCCGGGGCAGGGAGCCTGCCTACTCGGTACGCCTCCAAAAGGTCTAAGTTTCAGCTGAAGCCGCGGGGAATTGAGGAAAAGAAAATAAAAGGGGGCTTTATAGGGACTTTTTCTCCTCCAGCATCCGGTACATCTTGTCCACGAACTTGTAGTAGGACTTCCTCTTCAGTTTGGACGCCGCCGCCTCGTCGATTATCACGGTTACGTCTGGATGTAGCTGAAGGGCGGACGCCGTGACTTGGGATGTCACAGGCCCCTCTATGAGGGCCGCCACTGCGTCAGCCTTCGACTCGCCGCTCGCCAGCAACAGAATCTTCTTGGCCTCGAGTATTGTGCCGACGCCCATGCTTAGGGCGTAGCGGGGGACATCCTCCTCCTTCTCGAAGAACCTAGCGTTGTCCTTTATCGTCTCCTCGGCTAGGGCGACGAGCCTCGTGCGGGAGGCTAGGGAGGAACCCGGCTCGTTGAACGCTATGTGGCCGTCGCGGCCGATCCCCAGTATCTGGAGGTCGATCCCCCCCGCCTTCTTTATCTCCTCCTCGTACTTTTTGCAGAAGGCCTCCACGTCCTTAGCGAGTCCGTCGGGTATGTGTATCTTCTTCGGGTCGACGTTGACGTGGTTGAAGAGGTTCTCGAACATGTAGTAGTGGTAGCTCTGCGGATGGTCCGGGCCTAGCCCATAGTACTCGTCTAGGTTGAAGGTGGTTATTTTCGAGAAGTCTAGGCCTCCCTCCTTGTGCATCCGGATGAGCTCTTTGTACGTGCCGAGGGGTGTGCCTCCGGTTGCGAAGCCAATCACGGAGTCCGGTTTCTCCTTTATCTGCTTCGCTATTATTCTGGCGGCTTCCTTACTCATCTCGTCGTAGTCTTTAGTAATTATCACCCTCATCTTGATCGACCTCTTATCTAACTTAAGGGTTTCTAATCAGTTTTTCCCTAGCTGATCTCTTATTCTTGACGAGCCGAGGGAGGCCGTGAAGGGCCAAGCGGAAATGGCGACGGGGCGCAGTCCTCGTCGTCAGCAAAATCATATCGAAGTAAAACTTATATCTTTCACGTAGATGGTTTAGTGGATCGATTGACCTTGCCGTTTAAGTGGAGTCTAAGGATTTAAGGGAGGTTGGGGGGACGTAACGTGGACGTAATGGAATGGTTTAAGAGAGAAGCGAGAAGAGACCCCAGAAGGATCGTTCTGCCTGAGGGAGAGGAAGAGAGGATCATTAAAGCCGCTGTGATCTCGGCAAAAGAAGGTATTGCCCGTCCCATTCTTCTGGGGGAAAGAAGCCGAATCATGAAAAAAGCCTCCGACTTAAATCTAGAGATCGAAAACATAGAGATCATTAATCCCCTGCATTCTTCAAAATTAGAGAAATATGCGTCTCTGTATTGTAAGATAAGAAAAAGTAAGGGGGTTACGGAGAAATTAGCCAAGAGGATCCTCCAAAAAAACCTTTACTTCGGAGCGATGATGGTTCGAGCCGGGGACGCTGACGGAATGGTTGCGGGCGCAGCCAATCTTACGGCTAGCGTCATAAGGGCCGGTAGGCTTATAATAGGCCTCCAAAAGGGTGTTTCGATACCGTCAAGCTTTTTCATCATGGATGTGCCAGGTTTTGTTGGAGGAGAGAAGGGAGTTCTAATCTTTGCTGACGCCGCTGTAAATCCGGATCCCACTCCTTCTCAGCTGGCAGAAATCGCCATCTCATCCGCGAAAAGCGCTGAAACTCTACTTGGTTGGGAGCCTAGAGTTGCAATGCTGTCTTTTTCCACGAAGGGAAGTGCCCACCACCCGTTGGTAGATAAGGTGGTTGAAGCTACGGAGATCGCAAAGAAGAGGGCTCCCCATTTGTTAATTGACGGAGAGCTTCAAGCGGATGCGGCAATCGTTCCCGAAGTGGCAAGGAGAAAAGTAAAGGAGAGCGATGTTGCTGGAAGAGCAAATATCCTAATCTTTCCTGACCTGAACGCAGCCAACATCGCATATAAGCTTGTTCAATATATGGGGAAGGCTAGGGCGTATGGGCCCATTCTTCAGGGCTTTTCTAAGCCCATAAGTGACCTGTCTAGAGGGGCAAGCGTGGAGGATATAGTGGGAGCCATCGCTATAGTCTGCGTAGAAGCTCAAAGGGGAATGAGCTGAAGATGAAGATTTTGGTCATAAATTGCGGGGGTTCCTCGATCAAATACCATTTTCCGATATGAAAAATGAGGAAGAGCTGGTGGGGGAGAAATCGTGGAAAAGATTGGTGAGAACCGCTCCTTCTTTTCCCAACAGACAAAGAAGGGTAAAACGGAGAAAGAAGTTCCGGTTTCTAACAATCGTCAAGGTTCACAGTTAATCATCCGTTGCCAACCTGGGCCAAAAGACTCAAAGAAAGCAAAATTTCATCTATTCTGTGCTACCGCGTAGAGAGGGGTAAGTTTGATTGTTGGAATCGGAGTAGACTTGGTTAGAATTGAGAGAATGCGAGCCGCTGTCAGCAGGAGAACCGAACGATTTCTAAAGAGAATATTCACCCAGCAAGAAATCGAAGACTGTTATCGAGAAAAGGATCCGTTTCCCCATCTATCCGCGAGGTTTGCCGCAAAAGAAGCGGTATTAAAGGCTTTTGGCTTGGGTTGGGGACGGGGAATAAAGTGGACAGACATAGAAATAACAAAGGATGAATGGGGGGCGCCAAGGGTGAATTTCTTCGGTCTACTAAAGGAAAAGGCGAAGGAAAAAAGGGTAAAGCAGGTAATGTTAAGTCTTTCCCATGAGGGTCAGTATGCTATTGCTTTTGTGTTGCTTACGGGTGGGGTGTGAACCATTGCTCCGTGCGTTATGCTGAACCTTTCTTCATCGCTACTTTTCGCTTGATGTAGTCGATGGCTTGACCAACGGTTATAATTCTTTCAGCTTCCTCGTCAGGAATTTCTATATCGAACTCTTCCTCCATGGCCGCGATTAGTTCAACCTGATCTAATGATTCGAGCCCTAGATCGTCGGTGAAAACGGAGTCTCGGGTTATCTCTTCTTCATCGACCCCGAGTATTTCAGCGATTATTTCTTTCACCCGTTTTTCAATCAACATGCTTCACCCCTTAATATCTGCCTCTTGTTTTCTTCTCAACTTGGCCCTTGATCTTCTTATCAATTTTTCCCTTTCTTCTCTAGTTATCTCATACAACCTCTCATAAAGTTTGATTTCTTCCTCCGTTAAGGTAACCCCTCTTCGGCTCATGACCACCCTTGCGGTCTCAATCATCTTTCTGAGACCCCGTCCCCTACTGAACCTGTTTCTGAAATACCAACAGAAAGACGGAATAAACTTAGGTGTAGCCTCACCGCCTGCGAGGACGTTGCTCATGACTCCTATGACTGTTCCTGTATTTAGCAGGCAGCCGATGCTAGTTTTAGCGTGGTCGCCGATAAAGCAACCGAGCTTCGTTATGCCGGAATCAATAAACTTCCCCTTTACGTAAACTTGCACCGAGCTGTAATCGTTTTTTAGATCGCTGTTCGTTGTCAAAGCGCCTAGGTTCACCCACTGGCCTATGTAAGCGTGCCCTACAAAACCTAAATGCCTCTTGTTGGTGTAGCCTTGAATGATCGTCTCTTCCACTTCGCCTCCTATCCTGCAGACGTCTCCGAAGCTGCATCCCTCACGAATCTGGGCTCCAAAGATTCTGTTGTCCCTGCCAAGGTAGCTCGGCCCCTCAAGCCTCGAGATCGTCTGGACGTAGCTGTCCTCCCCTATGTAGATCGGGCCTCCTCTAACGTCTATCACGACGCCGGCCTCTATGAAGGCGCCTTTGGCCACGTAAAGGTTCTTCGGGTCTCCGTAGATCACGGCTCTCTCGTCGATCTCCCCTTCGGGTTCACCCTTAGCCACTATGCTGAACTCCTCCTTTATGAGTTCGCCGTTGTGTTCTATGAGGTCCCAAGGGTACTCCAGCAGTGTAAGGCCTTTGACCTCCTTGAACTCGGCTTTGCCTTTGAGGGTTAGGAGAGAATCTTTTGTCAGGGGAGTTAGGAAGAGGTCACCATGTTCTCTGCAGAGCTCGCTCTTAAGGGAGATGAGGACGGGCTGTCCGTCCTGAAGAGCAACAACGTTCTTGCCGACGGAATGCTGGACGACTTCTTTGAGCCGCTCTGAGGGGAGCAATCTACCGTTCACGAAGACAGTGTCGTCATCTAAGGCGTCAACATCGTTGACCGGGGCTCCAAGCTTCTTTGCAAAGACCGGGGCCAAGTAGTCTCTTGTAAAGTAGACCTTCTTGGCTTCTGGGTAGACACGGCATATCTTCTTGTGGAGCTCGTCAATCCCGCACCTCAGATCGTAGACGGGTCTCGTGTAAGTTAGTGGTAAGAAGTTTTCGTATAGATCGTCCTCAAAGAAGGCCAGATTCATCTTCTTCACACCTTGACTATTAGAAGCGTAGATTATAGTAAGTTTTTCTTAAAAGTCTTTCTGTTACTGTTAGGGACGTGGCAACATAAGCTAAAACGTTTTTAGGTTATAGAACTATTCTCTTAACGTGTTACGGTTCTTTTTGACTAAAAATCACCTAAAGAGGCTGGAAACCATTCCCGATGGGGAAACGAAAATTAAACATAAATCCTGAACTCGAGAGATGGAAGGAGAGAGGTCATAGTTGAGAAGAATCCCCCAACGCTTCTAACCGGCTGACCATAGACCTCCACCTTAACAGTATCAACTGGGATGTGGCAACTTTTGCTATCTCTCTCCCCCTAAGCCCTTATATAATAGCGGTGTAGATCAACTTAACGTGCGACCGGACTTGAACTTAGAGATGGTCTCGTCGATCCTCTTTCTGTTAAGAATTTTCATGACAGGCTCCATAGTGATGACGAAGTCCGTGATCTTAGATTTAAGCAATCTTTTAAGGTCTTTTTCAGAGGGTTTCTCAAGGCGGAAGACAACGTTTCCATGCAGGAAGAACTCTAATCCAACCCTATGTTTAAGGTGGAAGGCCCTCTTATCGCATGGTTTAGAACATTTCTCGAGCCTCTTCTCTCCTAAGAAACGGGCGGTGTGGCATTTCCTTGTCAACGTGACGATGGCCAAGTAGAGGTATACGTTAACGTTGAACCCTTTCTCGGCTAGTTCAGCTAAAGAGTTGAAGCTTCTAGGTATCCAATCCACGTCTACGCCTTGTACTCCAAGCCCGCGGAAGAACTTTGCGGTCTCATCATAGTTGAGGTTCGTCTGGGAATAGAGCTCCTCCGACCGTCTTCTCCAGACTTTCGTGTAGATGACGAAGCCCGGATGACGGAGAAGTTCGCCAAGGCTGAATTCCAGCCAAGGACACCTCGCCGGCATATAGACGAGCTGTCTTCCCAATATGGGCTTCAACCTCGGATAGGCTGTTAACACTCTAAGTGCGCCTAGGTCGTTGACGACTACGCTGACGTCTCCCGCGGCGTTGAGGAACTCGAAGTGCTCCTTCAACCTCCTTATGCCTTTATCCGTAACTCTGGGAGTCACGTAGACGAATTCCTTCCCGTGTTTCTCAGCTATCTCGTACGCCTTCTGCAGCTCGGGGAGGCTCGGTATCTTGACCTCGCAGAACTCCGGGCCGAACCTGACCCTGTCGCATCTGCTCTTAGCCGCTTCCTTCAGTAACCTTACGCTGTCAGTCTGGACCGAGAACCTCAACTTCGAACCCTACTCTTAACTATGGATGGCTCATACCTGTAGGGAGCGTTAAGGAGAGGAGCAAAGAAGCATCGTTGAGGTTTGCAGAATGTATCCTGATAGAACCTGTGCAGGTTCTTGAGCCTAGACGTTTCGAGCTGGATGCGTCTCCGTTCTTTGGAAGCCTCTTGACGGATTAGAGATAAAGGCCCAAAGGCGTAGTTTAAATCCCTCTTCAATTCGCTGAGCAGCTTATGGAAGCTCTTCCGCTTCAATCTGCCGCCTTCACTCCATATCTTGTCTACGAGTGTTCGGATAACTCTCGTCGCCGTCTCCTGCTTCAACACGTCGAGGAACCTCCCCACAATCTTTAGACCGGCGACTCCAGTTCGAATCAAGGCTGGAAGATGGCAAAGGCTGCAGATTGTGAAGGCGTCCATGATCGGCCACCTCCCCAAGTAACTCTTCGTGTTCACGTCGTAGATGTCGTAGAGGAACCTGCATGGAGTTAGGGCCGGTCTAACCCGTCCACCGGGACTTCCCGTCTTCAGTTCACTGCTAGCCTTCCAGAACTTTGTTGTTCCAAAGTGGTAAAGGTAGCAGTTCCCGTTAATATTCGAGCATCCGCCGTAGTAACAGAAGACCTCGATGTCAACCTTGCTGTTTTTAACGATCTCTGATATCTCGTCGAGGGTTAGGTGCCTCTCCAGAACAACCCTGCTGAACCCTAGACTTCTCAGGAACTCGACGGTCTCGCTGTTCATCGAGACGAAGTATGTGCTTGCGATGAGTTGGACATCCACATCCATCTCCTTCACGATCGACAACACACCTATGTCGCCTATGATCAACCCGTCTACTTCCTTCTCGACGATCGAGGCGACATGGTTCTTCATCTCCTTCTCCAACTTGTCGGACATGAAAGGCTCGTTGACGACAACGATCACCTTTACGCCTTCATCATGCGCGTACTTCACGATCTTCTCAAGCTCGCTGTATGAGGGGAGCTGAGCTGAACTCTTACCTGGACCACGATACAGAATGAATGAACGATACTTTGTGGGTAGAGCTACGCCGCAGTACACCTCGTCGGCTCCGGCAGGTATCACCCTAGAGGCTCCCTCAAGGGAGTTGACCGGAGCCATTATCTTAGGCTTCGACCTATTCAAAGGGGATTACCCCTCGCCCTTCATCGCTTCCTTAAAGACGCGGTTAAGATTGTCCTCTGCGCCGGAACTTTAGGACCAAAACTACTATTACTATCGCTACGATGCCTCCTACCGCAGCCTCGAAGATGGGGAACTTCCTCTGATGCGCCGTGAATGAGTACCAACCCGTAGAGTACGGCGCATAATTCTCGGTTCCGTCCCAGTACGCCCTAACCGCCCACTCACCGAAGGTAGACGGCTTATACACGATGGAGAATGTTCCATCAGGCTTCGTGATCGCGGATTTAATCTCGGAATAACCCAGTTCGGCTGGGGTGTCGAATTCGAGGATCACCGGCATGCCTCCAAGCGGGACCTCTGAGTCGTTTACGATCGCCACGAGTCTGCCGCTGATCTCCAAGGTCTCTCCTACGGTGAGCTCTGTCCTCGATAGGGTTATGTATATTCTAGTTAGGATTATGGGTGGGAGAACTGTGAAGTTCACCATGTCTGTGGTGTCGCCGTAATAGTTGTCGTTCCCGGGCCACGAAGCGTATACGCGCCAGACGCCCTCCATGTCAGGCGTGAAGGTATAACTGTAGAAAGAGCCCCATCCAGTCACCTCAGTCCACGTGAAACGTTGGAAAGATGTTCCATCAGGCCTAATGAAGGTCAGGGTCACAGGAACCTCTATATAAGGCGTGATGCCTCCAGAAACTGTCACGTTGAGGCCTAGATGAACCTCCTGGGGGCTAACATCGCAGGTGAGGGTTGTAGACTGCTTCTCAGCGCTTACCGGACTGGAGATGGCTCCGAAAGAGACGGCGGCCGCAGAAGCCATCAACAGAATCGCGAAAAACGCCTTAACGGACCGATCTGAGACCCACACTCCTCTTCCCTCTCTAAACGAAGATTTAAACTGAAACGCTGATAGTAGACATAGCTCTAAAGGTTTCAAGCTCTAATAAGTCTTTCGGCGGCCTAATACAATCATTTTCTCTTTATTTTTCCAATATTTTCCATGCAGATGGGATAATTGAAGGTTTTTGGAACATTGTGTCGGTTTACATAATTTATCAGCTGACAAGACCGCAAAAACTTATAAGGGCCGAGTAAAGAATAGACTAGGAAAGTTAAGGGAGGAAACATGTTGTCTAAGAGTATTAGTGCTGGGGTTGCGCGTGTAAATATTACGCCAAGCGTTGGGTTTGACAACATGGGTGACTACTTAAGGCTTAAACCGGCCATCGGAGTAGGCAACGAACTTTACGCTAAAACCTTAGTCTTCGACGACGGTGAAAACCGGATTGCCATAGTGACAGCTGACATCATAGGCTTTCCAGAAGACCTAGTGAACGATATACGGGGGCGAATCGAGCAGCTCACAGGAATCAAGGGAAGGAACGTTCTCCTCAGCGCCTCTCACACCCACTCCAGCCCAGCCGTCACATCGAAGGATAAACCTTCACGAGAGTACCTCGTTGAATTGGCGAAGAAGATCGCCGGAGCGGTCTACATGGCGGATCAAAACAAACAGGAGGTGCTCGTCGGCGCAGGAGTCGGCGAAGCAAAAGTTTCCATAAATCGGTGGCAGAGGACGCCTACAGGCGTAAGATGGGGCCCCAACCCTGACGCTCCAGTGGACCACTCTGTAGGTGTGCTTCGGGTGGATAAGCTCAACGGTGAACCGCTCGCCATACTCGTTAACTACGCTTGCCACCCATCCATTATGGGCGCGGACAACCTTCTCTACTCGGGCGACTACACCAGCTACGTCCAAAGTGTAATCGAGAAGGTTTACAACGGGGTGACGGCGCTCTTCAGCACAGGGGCTGGAGGAGATGTCAAGATAGCTGTGCTCACCGAGGACGGCTCCCAGTTCCGCTACACAAACCTAGAAGACTGCCGCCGTTACGGAACGATAATCGCCGCCGAAGCCATCAAGGTTGCAGAGAGCATTAAAACTAAGCCCGTCAAACGGGTAAGCGCGCGGACCAAGCGCGTAGACCTCCCGCTTGTCTCTCTCCCCAGCCCAGAAGATGTAGAAGCTGAGCTGTCAAGGATTAAGAAGCAAGTCGCCGAGCTGGAGGCTCAGGGAAAAGACGCCTACGTGAAGAGGTTGCACCTTGAGTGGGCGCAGAGAACATTGACTGCTCTGAGAAACAAGACGGCGCCCACTTCGATCCCCGCGGAGGTGCAAATGTTACGGATAGGGGAAGAGATAGCATTCTTCGCCGTGCCCGGAGAGTTATTCGTGGAGGTGGGTTTGAAGATCAAAGAGGCGATGGGGCTACCGGGCTCCTTCGTGGTGGCTTACGCGAACGGCTATATCGGGTATCTTCCGTCTAAGCGGGCTGAGGAGTGGGGATGGTGCGCACATGACGACTCCTACAAGTTATCAACTCGACCCGCCAACTTCTCCGGCCGCATCGAAGACGTACTCGTCGCGGCGGCTAAGGAGCTCCTCTCAGAGAGTTAACGATTGAAGAGAAACGTAGAAGTGGAGTGATGTTGAACCCTCTAAAGGAGATAACAGATATGGCCTCGGAAAGACGTGCGCGTACAGAGATACATTACGGGATGCCTGTTTACGTCGAGTCTAGAAAGCTCCCTGAACTGCCGAGGCGCCCCTCAAAGATCAGGGATGAGGGGGTTCCCGAGGGGAAGTGGCTCCTAGCCGGAGCGGCCCGCGTCGATATAACGCCGTCCGGCCCCGTCACGATGAGGGGTTTCCAGCCTCGACAGTCCACGGGCATCCACACCCGATTATACGTTAGAGCCTTAGTTCTAGACAACGGGGAGGACTCGCTGGCTATTCTCAGCTGGGAGAAACTGGTCCCATACGGGTTTGAGGAGATAGCGAAAATCCGGAGTGAGATCCACGAACGCACCGGAATCCCCGTGCAGAACATTCTCATAAATGCGACGCACACTCACTCCGGCTGTGAGGGGCCTTTCCACGAGGCGTCTGTGGAGGCGGTGACCCAAGCTTGGAAGAGCAGGAGGAAAGCCCGCATAGGGATCGGGTCGAAGATGATCTATGGCATCGGGTCGAACAGGCGTCTGCCCGACGGGAGGGGACTTTGGGGATGCAACCAGCCTAACCCAGAAGCCGTCATGGACAATGAATGCGGCGTGATACGGGTTGAAGACGAACACCGGAACATCATAGCTGTTGCGTTCAACTACGCCTGCCACCCAACGGTTCTGGGCGGCGACAACACCCTCCTAAGCGGGGACTTCGCTGGGATAAGCATGACCGAGATCGAGCGCCAGCTGGGAGGGGAGGCGGTCGCTCTCTTCCTGCAAGGTTGCGCCGGAGACGTTGGAACACACACCTTCAGAAGGAGTAGAACTCCCCCTGAGGCTGAGAGGCTGGGTAAAAGGTTGGCGAACAAAGTCTTGGAGATTCTCCAGCATATCGACGTGACCCGGTGGGTCCGTCTCAGAGGCAAAAAAAGGATGATTGAGCTTCCTCAAAAGCAACCTAATAAGACGGTGCCTAAAACTATTCCTCCAATCACCGGAGAGAAAACCATAAAGAACGAGATACAGGCCCTTGTAATCGACGACGCTGTTATCCTAGCCGTAGGCTCGGCGGAGGCCTACGTGGAGATAGGTCTCAGGATAAAGGAAGCATCACCCTTCAAGCACACCTTCGTCTTGGCGTACTCGAATGGGCCTTGGCTCGGATATTTACCGTCGCCTCATGGCTACGCCGTCAACGACCCAGACGCGAAGGAGACACCGTTCGCTCCTCAAGCCCCGCAAGTCCTAATAGATGAAGCGTTAAAACTGGTCAATGAGATGTATCAAGGTTAATTCCTAGCGGATCCTCCTCGCCCAAGACGCGGGATAACACTCGAGTAGTGTGGTGATTGGTACTAAGGTTGCGTCTCCGGTAGCTGCTGAGTCCGCCTAATAATGTTAGGTCCATCCACTCCCTAGAAAAACCTCACCGCTTTAGTCTTCGCAATCCGCATCAACGCAACTGTTGGGCGGGACTCGAATGCTCCAGTGAAGGCTCATAGGGCGTATGCAAGCCGGACAGACGTACTGATGATGGTGGTGGACTGGCGACAGTTCGGGGAGAACCGGTCTTAACCGTTCTCTCCCCCTTTTTATTTGAAAAAATCTTAAATTAGAAGGAGCTCTCCAAAATCTAATTGGAGATTGGTGTGCATCTAGGGGAGATGACGATTAATCTTCCAGCTGAGAAGGTCTATAGGGTCATCTACAATTATATTAGGGCCGGTTTCATCGAGAGGAGCTTTATTGCGGATTTCTCTGAGCCATCCTATATTAAGGTTAAGCATGGCGGTTCGTCCCTGTTCATCATCAAGATAAGGGTTGTTCCTCAAGGGTCTAAGAGCCGAGTTCTGTTCAACTTTGATTTCAGCGGTCACATCCTCCTATGGCTCCTTGTCCTCTTTTTTGGATGTTTTTTACCTTTTAAATACGCGTTTTTGTGGATATTATTCGGCATCTTCATGTGCTGGGTAATAGTAATGTATATATGTGATCAATATGTGTCTGGGGTTTCTGACCTTCTAAGGACCGTTGAGTATACTGGTGTTGTGCCCGAGTTCAAGCTTGAGGAGGAGCCTAAGCCTCCGGTGGATGTTGACGCCCTTTACCAGAGGCTGATCCACGCATACAGCGCGGTCTACGGCAGAAGTGCCAAGACGGTCGACCGCGAAATACAATCGTACATGAAGAGGGGCCTAAGTAGGGAAGAAGCCATAAAGAGGATGGCTAGGAGGGAGGGCTTCCTCAAAAGGGCTGAGGCAGGACCGAGGCCAAAACCCAAGGTTGAGGAGAAACCCAAACCCTCACCAGACATCCTATACCAACGGTTAATGGACATGTACGGTAGGGTCTATGGTCGTGGTAGGCTCCTCCTAGAACACAAGCTAGAGGAGTACCTGAAGGAAGGCCTAAGCAGGGAAGAAGCCATAAAGAAGCTCGCCGAAAAAGAAGGCCTAACTAACACATGAACAATCCGAGTTTTCCCCTTTAACCTTCCGTAACAACCATCAAGATGATTAAGAGACCATCGTAGATTGAGGATGGTATGGCTGATCCCTATGAGTTGAAGCGGCTTGCAACCAAAACCTTATTTAGTGTATGGTGTTTAGATCGACTTGAAGGTGGATATCAGCCATGACGAACTCGGAGTATTTTATGGAATTCTTGAAGATCGGGGAGAGAAAAGAGAAACCTAGAGATGTAGGCTTAACCATGAGCGGAGACTGGGGTCTAACCATAATGGAAGCCGAGAGGCTGCTCGAGCTAGTCGGCGACTACATAGACCTCATAAAATTCGCCATGGTCACGGGAAGACTCTGCCGCAAAGATTACATAATAAAGAAGAACAAAATCTACGAAAAGTACGATATTATTACTTTCCCTGGAGGAGTACTCTTCGAATGCGCAATCCTACAGAACAAAATCCATGAATTTCTGAGGGAAGCAAGAGAGGTTGGCTGTGGCGCCGTAGAAATCTCGACGAGCGAGATGAGGGCCATGCCTCTGGAGCTGATGTGTAAGCTGACGGAGATAGCCTCGAAGGACTACGGCTTCAAGGTTATAGTCGAGCTTGGGGGAGGATCGTCTCACCACCCCGTAGCTGGATTCAAAGTCGCCGAGACAATCCACGAGATCAACACCCTCCTAAAGCGGGGGGCATGGAAGATCATACTGGAAGGAGATGTTCTCCGATTCATGGGAGCCGGAAAAACCCCTGAGGGAACGAGAGACCTGAAGGCGATAGTTGATGCTGTAGGCCACGAAAACCTCATCTTCGAGACCGGAGGCGATAGAGAATTCACAGAGTGGCTGATAGAGACTTACGGTCCAGAGGTCAATGTAGGCAACGTTCCCATCATGGGCAACCCTATGAAAGTATTCGAGCTGGAGGCCGCCAGAAGAAGAATAGTGCAGACGATCCGAAGCGGCAGGATTCCAGCGGCCGTTTTAAGAATGATATAAATGCGGCGCGGCGAAAAGGGGCAACTTCCCTCCTTAATGAATGTTAATTAGATTCGTAAGTCCATCGTTGAGTATCCGGCTTGAAGTAGAGGAGGGAACGCATCTAAGCAATACCGTAAAACTTAAGTAAAAAATGAAGTTTATTACTGCAGAAGGTTGAGGTCATGACCAGCCGAACTCGTCACATCGTTATTGCATGTTTGGTTTTGTTAATGATTAGTTTAGTTCGGCTCCAGACAGTCGAGGGGGAGACCTATGAGAGCATGCGGATTTACGGCAGAGTTCTCGACATACACGGAAACCCCATCGGAAACGCGACGGTCTTCATCCTCGACTGGACAACCCAGTCCTACGTGGTTACCTCAACAGACCCCGATGGATACTACAACGTAACAGTAGTTAAACGTGACGTAATAGGTAGACATGAATACATCGTGTACGCTTGGCATAAAAACGAGTTAGGAGTCTTCGATTATATTCCCAGCATTTATCCTCAGAACGTTTTAGATTCTGAGAGTAGAGTTAAGGATTCGAAAGAAATAGTCTTCACGCTTACACCTGCGGCCACGATCTTCTTGACTGGAAAGCTGTTCTTTGTTCTGAGTAGGGGTGAAGCCTACTGGTATACCTTTGAGGTGGTGGACGCTGTCAACAAGGAGAGGCTAACCGACGAGAGAAATTCAATATACGTCTACGGCGACCCGCCTTACGGTTATGAGGGAGGAGGAATAGACTACGTCCCAACGGAATTCTTCAACAAAAGCGCTATAGTAATCCCTGCGGACACTCCGGTATACATCAAGGTTAGAGCCAAGTTTTACAGCATCTGGATAGTAAAGCCTCCCAGATACGACATTGTGGAGGGCCTGATAGATAACGATGGTGAACCTTTCAACTTCAGCCAAGGGGAATCCGCAGTCCTAGACCTTAGAATCTACTCTTACAAGACGAGTATAGCCGCGATGAGAGAGGTCATCAGAACCTTCGAAGAGAAATTTGTAGAGATGGAGGCTATAGGTTTCTTCACAGGCGGGGAGAGAGAGGACCTCCGATCGATCTCTGAGAAGATCAGCATGGCGGAGAGGAAGCTTCCACCCTCAACCCCCAACCCGACAGACGAGGATCTAAAGGTTGTACGCTTATTGCTTGAGGAGTCCTACGCCGTCTCGCGGGCTCTTGAATGGCGGATAAACTACATGAAGAGTCTGGCTCAGTCCCACGCTTCTTTCTTCCCATTCTTCTTCGCGGCCTTCACCGTAATCTTCATATCCTTCATATTCGAGGATGAACGGAAGAAGATCGTGGGCTCGTTGCTTTTCTATCCATTCATGATCGTGGCGTTGTATCTCCTGTATCCCGGGATAAGGTTGATGGTTAGAACCGACGTGGTGTTCCACATACCCCTATCGCCTACCGAAAGCCTCAAGGTGGTGTTCCCCGGCTTACTCGTGTTCTTGACCTTAGCCATCACGGCTATAGCCTTGATCCTCTCGGTTACCTTCCTCTTTCCGAGGATATATAGGCCTCCCGAGATCGAGGGGAAGCCTTCATTAAGAAGCATAGTCTCCGTGATCTTCTCGCTTGGCAAACGTAACGTTAAACGTAGGAAGTATAGAAGCATCCTCTGCATGGCCAACCTAACAATCCTAATCTTCGCCTTCACAGCTCTGACGTCCTTCTCAAACGTCTATCAGGTCTTAACGGAGTCATCCACAACCTCAGTCACGGTCAACGGGGTCTTAATCAAGAAGACACCGTCCGACGTTGTTGAGATCAGAGGTAGCCAAGACTTCTTCACTATACCTGAGATCGGAGCCCTGTCGGATTATGGGGTTGAAGATACCGCATTAAAGGTTGAGAACATCCCGCTGGCAACCCCCATTCTAATACTCAAAACCCCAGGGCGTTCAGCATCCATCTATGGGGTTGTAGGGGTCAAACCGAGCCTCGAGGACCAAGTTACCGGAATAAGCCAGTACATTACGGGAGTCTTAAACGACACGTCTGAGGATGGGATAGTTCTAGGCGGGAACGTTGCTAATAAGCTGGGAGTCGGGATAGGCGACACGGTTCAAGTGTATAACGTATCGACTGGCGGGTTCGAGGAGTTTCGAGGCCAATTCAAGGTTGTAGGAATACTCAAACAGGACTTCTTCAAACTGCAAGATGTTAACGGTCATCCCTTTGCACCATTCAAGGTTGTTGAAGGAAAAGTAACGCCGACAAGTGACGGTGACACGGTTATGTTCACCTACAAGACTGCTTTGAAGATAGCAAGTAGAAACGTAATTGGAATCTCAAGGGTCTTCAGCTTCCTCAAAGACTCCTCACCGGCTAGTATAGCCGAGTTCTCTAGGAGAATGGCTCTGAAGGGCTACGTTGCTTGGGCTATCAGCAACGGCAGATTGACCAAGTATTATACAGGCGTCACGTTCGAGGTTAAAGGCGCCACGCATATCATAGTTCCATTAATAATATCGTTACTCAACGTTTCGTTGGTTTTCTTGAACATTATGGAGGAGAGAAAGAAAGAGATATCATTACTGTCGATTATCGGTTTGAACCCGTCCCACATAACCTACGTCTTCTTAGCTGAGTCGATCGTTATGGGAGTTGTATCCGGCGGGATCGGATACTTCTTCGGTTTAGGCGCTTACAGGATTATGAGCCTCTTAGGGCCGTCTGGCCAGATAGGTGTCAGGGAGAAGCTCGAATGGTACTGGGGTGTTGTAGGAGTCTTACTCTCAATCCTCGTATCAGTCTTATCGACGATCCATCCTGCCAGCAAGGCTGTTGCGGCGGTAACGCCCTCCCTCAAGAGAATCAAGCTCTCAGAAAGGGAACGTAAAGAGCGGGAGAAGAGGATCTTCAGGACTTACCACGCACGAGATTACACGATGCCCGTGAAAGTCAACGTTAAAGAGGAAGAGTTCTTCTTCTCGTACATAATGGACCGTTTGAAGGAGATGACTGGCCACTACTTGGAGAGGATTGAGAACCTAAGAACCGAGGAAACGATCACGCCTGACGGATCGAGGGTTAGGAAGATACACTTCCACTACACCTACACCGAGGACGGAGATCAATACACGACGATCAACGTGTTGACGGCTACAAAACGGCCTAAAGACGACTACTACGTGCTAACCCTGAACTCGAAGCCTGAAGCCGCAGGAATACCCGAAACGGTGGTAGACACAACTGTCAGCATCATAAAGGATATGTTGAAGGATTGGACTGAGAGGAGGAAGTCGCTCTTCGGAGGGTAATTACCAAGCGCACTTATAAAAAGATATAAAACCAAAAAAGGCCCAGATTATGAGCGTTGTTCTCCGAGAGAAGTTTTGTGAAGGGAGGCCGTCGGCTCACTCGATGTAGCGTCGCGGATTCTTCTCAAGCCATTCCACATATTCACCCAGCGCGTCTACCACTGGTAGCAGCTTCTCCGCCACGTCTTCGAGCGCTTTCAAACCTAACTCCACATCGATGTTCGCTCGTGGTGGAATATGTTGCAGCTCGTCCGTGTAATGGTAGCCCACCATCCCGTACCGTTGCACCTTCCGTAAGGGTTCAGCCAACCGTCCCTCCTCCTCGTCCTTGAGCTTGCTCAAATCTGGTATCGCGTGTTCTTTTCCTAGAATCTTCGCCGCCGCGTAGGCCAGCATCGCCTCCTTATAGTTACTGTCGTAGTTCGGTATCCTCTTACGTAGCTCTTCGTCGTCCACGTACCTCCAAGGATTGAGGAAGACCACTGGGATGTTCTCCTCCTCAAAGAGCGTCCGCACGGCGTTCCCGATGGGGATGCCGTTTGGTCCGTGAACGCTTAGGATGAAGATGCGGCGGAAACCCTGTCTCCATAACGCCCGCACGATAGCTTTAAGCATCTCAACTTGGACGTTTATGGGGATGGAGACCGCGCCTATAAAGGTGCTCGTCGCCCCGCTGAAGTTGTAGGTGAGCGGTGGGAGAACTATTCCCCCGCACTTCTCAGCCATCAACTTCGCGATGGCCGTGACAATATAATAATCGCATCCGAGCGGGACGTGTGGACCGTGTCCCTCAATCGGTCCTGTTGGAAGGAACACGGGGGCGTCCTTCTCAAGCAGTTCCTTCGCCTCTCTCCACGTCATCTCGTCTAAAAAGACCTTCCTCATCTTCTCACCCCATCGCAGGCCAATAGAGCTTCGTTGTCGCCCTAATTAAGTCTTTTTATTCCATTCTTTCGTTGTTTCCTTAGTGTATTTTCTTCGGTAAAGTGTGTTTTCCAGCATCAACATGGGTGCGAGAAGTCTTCAAGCTAAACGATTCTTCATCAGCTTTCGACCAATTCGTAGCATCTGGAAAAGAGGCGTTTCAACTATCCTTCGGAGAGTATGGTCTCTCTGTAAACGTCCATTGGGGTCTTAATCTCCTTCGGCGTCTTCTCGTTCCTGTCGTACATGTACATGACCACGTATTCTAGGGTTCCGTTCTTCGGGCTTGTGAAGTGGAACGTGGCGCCTTTATCGACGTCGGCCTCTGTGAGGAAGGTCTCGTTGCTTATACACCAGAAGATTCTCCATTTCCCGGCGTAGGGCGCCTTAAACCTTGTTGTGTAGGTTTCCCCAGCCTTGATCGGCTTGTAGACGTCCTCGCGTTTCCAGATGTCCTTAAACCGTAGAACCCCTATCACAACCTTCTCTCCGAGGTAAGCGTAGTTCGCCCCAACCGACGGCGCGTCGTGGGTGAAGTCCTCCCAGAACGGGTCCGGATAATGGATTCCATGATAGGTTAAGCGGTGATTCTCGGCGCCGGGTGGAAACGTTAGGAACCAGATGAAGTCACCCTCATACTTGTAGGCCCTGTGGAAGTTTATTAGACCTATACATCCGGGTGGCGGATGAACGTTCTGATCGGTCCAGTCGTAGGGGGGTCCGGGATGGGTCTTTACGTACTCCGCCAACTTCGACCTCTTCGAGTCGATCAGTATGTCCCTGCCGGGCTCCTTGAACATGAAGGCCGCCAGACGCGACTTTGCGTGCATACCCTGCTGATTCACGTTCTTCACGGGTCTAACCTCGAGCCAAGGCTCCCTCGTAACCCGGTAGATGGTCGTTATGTCTTGTGGGTGGCCATGCCTCATCCCGACGCCGGCATGCTCAACTATGATCTCTTCAGCCGTGTTCTTGATGATCTTCGTGTACCTCGTTCCCATCCCGAAGTTTCTGGTTCCCGTGTCGTGGACTTTGTAGAGTTCGTTCCCTGAGGTTATGCCACCACCCATCTTTGCGTGAATAGTGATCGAGTCATCCCTGTTCGAGAAGAGGAAAAGGTAGAAGTGGTCGTTCTCGATCATAGCGTCTCCTTCAAACTCGTAATCGGTCACGTTGTAGGGAACCCATTTCCACTTATGCCTGTCCTGAAGCGCGTAAGGGAAGGGGTTCTTCATGAGGTACTTCCGACGGGTATCCCAAAGCCTCAGACCGGAAGACGGAGGCTCCAACTCGTCTTCTCCCCCAACCATATAGTGAAGATAGTAATAAGTTGCACTTAAAGCAAATATAACTGTTAGGACCAGTCCGATTAGTCTACGCATCTCCCGTAAGCCTTCCAAGACTCCCTGAACGTTCCTCAATCATCCTTCCTTAATGAACTTAACCTCTAATAACTTTTTTCTTAGATTCCACCCCGTTGTACGCGGCCCCATCGCCCCGGAGGCTTTGGATGCAAAAAGCTTCAAGCTCATCGTTATTCACTATGGAAAGGGATTTTTGAAAGGGAAACGTGTTGAAAGAACGCTCAGAACAAAAATAATCGCAATCTCTTTATCTTGTTCCGGTAGTCCCGTCGTAATGATGAAGCCTTCAACATAATAGAAAAATAAATATACCCTCTTAAAGGATAATCTCAAGGGGGTTGAATGATGAGGAGTAGAGTTGCATCTTTGCTCGTCTTTCTGACGGTCATCTGGTTGCTGGGAGGTTCCTCGGTGCTTGCATCCGCTCAGGAGAAAAAATTGACGATAACGCTTGAGGAGCCGGCTGAGCCTTTGGTCGTTAACTCGACATACGTATTCACGGGTGATTATAATCCTCCGCTCCTAGACCTGACACTTAAGTTCGTCTTCATAAGGCCTGATGGAACCTCTATTGTTCGGATATGTCCGCCCGCGATTGGAGGGGGCTACGGAACCTACAACGGCTCGTTCGAGTTCGGCTTCACCCCCGACATGGCAGGCAACTGGACCGTTCAGATCCTGTGGGAGGGCGACCCAAGATACCCAGACTACGCGGCGAGCTCCTCGCCAGTCTACACGTTCACGGTTAGGCCAGCTAAGAAACGCCCCCAGATCATCCTGATAGGCCCGGCCGGAGAGGAAAACCCATACCCATACGCCAATATTACTTTGGGCGAAAGCGTGACGATCAGGGGTAGACTCGTAGGTGCGGAGGGTGAAGGGATAGGAGGTGCGCACATCGAGTTCGAGTTCGCCGAGTGGGGAGGAACCGCTCATATATTCAAGGGAGACACCACTGATTCTAATGGGTACTTCAGCGTCACCTACAAGCCTACCAAGGCTGTTGATGTTGGGGTGTGGGTTAGATGGACCGGCAACGATGAGTACGAAGCTGTCGAGATCCGCAACTATATCCACGTGGAGCCAAGGACTTTCTCCGTGATGGACGCCTTATACGTTGCGGTTCCGATAATCGTTATCGTCGCCGCCGTGATCGTCTGGAGGAAACGTAGAAAATAAGCCGAGACGTTAAAAAAGGGGAACAATACCAAAAACACCTCTATTCCAGAAGAAAGCGTCCTTCACATACGTGGTGAATCAAGGAGCTACTTGAAAACCACCTTGATCTGGACGTCTTCCGGTCCTATATCGACGGTGAAGAACGCGTACCTCTTTCCGTTTATGTTTTCTTCCCGATAGGATGCGAAGGCGCCGTTAATGTAAACTTTGGCTCTGGCCCCCTCATAAGAATGCGGCACCATGAGAGTCATGTCCCTAACCTTCCTTCTCCCCCGCATCGTGAACTCTAAAGTCTTAGCGGCAGGGTCCCATGTTACTTCCACGTACTGGGCTTCTTCTCTCCCCCGCCAATAATTGTTCCACTCACCTTGACCCATTATGAGGATTCCCCTCCTCTTAGCGTACTCCACGATCTTCTTGAAGAATCTGGTACTCATCCCGCTCCATAGATAGACCGGGTGAAGATCGTAGCATTGAACCGTATAGTACCTTTCCAAAGAGTCGTCCATGAACCTCTTTGCCAACTGGAACGCTTCCTCCTGTGATAACCCCATCCCGCCCCTGAAGGTCACTACTCCACGGGAGGGATGGTTCACAGCTATCGTACGGTCTGAACCCAACCAGAAGGTGTCGTCGCTGACCAAGAGCGGCTCTTCCAAAACGTCGATTCTCCTAAAACTCTCGGGGTGAATGAAGAAGTAGGGAAGCCCTCCCCCCACAAAGTATCCTATCCTGGGAAGTTCCGCTCCGGGCTCATCTCTAGGAACCCTGAGGCCCAAGTTTGAGTCGTACTGGATACCGCATCTCTCCATCCAGAGAGGGACATCCACGATCCTCCCCCAACGTAGACAGTGGTTCCGAGAACCTATAATCTTGACTCCTGAATCTTCCTCAGCCTTCTTAAGTTGAGCCCTGAACTCTTCCTCTGTGAAGGGGTAATCAACAAAGTCTGGGTGGAGAGCGATCTCTACACCAGCCTCAGATATCTCTCTGAGTTCTTCGCGGGATAATGGTTGGGATCGAGGCGTAATGAATAGGGTGTAGGGGACCCTGCACTCTTTGAGGATTCCCTTGACGGCGCTCATTACCTTGTGGTCGGCACCGTCTTGGTCTCCGCTGAGCAGAAGAAGGGCTTTATGGCATCCGGGGAAATACCACTTTCTAGGCAAAGGCACATTTACGCTCTCCACAGCCAAGTTTACAAATAACCTGCGCATGAGGTCGAGCTGGGGTAGATTAGACAGATCAGCTTCGACCACGGATGTGTCGTAGGCCCTGCCAACAAGAGAATCCCTCTGCTGAATCGTCAAGAAGGTTGTCGAGATGTCGTAAGCCACTATGAAGATGTTTCCCTTGCCAAACCTGCCCCTAATGATGCCCCCGTGCTCCTCTGAAGGGCTTAAATCAACTATCTTCTCGCCTCCGACAAAGAGCTTGGAGAAACCGAAGATTTGAAGCCTTCCCTCATAGGAGACGTTCACGTAAGGGTTTCCACCCTTAAGAATTATGTATCCGTCTTTCTGGATCCGTCCAGTATCGTGGATACCGAACGCCTCGCTCAGATAATTCTCCGGCCTAACGGTTATCAAGACGCCTCCCCCCTCAACGAAGGCCTTCAGATCGTCTAGCTGGGAGGGCGAAACCGGGGTCTCCCCGAGAATTAACGCTCTAACACCCTCCAAGCTGTCTAGACTCTCGAGTCTACTGTAGGGTAGCCCTTCAGCCTTTAGAATCTCCTCGATGATTATGTCTTTGGTTCCGTCACGGTAATGGAGAGCCAGAACGGGACGCATAGAGACTCTCCTTAAGACGCTTCTCAGTAAAGGCTCTTAGGCGCCTCACCTGGGGAACGTTCCTCGCTGGGTCTGAAGTCTGGCACGCGGATAAGCTTTGTTCCCTCCGCGATCGATCTGGCCGCAAGGATCGCGGGAGCCGCGGTTTCCACAGCCTTGTACACATCAAATTCTAGGGGCTTTCTTCCCAACACGGCGTCACGGAACGCTACGTGAACATAATAATCCGCGCTTCCGTGACCGGTACCCAAGGCTTCGGGGGGAGCGTCGGTCCTTTCATAACGCCAATCCACCTCCGCGTAGTCGTGCATCTGTAGATCGGCCAGCCAAATCCTCGGAAGTTCGCGGCTTGACTTCCTCCACTCTAAGCATCCCCGAGTCCCTATCACTTGGTACCAGTGATGATAAGGCACGGACCGTTGTGTGAAGCACGTCGCCATCCGTAGTATCGCGTCCTTCTCGGTCCTCATCAGGGCGACTTGGAGGTCGGGGACGTGGATGAGCTCCGGGTAGGAGTAGCTCGGGGGCCGCGTGCTCATCGCTGTGACCTCGACGACCCGGTCGTTCAGCACCTTAAGTATAGGGCTCAGCTCGTGGGGGAGATAATGGATCGGCGGCATGTAATACAGCCATGTTGGGCGTGCCTCTGGATGTGTGCGGGCTTCTTCGACGCTGTAAAATCTCCCCGTCTCGGGGTCTTGAAACGCTCGGAGGGGAGTATAAAAATGGAAGTACTGGCCTTCACAGTATAGGACGCGCCCGATAGCCCCTTCACTGACCAGTCTTCGCCACGCTTCCACGAATCCCCAATACCTTGTCTGCTCCGCTAAATGATAAACTAAGCCTGTTCGTTCGGCGGCGAGGACGATCCTCCAACAGTCCTCTATTGTGTGTGCGGCGGGCACCTCGGAGTTGACATGCTTACCGGCTTCAAGCGCTTGAGCCGCCATTCTTCCCTGCTCCTTGCATCGGACGCAGAGGGCAATCGCGTCGACGTTGGGGTCTTCCAGAATCTCTTCGTAGGAGGTGTAGGTGGAGACCCTAGATCTGTCCTTCACCTGCGACAAAGCACGTTCATGTAGAGCTGCTAATCGATCGCACAGTGCAGTTATGCGGTAACCGTCTATCTGTTGAAGCAAGCGGATCCAGTGGAGGCCGCGATCCCCTAAACCGACAACTCCTACTCGAATAACTTTCATCTCCTCATCATTCCCTTCACGAATCTGTTACTTCCCAATCTCGGCCTCAACTCTTTTCTCCACCCGGTTTATGGCCGTGACGATCTCATTGAATAGCTGGACGATCTTCTCTATCTTTCCTTTTAGTCGTGGGCCCTTCTGGAGCGTGGTTGAGAGGGTGATGGTCCAAGTTATGTGCGTCGGGTTCCTATAAAATTCAGCCATGGCCCTTCTAAGGTCTTCGGGTCCGCGTATGAGGATTTTGTGTTCATCCTTGATGGATTCGAGGGTTATCGTTAGGGCTTCAGGGTTTATGGCCTTCACCAGCTTGATGATCTTTTCGTTTCCATTTAAGGCGTTCGATAATCTGTTTGACGCTTTGATCTCAGGTATGTATTTTTGGAGCTCTTGGAAGTAGTCGGGAGATTTAAAGTATACATTCTTTCTGAAGAGTCCTTTCTTCTGCATTACACATTCCATGTTTTTAAGAATCCTATACACTTCTGCTTTTTTGTTGTTCATCTTCTTCTTCGGCACGGCGTCGTAAACAGCTGTTATATGCCATTCTTTCTCAAAGAATCCTATCATCTTATAGCCGAATACGAATCTCTGGAAGAGTGTCCCCTTGGCCTTAGCCCACACGATTCTCCCAGACTCCATCCACTTATCGATGTAATCTTGGAAGGCCTTAACTATGAACGATGTCTTTATCGTTATCTCGCTCTCCCAGCGTCCTCTTCTCATAGCTACCACCTCAATCTTCTCTAGTAGTCGGTTTAACTCTCCAAGGTAGTTTCATCCTCTTCGCCCTCCATTCCGAGTATTCAAGGAAGAACATTCTCAGCACGTCTATTACGCTCCTTCTGTACCGGGCTGGGTAACTTCTAGCCTCCTCGAGGATTATCAGTGGTTTCCAGCCCCTCCCCTCCCTGATGAAGCTTAGGTTAACTCTGCAACCGTAGCCTCCGGAGTCCGGGGACGACCCGTCGTATATGAACTTGTACGCTCCATCTTTGCTCCTCACGTATCTTCTGAGCTTGAGGACCATGTTTGAGCCGTAAACGGACGATCTAAGAGCGTATTCTGGGAAGGCTCTAAGTTCTCTCGGCGTTAGGAGTATGGGAATGTTCACTTTGTACGTCTTCTCGTCTAATGGTTCCGCCTCTAAACTCCATCTGAGAGCTAGGCTTGGAGTTGTTATGGTCATGGCCTTTCTAGCTGGTAGGTATCCCCCGATTAAGGCCATAAAGATTATGGTGATGAGGCTTAAAGCCGGGTATATCGGCCCGCTCCTGACGTAGCTGACCTCTTGGAGCATCGAACCGGTGATGGGGAGGGCTTTGAGTCCCTCCAGCATGAACCCTCCCAGGAGGTAGCCCGTCAAGCCTCCTATAATCACGACGGTTAAGGCTTCGAGCAGTATCATGTTCTTGATGTGTGAGGGGTTTATCCCCACAACCGTGAATGTGAAGATTTCTCTCCTCCTCTCATAAATGGACGTTAACATAACGTTGAAGACTAGAAGTGAACCTATGGCGATCGTGACTATGTGGCACTCCATCCCACTTATGGAGATCGCGGCGGACTTCACTAGGAAGCATGCGACCCCATCCTCTATCCTCCAGGCCGTGTATCCTTGGGAGACGAGGGATGAGGCCACCGATGAGGCGTCGTATCCCGGCTTAAGGACGATTGTGAAGGAGACTATTTCGCCCTTGGACGAGCCGTAGGATGACTCCAGAACTCCCTTAACGGTTGTTATTATGAAGTTTCTTCCGATCGACATCAGGTTGAAAAGGGGGTACCCGTTCAGTTCCTTTATGGCTCCAGCCTTCTCCGCGGAGAAGACTCCCGTGACCTTATACCTCGTGAGGTTAACGGCGTCATCGACCCATCCCGGATAGTAGTTCTCGGCTCCGTGGCAGATATCGATGAGGTCTCCAACTGTGACGTTTAAGGCTTCGGCTAGGGAGTCGCTGATCATGGCTTCTCCGTCGCGGGTCATGAAGCTCCCTTCCTTCAGGATTCCCGTTAAATTGTAGAGTTTGACGGCTGGGTCGATGTCTAACCCCACTATGCCCTCCAGGAACATCGTCCTGTTGGGGTCGTTTACGTTTACGGCTCTGAACCTTCTGTGTATGCCTCGTTCGTCAACCTCGATTGTTGGGTTATACGCTAGGGCGACAGCCGTCTCGACGTAGGCGTACCTCTTGATCAATGGGTCGCTCAAGGTCTTCTCCGTTCCCTGCTTCACTATAACTGCTGAGAGATCGTGGTCCACGTACCTGCGCATCCCCACAACCTCGACCGCGCCTAGATTAAGGGAGGCCGAGGTTAAGGTTGTGAGGCTCATCACAACTATGAGTATGGTTATGATGGTTAAGAGTGTACGGAGCTTTCTCTTCTTCAACC
>Ga0209410_1000086_pt1 | contig 36253 bp, 36 predicted proteins | sample Mar14436cmmetaG_FD_184135 | JGI IMG/M metagenome (GOLD analysis project Ga0209410, IMG submission 184135) | Marine hydrothermal vent microbial communities from Guaymas Basin, Gulf of California to study Microbial Dark Matter (Phase II) - Marker... ... | reverse complement strand
CTGTGGAAGTGGGAATAGGATATGTTCCTCACGGAGAATATCCGTTAATAATAAAGGTTGAAGGACCTTACTATGTTACTAAAGTTGTGGAAGAAACAATATATGTTCTCCCCAGAATGCCAAGGCTTCAGCTGTCAGCGAAAACGGTAATAACTATGTTCGGCTTCTCAATAGGTATTTCGCTCATCGGTTTAACAGTGTATTACGGTGTTTCATCAAAAATAACTAAGAGCATTTCAACAGATGAACAACAGAGATTAATTATGAGCTTTAAACCTTTAAACGTCGTCTATCTTCTGGTTGTCGCGCTTTTCTCTGGCACATTTACTTGGGCATTTTACCTTTATAGAAGGAAATTATATGGATCCGCTGCGGGAATGCTAGGTTTAGCGTTGATGGAACTATTACTGATGTCTGCTATTTGGCTTTATAGAGACGCCGCCCACATATTGGTTACAGAGAAAATGTCTATTAAACGAATTATTGTAAGCGTGCTTCATATCGCTTTGGCGCCAGTGATAATCTTTTGGATTTTTGAATTGGGTAGTGAAGTTGAGTGGTTCGCTTATTATATACTCAGTGAAACTATGACTATCGGTGGAGTAAAGATTCCATCGTTATATGTTAGCTTGTTGGGCACATATGTTACATCAGTGATCGTTTTAGCTGTAAACATTTATCTTAACTCAAGGAGTTGGAAGAAGAGATTCGGTGAAATGAGGGCTAGCGGTACGCCGGAGAAAGTGATAAGTGAAGAGAAGCTTATACAACTTGGTAAAATGTCCAGTTCGATTAGAATTAAGTTCCTTGGATTCCTCGTAATTCTAGGTGCAAGCTTAGTTACAACCACACCAGTTCCAATATTTCTCCAACTAGGTGTTTTCATAGCTATACCGCTGGTATTCGTAGTGATAATACCTTACATTGTTTCTAAAGTCCTAAGTATCTTAGGGTTCAGGAAAAGAATTACAGAGAGAATAAAGTAAGTTAGCAAAACTATCCACTTTTATTTTTAAGAGTTTTTACTGCCAGTTCAGGGTCATTTGTTACGATGGCGTCGACCCCCATTTTTGCAAATTTAACCATGTCTTTTGGTTCGTCTATGGTCCAAACTGCCACTTTCAGGTTGCTTTGATGCATTCTTTTTACAATTTCAGAGGTTACAAGTGTGTATCGTGGAACTGCGAAATTTACCCCTAGTTTAAGTGATGCTTCCAACATATCTCCTTTAAAATTTTTGCCAAAAATAGCTCCTACCGTGATATCTGGATTTAATTTCTTAACTCTCCTTATAATTTCAAAATTAAACGATGTTATTATCGACGTGCTAACCATTTTCTTTTCTTCTAGCATTCTTATAACTTTGTCTTCAAAACCTTCCTCTTTAATTTCTACGATGATTTTCCCCTTCATTTTCTTAACTACTTCTAAAACTTCCTCTAAGGTTGGTATTTTTTCTCCCTTTCCGACATCCAACATTTTAAGTTGTTTAAGTGTCATTTCACGTACATAGCCATGTCCATTTGAAGTTCTATCAACAGTCTCATAGTGAATGATCACTGGCACGTTGTCTTTCGATAACCTTACATCAACTTCAACAAAGTCCGCTCCAACCCTAAGGGCTCGGACAATACTCCTAATTGTATTTTCAGGTTCATGTGCAGGGTCTCCTCTATGACCTACGATAATTACCATGATAAACACCTGACCTGCATTTGCGGTTTCGGTTATTCTAAAAGTTTTCTAATGGGATCTTTTGGATCAAACTTTGTTGTTTCATAGACCATTAAGGTCTCTGTTTTCTTCACCGCTGGTAAATTTTGAATTCTTCTTAACACATCTCTTAGCTCGTCAACGTCTCTTACCAAGACTTCTACTATTATGTCGAATCTTCCTAGGAGATAGTGAATTTGGGAAATTTCTCTGAACGTTTTAATTATTTTGTCTGTTTCTCTTCTAAATTTTGCCTGTGGCTCCGCAGTAATGAGGATATAAGCTCTTAATTTGAGTCCTAGCAAGCTGGGGTCCAGATCTACTGTGAATTTTATGCCTTTTCTCCTAAGTTCTTTGAGTCTAGAATGTACGCTTTGCCTTGTCATTCCGCATTTTTTAGCTAATTCGGTAACTGGCTGCCTACTATCGTTCAATAACTCTTTTAATAACTTTTTATCTTTGGCATCAAACATGTTAAAGAATGACATCTTAATCATATATTAAATTTACCATATTGTTACTAATTTTTATGATTTTGAGACAGAATGTCTATTATTTGAGACAAAATCTTATATTTTTGTTTTGCCATGAATGAAGAGGGTTCCATGACAAGGGTCACGTTTAACAACCATGTTATAAAACGAAAGCCAGGAATAATTGTTTTACTTGCCTCAAGCCAAAAAATTGTCTTCTTTAAAACTTTTCCTTTTAAAGAGTTTAAATTGAGAAACAAGGTGGAGAGGAGAAATTGCATACAGTGATCAACGCAAATCGGATAATACGAAAATATGGCTATCTAGGTTCGAATTTTCATGAGGAGTTCTTTAATTCAAAGATTTCTAGCAATTTTCAAACACTTTTAGGATGGGTGTCTTAAATGAAGGATTTAAGAAATAAATTTGTAAAAAATAGCTTTGAAAAACTTATGAGAATAAAGAATCATTACCTTCACTCTTTTGTGGAAAAATATGTAAAGCTTTGTAACCCCGCTAAGATTTTTGTGAATTCAGGTAGCCCCGAAGATCTAAAATACATTAGAGAAGCCGCGATTAAATATAGGGAAGAAATGAAGCTCAAAATAAGAGGACACACGGTTCATTTTGATGGCTACTACGACCAAGCAAGAGATAAGGAAAACACCAAAATCCTCTTACCAGAAGAAAACAACTGTAGTAGACATATCAACTGGATAGAGAGAGAAAAGGGACTTAAAGAAATCCACAAAATTTTAAAAGATATTATGAAAGGAAAAGAACTTTTCATATGTTTTTACACATTAGGACCCGAAAACTCGGAGTTTACAATTCCATGCGTGCAGTTAACTGATTCAGCCTATGTTGCTCACTCAGAAAACATTCTTTTTAGGCAAGGTTACAAAGAATTTTTGAGAAGAGGGCCTGACCCTTCCTTTTTTAAGTTTGTTCACAGCGCTGGAGAGCTTGATGAAAGGAAAAATTCCAAAAACATAGATAAAAGGAGAGTTTATATCGATCTTGAAAACGAAACAGTTTACAGTGTAAATACACAGTACGGAGGAAACACTATAGGTCCAAAAAAGCTTGCACTAAGGCTTGCAGTAAATAGAGCTTCAAAGGAGGGTTGGCTTGCAGAACACATGTTCATAGTTGGAATACGTGGCCCCAATGGAAGAGTTACCTACTTTGCCGGTGCTTTTCCTTCTCTCTGTGGGAAAACGTCCACAGTTATGATTCCTGGTGAAAGGTTAATAGGTGATGATATAGCATATTTAAGGAAAAGAAATGGGAAAGTCTATGCTGTAAACGCTGAAAAAGGTATTTTCGGAATCATAGCGGGTATAAATCCCAAAGACGACCCTTTACTTTTCAAAGCGCTACACTCTTCCGGCGAAATCATATTTTCCAATGTTCTCGTTACTGAAGATGGAGAAGTTTACTGGGATGGAAAGAACAGTCCAATGCCGGAAAAAGGCATAAACCATTCAGGAAAATGGTACAAAGGTAAGAGAGATACTGAAGGTAATCTGATTCCTCCTTCTCATCCTAATGCAAGATTTACGTTGAGCCTCGATTTGCTTGAAAATTTTGACCCCAGGTTAAATGATCCTATGGGGGTTGAAATAAAGGGGATTATTTATGGAGGTAGAGATTCGGATACTTGGGTTCCTGTGGAGCAGTCTTTTGGCTGGGTTCATGGAGTGGTTACGAAGGGTGCTTCTCTTGAATCGGAAACAACTGCTGCAACCCTCGGAAAAGTGGGAGAGAGGAAATTTAATCCAATGGCGAACCTCGATTTTCTTCCTATAAGTATAGGTAAATATGTAAGGATGCACTTGGAATTTGGTAAAGGTCTTGGAAATCCGCCCAAGATTTTCTCAGTAAACTATTTTCTTAAAGATAAAAATGGTAAATTTCTCACTGAGAAAAGTGATAAAAGAGTTTGGCTTAAGTGGATAGAATTAAGAGTTCATAACGAAGTAGATGCAATTAAAACTCCCACCGGATACATTCCAAAATATGAGGACTTGAAAAAGCTTTTTAAAGGAGTTTTATCCAAAGATTATGGAGAGGAAGATTACATAAAGCAATTCACATTGAGAATACCCGAAAACCTTGCAAAAATAGATAGAATACTTAAAATATATAGAGAAATACCAGATACCCCTGGTGTGGTGTTTCGTGTCCTTAAAGAACAGAAGAAAAGACTTTTAAAAACAAAGGAAAAATTAGGAGAATATGTCTCACCCTACGACTTCTACATCTAACTTACATAGCATCCATTGCAAAACCGTTACAAATACAAACAGTCTAAACTGTGTAAAATCTCTGTAGAAGCTAAGCATCTAAATATGTAATGGTAATTCAACTGGAAAATACTTGTATATACGTAAAATGAAACTTTAAAAACCTTAAGTCTTTACAGTAACAAATAAAATTAGATAAAGGGGCTTAACCTTGGGGAAAAGAAACCCCCTTAAAGAATTGTATAAACTTACGATGAAACTTCAAGTTCCAAGAGAAATCTTATACCAAAAGACAAAGGAATTTTTTATAGGCAAAGGATATTTAATTGAAAAAGAGAGAACCCCAACATTTCTACTTTTTCTGGGAGAAGAAGGAAAATGGAGAATACAGTTAAGAGAAGGAAGAAGAGCCACAAAAATAGAATTAACATTTGAAACCTTCTTCTCCCGTTTAAAAAAGAAACAAGAAGAAAAAATACAAAAAGATCTAGCAAATTTTATCGCCACTATCCAAAATCTATAGTAACAAACTATCAACAATTAATTTATCCAAGCAGTTACCTTGAAATTGCTTACTTCATACACTATAAACCTAAGTTGAGAGAATAGATAAACAAGGAGAACATTATGAGAAATACAAAAACATGTAATGCAACAGGCAGGCCAATAAATACCAGTATGGGGTATTTGAAAACCAAATATATGTAACGAGCATTATATTTTCATTACGTGTTGGAATCATAGCATCATATGATGCTGTTAAACCAGTACCCGGAGGAAGAAGAAGTGAAATAACCAGCTTGATCCTATAGGTTACTGGTAATGGCAGTAGAACTGTTGGAAACATTAAAGGAGACACTCATAATTTATCAGGAATAGCTACAGGCTGAATATATAACCATAGGTATTAGTGCCGCAGAGAAATGACCCGGCAACAATTATTAAAAAAGTAGTAAAGCAGATTTTCGACGTTGGGTTTTAAGAGTTCTACAATATTTACCTGCCTAAGATTGGCTACTAATCTCTTCATATAATTTTTATCACCGTATCGACTTAAACATTGATAGTTAAAATTGATATAGGGGAAACCACCTTAAATAATATTGAGTTCTTTAAAGCGGGATGTATCTTATGGAAGTTGAAACTTTCATAAACATTATTAAAAAAGCTCTTGAAAGAGAAAGAAAATATCCCGCAGGTAGAAGGAATGCAGCAGTCCTAGTTCCTTTGAGTATAGGTAGAGAACTTTACATTACATTTATTGAGAGATCTAAAAACCTGCAATTCCACAGAGGAGAAATAGCGTTTCCAGGAGGTATAAGAGAAAATGATGAAACGCCTCTAGAAACAGTGTTTAGGGAAGTGTGGGAAGAACTACATATACGGAAAGAGGATATAAATATTCTCGGATTTCTTCCTCCAACCGAAACATTAACCACTAACATTCACATTGTACCCGTTGTAGGGTTAATACCATTCAACTATCCATTTAAACCAAACAGCAGTGAAATAGAGAAAATACTGCAAATTCCAGTAAAAGAACTTTATAAAAATGTACATGAAAACTTCTACGGAAAATACTATTTATATAAAGGCTATAAGATTTGGGGAGCAACTGCAAGGATTCTAACAAGCTTTTTAAAAAAGTTAAAGGCATGCTTCACTGATTTCTTCAGATAGCTTACCTTCAACTCGCTTCAAGCATCCAGAGATATCTGATGTTATAAGGTATTTTTTCATTCTCTAAAAAATTAGTTATATTTTTCAATCCCTTTAATGGTATTATGACGCTTCCACGGCCAACTTTAAATCCTCCAGCGGACTCTACTATTCCCTTGTAAAGATATTTCCCGCATTTTCTACCATAAAATTTTTGAAGAAATTTTACTTTCCTTTTTGCATCTAATTTACTTAGATCGTAGGCAATAAGAGCATATGGTTCAAACTTCGCGTATTTCATTAGATTAAAATTGTTTTTCCTGTAGAGAATTTTTCCCTCTCTGAGAATAAGTGAGAAGAGAGAGGATTTAACAAGTTCTTTGACTGTGAGTGGAATCATTTGCACAAATAAGTTAAATTTTGATGTAATTTTCATAAGTTTCCTCCAATTTGACAAAAGTTTTTTCTTATTTTTAAATAAAACGAGTAAATCGATGTCGCTTCCCTCATCATAATCGCCTCTAGCATAACTTCCAAAAAGTATAACAGCTATAACTCCCTCTGTTTCCCCAATCTTTTTCGCCAAGAAAGTAATTTCATTAAAGCTATATGGCTTCAATGCAAGTCCTCCTTAAAACTTCAAGAATCTCGTCTAAAACTCTTATTGCTTCCCTTGCCCTCTCACCATTTACTCCACCATACCCAAGAACCCCGTAAATAGACCATAAAATATCCCATTTTTCAACAAGTTCCGGGAACTTCGTTCTAAGCCACTCTCGCCTCATCCGATGTGCTGTTCTAGGATTGTCATGGAAGTGAAAGCCCTCTTTTGAAGCACATGCTTCAATGGCTTGTTCTAATGATTTAATAGCTAGTAAACCTACGTTAGAATATCTACCTGCTCTAAATTCACTGTTAGCACCATCTCTATTCTCTAAGGCAATTTTCCAGTGATGGTAAAGGTCACCCAATTTAACAACCTCAAATCAATTGTTAATTATTAACAAATTTAAATCTATTGTAGTCGTATTACGGTTCAAGCTAAATCAAATCAGCTAGCAAAGCGAATGTTAGGAATGAAACTGGCTGCAAAATCCCATGAAACATTGTTATAATCAATATAAATAATACATAAAAATTAACCAAATGTTTTACATTGCAATTAACATTCTAGTTTAAAACTTCTCTAATCGCAATTAGATCATCGTGATTAGGATACATTGTAAATCGAATAAAAGTGGATAAGGAATATTAGCCAGGAAATATATAAATTTAAGATATGTCATAAAAACTTGGTTGACGAATGGTTGGGGATTCTTATGTTACCCTTAGAGTATCTGGTTAAGGTTGTAATTATCACATCTTCTGGTGCATTGTCTCCAGGTCCTCTCACAGCGTCGACAATTGCTGCTGGTTCCAATGAGGGGTGGAAAAGCGGGTTTAAGATAAGCGTAGGGCATATGGCTGTGGAATTTCCCCTCGTGTTCCTAATAGCTTTTGGTATCGCAACCTTGCTTACAACACCCATAGTTGAAAAAGTGATAAGCTTTGCTGGGGGTACACTTCTAATTATATTGGGTGTTTTTATGCTAAAAGATGTATTTAAGAAAGAGCTCGGCGATATGAACGCTTCCAGTGACACTGTACGATCACCTGTTATGATTGGCATTTTACTTTCTTTTTTAAACCCGTATTTTTTGGTTTGGTGGATACTCGTGGGAGGAGCTTTAGTTATTGAAGCCGTCATACTTGCCGGCTTAATAGGTGTAGGGTTAATGTTTATTGCACATATCTGGATGGATTACGCATGGCTAATGTTAATTTCCGAACTTTCTAGGCGAGGAAAACAAATTCTCAAAACAAAAGGATACAAAGTACTGTTAGCTGGAATTTCACTTGCCCTAATATTCTTCGGCTTCGATTTCATCTCCCTATCAATATTTGGTTCAAGACTTCTCCTATAGAAAATTATAACTCAACTAAGTACAATAAAAGACACATGAGATGGAGATAACTTCTAGGATAGTAGTTGTGGGTTTTAAGATGTAGTGGAATCTGTTGTTGTAGCCGATGGTTCATGTTTTGTCGATTTTGTGGAAAGATTATTTCGTTGTAATATTTATAGCAACATTTATATTATAACAATATCATAAATATTTCCAGCAAGAATTAGTTATAAGCCCGGCAAAAATCGAAGTTTTGAATTGGGCGGAAAAGCTTACGCAATATATGTTGGAACAAGTATGTCTCGTAACTCCGTGCCTAGAATGCGAGGTTACATTTTTCCAAGTGGAGAATACGTATTTATACCTCAAGTAAGTAGCAATCAATTTGCTCCAGGGCCAACTTATAGGGATCTAGGCTTAGATGACTATGTACATCCAAGCTACTACGGTTTAAAGGTACATTATGACCCTGAATTTGAAACCTTCACATACGGTGAATACGTGGGGAAAGCAGATCCATGTATCAAGAATTTGCTGCGATTGGAACCTGGTGACTATCTGTTTTTTGTTACATCTCTTCAGTTTAGCCCTGGCCCTTGTAGGCGGAAATGGTGGGTTAAGCTTGAATGGGCATACTATATCATTGGCTACTTTGAAATAGAGGAAATATTTAATCACAAGGAACTTAGTATAGCTGCTGTAAGACATAAGTTGCGTAATAATGCTCATATTATTGCCGGAGATACAAGATCTGACCTTGTAATATGGAAAGGCAGTAAACGCTCTGCAAAATTTGAATATGCTGTTCCAATAAGCGATAAAAACGTTCCAACCTCTTATAGCTTGTGACATCTTCAAAGTTAATTTAGGGAAAAGAATAAGGCCTAGATGGTGGCAAACCTATTTAATAAACGAAAATAGTCTTGAAAAACTATGGAGACTTATCAAACTTAGTTAAGTCAAACTTATTTTGACAGAAAGTTATCTTCTAATTTGTTTTCAATTTTCTGAAAATTTTAAGTACAACTGTTCTAGAGGGAGTAGAGGTGTGGAAATTGGGAACTAACGTAAAGATTGGTGTTTTGTTGTGATATTGGCGAATAGTTAACATTTTGGCGAGAGTTAGTCTTATTTTTGACCTTATTGTAACAGCAATTCTACTGGCGGGAGGTTATGGACTAGTTACGGAAAGGCCTTGGGGATTGAAATTTGGTGTCGTTGCATCGGTGGTAGGTGTAGTTTTCGCTTGTGTTGAGGGGATTCTTTTCTACGTGTTTCGATTTATGTTTTTAGAGTTGATCAGTAAGATGGGAGTCGAAATGACTGAAATACAATTCTTGTTAATGACTCTGCCTTTTCCAGTGATAATGGCAATACTTTCAGTAGTTGCCCTTTTGCTTTGTGTTGTTGAAATTCGGAAAGAATAGAGGGTTTAACATAAATCTACATTTATGGAAAAGCTAAGGGATGCTGTAATTATCGATTCTTAAAATGTAAAAGATTGCTAAAACATATTAAACATTTATGTTATTGTTAATGTGTATATTCCAAGAATGATAATTGCTATGCCTAGTATACGTAGTTTATCAAGTTTTTCTTTAAGTACTGCAACTCCGAAAATCGTTGAAAATAATGGGGAACTAGAGGTTATTATTGTAGATTTTGCTGCGCCTATCAAATTTATTGAGAAAAGAAATAATATTGCCCCGAAGCCTATTCCGAAAATACCGCCAGTCAGCAGAACGATTAAGCCTGACCTTCCTAGGTTTCTAACCTTTCTTCTTTTACCCTTTTTAGATAGTATTAGAAGCCAGACGATTATGTTAAGAACTATTAGTCTCACTAAGTTAAGAAAGAAGGGCTCTATGTTTAGGAGAAGAATTTTGAGAATTGGTATGCTTATCCCCCAGCACATTGCAGCTAATATTGCTGCTATTAATCCTTTGACCATGTGTTTGCTTTCGCTTTTCTCAGCTTTGAAAAACAGTAGAAAAATACCCAATATGATAATAATTGCGCTTATAAAGGTCCATATGTTAACTGGTTCTTGCAAGAAGAAGTACGCAAAAATTGAAACGAAGAGGGAATATGTGTAGGCTACTGGATATCCTATTGCAACTCCAGCATCTCTTAAAGCTATAAAAAATAGACAGTCGCCTAGCAATATTCCTACAGAGACGTTTACAACTACAAGAAGTAGAAGCCAGATGGTTAACTTATTAATTTCGTTCATATTTCCGAGAAATATTGTTGCAAGGAAGATGAATAGCAATGCTGAAATGGCTCTAATGCCGTTTGCAACAATAACATCTGAATGCTCCTCTTTTAGACCGATTTTATAGAGTACTGCTGCCAGAGACCATGAAATCGCTGCTAAAATACTTAATGCTATTCCAACCTCTTCTACTAGCAAGGTTTACACCTAAACCTGATGTATAAGGATTAAATTGCACCCCTTAATGAAGACAACTAGCTAGTTAAATGTATCGCAGAAAACATTAGAAAGCAAGATTTGTTTTTAATTGAAAACAAGGTTTGAAATTAAACGTGGTAACAGTAAGTCTGAAGTTTACACTTTAAAATATTTTACGGGAACTTCCTTGGTTTCTTTTAGCCCACTGTCTGTTGTTAGGAGTATCCCGTTATTAAGGTAAGCAACGCTAAGCGCGTAGCAGTCAGCTAGATTAGGAGATTTATCATTGTTCCATGCGAATCTGCTACAACGATTTTCTTCACACCATATTCCTTTGCTGCTTCAACTGCGGCTTTAACTTCTAGTGTCATCCATTTCCTAGCTCTTTCATATTCTTTAGAATCAGATATCACGTGTTTTAAAGATACTACGCCAACAATACCTTCCAATATCAACTGAGATAAAAACCCTCAAACATTATACCTCCATTGCAAATTGAACTAGCTTCCATAATATTCGCCCTTAATTATTTTAGTTTCTCCATCAACTTGCCTTTTAGATTAGTTTTCTAATTTAAGAATTAGAAGAAGTTATTTAACCAATTTGTTTTAATATTTTAAAGAGATTGTTCAATATAATGAATCAATGTCTATCATTATTAAATTGTTTAATAATGTAGTGAAGATTACTAAGTGAAATTTTGAAAGACTATTAATTATATAATTTTTTTAGAAAATTTAATAGTTTAGAAAGAATATTAGATAAAATTTTATGTTAAACTGTCAAACTGTTTTTAGGTTTATGAGATAAATTTTTAAATATTCAAATTTTCTTATTTTAGCAAAAAGTTGCCCTCTAACTTACTTTCTCGATTGAAACAGATATTAAATCTGGCTTAAAAATCGGATAAGAGGTGGATAGGAGTGGATGTCGCAGTTGAACCAAAATGGTGGTATCTATGGATCCCCCTAGTAGCTAGCCTCGTAGCACTCGGTATAATTGCGTACCTTATAACATACATTAAAAAGAAGCCTGCTGGAACGGAGAAAATGAAGGAAATCGCAGAAGCTATCAGAATAGGTGCCAAAGCCTACTTAAAACGTCAGAACACAACAATAGCGATAGTTGCAGCAATCATAGCAATATGCCTCTACATATACGACTTTATTAACCATGGTGGAGCTCCATACTACTCGCTTGCGTTTATCTTAGGGGCTGCAGCATCAGCGCTTGCCGGCTATATAGGTATGAACATTTCCACAATTGCCCATGTTAGAACCACTGAAGCTGCTAGAAACCATAATCTTCCTGAAGCAACGAAGATTGCTTTTCGTGGTGGTGCTGTTACGGGTTTAGGTATAACAAGTATAAGTATCCTAGGCGTTACTCTTCTCTACTATCTGTATTCTTCAATTACTGGTACTCTAAACCCGGAACTTATAGTTAGCTTTGGCTTCGGTGCCAGTTTAGTGGGTCTTTTCGCTCAGCTTGGAGGAGGAATCTATACTAAGGGTGCGGATGTAGGTGCGGATATAAGTGGAAAAGTTGAAGAGGGAATTCCTGAAGATGACCCGAGAAACCCGGCGGTCATCGCCGATCTAGTTGGAGATAACGTGGGCGACTGTGCAGGAAGAGGCGCAGACCTGTTCGAGTCCTTCACTGATAATATTATTGGTGCTATGATTCTTGGTTTAGCTCTTGCAGCGTACTTCGGTTTTGAGGGTGTAGTATTTCCATTGGTTGCTGGCGCTATCGGCATAGTGGCTTCAATCGTCGGTATCTTAGCTGTGGGTACGATCAAAAAAGATGATCCAATGATGTCAATAAACATAGGATACGTTTTGATGGGTGTTACTGCGGCGATTTTGTTCTACATCTCCGTAGTGTTAATGTTAGGAGGGAAACTCATCTTTTTCGTAGATATTGTCATTGGTATAATTACTGCGGTTTTAGTTGGCCTATTAATTCAATATTATACAAGTTACCAGTATAGGCCGGTTAAAAGTATAGCTGAGGCAGCAAAAACAGGGCCTGCAACGAACGTTATTACTGGGTTAGCGGTTGGTATGAAAAGCACTGGACTGCCACTTATTGTGTTATCTGCTGCGATAATAATTTCGTACATAGTTTCCGGCGGGTTAACTGACCATAAGCTTGGTTTTTATGGGATTGCTATGGCTACATTGGGTATGTTATCGATGACCAGTATAATTATGTCCTCTGACACATTTGGTCCAATAACCGACAATGCTGGTGGAATTGCAGAGATGTCAGGTCTTGGCGAAGACGTTAGAAAAATAACCGATATGTTAGACTCCATTGGAAACACTACGAAAGCAATAACTAAGGGTTATGCTATGGGTTGCGCTACCCTTTCAGCGTTCGTCCTGTTTGCATCTTACCTTGAAATAGTGTCCGCAAGGATTCCGAACTTCACTATTGATTTAACATCTCCTGTAACGATTCTTGGATTATTCCTCGGAGGAATTGTTCCATTTATATTCTCGGCGTACGCTATAGAAGCTGTTGGAAAAGCAGCATTCAAAATTGTAGAGGAAGTAAGAAGGCAGTTTAGAGAAATACCTGGACTAAGGGAAGGAAAAGCGAAGCCTAGATACGATGTGGCTGTTGACATCGCAACGAAAGCAGGTATAAGGGGAATGATTATTCCAGGTTTGGTGGGCATTATAAGTCCAATCATTGTAGGTAAACTTTTCGGTGTTGAAACGCTTGCTGCATTTCTCCTTTCGGCGACAGTAACCGGTGTGATTTTGGCTATTTTCATGTTTAATGCTGGTGGTGCGTGGGACAATGCAAAGAAGTATATAGAGACTGGTGTTTTTGGAGGTAAGGGAAGTGATACGCATAAGGCGGCTGTTGTCGGTGATACTGTTGGTGATCCATTGAAGGATACGAGCGGTCCTTCGCTTCACATATTGGTTAAGTTGCTGAACATCATTGCGCTGACCTTAGTTGTGTTGTTCTTGAATCCGATAATACTGCTTTTATTAGGCTAAAACTCATCTTTTTTTATTTAAAGAATTTTATATAAGTTTTCATTTATATTAAAGCTTTTAGATAATTATATTCAGATGTATTTAAAAATCATTAGCTACCTTTATGTATTCAAAATTCTTTATTGCAAAACCGCTCTCCCTCCAACCCGATTTATACATTATTGCGCGCGAATTGCCGACTGTTAAAAACAACAAAAAAGCAAATGAAAAATTTGGAGAAAATGAGGAGAAAAGAATGTTAGGCATAACCATCTTCATATTTGCTACGGCCCTTATCGGCGTTGCAAGTGCAATCGCCTTTCTTCGACTTGTAGACAAATACGACACTGGAACTGAAGAGATGCGAAAAGTATGGCTGGGAATAAGACAAGGTTCCAGCACATATCTTAGCAGACAATTCAAATCTATTTTATCAATAGCGGTAGTACTTGCAATACTCATAGCAATACTAGGCTACATATTCCCTGTAAAGACGGAAATAGGGATAGACTACCTTTATGGAGTTAAAATTGCAGGGGCATTCATGCTAGGTTCACTTTTCTCGTTACTTGCAGCTTATATTAGTATGGATGCTTCAACACGAGCAAACGTGAGAACAACAGCGGCTGCAGTAAAAGGTTCACGTGAAGCTCTTACCGTAGCAACTTACGGAGGAACAGTACTCGGCTTATCCGTTATTAGTATGAGTCTACTAGGTTTAATTGCACTCTACATACTGTTTAAAGATCCGGGAATACTTGCTGGTTTCGGCTTTGGTGCAAGTTTAGCAGCGCTTTTCGCTCAGCTTGGAGGAGGAATTTACACGAAAGCGGCGGACATAGGAGCTGACCTCGTAGGCAAAGTTGAGATGGGAATCCCCGAGGATGATCCTAGAAACCCAGCGGTCATCGCCGATCAGGTTGGGGATAACGTAGGTGACTGTGCGGGAAGAGGCGCAGATTTATTTGAATCTGTGACAGCGGAAAACATAGGTGGCATGATAATTGGGCTCATAGTCTACTTCATCTTCTATTATACTACGGGCATACGTGTTGAACTATTCATCATATTGCCGTTACTGGTGAGAGCAATAGGCGTCTTCGCAACCTACGTTGGTGTAGGTGCATCGCTAGGGAAAAGAGAGTTCACCGATCCGATGACACCTCTTAGAATAGGTTTTTTTGCAAGTGTTGTAGCGTGTGCAGCTCTACTTTACTTCGTGTTAGCAATGTTTATCCCGTATGCAACCTATCTTTACGTAGCATCTCTCCTCGGAATATTAGCGAGTCTCTTTATAGTGTTTGAAACAGAGATTTATACGGCAAGTGAATCAAAACACGTTAGGAAAACGGCTGAAGCTGCGCAAACAGGTCCTGCAATAAACATATTGTCCGGTCTTGCTGCTGGAATGGAATCAACTGCACTACCAATTATAACAATCGTCGTAGCGCTTGTAGGTTCGTTTTATCTCGGGGCGCAGTGGGCAGTGGTAAGCGGTTTGGGAGATGTTTTTGTTGGAGGAGTTTATGGCACAACGTTGGCAACGATGGGTATGCTCTCAGTTTGTGGAATGATTTTAACAATGGATGGTATTGGACCTATAGTTGATAATGCTGGTGGAATTGCTGAATTAAGTGGGGCTGAAAAGGAGTTGAGGGATAGATTAGAGCCTCTTGACGCTTTAGGAAACACTACAAAGGCTTTGACGAAAGGTTATGCCATGGCTTCTGCAGCTTTGGCAGCACTTCTATTGTTTCAAGCGTTTATTTTAGAGGTTGCAAGATATGAGGCAGGTGTTTGGGACATTGTTAACCCAAGTCCAGAGGCTTTAACAGCGTTACTTCAAACAATAGAATCGTTTGTCAGCCAGATGGCGCTGAACAAAATAACTGTGGTTGTCGGGGCTTTTGTTGGGGGAATGATTCCATTCCTGTTCTCTTCAGCAGCTATAAAAGCTGTTGGAGACGCCGCCCATGTAATGGTTGAGGAAGTGAGGAGACAATTTAGAGAAATACCTGGACTAAGAGAGGGGACAGCGCTACCAGATTATTCTCGATGCGTAGACATAAGTACGAAATATGCTCTTAAGAAAATGATCGCACCTGGGTTAATTGCCATAGTTTCGCCGATCATTGTTGGCTATCTTTTCGGCTGGGTTGCAGTGGGTGCACTGGTAATCGGGGCGACGGTAACAGGGGTTCCACTGGCCATAATGATGATGTGGGGAGGCTGTATCTGGGACAATGCGAAAAAATACGTTGAGTCCGGCAAATTTGGAGGCAAAGGCTCACCAACACATACAGCAGCTGTCGTTGGAGATACGGTTGGAGACCCGTTAAAAGACACCGCTGGACCGAGCCTACACATATTGATTAAACTGTTGAATACCGTGTCTCTCGTCTTCATACCACTGTTTCTTGCAGCACTACTCATAATCTAAAACTCACCTTTTTATTTCACATTAATTTGGATGTTGTGTAAATTTAAGTTTAGGGAAGCTCGCTAACACTTGTTTTTAGCCCTACATCTTCCAGAATACCTCTGAATCTTTTAATGAAATTTTCATCTGGTTCCTTGAACCTAATGAAGGGTTTGCCGAGTCTTCGTGATTTAGCTTCCCCTAGTGTGTGATATGGTAGAAAATCTACATGTACCACGTTGTTCAAGCGTGATAAAAAGTTTGCAAGCTTTTTGAAATCCTCCTCACCTGCGAAGTTTGCATCAGGAACAACTGGCACCCCTATGAATATAGGTACTTCCAGCTTATCTGCTCTTACTAGATTTTCGAGTATTAATTCGTTTGTTACGCCAATGTGTTTTTTCGTCTTTCCGGATCCATACACTTACATCGTAAAGTAAGAGGTCAGTTACTTTCAATATTTTTCAAATATTTTCCATTTAGAGTAGCTGCTTGTATCAAGAGCAGTGTTTATGCCCTCTTTCCGAGCAGCTTTAAAGAGAATCTCAGTAAAACTCTGTTGAAAAAGAAGTTCCTACCTGAAACTGTTAAGCCTCCTAGAACGGATATAAGATATTATTAGCTAGTATTTCGCTTGTCTTAATATTCTTCGGATTAGATTTTATCTCTTTGTCAATATTTTGGCTTAAGACTTCTCTTATAGAAAAATTACAACACATTAAAAGTGGCAAGTAGATATTCGAGATAACTTATCCTAATTATATGATTATAGTTGTTTAAAAAGCATTCAAAAGGTTTATTAATACAGTCCTCTCGCAAAAAGGCTAGCTTCCCGAGCAATTCCCAAAGTTATTCTTCTCTCAAAAATAAAAGAAGTATCACTTAAAAATAATGTAATTAAAATAGTTTTAAAAGGTATATTTGTGAAAAAGGAAATTGAAGCACACCTAGAGCCAGAATGCGCCAAAAAACTCTACAAAGCACTCCTAACAAAAATCGGCGCCCAATAACCAGCTTATTAATACAGCATTTTAATGAATAGAAATTTAGAATGCAACAGAGTTACAAATTGATTTTAGGAACACACTTTATTTTAAGTAGATTTCCTATCTGGCAAATGTTTAACCAGGATATCGAAACTGTAAATACATCTATTACTTGTAACTCTAAAAGAACCGCATCCCACAGCGATACTCCTTGACCAGCTTTTCTTTGCTTTAACATCTCTAAAACAGAAATAACTTAGTTATTCAACTTTCTAAATATATTTTCATTAAAAGGATCTTTCTTCAAAAGAAGCAAAACGGTTTTCTTCGAACGAAGCAAACGGGGTGAAGCGGGTTGGAAACTTGTCCGCTATCTCCTTTACATATTCATTGCTAGCGAAGGGTAAAAGCGGTAGGAGAACTGCTTTATCTACACCGTTTTTGTCCATTTCTCGTAAAAGAAAACGAGCATCTATACTGTCTTTTTCTAGGGAAGGAACAAGATGTGCGTGAGCATAATAATCAAATTATCACGCACCCTTAGTCTATCAGTAGTAAATATAAGAATTTATATGGGAGTAAAATGCAAACAGTTGATTATAAGATTTTCTTTCGACTATTTTATAAAATAATTTAATAATAAATTAAGGAATAAGGCAGAAGAACGCATATAAGGTCTGAGAACTAAAAACATTGTGTAAAGAGAATTTAGGTGTTATTTCGTTAAATGTCGATAAACTGTAGCTAGGATCGTTGAAATATGAAGAATTTTTAACGTTAAATTTATATTTTTAGTTATCTAGAAGCGTTATCAACGGGTTGGAGGAATAAAATATGATAAGTTTAATGGAGATACTTTATACTTTAATATTATTTGTATGGGTAATTTTGGTGGTTCAAGTAATTTCTAAGGGTGTATATGAGATTGCTGCAAGGAAATGGGAGTATTACGTCGGTGTTTACTTTGCTAGAAAGACAATACATGTTTTAGCTGGTGGAATCGTAGCTTTTGTTATAGCGTGGCTAAACTTGTTTAGTACTCCAATATTACCGTTCATAATGGGTGTAATTCTTGCTATGTTTTGTTATTTGCCTCGTAGATCTGGAAAGTTGATGGAGTGGTTTCAAGATCCAAATAATATGTATGAGGTAAACTTTTGTTTGGTCTGGGCAATTATAATGAGTTTAGGATGGTTGGTGGCCAACGGAGATTTCTGGCTTGGAGCGGTTCCAATACTGTTTATGGCTTGGGGTGATGGTATTACAGGCATAGTTAGAAATTTTGTGTTTAAGAAGAGAACTAAGCATTGGATTGGAAACGTGGCCATGTTTCTGTTATGCGCGCCTTTGGCGTATTTTCTTGGATTTGGGGTCGGTGGAGTAATAGCAGCGTTAATTGCCAGTATGGTTGAACATATTGAAAAAATCGGCGGTAAATTTGTAGATGACAATATAACTGTTCCAGTGAGCAGTTTTATAGTGTTAAGTCTATTTACATTGCTAAATGTTCCCTATGTTTCGCCGTAGTTAAAATAAAATGGTCTCTCAGCAACTACAAGTTGTTTTCTTCTCTTAGTACCCATTATGTAACCACTAATCCCAGCGATTATGATACATATACCGAACATTGCATATGTGACAAATTCCATTGAAAAAAGGGGTATTGATCTGTAAAAGTTAGCTGTTATTGTGTAGCTGTCTCCTCCCTCGAATTTAGCGATCTCTCTGTATTTAAGAGATATTAGGATGCCTTCTCTACTGTATTTTTGACAACCAAGTATTAGAAGTTTAATTATTTATGTCATGGAAATACTTGACTAAACTCGTTAAAAATTTAGTGCAACCACGTTTAGGAGTGGGTGCGAAGATCGGCTTTTAAGGTTTTCCCACCAGTTTTAAGAATCCTTTAATTCCATTTGCCTTGTCTGCTGCACTCATGTGTTGGATAGCTCTAATGGCGTACACTAGAGCTGTGAGAGATGAATGTGCTAGCATGGCATGGAGTGCGTAAAGTGGTGATGTCTGTATCCAAGACAGATAGGGTATCAAAGGTAGCCAAGAGAATATTATCATGTATAGGACATACACGTTTCTTCTTCCGTCCACTCTAGCGAAGGCTTTATCAAACCTGGTATATGCTGTCAATGCTTTTCCCATTGTTTGTCTAAATTGCATGTAACAATGCCTTACAAAGCTGTCTGCAACAAGCATCGTTAAGCCCAGTACAAGTGGCAAGTAGCCGTATCCTAGCAGATATAAACTTATGGCGAAGCTTACATACCATACTTGTTCATATAACATATCGAATGAATGTTCGATGTATCCTAGTTTTGTTAATATTCCTCTTGCTCTGGCCAGTTTCCCATCTAGGCCGTCTATTATTCCAACAATGTAGGCTAAGACTGCTGCTATCTTCAAATAACCCGATAGGAAGAGAGAAGCTACGAAAAATGCTGCTAGGTTTGCGAAAATTGTTATTCTGTTAGGAGTAATCCATGAAATATCGGATATCAAGTATACGAGGCGATCCTCTATTGGCTTATTTATGTAAGAGGTAAAGTGAAGGCCTTTTTGCGTTCTAAATATTAGTTTTTTCTTAGCAAATTTAATTGAGTTTTTGTCTTTTATTTTGACGCATGTTGGAAACACTTCTCTTTTCAGTTCTACATGCTCTACTTTCATTCCAGAAACATTCAGTTTAATCACGTTTTGTCTTGCTTCTAGGGTTTTCACGATTTCGTCTAAGGTTTTCTCCATTTTCACTATGTTTAAGTCTTCCTTAGTTATTTTACATACGCCGATGAATTCGCCGTTTGAATAGCAGATGACATTTTCTTTTATTTTTACTATTTCATTTGCAAATTCTGCATCGATAACAATGTCTGATCGTAGTATTAGCAGGTCGCTGTTCAAGAACTCACTTGGAATACTTGGAATTTCGCTGTTTTTTGCTTCAATATATGAGATGTTCATTTTTATTTCTTCGCCGTTTTTGAGCATGTTTACAATGTCCTCTCCCTTAAATCCCATCACGATGAGAACATCTTTAATTCCAGCTGCTTTAATCGAATTCAGAATTCTTACAAGTAACGATACGCCGCATATTTTTATCAGAGCTAAAGGTCTATCTTTGTTGAATATGTGATCTTTGTAAGGAGCTAATATTACAGCTTTCATCCTCCTCACCTCACAATGCATAAGTTAAAATGAGGGATTGTTATTTTAGCTAAGTTATTTTGAGGGCATCTATATTTAGTTTTGAAGAATATAAATTTTACACATATCTGCGGTAAAGAAAATTGCAGAATAGATGCAAAACCAAAACTTAGGGAAGCGCTATGCATTGAAAAGAGTCAGCGAAACATGTTCTAAGTAGAGATGTGGATAAATTAATTGCACTGTTAGTTATTAGCGAATTTCGCACCAAAAGTAGTAAGAAATTAAATTTAAGAAATGAAACGATAATTGTTAACTAAATGTGAAACATCATTTATAGTTTGGAAAAACGCCCTAAATGTTTGTCTTTTGAAACATCATTTTGCTGCTGCTTATGGTTATGAGGAAGGTGATTAAATGTGACTGGACCTTGCAGGGGGAAAGTGCCTGTTAAAGTTGATGTTACATTTTACGATAATCATAGCTGGAAGGTTAAGGTTGATGCTTATATTCATGTAAAGGGGTATGCTCTTGCTAGAATAACACACCTAGACCTCGAATCAGAGGAACTTGAATTTGATAACGAGGAAAAGGGGTACGGAGCAATAATAGTGGGCAAGGAAAACGGTTTTGTCGTAGTCCCAAGGAAGCCCCTCATAAAGGGAAACCATAGATACACGAAAATAAAGGTCAACGGGCTTGATGTAGTCAAAAAGGGAGAGAGAGTTGGTGGGCATCTTGGACTTAAAGAAGGAGGCATATTTATAGGGTTTAAAAAAGAGGTTATTCAACGTCTTGAAGAAATTGCAAGAAAACTAGAGCCAGACCTATTTGAAAACAAGCAGTCAACATTAAAACTGTAATCAGATATGCAACTTTTCAGTTTAAGATTCTATGTGAACTAAGATAGAATTGGCATCAGGGTACTGGGTGAAAATTTTGCCGGTATGCAAAAGAATTAAAGCAAAATTTTATGAAAATGAAGACGTGTTTTTAGAGATTTCTAAACGTGATACCGATTTTCTTAAAACAATTAGTATTATCAGCATAACAACATCTTTACTTGTACTCATGGTGATTTCGCTAATACTTAGCGTTTTACTTCACTTCCTTAAGTTTAATAATATGCTTTATATTTCACTGATAATATTTCTTCCCTTTGTTGCAGTCTTTCTCGGAACATTTCTTTTCACATTTAGATTCGGCGAAATACCCCTAACGTTAAGGGCTTCGCCAAATCGCGGCATTGTTGAATTAAGGCTGTTGAAACCAAGAAATAGAGAGATCGTTAAATGTATTTCAATAAAAGAATTAAGCGAACTAATTGTAAAGTCCTTTGTTAGCCAAACACACATCAAAAGGGGTGGGGAGGGAAATCATAGAGTCGTTGTACTTTTCGGTAAGAAAAAGGAAAAGCTTTGTAAATTATTTGTTGCCGGTCCAGAACTTGCAAGATTTGCTAAAAAATTATCGGAAAGACTCCATGTTCCCCTAAAAATAGATTTTAAAAATGTCATCACACCCTCAGAAATACGTGCAATAAAAGCGGATAATAATGAGGTCGTCAGCGAACTGAAGTCAGGAAAGCACGCAATGACATATATAAGTAGACCTATGATCTATGAAACCATAATTTTAACTATAGCATTTTCGATTCTTTGGTGGCTACTGTTACTCTTTTTGGCAAGCTTCCTTTTACTTAAAGGGACAGTTCCAGAAGTTGTTGGCCTGATCCTTATCATTCCAGCGGTAATTTTAGGTATTCCCACAACTAGAATGTCCCTTAAAATCATACCGACAGAAAAATTTTTGTTGAAGCTGAGTGGATCGACCTTATACATCTCCGAATTTTTAGGTAGGAGGAAGATTCGTGAATTCTACGTTCCTCTATCAGGCTCACATGTTGAGGAAATAAATGTTTTATGCTTTGGAAAACTTCAAGGTGAACCACGTCTCAGTAGATCCAGATATAATAAGCAGGCCCGGGGCCAGGGTTCGAAGCGGTTACTATACTCTACAAGACTCTTGTCAAGCTTCTACATCCAGAGATATAGAGAACCTAAAAAAATAAGGGGAGGATAGTCGCTATGGTCCCTCCTGAAAGAGTCTTGATTAGGGATAACATTAAGATAGCATACGGTATAGACGTGTGGATAGATAAACATCCAACAGCGGGTACTCTGTATATAGTCCCCTGAAACCTGTCAGGAGGAGGTCTCAGTGAACATATACCACATAAGCTATACTCCTTACTTCTTAGGAGAGAGAATGGTAACCATATCATTTAGCGGATGTAATTTTAGGTGTATGGGATGTCTTAGGAAGAAAAGAGAAGGCGATATCTACGCGGATAGAGCGGAGCGTATAGAGTGGAATCTTGAAAATATAATTAAAAAGATTAGAGAAATAAGACCTCATAGAATATATCTAGGTGGATATGAGCCTACATTAGATCCTGATCTAGTAAGTATAGTGAATAAACTCTCTAAACTAGATACGCATATAGTCCTACTCACTAATGGAAGCCTTTTAAACAGGAATTACATTCATGAGCTATTAAAGGCTGGATTGAGAGAGATTATAATAAGCGTTAAGGCATTTGATCCCGAAAAACACCTGTACTATACCGGAAGATCAAATAAACCTGTTCTAAATGCTATTGAAGAACTAAGTAAAGTAGAGGACCCCTATTTTAGATTCCAAGTGGAAACACTACTTATTCCTGGAATCAATGACCCCGAAGATATTGAAAAATTAGCCATATTCATATCGAAAATTGATAGATCTATAAAACTATTCATAGAGCCTTGGATACCCGTAGTTGATACTTTCAGAGAGCCCTCAAAAGAGGAACTCATAGAGGCTGTCACGAGAGCCATGAGACATCTATACATAGTATCATATCATCCTCTATACTCAGAGATACTTGAGATGAGAAAGAGCAAGAGAAAAGCTATATTTATAGACGTACTTCCGAGGAAGTGAATATCATTGAAACGCAGGATACCTTCTATAAGTCTTGCGGCTAAAGATGCCATAACTAAGTGCCATAGGGGAAAATAGGAATGTACAGGACTAAGATATATCATGTAAGCTTTCATGAGGCATTAAGTTCAGTTTCCTTATTCTTCCATGGCTGCAACTTCACATGTAAGGGCTGTCTTAGAAGAGTTTACATGTACGATTGTCATCTCAGTGAGATTCCTAAAACCAGTAGATTGAACTTCCTGACTATAGATAAACTAATAGAGATTCTTGAGAAAACCGAGCCCAAGATAGCACTATTTGAAGGGTGGGAACCTACACTGGATCCCATGCTTGCTGAGATAGCTGATTCTATTAGGAACAATGAAATACGTACTGTACTATTGACTAATGGTTACCTATATCCTCCTGTAGATAGTTTTGATGAAATTAAGGTGAGTATAAAGGCATTCAGCTATCAAGTACACAAGTACTATACAGGTAAGTCCAATAGAAGGGTTTTAAGGAACTTTAAATCGATCTATGAGAATGCTCCGGAGAAACTCTCAGCTGAAACTGTTCTCATTCCTGGTCTTGTAGATATTGATGAAATAGAACGCATTGCGAAGTTTATATCGAGTATAGACCCTACAATACCCTTGAGGATAGACTGCTACTGGCCTGTAGTACCTAACACCCCATGGCGAGCCCCTACGAGAGAGGAGATAAGATCAGCTGTTATCAGAGCTCGTAAATATTTAGAAAACGTACATTTCCTATCGAGCGATGCCAAGATTATCGGAAGAGTGCGCAATCTATGGCCAATTGAGTGATCGCTATGAAGGTCGCTGTTTCTTGGAGCGGGGGAAGGATAGCTGTCTTCCCTTTTTCGAGCTCTAAAAAAGGGGGTATAACCCAGTATACATATTCAACAAAGCTATAAGGAGAGGAGAGGCCCCGAAAGTACATGGTCTAGATCCATCTATCATTAATGCGCAAGCTGAAGCACTTAATATACCCCTAATTCAAAGAGAGGCTACATGGGACACATATGAGCATGTATTCAAGGAATTAAAAGAAAGTACTTTAAGCAAGAAAGTAAATTTTAAGTTAAAGATAAAGAAATTTCACAAATATAATTCAAAATCTAAGAAGATGTTAATTATCCTGAAAGAAATGGCAGTTCTACAATAATTTAAAGGCAGCCAACGTTGAAATTGTAATTAAGCGTGAATCTGAGAACAAGGGTTGTGCATGCTATTTTACGGAGTGTAAAGTGAAATTATGTAAATTGATAACAGAGATGCTAGAATTGCTGTGAATATTTTTCTCCCTTTTAGAAATGCATCAGGTATTTTTTCTTCTTTGATTTTCTTTTCTGAGATCCAAGAAGCAAAATATGCAACTGCAAAACCACTTATTTCATCAGCGATAACATGTTGTCTTACGAATAGGGTTGATAGGATTATTAGGAATGCTATTCCCCCAGAAGGTCCATTTATGTTTTGGTTTTTCCCTGCTTAGGAAATATGCTGCGAGAGTTGAGTTTGCTGCGTGGAGGCTTGGGAAGCAGTTGAGAGGTGGATCTAAGGAGTAATATTTTGCCATAACCTTTGATAAAAAGTCTGTTGGCAACTCTTCTGGGCTAGGTCTTATCATCATTACAGGGAAAACGATGTAGGTTAGGTAGGAAGTGGCATAGACTATTAGGATTGCTGTGAAATATTGGTTAATTTTCTGCGGTTTTACGAATGCAAAATATCCGAGCGTGAAGATTATGAACGGATAAAAGATAAAGACATATGGGACGACGAAAGCTGATATGAAGGGTATCGCATGGTCTATTGGGGTAAATAGCGTTCTAGGCGGTTGAATATGTATTTCAGCGACAATATCATAAACTACGAGAGCAATAACAGCATAAGCAACAACAAACAAACTGCTTTTAAACAGCCAACTGAATTCTCTTAACTTTTCCATCTTAACATCCTTCTATCAAACTTGAAATCCTATAAAGTTTTAAAAATATCAATCATTTAATTAATTTAGCATAAAACTCTCCAGTAGTGGCAGAATTTATCTCTCAAATTTAAAGCGAGTACGTACTAACATTGTTCTGAGCGTTACGATGTTTTACTTATCTTGACCAATTCTTTATGACTTATCAGCCTTTCATGTTCGAAGTTTCCTGCTTGAGAAAGTTTTTGAATGTCTTACCTAATGTTAGGAAGTTCCTATTTGTCTACATCTTTAACTTCTATACCAAGGCGATATACAAGAAGTATCAATAACAACTTTATTTAAGGATTTTAGCTGAGATTTTTTCGCCAACTGCCTCAACCTCCTCAAAACCAACACTACTCCATGCCTTTCTAGCTTTCAAAAACTTTTTCATAGGTCTAACAATTAACTTATCTCCTCTAATATTAAATACGAGGATGTCACCCTCCTTGATACCTAACTTTTCAACGATAGCCTTCGGTAAATAAACAGTATATTTCTTACCAACTCGAACAGTCAGACTCATCTGACATCACCAGAACATAACTGTAAGCTAACTTTAAAACTTGTTGCTACAACTCTGACGTTAAAATATTTACGTTTTAAAATTAAAAGGTCAAGTATTCATAAAATTGGGTAATCTATCAACTACTAAAGTATTGAAATATAATATCGATGGAATGTGTCCTTGTTAAATGTTTTGCTCTATGATCTTTGCTTCTGCGGTCAATTTATGTTGTTTTAGTAAATTTTTTAATACTTCTTTAAGCGCTTTATCTTTAACTGCTACAAGAACGCTAGTTCTTTCTAGGAGAAAGCTAAAGGTTAAAGTTATAGTTTCTACATCTGCTCTCTCTACGAGATGTTCATATTTTCCTGATTTTTTAGCTAAATATCTCTTAGCTTCATCGCTTATTTTTGATATTCTTGGATTATCATAATCAACTTCCCTTACCTCAATTAGCTTTTCGTTTAAGAGTCTTTGAAACCGTTCAACAGAGTCAAAATAAATATTTTGTCTAAGTGGCTGGTCTATCAACTCGAATTTAACGACTGGTGAAATTATCACTTTCCGATATTTAACATTTAATTTAAGAATTTTCTTTAATTTGCTTTTCAGATTTTCTTTGTATTTCCTATCTAGGTGAACTAGGTAGCTTGTATCTGCTATCATGTAGTCATATTTCTGCAACCTCTTCTACCTCGCTTATTAGAGCAGCAACTTCCATTGCAGTTACACCTATTATCTTAGCTATCATGGATACCGTAACCTTACCATCAACGTAGTCTTCATAAAGTTCAGCGAATTTTAAGAACTTCTCTAAGCCTCTTCTACTAATAAAATACGAGGTTTCAGGTTTATCGACAGCTAGAAAAACTGTCATATTCTTTGGGGAAATTGTGAAAGTTATATCTTCTCCGTTACTTCTCCATTCAACTTTAAGAGTAAAATCGCCTATCGCAAAAACTTTTTTGCCATTTATGCTTTCACTTTTTATTAGACCAGCATCCTCTAATTCCCTTAAATGCTTGTAGACCGTTGCTATAGGTATTTTAAGCATCTTTGAAATATCCATTGCAGTTAGTTTACCTCGCTTTAACATTAAAAGAATGATCTTAAGCTTTGATCCACCTTTAAAAATTACCTCCAGAAGAGTGGGAACGCGTAGGAAAATCTTAGCCATCAAGGATCATCAACTCATTTTACATAATTCTATATTATCATAAAACATATAAACTTATAAAGAAAACTATCATGCACGGATTATAATGTTATCCGTGTGGCTTGTAAAGGGAAATAAGATAGTATTTTAAATAAATAGCAATTTTTGTTAACGATTTTCTGAATGGTTTTAAGTTCCTCATGAATTTTGCTATGTTTTAGCGTGAAACATAGACATTAATAAGTAATAAAAAGATTATAGCATATGGTTGAGGTTTGCTAGCTTGATAATCATTAAAGTCGGATTGGAGTAGAGGAAAGGGAAGTTGATTGTATGCAATTTGAGGAACTTGGAACGGAAAGACTTGTTGAAGCAATGGCTGTAGCTAAAGAATTCGCGTCAAAATTTAAACGAAAAGGTGTGGTTGGCATTGTATTTTTAGGTGGAGTTGCTAGAGGATATTTCGACAAGTTTTCTGACATTGATATCATTATCTTCAAAAGGAAGAGGGTAAAAATTGGGATGAAGCGTGAAGACGAAATTGAATTTAAAGGGTTCAAGATCGACTATGAAATTATAAGCTATGAAGATTCTGTGAAATCGGAATGGGAGATGGAGAAGAGATGGGCTTTTTCCAGCGCAAAAATTTTCTATGATCCGGAAGGAAAAATTAAGGCTTTGATCAATAAAAAGGTTCGTCTCAAAGATGAAGAGAAGAAATGGATGATAGTAGAAGGTATGACGCAATCTGAATGGTATTGTAATTATAATTCGGAAGCATGGGTTCATAGAAATGATCTTATAAGTGCTCATTACTCTATAGATCTTGCTTTAAAATATTTGATGAAAGCTCTTTTTGGGTTAAATAATCAATTACTACCTGACGAAAAGTGGCAAATGTATCAAGTTCAACGGTTGAAATGGCTACCCAGAGGATTTAAAGAAAAGTTAAAAGAAATAATATTCGTAAAAGATCTCTCCATAAAGGATCTTCAAAGACGTAGAAACGCCCTAAACTATCTTTGGAAACAGATGTTACCGAAGGCTGAGAAAGAAGTTGGTATAAAGTTTGACGAATTTAAAAGACTAGTGTAATCCTCCTGTATGTAGCTTGCCACCAATGCCAATTTATTGGTTAGAACAATCTGAAAAGCTACGGTAAAGTAAAAGTTGTTTAATTTTGTTTAGGTAAAGATATTTCATCTATTACTTCTTTGTGATTCTTCTTTTCAAGTTCCTTTCTTCTCTCTTTTAAAAGTTCTTCGAGAAGCGTTTCAATATTTACTTCTTTAACTGGTTTACAAGCTTCCTCTAATAGCTTAGATTTTTTATCTTTCATGTTTATACACCTATCTTACTCCGATTCTAGGACATAGTTTTTGCACGGGACACGTGTTGCATTGTGGTTTTACTGGTTTACATATGTGTTGTCCAAATGATACTAGTAGTTCGTTTATTTCTTTCCAGTGTTTCTTTGGTAGCTTTTTTCGTAGTTCCATTTCTGTTTCCTCCGGGGTTCTTGTTTTTACGTAGCCCCATCTGTTCGTTATTCGATGCACATGGGTGTCAACGCAGATACCCATTTTATCGTATCCTAATATTAGGACAAGGTTTGCTGTTTTTCTCCCTATACCCTTAAGCTTTAGTAGTTCCTCCATTGTGTCCGGAACTTTGCCACCATATTTTTCTACTAGTTCTTTACAGATTTGAACAATGTTTTTTGCCTTATTTCTGTAAAATCCCACGGGGTAAATTAGTTCGGAGATTTTCTTTTCTCCAAGTTTTATCATATCTTGAGGGTTGTCAGCTACACTAAACAGTTTTCGAGAAGCTTTAATTGTCACCTCGTCTTTCGTTCTTGCACTTAGAATTGTGGCGATAAGAACCTTGAAAGGATCTCTATTTGCAACAACAGATACAGCTGGCCTTTCAAATTTTGAAACAGCTTTTCTAACGATACTTAAAACCTCTGATATGTTGGAGTTATCAATCAAATAAATCACCTAAGCCTTTAACTCTAAATTTTAATGATGTTGATATACGAATTGCTTTTAATCGTTACAAAGCACCTTTAGACTCTTTCGTGCAATTTTGCACGTGTTTACGATGATAGTACACAACAACGTGGTTATGTTACTTTAAGTATTTTTAGCATAACTTATAGAATTGTTCGATAACTTTTGCAGTCTCTTTTGTTATTTTAGCCGTCATTATTTTGATTTTCGCAATTAGATTGTTACGGTCTTTCAATGCGTTTTACAATTTGTTCAGCGGTTTCCGCTGCTTCTTTGAGGTTCCAGACTTTTGCTAGTCTACTTATTCCTCTGAGTTTATGTATTAGCGAGTCCAACCATCTAAAAAGGTCTCCTGGATAAACATATAGTTCATATTCTTTTTGTAGGCGTGAAGATATTTCTCTTAGCTTTAATTTCTCTTCTAGTCTTAGTTTTACTATTTTTTTGCAGAGGTTTACTATTCCGTGCTCGCAGAACGGAGCTTCTTTACATTTGCAGTTAAAGAATTCAAGTGACCATTTTGCAAATAACTCAAGGAGCCATTTAGGTAGTTTAGGCATCTCCTTCTTCGTAGAGACATCCATTACGTCGAGGATAGCATCCGAGAAAAGCTTTGATGAAAAACGCACGTTAAATGCTTTTTCAAGTTCACCTTGCACCTTCGTAGAAACATAGATTTGAGTAAACGGTTCTAAGAGTATTGCTACATCAAGAACATTCATATCGTCCTTGAGGTATTTTTTCGCTATTTTCACTTCAGACAACTTATAAAATGACGTAGCAGTAGCTCTTCCCAAAGGGGTCACTGCTACTTTACCGTTGTTCATCGTTATCATTCCATCTTTTAGCAAAGTTTCAAGGACATGATCCAGGTTTTCAGATGCTCCTAGCAACATACTATAGTATTGTTTTAAATCATCAAGAAATACTTCTCCTTTTGCTGATATGTAAGCGAGAACTTGATCAGCGCATCCTTCAATGTCGTAGGAAAACTCAACGGGCTCTAATTCCTCTTCAAGTAGTTTTATTGCTACTGAGTCTTCTGTTTCCTCAACAGCTCCTCTATATTTCTTTCCAGGTTCAACTAGTATGACTACACGTCCTCTATCATGTTTTCCTAAGCGTCCTGCTCTTCCAGCCATATTTTCAAACATACTCTTAGTAATGAAATTAATGCCTTGAGCAAGAGATTCGAAGACCACCATACTTGCGGGAGCATCGAAACCTGCGCCAAGAGCATAAGTTGTGACGACTGCTTGGTAAAATCCGTTTTCAAAACCTAGTTCTATCATTTTTCTCCTAGGATAGGTGAGACCTGCATGATAGGTGGCTACTTTTAGGCCTCTTTTGTTTAGCCAGTTGCTGATCTGATGAGCTCTTCGCCTAGAGTTTGTAAATATTATTGTTTGTCCTCGGAATCCGTGGCTGCTTATCGTTCTCCATTCTTGTTTTATTACGTTTTCTATTGCTTTGAGCTTGTCTTTTTCGGATAGGCAGATGACTAGGTGTCGTTCAAGTGGTACAGGGCGCTCAGAGTATCTTACAAGTTTTAGGTTGAGATTTCTGGCTAGTTCTTCAGGGTTTCCAACACTTGCTGATAAGGCGATTATTTGACATTTTGGAAATAGGGATCTAATTCTTGCGATAAGTCCATCTAGTTCTGGTCCTCTTTCCTCGTCGCTTAGACTTTGAATTTCATCTATTATAACTACGCCTATGTCTCCTAGGTCGCTGTATTGGCCTGATCTTATTAGGTAGTCTAGTCCCTCGTAGGTTCCAACGATAATGTTTGCGTTTTTAACATCTTCATCAACTATTACTAGTTCTTCTTCGCCTACATCTATTTTACTCATTCCAACTCTTATTGCAACTTTTAATCCAAGTTTTGAATACCTTGCTTTGAATGTTTCGTATTTTTGGTTTGCAAGAGCTACAAGATTACATAGATATAGTATTTTCTTTCCGTTTAAAGCAGCGAGAACACCTGGGAGTTCACCTATGAGCGTTTTACCTGTAGAAGTTGCAGAGACAACAAGAATACTTTCACCTTTCAGTAATCCGCTTTTCAACGCTTTAACCTGTATCGGTAATAGCTCATGTATCCCATTTTCCTTTAGAACATTTTTCAGAGCATCTGGTATTTCAAGGTCTTCAACCGTTAATCGTTCCGTGATTTCGGGTTTAGCTTCTTTTTTGTCGAAAAGTGTGAGTTCAGGATTCACGTAAATATTCATTCCGGTCACTAGATGTCCGAGAAGTTTATCTACACTTCTAACTTTTCTAAGCAATGTGAAAAGTCTTTCAGAAATCATATCTGAAACGCGTATTCCCCTAAATTTAAGTTCTCTCAACAGTTCATCCTTTGCACATTTGAAACAGACATATCTTTCCTGAACTTTAAAAATTTCGGATTTAGTTTCAAGAACTGTAACTTTTCCCTCTATTTCACAAAATGGGCAAAACTTAGCAACTCGTATCTTAGAATCCCGAATACTATATGCCTTAAACATTTCTAAAAGCATGTTCTTTACATTTTCTTGAATTTTTTCAGATATGAGAACCTTATTTGATGATCTTAACATTTTTATGAATTCTTCTGGTGGATAGGCTTCTAATCTTCCCTTAATTTCAAGCAAAAGTCTACGTGGCCTAAGAAACATATCGTTTTTAAAGTATATTTGAAGCCTACCTCTATAATCAGGTCTACTATACTTTGCCTTCTTATCACTAACAAAAACACCCACCATAAATTCCATACTCTTCTCCTTATACCTTAGAAATACTATAGTTGTATTCTCAAACATTTTAATCTGCCTTTAAAAGGAACAATCCAGTACATTATTAAATTTTGTGAATGCCCTATTTTACCTGAGCTTTTCCGTTGAGAAATTAGTGCATTAAATTCCTATATATGCATCAGTGAAATTGAAACTATATTTAAATATGTGGAACGATTGCATTTCTAGCTGGGGATTTTAATGGGTATTCTTGGAGCACATGTATCTATTTCTGGTGGTGTGGATAAAGCACCTAAACGTGGCCGGGAGATTGGCTGCGATTCCATACAGATCTTTACTAAAAACCAGAGGCAGTGGAAGGCTCGTCCCTTATCGGAAGATGAAATTGAAAGTTTCAAAGAAAATCTTAACGTTTATAATATAAGGATGGTTGTTGCTCATGATTCTTATTTAATTAATTTAGGTTCACCCGATGAAACTCAGTACAAGAAGTCTTTTGACGCCTTTCTCGACGAAGCCGCTAGGGCAGAAGCTCTTGGAATACCTTACTTAGTGTTTCATCCAGGAGCGCATAGAAATTATGGGGAAGAATATGCTTTGAAGAAAATTGCTGAAAGTTTAAATGAAATTATCGCGAGAACCGAAAACTATAGGCTTATGTTTGTTGTGGAGACGACTGCTGGTCAAGGTACTAATGTTGGTTATAGGTTTGAGCATATTGCGGAGATTATTGATTTGGTCGATGAAAAGAAGCGGGTTGGCGCGTGCTTTGATACGGCGCATGTTTTTGCAGCTGGATATGATATAAGGACGCGTGAAGCTTACGAAGAAACCTTTGACCAATTTGATGAAATAGTTGGTTTAGAGAAGCTTAAGGTTTTGCATTTAAATGATTCTAAGAAAGAACTTGGAAGTAGAGTTGATCGCCACGAACACATAGGCAAGGGTCTTATAGGTCTTGACGCTTTCAGAATTATTGTAAATGATAAACGATTTGAAAATCTTCCCATGATACTTGAAACTCCCGGAGGAGAAAGAGAATATAAAGAAAATCTAAGAGTTTTAAGGTCGTTAATCGCCAAATAGTGCAGTCCTCAAAATTTATAATCTAGCTAGGCGTAGCTCGTCTCTAAGTCAAAACAGCTTAGTTAAACTAAAATTGTGAGTTTCTTGTTACACAAATAATAAGAAAGGAATTTAAATCTTCAGTTGTCGTTTTTTATTAGCTATGATTGGTTTGCAATGTCTTGCTTCACTTCTTTTTGTCTATGAGGATATTTAGTTTTAGTCGTTTAGGAAGTTATGTGTTGTTACGTTGTAATATTTACTTTAAATAATTCTTTAAGTAGATTTATACATGATTTGTATGTTTTTTCAGCTTTGCTATATGCTTCTGGGGCATAATCTTTGAAGTATTCTGCATTTATACCTTTTTCGAAGCCGTAGCCTGCTAGTCCTCTTAGTTCTGCTAACTCAGCTATAGTGTTGCTTATTGAGTCAACTTGGTCCCTAAACCATTTTGGTAGATCTTTTCTCTGGGCTAGTTGAGCGAAAACTTCGCTGATGTCGTGTTCTCTGGGAAAATCTATGGCTAGTGAAATTAGGATGGATTTCGTAGCTTGCTCGACTGCCATTTGGGAACAGTAGACTACGTCATCCCATCTTTTGTCTTCTAAGGCTCTTTTTGCTCCTTGAAGCCATCTTCCAGCTCTTTTTATTCCAGCTACAGCTATTTCAATGGTTTTCAAAACTCGACGACCTCCCCAGCTTTTAGGTCGGCTAAAATCCAATAGTAACCTTTTCCTGGGATGGTTATTCTTTTTGCTCCGTGAAGCAAGAGTTTTTGGCGTACTTTCTCTATGATTTTTGTGAGAAGTTTATCTCGCTCATAGAGGATAATTCCATCTAGACACATATCTATGTAAATTCTGTGAAATTCTAAGGCTTCTTTACGACTTAATGGATAGTGTTGTATTATTGGGAAATATCCTTTTCTCAGAGCCCATTTATATTCCTCGGTTTCTCTAAGCTTCTTTTTTAGCTTCAGAAGTTCTCTAATTCTTTCCCACACGGGTTTTTTATCCCACTCCTCAACAATTACCAGTAAATCTATATCGCTATTTTTATTCCAATCTCCCCTAGCTATTGATCCAAAAAGAGCTATACCTAGAAGCTTAGTTCCAAAATGTTCATATAAAATCTTACAATATCTTTCTAGAATTTTACTATAAACTCCATGGGGAATTTTCTCAATGTTTACTACGTGAAACTCTGGGTCTTCAACTATAGCGGTAAGTTTTTCAAGAAGTTTCAAAGCTATCTCACCCTTTTCAGTCAACATATATAGGCGACCCTCAATCTTAACAAGACCCTTTGAAATTAGAAATTCAAGTTTTCTACTTAAGGTTCTAGGGTTACTTACCACATTTAGCAAATCAGTAAACCGAACTGCTCTATCTTTCCCTACTTTTCTTAAGATTTTAAAAATAAATTCATCTATCATGGTTAATCACATAAACTATAAAAAAATATAATAAAAACTTTACTAAAATATAATAAGCCTTAGAAGCGATAGTCATAAAAACAATCAAGCTACCAATTAAACTATTTCGAGTATCCTCTAACGAAGGTTCTAATTTTTTAGACAATAGATACTACCTTTAGTCATTTGAAGTTGATAACGACGCTATACTTTTTAGGACGTCGGGCAATTTAGTTAAAATCGGTAGTGCTACCATATTTGAATTCCCTTATCTATTCTATTCTAGTTCTAGACTAGTAAGTTTAAAATATAGTTATGACGATATATTGTTATAATTATAGTTGTTATAGATATATTTGGTGTGTAAAGTGGAATTCTATGATAGGAAAACTGCTTTGAACCTGTTAAGTGAAGCGTATTTAAGTGGAAGATTAGAACTTGTGTTAATATTGGGTAGGCGGAGGCTTGGAAAGACTTTTCTAGTCAGAAAGTTTATGGAAGGTAAGCGTGACGTTGTTTATACTTATGTGCTTCCGTCCACTGATCTTTATGCTAGAACTAAGGTTGCGGAGGATATTTCTGCTCTTGGACTGTCTTTCGTAGGCTATCCTTCGTGGGAAGAGATTTTGAAGAAATTATTTGAGGAATCTGTTAAGCGACGTATAGTGGTGATTTTTGACGAATTTCAGAGACTTGCCGCAGTTAATCCTGACGTTCCCGCCATTTTGCAAGCTTTAATAGACGAATATCGAGATAAATCAAAACTTATGCTAATTCTTGTAGGATCTATTGTTGGACTCATGGAGAAACTTGCAAACTATGCAGGGCCTCTTTATGGTAGAGTAACCAAAAGAATACGCGTCCGACCATTAAGTTATTTTTCAGCTAGAGAATTCTTTCCAAATTGCAGCGAAGAAACGCTTATTGAATTGTATTCTCTTCTGGGCGGTACTCCATGGTATCTTAGATTAGCCTCAGAAAATTTTTCACAAGACACGGTTAAAACGTTGAGAAAAATTGTGTTAGAGCCGGGTTCTCCTCTATACCAGGAGCCGGAAACCTTGATAACTATGGAGTTAAGGCCAAGAGAAGAGACATATTTTTCCATATTTGAGGCTATGGCTCGCGGTAAAACAACTCGAAAGGAAATATCAGACTTTGTAGGATTACCGTCAGAAGCTATTGGCCATCATCTTCGTGTATTAGAAAAAGAGTTAGGACTGATATCTAGAATAAGACCTGTGGGGAAGAAAAAGGTTTCAACAAAGCTTGTACGCTATGAAATAACTGATAGTTTCTTTGAATTTTGGTTTAAGTTTGTACGTCCCAACATGTCGCTACTTGAGATAGGGAAAATAAATGAGGTTGAAGATTTACTGCGTCGAAAATTATCTGAAATTGCATCTAAGGGATTTGAGAAAATAGTTAGACAGATTGTTTCAGCTTACCAAGGCTCGGAACTTCTGGGCGTAAAACTTCCAATCTTTAATAGTGTAGGAATGTGGTGGGACCGGAAGGGAAATGAAATAGATATTGCTGCTGATTTTAAAAACGGGATATTAGTTGGTGAAGTTAAATGGCGCAAATCTCCCGTTGATGTAAAAGAGGCAAACGAGCTAATAAGAAAAGGGGAAGTTTTCTTTAGGAACAAAAAGAAAATCTATCTTATAGCTTCTAAAAGCGGATTTACCCGGGGGTGTAAAGCAGTTATCGAAGATGTAAACGGCATATTATTAGATGTAAAGACAATATCTCAACTTAACCCTTCTCTCGAAGAGGATCCATTCAGTTAGAGCCTTAAAAGACTTACAAAGAATGCGGAGCTATAGTTCATAGAATTTGACTAAAAATACATAAGCCTTTCTACCTGAGAGCAGGATAGTTGAAATTTTTATACTAACGAGTTTAAGTTGTTCTCGCTGGAGTATACTTTTTGAGCGGGCAATGAAGTTTAACGTTGCATGTTCCGCAGTTTCTTGGATGTGCTTTACAGCCAGCTTTTAAAGCGTAGACTGCTGCTTTTAAAGCCCATTCATGCTCATAGTACTTTGAAATTTTAGCTTTTAGCCTTTCGAAGTTTTTTAGTTCATATCCAGGTATATTTGGCCTACCTGCCCAATCTACTTTTATTAATCCAGCTTTACGTGCTACTTCAACTACTTTATCCATTAGTTTCCATGTTGCACCCATGCATTGATCCAGCACAAAATTTGGTCTAAAAACGAGGAAACAAACTGGTAACGTAGGATCTATGGACGCTATAAATTCACAGACAGCCTGTACCTCCTCTACATCTACTATTCCAGGTACTACTAGGATTCTATACTCCCATAGTTTGTCCCTAGCATGTTTAGCGATATATTCAGCGTTTCTTAAAAC
>Ga0209410_1000084_pt1 | contig 36496 bp, 32 predicted proteins | sample Mar14436cmmetaG_FD_184135 | JGI IMG/M metagenome (GOLD analysis project Ga0209410, IMG submission 184135) | Marine hydrothermal vent microbial communities from Guaymas Basin, Gulf of California to study Microbial Dark Matter (Phase II) - Marker... ... | reverse complement strand
TGACCACTGTTGGACTATTCTTGAATTGTTGTCATTTCGTGTCTTATCCCCTATTCCCAAGAACCAAGATGATCACCACGGTTAAATGTAGACCTACCTACCATAGGTAAAGTCCTGGAGAAGGTGAAGGCCACTTCCGTGCCTAAGGGGATAATAGTAGACGACGGTTTTACCAATCGAAATCATGTTCTCAAGCTCAAGAAATAGAGCGTTTTTTCCCAAAAAGAAAAATCTCAGGGTCTGTTATATCGTCTCCACCTTTCCTCGGGAAGAAAACGACCCCGAGGTGCCATGGCTTGTAGAGTGCGTGCGAAGGCTCAGGGATAGGGGGGTGGAGGTAGAAATATTCGCCCCTTCTTTTAGAGGCTTGAAAGATCATGAGATCTTTGGTATCCCTGTCCACAGGTTTCGTTATTTCCCAAAGCGATGGGAGATGCTCACACACGACGAAGGAGCTCCTAACAAAATTATGAACAACCCTTTCTACAAATATCTCGCTGTTCCTTATATCCTATTCGGTATGTTGGATGCTATCTTCTTCTTCGGCCGAAGTAGGTTCGACATCCTCCATGTGCATTGGCCTTTCCCTCATGCACTTTTCGGTTGGATCGGGCGTTGGATCTGTGGGGCCAAAGTTATCCTCAACTTTCATGGGGCAGAGGTCCTTTTGGTCCATAGGTACCCTATCATCCGAAGCTTCCTTCGAGTATTTCTGCGAAGAGCTGATCACGTTGTGACTAATTCAAGTTTTACCAAAAAGAAAGTGACCGAAGTCTATCGGCGGCCGGTGACTGTGATCCCTTTTGGGATAACAGTGGAGAGGGACGGACATGCCAAGAGGTCTTCCACTTCTGTAAAGACCATCTTATTTGTCGGGCGCCTGATAGAGAGGAAAGGGGTGGAATACCTGATCCAGGCCATGCCCTATGTTTTGAGGAAGGTGAAGGCCAGGCTGGTCATAGTGGGCGAAGGACACCGCAGGCCCTTCTTAGAGGAACTCGTCGCCAGGGAGGGACTGAAGGATGTGGTCCAGATGGTGGGGAAGGTATCCGAAGAGTCTTTAAAACGATGGTATGAGATATGTGATGTTTTCGTTTTGCCGGCGGTTGTAGATTCTAAGGGGGATACGGAGGGGTTAGGGGTTGTCCTTTTGGAGGCTTTGAGCTATGGAAAACCGGTAGTGGCCTCAAATGTGGGAGGCATCCCTGACATCGTCATCGACGGGCAAACAGGGCTTTTAGTTCCAGAAAAAGATCCTAAGGCCCTAGGAGATGCCATAGTGTATGTATTGACCCATGAACATTTCTCACAGAGGCTAGGTGAAAAAGGGCGTAAGTATGTCGAAGAACAATTCGGCTGGGAGAAGATCACAGATAAGCTCATAGATCTATACAGAAACGCAATTAGGGATGAAGATTCTACATTTAATCTACGATGATATAAAGAATCCCTGGTGTGGTGGTGGAGGGGCAGTAAGAGCTTATGAAGTCAATAGAAGATTAGCAAAGAAGCATCATCATATTGTAGTCCTGACAGGAAATTATCCTAATGCACAGCACGGTGTTATAGATGGGGTGAGATACTACAGAGTAGGATCAAGGAAAAATTATCTCTTGAGTAGATTAACGTTCTCCCTACAAGTTCCGATTATATCAAAAACTTTTAAAAGTGATCTTTTGATTAACGATTTCTCAGCATTTTCTCCATGCTTCGTTAACAACGAAGACGGATATATGGTGTTAATTGTTCATCACCTACTATCCTACCATGCTATAAGGAAATATGGCCCTTTTGGTATTTTCCCTTTTCTTTCCGAGAAAGTAATGTTAAGATTGAATAAAAATATAATAACAGTTAATCCAGCAGTTAAAGCGGAGATTAGTCGGATAAATAATAAAGCTAACGTTACTTGCATATTGAACGGGATCGATGAAGATCTTTTTAAGGTTGGATCTTCTGAAAAAGATTATATTTTGTTTTTAGGTAGGATTGATGTATATATGAAAGGTCTCGATATTTTAATCGGAGCTTTTTCGAAAGTAATCCGTCTGTATCCGAAGGTTAAATTGAAAGTTGCTGGTATGGGAAAGCTTAAAGATATGGCTAAGCTTAATAAGTTAATTGAACGTCTGGACATAGATGATCGAGTGGAAGTCTTGGGCCGAGTTTCTCAGGAGGAGAAAGTTTCATTGCTTGCTAATAGTATGTTTATTTGCATGCCTTCAAGATTTGAAGGTTGGGGCATCGTGGCTATTGAAGCAGCAGCGGTTGGTAAACCTGTTATCGGTACTAACATCCCCGGACTTTCTGAGGCTGTGATAGATGATCACACAGGAATATTAGTTCCTCCTGAAGATGCTGAAGCACTCTCTGAAGCAATGATGCGTCTATTGGAAGATGGCAATGAAAGGAGAAGGTTAGGAGAAAATGCAAGAAGATGGGCGAGAAACTTCAGTTGGGATAAAGTTGCCGAGGAACAGGAAAGTTTCTATTATTCAATAGTGGGCCTTAGAGATGATTAAATCAAGAGGGTTTTCTCATCGCTGGGTTTACGGTTTAAGTTTCACTTTTCTCAGCCTTATATTTTTCAACCGATTCCTAACATCGGACGTCGTCCTTGTGGGAGCGGACCAAAGTCCAGATTCCTTCTTCTCCAAGGTCCCCCTTTCTGAGCTAAAGACCTACATCCATCCTCCAAACTGGTCCCCCAAGCTTGGAGGTACTGCGGTCTCGGACAGGAGGGTGGGGGAGCATTATTTCCCCCTGTACATCCTCCGCTACTTCATGCCCTTCTATAAGGCCCTCGGGTGGTGGTACATACTCATATGCGTAGGTGCGGGATTTTTCATGTTCCTCTACCTCAGAGGGATAGGTATCAGAAAGAACATTTCTTTCTTGATGGGTGTGTGCTATATGTTCGCCCCGACGTTGATGACCTTCACCTTCGCTGGACACTACGCCAAGATGGAGGTAATAGCCCTGACCCCCCTCTTCTTCCTGGCCATAGAGAGAGGCATGGAGGTTGGGGGGCTCGGGTACTTCCTGCTTTCGGCGGGGACTTTGGCGTTGGAGATATATACCAATCATATACAGATGGCCTACTTCTCCGGGTGGGGAGCTGTGGCGTATTTCGTCTTCAAGCTCTGGCAGGTTTACCGGCGTGAGGGAAAGTTCAAGGTCATTTTCCGTCGGGGCATCTTCGCCCTCTCGTTCGTGCTCGGGATAGGGATAGGAGCTATGAACCTTTTCCCGCCGTACTTCCATACGAAGACTGTGTCCAAAAGGGCGCTGATAGGAAGGACGTACGGGTATGCATCCTCGTGGGCCCTGCATCCTGAGGAGGTGGCTTCGTTTCTGGTTCCGGAGTTCGGAGGATATCTGGACACCTACTGGGGTAGGAACTATTTCAAGCTGAATTCTGAGTACATGGGCCTGCTGCCCCTCTGGTTCGGGCTTTTGGGGTTGATAGTGTGCTGGAGGGACCCTAGAGCTAAGTTCTTCTTGGGACTCTTCCTCGTGACCATGGCCTATGCCTTGGGTCCCCACACTCCCGTCCATCGTATCTTCTACCATATAGTCCCCGGAGTGAAGTCCCTGAGGGCTCCGGGGATGATAGCGTTCCTGCCCCTATTTTCGTCGTGCGTGCTCGCTGCCATGGGGCTTGAGAACTTGAAGAGGGCGAACAGGAGGCTTATATTGTATCTATGGGCCGTCAGTGCAGGGGTGGGGTTCCTGCTCCTGGTGGTGCCGGGTCTTGTCACCAGGTTCTGGACCGAGGTCTTATATCCGGACATTGCTCCACAGAAGCAGGAGGTCCTCAGGAGGAGCCTCTCGTCGATCCGCACGGGAGGGCTGTGGGCCGTGCTCCTGTCCAGCGGTCTCTTCGGAGTGTTGTACTTCTGGTGGAAGGGGAAACTGAAGGAGGGTCTTGCAGTCGCACTTATGGTGCCGATGGTTCTGGTGGATACTTGGAGGGTGGATAAAAAGTTCCTTAACTATCAGGAGGCATATCGTTACAGGAGGATGTACAGGGCTAAACAGAAGCTTGCAGAGTTCTTTAGGAAGCATCCGGGAAGGTACAGGGTGTTGCCCATCTCCCGGCAGAGCAGGTTTTCGATACCTGGGGTAAACATAGCCACGGGGTTCGACGATTTTATGAACAAGTGGTACTATGTCATCACCCAGCCGGAGAACCTACGGTACAGGCCCATCATCAACCTCTTGAACATCCGATATATCGTCACCGAGTCCCCGATAGAGGGCCTGTCCCCTGTCTATTCCTACGGCGGATACTACGTATATGAGAACCCCGACGCTTGTCCCTTCTTTTACTTAGCGAAGCGTTATGTAGTAATGGATGATGAGAAGGAGATCTTAGAGTTCTTGAGAAAGAAGGGGAACTGCTGGACAGTGGTCTTAGATAAGCCTCCACATGTTCCAGCGGATAGCTTGGGAGGAGGGGATTGGACCAAGGATAAAGTGATAGAGGAAGGATACGATCCCGAAAAGGGCTACATAAGGCTTAAGACTTACTCTCAGGGGTGGAGGTTCTTGGTAGTTTCCGAAAACTATCATCCGTATTGGAGAGCATATGTGGATAGAAAGCAGGTTACCTTATTTAAGGTAAACTATGTATGGAAAGGAGTACTTGTGCCGCCGGGAGAACATGAGGTTGAGTTAAGTTATTTCTCTAAAACAGCCTTAATATGTCGGAGACTAAGTTTCCTCTCTCTCCTTGTATTTGGAGGACTTATTGTTACCTTAAGTATTCAGCAGAATAAAAGATATGAGTCGAGGAGATGAAGTATGGGTATATTCTTTAAACCCTTTGTTGGGCCTTATGATGAACCCAGAACCCTTAAGGAAGCCTTCTGGAGATACAAACCAACTATTGAGTTTATAAAAAAGCATTGGAATCCGAGCTGGAGAAGTTTCTTAGATATAGGCCATAGAAATATCTTCACAGATTACTTAGAGAGTATACTTGAAATCAAAATACTTAACACCTCTGGGGATTTAGATAGAGATGCTACGTATCCTAAAGATAATATGGATGTTGTATTTTGTTTTGAGGTATTAGAGCATCTTTGTAATCCACTTTGGCTTTTAGACTGCATATATAGAAGCCTTAACTCGGATGGGGTTTTATTTCTAAGCACGCCTTCCAGGCTCCAGATAAATTGGGAGACATGTCACTTCTGCGAACATTCCCTGGATAGGTTGATATACCTGTTTAGAAAGGCCAGGTTTGAAGTTGTGGATAAGGCCTTCGTAAAAAGCCGGATATCTTTCGGTATAAGGCCGGTGATAAGGAAAGTGATAGGATGGCTTCTTTTTCCTTACCCTGAGGGGATATATCTGTTCCTTCTGCGAAAGCGGGAATGACGGTGGACGACAGGGGACGTTTCACATTAGGAGGGGGAAGCTGGACCTATGGACATCTGCGCGTTCGCCAGATCCACGATAGCTCATAATGCAATGGGAGGCATGGAAATCCATGGATACACTCTCTGCAAAGGGCTCGTGGAAAGCGGACATCGGGTCACCGTGATAACGACGAAGCATCCCGAGGATATCCTACATGAAGAGATAGAAGGCATAGAGTTTTACTACTTAGACGGGACAACACCTGGCAGATATTCTGGCGCGTGGTGGATCCAAAGCGTTAGGAAGTTTGAAGAATTATATAAGACAAAGAAGTTTACACTCATCTGGAGCCAGGGGATGGGTGGATATGGATACTTGATGCGATTGCGCGGTATATATCCTATGCCTTTCGTAATTATCTCACACGGTACCTGCCTAAGCGAACTGAGATCGAAATTCAACCAGATCTTTTCGATCCGTGATCTCTTCGGTTTCTTGGCGAAGGATATCCCCAAAGGTCTCTATTTTTATTTCTTCTTAGACCGAAGATGTCTCCATCTTGCGGATGCGATAATCGCTGTAAGTAGGGAACTGGCCGAGAACCTTCAAAGGGGGTATCTTATTGAATCCAGTAAGATCTTTACCGTTTACAACGGTGTCGATGTATCGAAGTTTAAGCCATCAGAGGATCAACGGAATTTGACACGGAAGAGATATGGAATTGGGAATGATGAAAAGCTTCTGTTGACAGTGGGAAGGATCTTGAAACAAAAAGGCGTACATATAGCTATCTGGGTATTAAAAATGCTGAGAAAGAGCTTGAGAGTAAAGTTGATGATCGTCGGAGATGGTCCCTACGTGGGAGAGCTCAGAAAACTGGCCTGGAAGCTCGGAGTTTCGGATTATGTGATCTTTTGCGGCCCTGTACCGAACGACGAACTGCCCTTCTATTACAACGCCTGCGACGTCTTTTTGGATCCGACGACGCGCGTCGAAGGTTTCCCAATAGTGATAGCAGAGGCAATGGCCGTCGGAAGGCCCATTATCGCTTCTAGAATAGGAGGCATACCATCGGCGATAGATGACGGTATAAACGGCGTTTTGGTGGGACCGGGCGATGTAGACGAATTTTTCCGAAAAACTCTTCAGGTCCTTTCTGATACGAAGCTCGCCGAAAGGCTATCCATAAGGGCGAGGGAGAAAGCCTTATCTAAGTTCAGCCGCGAAAAGATGATCGACGAGACTATACGGATCTTCGAAGAGATATCGGAAAGGAGATGGAAAGGAAGAGAAGTTTAATAAGACGTGCGACAGCCGGTTTCTTCTGGAATCAATTAAGTAAGGTGGTCGTATTCGGGCTAAGCCTCCTCTTCTCCGTCGTGGTCGCACGGGGATTGGGGGCTTCCCGATACGGTATCTATGCCAGTGTGCTGACCGTAGCTTCCCTGTTCCGTCTCCTTGGCTCGTTAGGGTTCAACCAAGTTGCGAACACTTACATCCCGAAATTTCTCGGTGAAGGACCGAAAACGGCCTACCTTATCCGCAGATTGTTCTTTATACGTACCTCAATAATCTTTCTTTTGGCCTTTGTCTTATATACTTCTTCTGGATCGATTAGCGAGTTGATGCACATCCCTGAACTCTCCTTATATGTGAAGCTTGTATCGCTGTACGTGATCTTCAGCAGTATTTCGGAATTTCTTCTTCATGTCTTTATCGGCCAACTTAGGATCGGTTTAACCTTTCTTTCCTTTCCTGTTTTATATATGCCCTTAAGTTGAAGGAACATATATTTAAAGTGGAAAGATTTCCACTGGGTCGCCTATATAGGTTCGGCATGTTTCTATGGCTGATGGACTTTATCAACTATTTCCTCGGAAGACAGGCCGATATATTATTGATGGGTATTTTCTCCGTCCCTACTTTCGAAATCGGGTATTATAACATTGCTTTCACCCTTACAATGACCCTTAGCACTTTGCTCCTGGGAGGCTTCGAGGGTGTCAGCCTATCCGCTCTGGCGGAGATAGATGCAAAGCATGGTAAGGGGTCCCTCGGACAAGCATGGAGCGTCATTATAAAGGCTACAAACCTCCTCAGCCTTCCGGTCCTAATCTTCGCCATCTGTTTTGCAAGGGAGATCGTGTCCGCTCTTTATTCGGATGCCTACTTGCCCACTGTGGTCTTATTTCAGGTATTCGCTTTGTTCGCTTTAGTTATTAGGTTGTTGGGTGGTGGGGTACACACTACAGTACTATGTGCTACCGACAGGGAGAAATTAGCCTTCTACCTGCGCCTTGCCGGTGGAATATTGAATTTAGTTTTAGATTTGTTATTGATTCCCCGATACAAAGCTATAGGAGCCATAGTTGCTACCGGTAGTTCGGGGGTTGTGCTCATGATCCTAGAAATGTGGATTACAATGAGGTACTTGCGAGCTAAGTATCCTGTTTCGTTCCTATCTAAAGTACTCTTGGTTTCTCTATTGGCCCTATCGATCGTGAGGTTGATCCCTGCCCAAAGTATACCTTCGTTGATAGGGACTGGTTTGGCATATGGGGCTGTGATAGTTGGGCTACTCTATCTAGTGAAGCCTCTAAGTGAAGAGGACAGGGCATTGTTGGCGAAAGCCAACAATAGACTATATATAGCCTTAAGCAGGTTTTAATTTTTCGGTGAATGGGTCCTTAGACACTCCGGAAGACACGACATGGACATAATTTTTATCTCGAGAGGGCGGCTGGATGCTCCTTTCTGGCACAACACCCAGCAGGTAGGTGTCAGACTTTCTGATAGGAATAGGGTCTTATTTGTAGAGAGGCCTTTGTCGGTCTTCGGCTTAGTAAAAGTTCCGAGCTACATATGGAACCTGATAAGAGGTATCAGAAGAAAGGGCCCGAACTTGTTCGTCATTTTACCCCCCAAGTTGCTTCCTTCCAAGACAAATCTTGGGTTGATAGGTAGAATAAACATGTTTCCCGTTCTGGCACTTGTAAGGATGGCCAAGAGGAAGATAGGCTTATCAAACCCCATTTTATGGGTCTATGACCCGGAGTACGTAAGGTTGCTCGGGAAGCTGGGCGAAAGGTTATCCGTATACAGTTGTGTCGACGAAATTTCGTCCTTCCCCCAATATCGCAAGAAAAAGAAAGAAATTGTAGAGGAAGAGATTCGTTTGATAGAAAAAGTAGATATCGTCTTCTGTACTTCTAATACACTTGCCGAAAGAAAGAAAAGGTTTAATCCCAATACGTACTATGTGCCCAATGCAGTAAACTTTGAAGTATTTTCAAAAGCGACATCTGAGTATATAAAAACACCTGATGATATCAGGAAAATACCCCATCCTATTATCGGCTTTATAGGGGTAATAAACGAGTATAAAGTCGATGTGGATCTCATCAGGTATATCAGTACATCCTATCCTGAATGGTCTGTGGTTCTTATTGGTCCGATCGAATATTCTCTTAACCTCAGGAAGGGAAGCCTTCCCCGTGCAAAAAATATATATTATTTGGGGAGGAAACCTCAACATGAGTTGCCAGCCTATCTAAAGGCATTCGACGTCTGCATTATCCCCGATCGATTGAATGAAAATACAGAGTGTAGTTTCCCTCTTAAACTTTTTGAGTACTTGGCAGCGGGTAAGCCTGTCGTAACCACAAATATTCCGACCATCCAAGAATACAGGGAAATAATCAAAATCGCTACTTCAAGGCAGGAGTTCGTTAAACATATTGCTCAAGCTTTAAGTGAGGACAATAGGAAGCTCCGGATGGAGAGGATAAACGTAGCAAAGGAAAATACCTGGGAAGACCGAGTCCGGAAGATGGAAGAGATTATAAGGCATTACCTCCGAAAGAAATATGGTTAGGCTATGAATAGTATCCTTGTTATACGTCCCGATCACGTCGGAGATGTGCTGCTAACGACTCCTCTGCTTGAAGCCCTTCGGAAGGGCTTTCCCGATGCTAAGATCAGCATATTGGTAGGTTCCTGGAGTAAGGAAGTTTTGTACCGAAATCCTGATGTGGACGAAATTATAGTCTGTGATTTACCCTGGCTTGCAAGGTATAAAGATAGTAGCAACAGATGGAGTGAAGTATGGAGTACAATTTATCACATCCGAAAGAGAAAATTCGATGTGATCGTCAACCCCAGAGTTGCAGCTAAGTCTGCCCTTTTTTCTTTCCTTTGTGGAGGGAGGTCCCGTTGGGGGTTCGATGTTCCAAAGTCTAAATGGGCCTGGACTGATATCGTGAAGTACGATGACGACAAGCATGTAGTAGATTGTTACCTCGATATAGCCAGAGGTCTCGGTTGTCCGGTCGATAGCCCCACTTTGAAGCTTTTTCCAAGCGAAGCCGACGAGACATATGCTGAGGAGTTGTTACGTTTTCGTATGAACAATGTAATCATCAGTCCGGGGGCGGGTTACGAATCCAAATTATGGGAACCTGAAAGATGGGCCAGGGTTGCAGATTACGTCATTAGAAAAGGTTTCGAAGTATCGTTTACGGGAACTGCGACTGAGATACCCTTAATAGAAAAAATCCGCTCATGTATGAAGGAAAGAGCAGCTTCCTTGGCGGGCCGTTTACGAATACTGCAGCTTGCCTCTGTTATAAAAAGAAGTGTATGTGTTTTAACGGTAGATTCCGCACCGATGCATATTGCTGTGGCTATGAAAACACCGGTTATCGCCTTATTCGGGCCAACGCTCAGTCGACAGTGGGGGCCATATAGAAATGGGCTGCCAAATGTGGTTATAGAGAAACCTATAGAGTGTAGAGGGTGCAAAAGGACAAAATGTAAGTCTAAAAGATGCATGAAGTTAATTAGGGTTTCCGATGTTGTCGAAGCTTTCGATATAACCTTAAGTTCGATTAGATATGTTTCTTACAAGAAAGTAAAAATGGAGGAAGGATGTTGAAACGAGCAGCCGATGTGGCCGGGATAAAGCAGGGGGAGGCCGTACTCGTAGTTACGGACCGGAGAGGAAGATAGGATATGCCCTCTGGAGACCTATGTAGTGCGGCCTGCCCTTCTGGTACTGAGCGAGATATGCTGGATGGAAGGCATATGTTGACGGAGAGCCTGTGCGTATCTACAAAGTGGATTACCTCTTGCAAGGGGTGTTCCTACAACCCGGGAGGCATCAGGTGGCCTTTCGGTTTCAGCCGATGGCGTTTCGGATAGGGCTGGCCCTAACGATGTTCGCCTTCGTTGGAACCTCTGTGCTGTTGGCCGGCTGTCTCTACCGGGAACGACGGGGGAAGGAGGGAGATGGACCACCTGAGGAGGAAACTTTCCGCCGCTGAGGAGTTCAAGAGGAGGCTCCTCGAGAGCAGGTTCGGGGAAAGGCTGGTGAAGCTCGTACTCTTCGGCAGCGTATCCAGGAAGGAGGTGGACCGGGACAGCGATGTGGACCTTATAGTATTTCTGACCAACGTGGACGGTGGGGTGGAAGAATTCTTAGACGAGATCTCCTCCGACATATGGCTCGAGATGGGGGAGAGGATAGAGAAGGTAGTACTGCCCCTCGAAGAGATTCGCCATCCCACCTCTTGGCTCGTATACAGGTCGCTCGCAACGGGGGTAGAGATGTATTCGCTGAGCGAGGAGGAACTGAAGGAGAAGGAGCAGAGGGGGTACGCCCAGTTGTCCGGATACTTCATAAGGGCTGCCGAGGCGAGCATGGCCGACGGATTCTTCAGGGCTTCGGTGGACCTGGCATACAACGCGGCCGAGCTGGCTGTTAGGGGCCTCCTGCTTTTTAAGATGGACGATCTCCCCTCGACCCACGGGGGTATAGTCAACAGGTTCGGAGACCTTTTCGTGAGGACAGGGGAGGTGGAAGCAGAACTCGGAAGGAAGCTCACCCTTGCCTTAGAGGCCAGGAACAGGGCAAGGTACGTTATTGGGGTCGAGGTGGGAAGGGAAGATGCTGAGGAGGCGATAGACCTGGCCAGAAAGCTCATGGCCCTGTTGGAATCGAGGCTCTGATGGACATGTTGAAACGAGCAGCAGATGTGGCCGTGAGGGTGTGTATGGGGATAAAGCAGGGGGAGACCGTACTCATCGTGGTGGACGCCCCCGAAAGGAACATAGGTTACGCCCTGTTCGATGCTGCGAGGGAAGCCGGAGCTGAGGCAATGCTCTTGGAGATCCTCCCGAGGGCCATGCACGGTGAAGAACCACCTCCTCAGGTGGCCGAGCTTATGAGGATGGTAGATGTTATACTTGCCCCGACTTCCCGTTCGCTCACCCATACCGAGGCCAGAAGGAGGGCGTGTGAGGAGGGGGTCAGGGTCGCCACCTTGCCCGGGATAACTGAGGAGGTCATGGCGAGGACCTTAGAGGCCGACTACTACGAGATAGCTCGAAGGTCTACAACCTTGGCCGAGATCTTGACAGGTGGCCGGAGCGCCCTGGTTACATCCCCTTCCGGGACGGAGCTTAGCTTGGATATAGAAGGCCGTAAAGGTTACGCCGATACGGGACTCTATCATAATCCCGGAGATTTCGGGAACCTCCCTGCAGGGGAGGCGTTCTTAGCCCCCGTGGAAGGAAAGGCCGAGGGGGTGGTCGTGGTGGACGGGTCCATGGCGGGAGTGGGGCTCCTGGAGGAGCCCATAAGGCTCTTCGTCGAAGGTGGCCTGGTCAGGAAGATAGAGGGGGGGAAGGAGGCCGACGTTCTAAGGAAGGTCCTGGAACCTTACGGAGATATGGGAAGGAACGTAGCGGAACTTGGGGTAGGTACGAACGAGAGGGCCAGGATAACCGGGGTGGTGTTGGAGGACGAGAAGGTCCTGGGCACAGTCCATATAGCATTGGGGGACAACGCTTCAATGGGAGGGAGGGTGAAGGTGCCCGTCCACTTGGACGGGGTGCTACTGAGGCCCACCCTCGAGGTGGACGGAAGGGTCGTCCTAAAAGATGGGATCTTAAAACTCTAACGGGTGGCACCTCAGGAGAAGGGTGAGCAGTTACAGGGGACATATAAGAGGAGGGCTTTTGTTCTTTGGTCTTCTTTGGCTCGGGATATGGGTGGCATCGGGCCATGGGCTCCTGGGTGAGGAGTTCGTCCGGGCTTTTCAAGGCTGGCGTGTTCTTCCCCTTTTGGCCGTGTCCCTCACTATGGCCATCTGGCCGGATGTGGACATCACGAGCAAGGCCCAGAAGTTCTTCTACAGGGTACTGATAGGGGTGGACATATTGCTCCTTATGGGTAAAAGATACCAAGAAGCGGCGTTCCTTGGCCTTTTAGCCATGGTCCCCGTCGTAAGCCGACATAGGGGCTGGACCCACACCATCTGGGCCGCCATCATCGTTCCCTCCCCCCTTTTGCTCTTACCCATGTACTTGGAAGGAAAGCTCACCTGGACGGGCCTTCCGTACTACATCTCGGGGACCGTCGGGTACATAAGCCACCTGATCTTGGACGGGAAGTTCATCTAAACAGGACCGGCCAGCTCCCCTTGACAGGTGGAACATCATCGTGTTTATTTAAGTCATGAAATTCTGGGATATATTGATAGACCAAGCAGAGGCCAAAAAGCTCGTCCGGAGCATGTTCTCCTCGGGGATGGTCCCGCACGCCCTGCTCGTCCATGGGCCAGAGGGATCAGGTAAGCATCTTTTTGCCTTGGCATTAGCCCAGACCTTCCTCTGCGAGTTCCCCGAGGGGGGACTTCCCTGCGGGAGGTGTAGGTCGTGTTCGCTCTCCGCTTCCTTCGAACATCCGGACTTACACATCCTCTGGCCGGCGCCCTCCTCCCTCTCCCCGGAGGAGGAGGTCTCCTTCAGGAGGGCCTTAGCTGAGGACCCGTACGCCGTCCCAAGGCCGTCCGGAAGCTTGGGGATAGCTATAGATAGGGTCAGGGGCCTTCAGCGCCAGCTTTCCCTCAGACCTTACCGTGGAAGGGGTAAGGTCGGGATACTCTTCGACGCCGAATGCATGAGGCCAGAGGCGGCCAACGCCCTCCTTAAGACCTTGGAGGAGCCTCCCCAAGGGACGCTCCTCGTGCTCACTTCTTCTGCTCCGGAGCGGCTCCTTCCCACGGTGCGTTCCAGGTGTCAGGAGGTCCCCCTCCATCCACTGCCCGTCGGTGCCGTGGCCGAGGAGCTGACGAGGAGGTTCGACCTTCCCGACGAAAGGGCCGTGGCCGTGGCCAGGGCGTCTGAGGGGAACATGGGTAAGGCGTTGAAGCTCTTGGGGGAGGAGATCGAAGGGAGGGCTCGGGAGTTCCTGGAAAGCGCCCTCAAGGCCCAGGGCCCGCTGGATGCTTTCCTAAGGATGGAAGAGGTCGGGGCCCTGCCGGCGGAGGAGCTTTTGGGATGGGTCCTCGTCATGCTGAGGGACGAGTTGCTCGAAGGCTTCGGCCTCCCCGAGAGGAGGGCCCTTCGTGGGGGACCTATTTTGAACTTAAGTCCCGAGAAGTTGGAGGCGTTTCTCGACGAGGTAGGGAGGGCCTACGATATGCTCTCTAAGAACATCCCTGCTAAGCTTGTGCTTTGGCACGTATGGCTTCAGCTCCGCAATCTCAGGAGGTGAGGGAGATGGAGGAAGGTAGGGAGCTTTACGAGGTGGGTTTCAAGGGGGAGAGGAGGGGCTTCTTCCTGAACCCGCAGAACGTTCCTGTGTCAGTCGGTGACGCCGTGATAGTCGAGGCGGACAGAGGGGTGGACTTGGGATACGTGCTCAGGATGGGAAAGCTCGTCTGGCAGAGGAAACCTGAGAAGTTGGGTAATATCTTACGTAAGGCCACCCCGGAGGAGGTGGCCTCGCTCGCCGAGAAGGCCAAAAAGGAGGAGGAGGCCTTTCGTGCCTGTAGGGAGAAGATAGCCCAGCACGGGCTTAAGATGAAGCTCGTGGATGTGGAGTACCAGTTCGACGGGAAGAAGATAACCTTCTACTTCACGGCCGAACGCAGGGTCGACTTCAGGGACCTCGTCAGGGATCTGGCCAAGTACTTCCATACGAGGGTGGAACTCAGACAGATAGGTGTCAGGGACGAGGCGAAGTGGGTGGGAGGATACGGCCCATGCGGAAGGAGGCTATGCTGTGCGGCCTTCCTAAGGGAGTTCGAGTCCGTGTCCTCCCAGATGGCCAAGCTTCAGAACCTCTGCGTCTCCCCGGACAAGATATCGGGCCTCTGTGGGAGGCTGATGTGTTGTCTGCTCTTCGAAAGGGAGTTCTACGAAGAGGTGGCCAGGAAGTTCCCGAAGGTGGGGTCGAAGGTCTCGGGGGAGGACGGCAGGGTCTACGAGGTCTCGAAGGTGGATATATTCAGGGACAGGATCTACCTAAAGGACGAGGTCGGGATGGAGGTCCAGATGTCGTCGGAAGAGTTAAGCAGGTGGAGGAGGCCCTTGAGGAGGCTTTTAGGGCGAATTCGGAGGAGGGGGGATGAGTAAATTTTACATAACCACGCCGATATACTATGTGAACGACGAACCTCACTTAGGACACGCATATACCACGATCCTAGCGGACACGCTCGCGAGGTACCACAGGCTGTTCGGGGATGATGTGTTCTTCCTTACGGGTTTGGACGAGCACGGCCAGAAGGTCCAACAGGCTGCCCAAAGCAGGGGAATCCCACCGCAACAGCACTGCGACGAGATGGCGGAAAGGTTCGTGGGCCTCTGGAGGAGGCTCTCGGTATCCAACGACGATTTCATCCGCACGACCCAGGAACGCCATGTTAGAGCCGTTCGGAGGCTCCTGCAGGTGCTCTACGATAGGGGGGAGATATACAAGGCTCCCTACGAAGGGTGGTACTGCGTCCCGGACGAGAGGTTCTGGACGGAGAAGGACCTTACGGACGGGAAGTGTCCGGAATGCGGAAGGCCCGTGGTTAGGCTTTCGGAGGACAACTACTTCTTCAAGATGGGGAGACATCAGGACTGGCTCGTGCGCCACATAGAGGAGCATCCGGACTTCATAATGCCGGAGGCGAGGAGGAACGAGATACTGGGGTTCCTGAAGAAACCTTTGGGCGACCTATGTATATCTCGTCCGAAGGCGAGGCTCTCCTGGGGGATCCCCCTTCCCTTCGACCCCGACTACGTCACGTACGTCTGGGTGGACGCCCTCACGAACTACATAAGTGCCGTAGGGATATTCGAGGACGAAACTCGGTTTCGTAGATGGTGGCCGGCGGACCTCCACCTCATAGGCAAGGACATACTTATGACCCATGCGGTATATTGGCCGACCATGCTCCATGCCGCAGGGATAGAGCCCCCCCGTCACATATTCGCCCACGGATGGTGGCTGGTGGAGGAGCAGAAGATGTCCAAGTCCAGGGGGAAGGTGGTCCAACCACTTGAGCTTATAGAAAAATACGGCTCCGACGCCTTCAGGTACTTCCTCATGAGGGAGATGGCACCCGGACAGGACAGCAACTTCGGCGAGGAGGCGCTCGTTGCGAGGTACAACAGTGACTTAGCGAACGATTTAGGAAACCTCCTCAGTAGGGTAGTGAGGATGATAAAACAGTACACCCAAGGCCGAGTCCCTTCCCCCGGAGGGGAGGAGCCCCTGGACCGGGAGCTCAGGGAGGAGACCCTGAAGGCCGCAGGGAGGGTAAGGGAAAGGATAGAGGATCTGAGGGTGGACCTCGCCTTGGAGGAGGCCATAGAAATGGCCAGGAGGGTGAACAGGTACCTGGAGCGCACCGCCCCCTGGAAGCTCCATAAGGAGGGGAAGGAGGATAGGGTGGCCACCGTGCTCTACTTCTCGGCCGAGGTGCTCAGGATCTTAGGGGACATATTGGAGCCGGTGATGCCGGGTAAGGCCGGGGAACTCAAGTCCCAGCTCGGCGTAAGTTCGAGCGGGACATGGGACGAGAGGGTCCGCTGGGGTGTCCTGGAGCCCGGGACGACCGTCCCCGGGGGACCTCCCCTCTTCCCGAGGGTGAGGCCTGAGGAGAGGAGGGAGCCGGAGGGGGCCTACATAACCTTGGAGGAGTTTCAAAAGCTCGACATAAGGGTCGGTGAGGTCACGTCCGCAGAGTCGGTTCAGGGGACCCGGAAGCTGCTCCGAGTTGAGGTGGACCTGGGCGGAGAGAAGAGACAACTTGTAGCGGGACTTGCTGAACACTATGCTCCCGAGGAGCTTGTGGGGAGGAAGGTGATAGTTTTAGCCAACCTGAAGCCAGCTCGCATAAGGGGCGTAGAATCCCAGGGGATGCTCCTCGCGGCGGACGACGGGAAGAACCTGGCCCTGATCGTTCCTGACCGGGAGGTCGGCTCTGGGGCAAGGGTCAGGTAGAGCGTTCCGGATTATGGAGTGGACCGATACTCACGCACATCTGGAGGACGGTAGATTCTCTTCGGACCTGGACGAAGTCGTAAGGAGGGCCGAAGAGGCAGGAGTAAAGGCCATCCTGACGGCAGGGACCGACCTTAAGACCAGTCGGGCTGCTGTGGAGCTCGCCGAACGGTACGGGGGGGTCTGGGCTGCCGTGGGCGTCCATCCCCACGAAGCCGAAAAGGCTACGCCCGAGGTATTGGCAGAGGTGGAGGAGCTCGCCTCGCACGAAAAGGTCGTGGCCGTAGGGGAGGTCGGCCTGGACTTCTACAGGGACCGTTCCCCGAGGGAATCCCAGCTTACGGCCTTCAGGAGGCAGGTGGAGCTCGCCGGGAAGCTTGACCTTCCCCTCGTGGTGCACAGCAGGGGCGCCGTCCGTGAGGTCCTGGACCTCCTCAAGGAGTTTCGAGGGATCAGGGGGGTGCTTCACTGCTTCCCCGGAGGGCTCGAGGAAGCCGAAGAGGCCCTCGAGCTCGGGTGGTACGTAGGGATAGGAGGAACTTTGACCTTTCCGAAGTCCGCTCTTCCGGAGGTCGTTTCCGCTTTGCCCTTGGAGGGCATCCTTCTGGAGACCGACAGTCCATACCTCGCCCCCGTACCCCACAGGGGCAGGAGGAACGAACCCGCCTACCTCGTGCTCGTCGGGGAGAAGTTGGCCCGGATAAAGGACACCTCACCCCAGGAAGTCGCCCTGTGCACGACAGAGAACGCAAGGAAGCTCTTCGGGTTTCCCCCCGCAAGTCCCTGAGCCAACACTTTCTGGTGAACCCCCAGGTAGCCCTCAGGATAGTGGAAGCCGCCGAGATCTCCTCCTCGGACCCCGTCTTAGAGATAGGTCCCGGAAGGGGGGCCCTTACAGGATTCCTCTTGGAGCGCTCCCGGAAGGTGGTGGCGGTCGAGGTGGATCCGAGGCTCTGCTCCCTCCTCAGGGAGAGGTTCGGGGGGGACCCGAAGTTCACCCTTGTGGAGGGGGACGTACTGAAGGTGAACCTCGGAGAACTGATGTCGGAGGGCCGCTGGACGGTCGTGGCCAACCTCCCCTACCACATCACGAGTCCCGTGCTCTTCCTGCTTTCGGAGCACAGGGAGAAGGTCCGTAGGGCGGTGGTCATGGTTCAGAGGGAGGTCGGCAGGAGGATGACGGCTTCTCCAGGAAGCAGGGACTACGGTCTGCTCTCGGTTATGCTCAGGTTGGACGCCCGTCCGGAATACCTTTTTGAGGTCCGTCCGGGGAACTTCTTCCCGAGGCCCAAAGTGAAGTCCGCCGTCGTGCGACTCGACTTCACCGAGCCCTATCCACTCCAACCCAAGGACAGAGAAATTTTTAAGAGGCTCGTAAGGGCAGCGTTCGGAGGTAGGAGGAAGATGCTCCGTAATTCCCTCAGCTCTCTGGCCCCCCCCGAGGTCCTCTCGGAGGCATCCCAGAGGGCGGGGGTGGACCTCTCGCTCAGGGCCGAGCAGGTGCCCCTGGAAGGCTTCGTTATGCTCGCAGACTCGCTTCGGAGCTGAACCTGCCCGGCGACGATGAAAGTACTTGCATAGAGGGATACTTTTTCTTATCTTTGGGTAGGCGGAAGGGAGCAAATTGAGGGGCCTTCAACACCCCAAGGAAGAAGGTCGTCCCCGGAAGCTGAGGCCCTCGCCATGACCCTTCCGAGGCGAGCGAGGTGCCGAGACGCGGAAGGTGACTGTAAAAATCCTTCACCGTGACGTAGGGAAGAGCACTCCTCAAAAAGCCCCTTCCGCCTCATGTTTTACCACCAGGGCCTCCTCCTATCGTACCAGACCACATACCTCCTCTGCCTCGACCACCTGCTTCTGGGAAACATCATTACGAGCACGATCCCCGTGATGAATCCTCCTATGTGAGCCCACCATGCGACCCCTCCCCCGGTCTGTGCCGAAATGGCTATGGCCAAAGTACCGTTGAAGAGCTGTACGAAGAACCAGTAGAAGAGGAAAAGGAAGGCGGGAAGGTAGATTATCTCTATGAAGAAGAAGAGGGGTACGAGGGTGACCACCCTGGCCATGGGGAACGATATCATGTACGCCCCTAAAACTCCGGCTATGGCCCCGCTCGCACCTATGGACGGCACCCCGGACTCGGGATTGAAGGCCACATGGGCCAACGACGCCCCCAGTCCGCAGAGGATATAGAAGAGCAAGTACTTACCGTGCCCCAAGCGATCCTCAACGTTGTCCCCGAATATCCAGAGGAACCACATATTGCCTATGAGGTGTATCCATCCTCCGTGGAGGAACATGGAGGTGAAGAACGGAAGGACCAGGTCCCCGAGCCCGAGGCCTACCTTGGCGAAGTACGTGACCTTCACGGGCACGAGGCCGTATCGCATTATGAAGGGCTGGAGGTCCGGCCCGAGCCCGAGCTCGTAGAAGAAGGCGAGGACGTTGGTCACTATTATACCTATGGTCACCGAAGGGAAGGTCCCGGAGGGGTTCTCGTCCCTCAGCGGTATCACCGTTGCCTCCCGAGTTTATCCGGATCTATAGGGGAACCCGAGGCCCTCCTCCTGGGAGGTATGGGAAGGTCCACAGGGTAGACGGTCGCATCCGGCCTGGGAAGTCGCTCTTCGACCTTCGGGAAGGGAGGGAACTCCTTGTGGGGGAGGTCCTGGTACCAGTAGGCCACGGAAGAATAATCGTCGCACCTATCGTTGGCGTGTCCGTGCTCTATGCTCACCCTTATGGACTTGTGAAATATTATGGGGTCGGGTATGTGAAACCTGTAGACGGTTATCCTTTCGTTGAACCCTCCTTCCTTCCCCTCGTGGAAGGAGACACCGTTGTAGAGGAAGGAGTTTTCTATCTGCATGCCCCAGGCGTGCCCGAAGTAGTCCTCCGAGCCGGTGCCGTGCATGTCCGGAGGCCACTTCTCCCCGTCTATCATGAACATGTCGTCCCCCTCGCCCCACCATCCTCCGTACAGGTTGTGCACGCTGAGAACCGTCCCCACATAATGCCCCCTCCCCTCGGCCTCCAGTATCAAGTAGTTGTCCCTGTCCGAGAGGTTCACCGTAGGATCGGACGGGTCGGTGAGGTGTTCGGGTGGCCTGCAGGGGTTCTCCCTCCTCCATAGGGCGTGGAACCTGGCCATGTCCTTGGGCTTCTTATTAAGTTCGTCGTAGTCTATGTAGAAGTAGAAGGAGCGTATGGGCACGTCGCTTTCGTTCTCTATCTCTATCCTCGCCCCGTCCGAGAAGGGCATGGGGAAGTAGCAGTTCATGGCCACATGTGGGCTCCTTCCCTCCCCTCCCGGGTCCCTCGCCGACATGCTGAGCACGATGCAGCAGTAGGAGCTTGCCCTCGCATGCCCCACGCCGAAGAAATCCCCCAAGGGTGCCTCTACGCTCGGACGGTCCATCCCGTCCCAGTACATCCTCAGCACAGTCTTCCTTAGGTAGAGGGGATCCTCGCTTGAGACCGTGAACCATATGTGGCGGATGATCCCCGGTCCCTCTATCTTGGCCACCTCGACCTTAGCCCACGGCTCTATCGTCCAACAGTCCCTGTTCCTCCCGGTCCTGTCCCAGCTCGATATCCTCTTGGTGTGCCCTTCCCTGAACTTCGGAAGCTCGTCCAAGAACATAGTACCTCCTTGGGTGGGAGTTCGATGAACAAAAATATACCACAAGCTCACCTCAGGGTCAAGGGAAAACGAGGTTCTTGACATCGAGGCCTCCCCAATTTATATTTGTTCCAAAATCTTCCGTTCAAGAGGAGGTGGTGTGTCCGTCCAAGATAGGTTCGGCCTCAAACGCAAAGGGAGAAGGATGCTCAAAAAGTCCGTCGTCTTAGGGATGGCCGTCCTGACCTTGGTCGTGCCGATCATGGCTCAGGAGGCCGCCACGAACGCCGTGATACAGGCCCAACAGCAGGCCGAGGCCGACTTCAACAAGGCGATGTGGCTGGGCGTGGGATGCCTTTTGGGTTGGGTCGGCCTATTGATAGGTTACATCGTGCAGCCGAGCCCGCCGGCCACGGCCCTCATGGGAAAATCCCCTGAGTACGTGGCAGCGTACACCGAGGCGTACAAGGAGAAGATGAAGAGCCTGCAGACGAAGTACGCCTTGGTCGGATGCCTGGGAAATATGGCCCTTTCGATGGTATATGTAGCCCTTGTAGCATCGGCTTCCGAGTGAACTGAAAGGGGCGGACCCTGCCCCCGTGCCCTCTTCCTGGAGGTGTTATGAGGTTCTTGGCGTTCGCAACCGTAGTTCTGTTCTGGGGCCCACTCGCAGGGGCCCAGGAGCTCCCCGGGATAGCGGTTATGGATTTCGAGAGCATAGGAGGGGACCCTCACTTAGGCCCGGGTGTGGCCGAAAACCTCCGCACGGCCCTCATCCAGACCGGACAGTTCAAGGTTATAGAGCGGGCTGCCCTTCAGAAGGTCTTGGAGGAACAGAAGCTGCAGATCACCGGCCTTGTGGACCCCCAATCCGCTATAAAGCTCGGAAAGCTCGTGGGGGCTAAGCTCATAGTTGTTGGAAGTGTGGTCAAGTTCGCCGAGGCTTATACCCTCAACGTCCGCTTCATAGACGCCGAGACGGGCGTGGCGATAAAGGCCGAGAAGGTCCAGGCCTCCTCCGAGGCCGAGATCCCCCGTATGATAGACAGGGTCGTAGAGATGATAGTGGGGATATATCCCAAGGGGAAGCCGACGGTCGTCCCGACCCCTCAGAAGCCCTCCCTGCCCGACGCCGTAGTCCTGGCCCGACAACAGGCCGAAGGCGATGTCAACAAAACCATGTGGATGGGGGCAGGGTTTCTTCTCGGGCTTCCCGGCGTCATCCTCGCATATATCGTAGAACCCAGCCCCCCGACCGCAGCTCTGGTGGGCAAGCCGCCCGAGTACACGGCGACGTACATAAGGGCTTATAAGGAGAAGGCGAGGGAGATACAGGCCAAATACGCATTCTACGGATGCCTCATAGGTTCAGCCGTGACGGGGTGTCTTTACGCCTCCGCCCTTTCCTCGGCAGAAACCCAGACTTACCTTCATCCCGTCCTCCGAACGCGATGAACGGGTTATTCCTGTGCTTAGTCCTGTATCCGGCACTGACCTTCTCCCTGACCACCCTCCAGGTCTCGTTCCGGAGGACCTACGTTCGGGAGGGCAGGGTGGAGAGGGTATGCGGGGTCATATATCACTGTGCCGAGCCCGAACGGACGGTCGTTAAGGTGGAGGAGCCCCTCGAACAGTGGATGGTCCTGGAGGAGGGAAAGCTCGAGATATTTTATCCGGAGGACCGAAGGGCGTTCAGGATAACCGGAAGGACCTCGGGCTCCCTTCCCTTCCTCGAAGCTTTCCTCATGCCCCTTAAGGACGATTACGGCCTCGAGGGTTCGGGATATTCCCTCTCCGGCCACGATGTCGAGGGCGATACCCTCATCACGTACTGGGACCCACCGGAGAAGCTCAGGAAGACCTTGGGGAAGTTCATATTGGCCTATAAAGGCGACAAACTCATAAAAACTGAGCTCAGGGACCCCGGGGGAAGGACCTTGGCCCGCTCCATTTACTGCGACCACGTTCCTTACTCGGGAGCTTTCCTCCCCACTCGCATCTCCACCGTACGCTTCTCCCCCTCCGACACGACTTACGAGGACCTGATATATACCGAGCCCAAGTTCGACCTTCCGCTTCCTGAGGAGGTCCTCGACTTCCGCATCCCCGAGGATGTCGATGTGGAGGAGGTCCGCTGGTGAAGTTGCTTTCGGTGCTCCTTCTGAGCCTTCCCACCCTCGGTCGGGCGTACGATCGTAGCCCGGATACCCTTCAGGGGGACATAAAGTTCTTGCTTTCCCTCCGCCCTGCCGGGACCTGTCGTCCTTCCTCCCCCCGGACGTCCGAAGCCAAGCTCGTCCTTACCGGCCTCATACGCCTGTACCAGCGTTTCGTATCCTCCCAGGACGTTCCGTCCTGCAACTTCACCTTCAGTTGTTCCCACTTCGCCGAAGAGGCGATACGTAGGTACGGGCCGATCCACGGGGTCCTTATGGCTGCCGACAGGCTTATGAGATGCTACGGGTTGGGGAGGAGGTACTATCCGACCGACCCCGAGACTGGCTTGGCGGTGGACAGAGCTTTAAAGGACTATCATCTTGGGAGGAGAAGATGATGGTCCTGCTCTTGACGGGCCTTGCCCTCGCAGATGGGCCGTTCTCCCCCGAGGGGATCTACGAGTTCGCCCGTTACCTCTACGGCCAGGGGGAATATCTGAGGGCTGCTGGGGAGTTCCAGCGTTACCTGTTCTTGGGCCGTCCTCCTGCCGGAAGGAGGGATTCCGTGCTCCTGAGGATAGGGATATGTTATCGGAAGGTGGGGAAGTTCGGGAAGGCGTTGAGATACTTCGGAAAGGTCGGGGGGAGCCTCAGGGAGGAGGCCCGGTACCAGGCCGGGCTTTGTTATATATATTCAGGGAATTACGACACCGTCGCCCTATGGAACTGTACAGGTCCCAAGCTCAGGACCCTCATATTCGCAGCGAGGCTCCTGGACGGCAGGTGGAAGGAGGCCCGGAAGATCGTCCCACGGGAAGGGAGATGGGGGGATATTTTGAGGATGGGCATGAACTTACCCCACAGGAGCCCCGTCCTCGCAGGTCTCCTTTCTGGGTTGGTGCCGGGGGCGGGGAAGATCTACTGTGGGAGGACGTGGGACGGGATATATAGCCTCGTCACGATAGGAACCTTCGCATGGCAGTCCTATTCAGGGTTCGAAAGGGATGGGAGGAATTCGCTCAAGGGATGGGCCTTCGGTGCAGCAGCCGTGATATTCTACCTCGGGAACATCTACGGTTCTGCGGCGGCGGCCAAGATCTACAACTTAGAGAGGTGGGAGAGCTTCAAGAATGCCGTCCTCGATATGCTCGGCGATTAGCCTCTTGGCCCTGGCGGACAGCCTTTACTCCTGTGGCAATTACTACGAGGCCATAACAGAATACCGCCGTTACCTTTTCTTCGACCCCAGTGGCAGCGGAGCGGGATACGCCTGGTACCGCATAGGGCTCTCGTACAGGAAGATGGGCGAATTCGGGAGGGCCTTGGAGGCCTTCAAGGAAGCTCGGATGTACGCCGACACGGAGGATGAGAGGGAGAGGTACAGGATCGAGGAGGCCTTGGTCCTCATGGCCCAGGGGAGGTGGGAACCTGCACAGGTGTCGCTCTTGCACGTCGCTACCTTCTGCCGGGACCCCGCCCTGAGGAGGAGGGCACGGTGCCTATTGGGGGTCAGCCACCTCTACAGGTTCAATTGGGAGGAAGCCGAAAGGTGCCTTTCGAGCTGTCTTTCCCCCGGGGACCCCAGGTTGGAGAGGATCAGGGTGCTCTTGGGGAAGGGCAGGAGCTTGGAGCTAAAATCTCCTAAGAAGGCCAAGCTCCTTTCCACCTTCCTTCCCGGCCTCGGGCAGATCTACGCCGGGGATTGGGGGGCAGGCCTGAACGCACTTGCTTTGAACTGTCTTACTTCTTATCTTTGGGGGAGGTCCCTCCTCAAGGGCAGGTACTTGGACGCTGCGTTCTGGTTCACATCGCTCTTTTTGAGGTACTACAAGGGGAACAGGTTCAGGGCCGAGAAGCTTGCAAAGGAGCGAAATTTAAAGTTCCAAAGGAAACTGGCCGAGGAGATATTGGAAATTCTCGGGAGGTGAACCGTATGGACAAAGCCGTCGCCCTGGCGATCTCGCTGTTCGTCCTGTCCTCGTGCAGAGGTGAGCGTCCCACATCCGAGCCTCGTGGAGATGTGGTACCGCTTCCACAGCCCAAATACTCCGGGACCCTAAGCGTCGAGGAGGGCATCTTCAAAAGGAAGTCCGTAAGGAGCTACGGGGACGAGCCTTTGACCCTCCGGGAGGCATCCCAGCTCCTCTGGGCGGCGGGAGGGATGACCGTCGACGGCCTCACTGGCCCGACCAGGGCTTACCCATCGGCGGGAGGGCTTTATCCCTTAGAGGTCTACGTCGTGGCGGGGGATGTGGAGGGGCTGAGGCCAGGGGTCTACCGCTACCTCTGGAGGGAGCACGCCCTTAAGATGGTCAAGGAAGGGGACCTGCGCAGGAGGCTGATGGAAGCAGCGCTGAGACAAAGGGCCGTAGAAGATGCGCCGATGAGCTTGGTCCTTGTGGCCATATACGAGCGGACAACGTGGAAGTACGGGGAAAGGGGGAGGGTCCGTTACGTCCATATAGACACGGGCGGAGCGGTGCAGAACGTGTACCTCCAGGCCGAGGCCTTAGGTCTGGGGACGGTGTGCATCGGAGCTTTCAGGGACGATGCCGTGAAGGAATTGCTCGGAGCGGAGGGCGAGCCCATATGCATAATGCCCGTCGGGAGGAAATAGCAAGGAGGAGGTATGGGAACCGGGTTCGAGCGAGAAAGGCTCTCCGAAGAGGAGATAGCACGCCTTAAGGAGCTTGCGAGGCTTGCCAGAGGAGATATACTCAAAATGACCACGCTGGCAGGAAGCGGCCATCCGGGCGGTTCTATGTCCTCGGTCGACATCTACCTTGTGCTCTACTCATGCGCAAACGTGGATCCGAGGGACCCGGAGGACCCCGATAGGGACAGGATAATAATAAGCCACGGCCATACATCCCCAGGAGTATACGCAGCCCTGGGAAGGTTGGGGTTCTTCGATATAGATCAAGCCATAGCGACGTTCCGTAAGACCGGGAGCATGTTCGAAGGCCACGTGGAGCGGCACGTTCCGGGGGTGGAATGGAGCACGGGGAACCTGGGCCAGGGGCTCGCAGCGGGCTGCGGATTCGCTCTGGCCGCCAAGCTCACTGGAAGGTCCTATCATACCTTCGTAGTTATGAGCGACGCCGAGCAGGCCAAGGGGATGGTGGCCGAGGCGAGGAGGTTCGCCAAAAAATACGGCCTTACCGACATAACCGTGATAGTGGACTACAACCACGCCCAGATAGATGGCCGCCTTGAGGATGTCATGCCCCAGAACATAAAAGGAGGGTACAGGGCCGACGGATGGAAGGTTTTGGAGGCGGACGGCCACGATTTCGGGTCCATATACCAGGCCCTGAGGGAGGCCGTGAGCACCCACGATGCCCCTGTGGTCATCTTGGCCGAGACCACCATAGGCAAGGGGGTCTCCTTTATGGAGGGGGACGTGGCCTTCCACGGGAAGGCCCTCACCTTGGAGCAGTACAGGAGGGCAATGGAGGAGCTCGGACTCGAGGACGACCTGGACAGGTACAGGAGGATGAGGGAGGAATTCCGTCCCTCGGGCCAGGTCCACCTTCCCCTTCCGAAGCTGGACCTGAAGGTCGGAAGGCCAAGGACCTACGACCCTGAGGCCGACACCGACAACCGCTCGGCCTTCGGGAGGGCCCTTTTGGACATAGCGGATGCGAACCCCTCCCTACCCATGGCGGTCCTGGACTGCGACCTGGCCCCGTCCGTGAGGACGGAATGGCTCGCCGAGAAACATCCCGGAAGGTTCTTCGAGGCTGGGGTCCAGGAGCACAGCACGGCCATAATAGCCGGAGCGCTTTCGGTGAACGAGGTGCTGACGTTCTTTGCCGACTTCGGCGTTTTCGGGGTGGACGAGACCTTCAACCAGCACAGGCTCAGCGACATAAACGGAACGAACCTCAAGCTCGTCTGCACCCATTTAGGGTTAGATGTGGGCGAGGACGGCAAGACCCACCAGTGCACCGACTACCTCGGTGTACTTCGCAACCTCTTCGGATTCAAAATAATAATCCCTGCGGACCCCAACCAGACCGACAGGGCCGTCCGTTACGTAGCCCGCACCCCCGGCAACTTCCTCGTGGGGATGGGTAGGTCCAAGACGCCCGTAATAACCGACGAGGAGGGAAGGCCCCTCTTCGGGGAGGGGTACGAGTTCGAATACGGAAGGGTGGACCTCGTAAGGGAAGGAGAGGACGGAGCCGTGCTCACTATGGGTCCCATGGTGTACCGTGCGGTCAAAGCCTGGGAGATGCTGAAGCAAAGGGGGGTCGAGGTTAAGATATTGAACGTCCCCTGTCCGGTGGACCTCGACAGGGATGCCCTTAAAGAGGCGGCCGGCACGGGGCTCGTGGTCACATACGAGGACCACCACATAGACACCGGACTTGGAGCGAGCGTGGCCCTGGCGCTTGCCGAGGAGGGGCTCTCCCCGAAGTTCGTCAGGATGGGCATAAGAAGCTACGGGGGCTCGGGAAAGCCCGACGAACTCTTCTCCTCCCAGGGCCTTTCTCCCGAGGACCTCGTGCGGGTCGTGCTGGAGTCCCTCGAACTTCGACGACCCTATTGACAGAGCTTCCTTTCTTCTGTATATTTGAAACTCCTGAAGGTGCGCCCATAGCTCAACTCGGCAGAGCAGCGGACTCTTAATCCGTTGGTTCCAGGTTCGAGTCCTGGTGGGCGCACCATATTTTACACAGGCGAGAGGAGGGAGAGATGGCCGACCTTCAGGGCATAGCGGAGAACGTGATCAAAGGTAACGCTCCGGAGGTGGAAAGGCTCGTCAGGGAGGCGATAGACGAGGGGGTGGGCGCGGCCGAAATCCTGAACCAGGGCCTGGTGGCAGGGATGAACGTGGTAGGGGACAAGTTTAAGAAGAACGAATTTTATGTTCCGGAAGTCCTTATAGCTGCGAGGGCGATGAAGGCCGGGATGGCCCTCTTAAGACCACTTCTCGCCGATACGGGAGTTAAGCCGGTGGCCAAGTTCCTCATAGGCACGGTCAAGGGCGACCTCCACGACATAGGCAAGAACCTCGTGGCCATGATGATGGAGGGTGCCGGGTTTCAGGTGATAGACCTCGGGATAGACGTCCCGCCCGAGAAGTTCGTGGAGGTTATAAAGGCCGAATCTCCAGAGCTTGTCGGGATGTCCGCCCTCCTGACCACCACGATGATATCCATGAAGGACACCATAGAGGCCCTGGACAGGGCTGGGGTGAGGGACAAGGTCAAGGTTATGGTAGGTGGGGCGCCCGTGACCCAGGACTACGCCGACGAGATAGGGGCGGACGGGTACGCCCCTGATGCAGCGTCCGCTGTGGACAAGGCGAAGGAACTTTTGGGATTGTAGACGGATGCGGAAGAGGGGGCCTGCTCGGCCCCCTTAATTTATGCCTCAAGGTACCTTGACAGGGAGGGACGAAAGGGATAAATTCTCCCCAGGAGGGGGAGGTAAATGGACAAGATAGTCATACACGGAGCCAGGGAGCACAACCTCAAGAACATAAGCTTGGAGATCCCTAGGAACAAACTCGTGGTGATAACCGGCATCTCCGGCTCCGGCAAGTCCTCCCTGGCCTTCGACACTATCTACGCCGAGGGGCAGAGGAGGTACGTAGAGTCCCTTTCCGCCTACGCCCGCCAGTTCCTGAAGCTTATGGAGAAGCCCGATGTAGACTACATAGAGGGCCTCTCCCCCGCCGTATCCATAGAGCAGCGCACCGCAGGCCATAACCCCCGCTCCACCGTGGCCACCACCACCGAGATATACGACTACCTTCGCCTCCTCTTCGCAAGGGTGGGCGTCCCCCACTGTCCCAAGTGCGGCAGAGAGATATCTTCCCAGACCACGGAACAGATGGCCGACAGGATAACCTCCCTCCCCAAGGGAACGAAGGTCCAGATATTGGCCCCCATCGTCAGGGGGAGGAAGGGGGAGTACAGGGAGCTCCTCCAGGACGTGGCACGTCAGGGATACCTCAGGGTCAGGGTGGACGGCGAGGTCCGTTCCTTGGACGAGGAGATAAGGCTGGAGCGGTACAAAAAGCACGACATAGAGGTCGTCGTGGACAGGCTGGTGGTCAAGGAGGGAATAAGGAGCAGGCTCGTGGACTCCTTGGAGACGGCGCTGGGCCTTGCTGGCGGGGTCGCCTTTGTGGATGTGGAAGGCCAGATTCTCAAGTTCTCGGAGAAGTTCGCCTGCGTAGAATGCGGCACCAGCATAGAGGAGATAGAGCCCAGGCTCTTCTCCTTCAACAGCCCGTACGGGGCATGCCAGGCCTGTGGTGGGCTCGGGGTCCAGATGGAGGTGGACCCGGAACTCGTCGTCCCCGACCCAGAGCTTTCGGTGGAGGAGGGGGCCCTGGTCCCCTGGAGGAGGATGAGGAGGGGATGGCTCTACTACCAGCTCAGGAGGATAGGGTTCCCGTTACATAAGCCCATAGCATCCCTCTCGGAGAGGGAGAGGAAGGTCCTCTTCTACGGGGACCCCGAAAGGGGCTTCGAGGGGGTGGTGGAGATGCTCAAAAGGAGGTACAGGGAGACCGACTCGGAGGAACTTCGCTCCTGGATAGAGAGGTTCATGAGGGAGATGCCGTGTCCCGCCTGCGGGGGGACGAGGCTGAGGCCTGAAGCCTTGGCCGTCACCGTGGGCGGTAAGAACATAGCAGAGGTGACGGCCATGTCCGTCAAGGAGGCGACAGCTTTCTTCCGGGACCTCGAGCTCTCCGAGAGGGATATGAGGATAGCTCACCAGGTCCTGAAGGAGATAAGGGCACGCCTGGGCTTCCTCTCAGATGTAGGTCTGGACTACCTCACCCTGGACCGCAGGACAGGGACCCTCTCGGCCGGGGAGGCCCAGCGCATACGTCTTGCAACGCAGATAGGTTCGGGGCTCACGGGGGTGCTCTACGTATTGGACGAGCCGTCCATAGGGCTACATCAGAGGGACAACAGGAGGCTCCTGAACACCTTGAAGAAGTTGAGGGACTTGGGCAACACCGTTATCGTGGTGGAGCACGACAGGGAGACCATAGAGACAGCGGACTATGTGATAGACCTCGGCCCGGGGGCGGGCGCAGAGGGAGGAGAGGTGGTGGCGGCGGGAACCCCTAAGGAAGTTGCGGAGAACCCCCGTTCTATAACAGGGGCTTACCTTTCTGGCAGGAAGGAGATACCCGTCCCCAAGAGGAGGAGGAAGCCATCGGGAAGGTGGATAGAGATAGTAGGGGCTAAGGGCCATAACTTGAAGAACATAACCGTCCGCATCCCCCTGGGGACCTTTACCTGCGTCACGGGCGTCTCGGGCTCGGGGAAGAGCACCCTCATAGATGAGACCCTATATCCTGCCCTCGCAAGGCGGCTCCACAACGCTAAGGTCGAACCACATCCTTATGATGTGATACTCGGGGTGGAGCACATAGACAAGGTTGTGAACATAGATCAATCCCCCATAGGGAGGACCCCGAGGTCGAATCCTGCGACCTACACCGGGGTCTTCACCCCGATAAGGGAGCTTTTCGCATCGCTTCCCGAGTCCAAGGTGAGGGGTTACAGGCCAGGGAGGTTCAGCTTCAACGTGAAGGGGGGGAGGTGCGAAGCGTGTCAGGGTGAGGGCATGCTTAAGATAGAGATGCACTTCCTCCCGGACGTCTACATCCCCTGCGAGGCCTGCGGGGGGAAGAGGTACAACAGGGAGACCCTCCAGATAACTTACAAGGGGAAGAACATAGCGGACGTCCTGGATATGACGGTGGACGAGGCTTTGGAGTTCTTCGGCAACATCCCCCCCATCCGCAGGAAGCTCCAGACCCTTTCGGACGTCGGCCTCGGATACATAAAGCTCGGCCAGCCAGCCCCCACCCTCTCCGGAGGGGAGGCACAGAGGGTGAAGCTCGCCGAGGAACTCTCAAAGGTCAGCACAGGAAGGACGCTTTACATCTTGGACGAGCCCACCACGGGGCTCCACTTCGAGGACGTGAGGATGCTCCTCGATGTGCTCAACCGTTTGGTGGATATGGGGAACACCGTCGTCGTGATAGAGCACAACATGGAGGTCATAAAGACGGCCGATTACATAATAGATCTGGGGCCCGAGGGAGGGGACGAGGGAGGATGGGTGGTCGCCGAAGGCACGCCGGAGGAGGTGGCGAAGGTCGAGAAGTCATACACGGGAAGGTTTCTGAGGGAAGTGCTCGGCATCTCCCGCAGTTCCTTAGCGGCTTGAAGCTTCTGCCTCTATCTCGGGAACCTTCATAACCATAGCAGCTAAGAACCAGAAGGGCTCCATGATCCTGACTATTATGAAAGTGTTGCATCCCACCGAATGTCCGAGCATAGCCATGAGCCCTGCCAGGAACCCCAACGAAAGCCCCTTGAAGAGGGGGTCCCTCGCCCTGCGATAGGTGTCCCTCGCCCTCACGAAGAGGGAATATATCAGCCATACGAAAGTCGCCAGGCCGACCAACCCCGTCTCTATAAGCACCCGGGGGAGCTGGGCGTCCAGGAACTTATATCCCGTCACCCCGTAGCCCAAAAGGGGATGATCTATCCAATCCCGGACCAACACATCCCTCCAACTTCTGAGCCGGGCGGATGTTGATGTGTCCAAGTGGATGTTCCCTATACGTATCTGACCCGGCTCGGGCCTCTGGGTGAAGGTGTACATTATCCTGTCCATCACCTTCTTGGGCAGGACGAACGGGGAGGCGAGCAGGACCAGGACGAGGGTGGCCACGATCGGCACCTTCTTCTCGCTGTAGGCCAGCAGGGCCAACACCATAGGTACGACCGCCACGTAGGAGCCCCTGGAGCGGGTGGCCAGGAAGGGGACGACTATCAGGAGCCCCAAGGCTGCCAGGATCATCTTCTCCCTTCCTGACTTGGAGGTCAGGAACAGGCCCGCCACCACCGAGAGCATGAGCACCAGGTATCCGCCGAAAGTGTTCGGCTCCCCCTCCTCCCCTTCGAACGGAGCTGTGACCCTACCTCCGGAGGGTATCTGGAGCACCCCCACGACGCTCACTACGGCACACGTCGCCAATATAGCGGTTAGAAAATATCTTATGTGCTTCCTTTCGGATATGAAGTTCGCCGCCATGAAGTAGATGATGAAGTACTCTATGTACTTGAGCACAAAGAAGAACCCTGTCTTCAGTTCCACCCGTCCCGCTACTGACCCCACACCGGTGGATAGGACACATGCCCCGATGTAGTACAATATTGGCCTGTTCAGAGGCGTCCTGGCAAATAAGCCCAGTTCCTTGTATATGGCCGTCCGGACGAACCAACCGAATCCAACGAGCAGGAGGAGGAAGTCGTCAAGTCTGAGCGTCACCCCCCTTCCCAGGGCCGCCCCTCCACCCAGCCTGCCGACGACGATCTCCGGGGAGAGCAACATGGAGAAGATGAGCATGTATAAGGCTAACTCCGTACTGGCTAAGCAGGCTACAAATATCGCCACTCCGACCCCTAAGGCGACCGCCATCTTAGGGGAGACGCTCGTCACCCCTGCGGCCATGATGAGCGTGAAGATGAGGATAAGGGCGAATACCAAGGGAGTACGCATATCGGGTCATTCCAATATGAAATCGGGGGCACACGTCGGTGTGCCCCCCACTCCCTCATCCCTTCTTTTCAAGCTTCCCCAACACCTGCAACAGCCCGAAGTTCAGGGCGAAGAGCAGGCACGTCTGGGTGAACCCCAGGTACGCCCTGGCCTCTAGCCCGAATATCGGGGTGAAGGCCAGCCTGGATATCACCCCGATTATCAGGCTGACCAGGGCCACTATGCCCGCTATCCACATCAGTATCCTCCATGTCCTCAAGGTCATCACCTCCTTTCAGTTGTCGTCCCTTAAAGCTTCAACCTGTCGGCCATGGTCCTCGCCTCCTCCTCAGCAGCGAAGGCCCCCAGAAGTATCCTATACCTCCTCCCCCCGTCCACGGTCAAGTAGGGGGAGAAGCCCAGCGTGCGCAGCTTCTCGGCCCTCGCCCCGAGACCTTCCTCTGGAGGGAACGAACCTAAGAGGATGGCGTACGGAAGCTTCAACACTCCAGCGTATTTCCTCCCTTCGGTCTCCTTGAGGTAGTTCGCCAACTTCCTCGCTTCCGCCTCGGTAGTGAAACCTCCTATCAGGACCCTATAAAACAGGCCCCTGCCCGGAATATGAGCAGGAGCGATGAAGGCGTCGTACCCCCTCCTCCTCAGGAGGTCGAGCTCCTCGTTCGCCAGGTTCAGATGTCTGTACGAGGACAGGTGCACCACATACGGGCGTTCCCTTACCGTCGTCCGGAACCTACGGACTTCGAAGGCTCCTTCGGTCACCTTTGTCCTCCGGCTCACTTCCTCTCCCTGCCGGAGGAACCCTGTGCCCAATATGAGGAGGGGGAGGACCACCACGACGACGAACCAAAGCATCGTCCCCCTTCCGCTGAAGGCCCGGAGGGCCGCCCTGATGCCCCTGTACAGGATTAAGGGCCTCTTCCACCAAGGGACCTCCTCCTTCCCGTACCCGTAATAGCGGGAGTACTTGTACCCCTGGAAATCCGGGCTCACCTCGGGCCTCAGTCCGTTCAGCACGACCCCGAATACTTTGGCGTTCGCCCCATCGAGCTGCACCTTTGCCCTCCTCAACGCCCCCCTCCCTATCTTCCCGACCCTGTAGACCATCACCACTCCGTCGACCTTGGACCCCAAGATCACGGTATCCGTCACGGGCAGCACTGGGGGGGAGTCGAATATGACGACATCGTACCTCTCCCTGACCTGGGATATAAATTCATCCGTCCTCCGGAAGTTAAAGAGCTCAGCCGGATTAGGTGGTAAAGTCCCGCTGGTGATTATGTGGAGGTTGTCCATGCCGGGGACAGCTAAGATCTCCTCGGCCTTTATCTTACCCATCATGACGTCCGTCACGGTCCTTACGACCTCCTCCCACCTGTGGCTTCCCAATATCACCTCCGAGAGCCCCGGACTCCTCTCTATCCCGAATATCTGGGAGATGACGGGGACTCGCATGTCCCCCTCCACCAGGAGCACCCGGCTGCCGGCCTGGGCCATGACTAAGGCCAAGTTGACGGCCACGGTCGTCTTTCCCTCCCCCCGGGAGGAACTCGTGACCACGAGGGTCTTGGCCCCCCGTTCCAGTCCGCTGAACTGCACGCTGGTGCGGAGTGCCCTGAAGCTCTCGGCTAAGGCCGACTTGGGGGCGAAGTGGGATATGAGGCGGGCCTTCATGTTCAGGACTTCCTCATCGTCCTTCCCTATGTATTCCTCAAGGAGGGTCCTTTTGATCTCCTCGGTGGTCATATGAGGTATTATTCCCAACACTGGAACGCCCAAGTACTTCTCCACATCCTCTATGGTACCTATGGAGGTGTCCAGCGATTCCACGATGAAGGCGAAGACCACCCCCAGCACGAGCCCCATGACGAGCCCAGCTACTGTCGCCGCCTTAGTTTTGGGAGGGTTTATCGGGTGCCTAGGCCTCAGGGCCGGCTTCACTATCGAGACCTCTTCCACCTTCTCGGATTCCTTGATCAAAGCCTCCTGGTACTTGGATTCCAAAAGCTCCACCACCCTCTTTATCACTTCCACCTCGTGCTGGAGCTTGTCCAAGGTCTGGGCCTCCTGTGGCAGGGCCTTGAACTCCTCCTCCAGACGTTTCAGTTTCCTTGCGACGAGTTCCTTCCTTTTTTCTAAGGTCCGCTTCTGTGCTTCGAGCTCAGCTATCATATTCTCCGAGACGTTTTCTATCTCCGAGTCCACCTGCCTGACCTTAGGGTGCTTCTCGGTGTAGACGTTTAATAAAGTGGCCCTCTGGACCCTCAGGCTCACGAGGCGGTCGTTGAGGGAACGGAAGACCCCGCTGACCCGGTCCGAAAAGAGGCCCATGGCCTCCTTGGAAAGGGGTTCCCTACGCCTCAACTGATCTATCATGGACGAGATCTCCCTTATGTCCCCCTCCAACCGCTCGTACTCCGATCTCGCCTTGCTAAGCTCGGATATTACCTCCTTCGTCTTGCTGTCCAAGGATATGAGGTCGTGCTCCTCCCGGAACTTCCTCACAGCATCCTCGGCCTTCCTGAGCTCCTCCTTTTTCTTGGCCAACTGTTGCTCTATGAACCTTCTGGCCTCTATTATCCTCTTGTTCTTCTCCTCCGAGTTATACTCTTTGTAAGCCTCGGCCACGGCGTTGGCCAAGCGCTGGGCTTCGTCCGGGTTGTAGGACGTGGCAGTTATGTTTATGATGTTCGTGTAACCTTCCACCTCGGTGCTGATCTTTCTACGGAGCCTGAGCACTATCTCCATGAGCCTCCCGTCGCTCCGTATCTGCTCGGAGGTCAAGTTCGGGTCTATGTATCCGAGCTTCTTGGCGGCCCTCTCCATGACCGGATAGCTTCGGATTATGGCCGCCTGGGTCTCCAGTCCCCCCGAGGACCAACTCATGGTCTCCAGATATAATCCGGTGAAGGTATAGGTCTTCTCGTACTTTACGCTGGCGGTGGCCGAATACATCGGAACCGGCTTCCTCATGTTGGCGAAGGCGAAGCTGAAAAAGCCGAGGGCCAAAGTCGTGAAGAACACGACCCCCTTCCTCTTCCTCAGTATGCGCCAATAATCCCTGAGGCTTAGAGTGTACTCAGCCATATCCGTCACCCCCCGAAAAGGTGCAGGGCCCTGGCCCTTATGTAAGTATCTAAGGGATAGATGAAAGCACCGAAGAAGTCCGGGATCGCCCTTATCCTGGAGAGGAACTTGGTCACATCCCCCACGAAGGTCCTCGGGACGAAGACTATGTCCCCCCTTCTGAGGCGGACGTTCTGTGCCAGGTCCCCTTCCCTTATCAGCCTGTCCAAGTTCACCCTTATAGCCCTGGGTCTTGAGGGATCGCCTCGGAACACGATCACGCTCTTAAGCACAGCTTCGTCGGTGTACCCTCCCGCCTCGGATATGGCGGTGAGGACGTCCATATCCTCGGAGAACGGACAGAGGCCCGGGTTCTTCACCTCCCCGAAGACATATACCCCCCGCCTCGTCTCCGGGACCCTGGGGATCACCACCTTGTCCCCCGCATCCAGAACCGCATTCTGGCTCATATCCCCTTTGAATATGGCGTCGTATAGGTTCACCCGGAAGCTCCTCCCCTTCCTGGTGATCCGCACGTTTTTGAGGTCCGCATCAGGTGCTGGCCCTCCCGCCTCCATGAGGAGGTCCAGGACTGTGGTCTTACCTTTGAGGACGTACACTCCGGGCCCCCTTCCCCCCGTCCTCGTGGCACCGAGCAGGAGCACCTTCTTGCTGTGATATTCCTTGACGCTCACATCTATCCTGGGGGACTGTACGAACTCCCTCAATCGTTCGGTGAGCAGGCTGTCCACCTGCCTCGTGGTCAGCCCCTCCACCTTTATGTCCTCCAGGAACCTGTAGGATATGGTCCCATCGTCCCGCACCCTCGCCGTAGATATGGTCTCGGTGGCCCCCTCCCAGGAGGTTATCTCCAGGACGTCCCCGGGGCCTACGAGGTACTCCGGTTTCCCTGATACTTCGGTGTACACTTTATTTCCTTCGGGCTTACGGCGATGTCCCCTGTACGATGCGGTCGCACGGGCGGTATCCCCAGATGTGGTCCCCCGTCCTCCGGGCCCGAATATGAGCCATACCTTCACCCCCTCCTCATAGCTCACGGCCGCCAAGTCGGTCCTCCCGTCGTTGTTCAGGTCGGAGAGGATAAGACCGTGATACGTGCCCTGGGAGGGGAACTTCCCCTTCACCTCCTTCCAACCTCCTCCGTCGTTGAGCCAAAATCTTATCCCCTCCCCCTCCAAAGAACTCGCCAAGAGGTCTGGCGAACCGTCCCCGTCCAAGTCCCTGGATGCCACGTCCCAGAAGTTCCCCTCCTTGGTCGGCCACTTCCCTTCCTTCCATCCTCCTTCCCCGTCCCCCAGCCATATCCTGATACCCTTAAGGTAGGTTACAACGGCTATGTCGGGGTTGCCGTCGCCGTCGAAGTCGTCCACCGTCATCCTCCCGTACCTTCCCTCTCCCACCAAGGTCCCCGGGGTCCACCCTCCATTCCCA